>Ga0302177_10001723_pt1 | contig 15630 bp, 18 predicted proteins | sample I_Palsa_E1_2_FD_198780 | JGI IMG/M metagenome (GOLD analysis project Ga0302177, IMG submission 198780) | Peat permafrost microbial communities from Stordalen Mire near Abisko, Sweden - I_Palsa_E1_2 | ecosystem: Environmental > Terrestrial > Soil > Palsa > Peat permafrost | place: Sweden... | reverse complement strand
TGCCAAGTGTTCGCGGGGATCCTCACTCCCCGCTCGCCGTCACGGTTCCCCGATCCGCGGACAACTGGGCCTTGGCGCTGCGAGTGAGATCGTCGGCAAGCACCTCGACCAGCCCTGCCTCGACACCGTCGAGCGCGTCCGCGGCGACGGCGGCCGGATCGGATTTCGCCGCGTCGATCCCGGTCGTCATGTCGGTCTCCATGAATCCCACGTGCAGCGCCGTGACGGTGACGCCGTGTAGTTTGAGTTCCTCGCGGACGACGTCCGTCTGGGCCCACAACGCCGCTTTGGAGCAGGAGTAGGTCCCGAAGCCGATGGGATGCAGCCATGACAGCACCGAAGCGACATTGAGGATCGCGCCGGGTGCATTGGCGATCAGACGTGGCGCGAACGCCCTTGTCAAGAGCAGGGTTCCGAAGAAATTCGTCTCCATCTCGCGGCGGATCGTCTCCAGCGGCGTCTCGAGGACGCCTCCGGTGGTATAAATCCCCGCATTGTTAATTAAAAGCGTTGTGTCAGAAGCAGTCTCGACCGCAGCCGCGATGCTGTCCGTATCGGTGACATCCATGCGCAGCGGAACGACGCCCTGAGCGGTTACAGTTTCGGGTCGACGAGCCGCCGCATAGACTTTCGCCGCGCCCCTCGCGAGCAACTGCTCGGCGAAGTGGTGGCCGAGACCGCGGTTGGCGCCGGTGACCAACGCTACTGAGCCTTCGATACGCATGTAATGCCCTTCGATCGAGCGTGCGGGTGATGTGCTCATTCTGCTCCACCGTGTTCAATGCCCTCATGAGTCATCAGATCCGCGTTGAGGTGTCCGCCGACCACGTTGCCACGGTCGAGTTCGAGCGCGGCGCACGTAACCATTTCGACGCCGCCCTCATCGCGGGGTTGGCCGATACCTTCGAGCGTCTTGACGCCGATGTGGACGCGCGGGCGATCGTGCTTCGTTCGTCGGGCCGGCACTTCTGCGCGGGCGCGGATCTGCCAGGCGCCCTGAGCGGGGATGAGCAGTCGGTCGCGGGCTCCACGGGTTCGCTCTACGAGGAGGCTGCTCGGCTGTTCGCGGCACGCACGCCGATCGTCGCGGCCGTGCAGGGTGCGGCGGTCGGAGGCGGTCTCGGGTTGGCACTGGTGGCCGACTTCCGCGTCGCCGGCCCGTCCACCCGCTTCATCGCCAACTTCAGCCGACTCGGCCTGCACCAGGGATTCGGGATCACCGTCACGCTGCCGGCGGTGGTCGGGACGCAGCGCGCTCAGGAGATGCTGTACACCGGCCGTCCGGTGGCTGGCGAGGAAGCGGCGCGTTTCGGCCTGTGCGATCGTTTGGCAGCCGATGACGCAGTGCGGTCGACCGCACACGCCTTCGCGGCCGAGGTCGCTGCGAGTGCCCCGCTCGCGGTGGTGTCGATCCGCCAGACGTTGCGCGGCGATCTCGCGGATCGCGTGCGCGGGGCTACTGCATTGGAACAAGCCGAGCAGATCAAGCTCGCGGCGACAGCGGACTTCGTCGAAGGAGTTTCCGCCACCGCCGAGCGGCGGGAGCCGCGCTTCACCGGCTCGTGATCGCCTAGCCGGCACCTTTGCCGTTGTCGACCCGATAGACGGCGCCGTGAACAGCGGCTGCGTCGTCGCTGGCCAGGAATGCGATCACGTTCGCCACGTCGAGGGGTTGCATCATGCCGCGCGGTGAGGCCGTGCGCATGATCAGGTCGTAGTTCGGGTTCTCGGGTGCGGTGAACTGTTCGATTTGCGGTGTCAGCATGCCGCCGGGACAAACCGCATTGACGCGCAAGCGATCTGCGGTGTACTCGACCGCCAACGCCCGGGTGAGCCCGATCAGGCCGTGCTTGGCGGCGCAGTAGCCGGCCGAATAGGCCTGGCCTTCGACGCCGGCAATCGAGCTGACGTTGACGATGTTGCCGCCCCGCTCCAGCAGATAGGGCAATGCGGCCCTGCACAAGTGGAACGGCCCGTTGAGGTTGACCGCCAGATCTTGTGTCCACTCGTCGTCGGTCATCGACTCCGTACGTCGCATCTGGTGTCGTCCCGCGATGTTGATCAAGACGTCCAGACCGCCCAATTCACGGACGCACTGCTCGATCGCGTCTCTACAGGCTTGCGCCGTTGCGATGTCCACCGACGCGTATGCGCTATGTGCGACGTCGCCGAAAACCTCGGCCAATCGTGCGGCGTCTCGGCCTATACCGAAAACCGTTGCGCCCTGCCGTGATAACAGTCGGGCTGTCTCAGCGCCGAGACCCGATGAGGCGCCAGTCACGAACGCGATCTTGCCCTCAAGTGTTGACATACCGTTGCCTCACCAACCTGGCGCACCCCGGTAGGAGCGCATCCGCGAAACGCTACCCCGCAGCAGATCAAGTGGCGCAAGGATTCTCAGTCCGAACATCTCGACCATGGGCTCGTGTCGCAATTGCTGCCGAATACGACGCACTGCGACCAGCACGAGCAGATTGCCCGCCCGCCTCCCCAACGCGATCCGACTAGTTCGCTTCTTCCAGCTTGACGGCGTCGACCCCGCACGCCGACCGAAGTAATAGCCGACACACGTCGCCATCGTCAGAGCGGCGAACGCCGCCAACACCGTCATGATGATGAGCGTTCTTCGTCACCATCGCGGTGAGGTCACGCCCGAGATACACCTCGGCCAATAATATGGAGGTCCGTTAGCCGATCTTGATGTGGACGGAGACATAACCGATCGGGATGCCGGTCCAGAGTGCGATGCATTCCCGGGCCGCCAGTTCCACCGCAGCGCGGCGACTGGCGCGGGTGACCCTGCCGATCTCTGGGATCCGGATCATCCACCCGTCCGCGTCGCGAGTGGCTTCGATATCGAAGCACTGGCCGACCGTTGGGCACTTAACGCGGGAAACGAATCGCTGGGCGCTGCCCACCTGTCGTGGTCGCACCAGCACGGACTGAATGGGCATGGCCGCTTTCCTGAGTTGAGGACAAACCGCGCGCTAGCGTATTGCGAATCGAAGCGAAAACCTAATCGACGCCGCGAACCCCCGCATTGATCTAGAAATACACCCCTTCAGCTGCCGTTTCGTTGCGTGTCGTTACGCTTTTGGCCTCGCTCGTCACCTGCTGTTTCCTTTCCAGCCGAGGCGGGGGGAATGAACACCACCATCCGGGGTGTTGCAAGCTGCTGGGTTTGACCATCGCTAGTTCGAGATATCAAAATGACCGACGGCATCGACGCCGGAGGCCGCACTGCGCGGGAGTCTTCCACCGCATACGCTTCAAAAAGCATCCTCGTTCGACGAAAGGCAACAGCGTGCACGAGACAACCCGCTATGGCATATCGCCGCTGTCATGGTGTGCACAGCCGATGACGAGGGCCCTGCAGTTCGCAGCTGTCCTGACGGTGCTGTTTGCAGCGGCGGTGACGATCCCGGCCATCAGCAAGGCCGCCGCCGATGGACAGTGCGCCGACGTCGAGGTCATTTTCGCCCGCGGCACCATGGAGCCACCCGGTCCCGGCAGCGTCGGACAGCAATTCTCCGACGCCCTCACATCCCGTCTGGGCGGCCGTTCGGTCGACGTGTATCCGGTCAATTACCCTGCCTCGCTGAACTTTTCGCAAGCGGCAGACGGTGTCGCCGACGCCGCCAACAAGGTCCAGGACACCGTCAACACCTGCCCCGGGACCAAGATCGTCCTCGGCGGCTATTCGCAGGGCGCGGCGATCGCGGCCTACATCACGTCCGACAGCGTGCCACCGGGCTACGCACTCCCCGCTGGCATCGCCGGCCCGTTGCCGCCGAACGTTGCTCCGCACATCGCCGCCGTCACCCTGTTCGGCAAGCCGTCCAACGGGTTTCTGAACTTGATCGACCATGACGCCCCGCCGATCAACATCGGGCCGCTCTACGCAAACAAGACGCTCGACCTCTGCACACCCCAAGACCCGGTCTGCTCATCGGGCCAGGGATTCAGCCGGGCCGCCCACAGCGCCTACAAGACGAACGGCATGACGGATCAAGCGGCCGATTTCGCCGCTAACGCGATCCACGGTCGCTAAGCCCGACGTTCTCACATCGCGCAGAGGCCGGCGATCAGCACGTCAAGCCCCTGCTCGAATCGAGATTCCGGCGACTCGGTCAGCTGATGCGGTAACCCGTCGAGGGCCTGCTCGAACGACACCGAACCCAAGATGAAGATCATCAGAAGCATCCGCGCTGACTCGCGCCGGGCCGGCGGAACCCCGGCATCGACGACGAGCTGCTGCATCAGCGCATCAACTTGTCGCGCTGCACCTTTGGCGGGTTGAGTCTGTAGCACATCGGCGATGCCGTCGATTCTCAGCATCGCCTTGCGCGCACTGTTCGCGACCACGCGAATTCGCTGCTGCCAGGGCCCCGATTCCGGTAGCTCGACCGAGGCGAGGGTGGCCGCGGCGATCAGATTCAGCAATTCGGCTTTGCCGTCGACGTAGCGGTACATCGCCGTGGTCGACAGGCCCAGTTCGGCGGCCAGGGCGCGGACGGTGACACTGCGGACGCCGCCGCGCTCGGCCACGCGTACTGCCGCCGCAACGACGACGCTGCGGTCGAGTTCCCCGTACCGCAGCGACTTGACCCGTATGTCGGGCTGGGAGTCAATCGTGCTGTCGTTCAACATCTTCGTTATGCCGTCGCCATCGGCCGTGGGCCGCGGACAAGGCCTCCTGGCCGGCTGTCGGTGAGCTCGCCGTCGGCGACGATGGTCTGGCCGCGCACCAGCGTTTCGACATAGCCATCGGAACGCTGAATGAGCCTTCCCGCGCCGCCGGGCAGATCCCGCACCTGCTCTGGGTAGTGCAGACCCAAGTTGTCCAGGTCGATGAGATTGATGTCCGCGCGCCTGCCCGGCTCCAGGACACCGCGGTCACCGAGGCCATAGAAGTCGGCAGGATCGCCGGTAAGCCGATGCACGGCCGTCTCCAGCGGGATCCGCGGGCCGCGCGTGCGGTCACGCACCCAGTAGGACATCAGATAGGTCGTCATGCTGGCGTCGCAGATGATGCCGCAGTGGGCTCCCCCGTCACCGAGGCCCTGCAGGCTAAGTGGGTCCGACATCATCTCGTGGAGATGGTGGTAGTCGTTGCCCGCGTAGTTCAACAGCGGGAACAGCAGAAACTCCTTGCCTTCGGCGTGGAGCAGAGTCTCGTAGGTGACCTCCCACGGATCGCGACGCTCGCGCGCTGCGATGGCCGCGATGCTATCTTCGGCCGACGGTTCGTAGTCGAGTCGATCTCCCAGCGGGTAGAGCCGTTTGAACATGTGGCGGTTGAGTTGATCGGCCGACGGCGCATCGCCCGCGTCAGGCGTCTCCGCGAGGATCCGTGCCTTCGTCTGCGGGTCGCGAAGAGCTTGCACGCGTTGGTCGAGCGGCAGATCCATCAGAGCGCGGTAACTACGTCGGTGCCGGAACGGATTCATCCGCGACTGGTGGCCCATCAACATCCCGAAGGCGCGGCTGGCTACTTGTGGTCGCACGTTCGCGCCGCCGGCGTTGGCGTTACGCACGGCACTGAACCAGTGCTGCCAGTCGTGCGGATCCTGCTCGTTGACCATGGCCAAGAACGTCAGGGGTATCCGAAACCGCTCGCCAAGCCGGCTGATCCACTCGACCTCGCCATCGATGGAATGCCTTTGGTCGCCGCCCATTTCACCGCCTACACCGGCCGGTACCACCTGCAGGACACCGCTTCCCGCCTCGGCCATCGCTGTCATCAAGGCAACGAGTTCGTCCTCGTCCGAGTACGTTCCCGGCACGGGTTGACCGCTCATGCTGCGATGCCCGGCGGTGCGACCGAACGACATGCCGAGGGCTCCCGCGCGCAGGCCGTCGGTGACCGCTTGGGTCATCGCAGTCAGGTCATCGGCGGTCGGGGCGTCGAGTGCGCGGTCGCCCATGACGTAGGCGCGCAGTGCGGCCTGCGGTATCTGCGTGCCGACATCGACGGCGCGTGGCATCCTCTCCAGCGCGTCGAGGTACTCGCCGTAGGACTCCCACTCCCACGTGATCCCCTCCGCCAGCGCGCTGCCTGGGATGTCCTCTACGCCCTCCATCAATTCGATGAGCCAGTCGTGCCGGTCGGGCCGGACCGGAGCGAAACCGATACCGCAATTGCCCATGATCGCGGTGGTGACGCCATGCCAGCACGACGGTGTCAGATGCGGATCCCAGGTGGCCTGACCGTCGAAATGCGTATGGATGTCGACGAATCCTGGTGTGACGGTGAGGCCGTCAGCGTCGATGGTCCGCCGGGCCGTGCCGTCAATCCGGCCGACCTCGGCGATCAGTCCGTCCTGCACGGCGATGTCGGCGGTGCGCGCTGCCGCTCCTGAGCCGTCGACGACCCGCCCACCGCGAATGATCAAGTCGTAGCTCATGACACCCTGACTCGTCCTGGAGGCCCACGTCCTTGTGGCCGCGGACTTCAATATTTACACCGTTAACTTCTTGCGGACAAGAGCTCGTCGCCTGCGCCGACTGAAAACTCCTATAGGTCCTGACACCCAAATTCCGACGATCCGCATGGTTCGGAAATAACTTGATATGTCACGTAGTTGGATGTTACGGTTCTGCTCGCACAGCTTGCGGATCCCGTCGGCGCGCGATAACTGGCGTCGACGCCGGAAATCGCTAGGGAAGGTGCCGACGATGGACACGCGGACGGGCGATCGCTTTCGCCTGGCAGGCAAAACGGTGTGGCGCGTCGGCTACGGGGCGATGCAACTGGCTGGCGACGGCGTCTACGGTCCGCCCCGGGATCGTGACGAGGCACTGGCGGTCTTACGCGCAGCCCTCGACGCCGGTGTCGATCACATCGACACCGCCCAGTATTACGGGCCGGGCGTAGTCAACTCGTTGATCCGTGAGGCGCTCTTCCCCTACCCGGCGGGGTTGGCCCTAGTGAGCAAAGTTGCTGCGCGACGGGATGATTCCGGCAGAGTGTTGCCGTACGACGACCCCGATCAGCTGCGCGCCGGCATCGAAGAAAACCTTGCAACGCTAGGTGTCGAGCAGCTCAGGGCGGTCAACCTGCGCGTGTTGGACAATGCGGTGCCCGATCAACGGTTCGTCGATCAGCTAGGCGCCTTGATGACCGCCCGGGATGAAGGTCTGATCGCGGGCGTCGGGGTCAGCAATGTCACTCACCGGCACTTGCTGATGGCGCTCGAGGTCACCGACATCGTCTGCGTCCAGAACGTCTACAACCTTGCGAATCGGTCTTCGGCGTCAGTACTCGAGGAGTGCACCGCCCGGGGCATCCCGTTTGTTCCGTTCTGTCCGCTGGGTTGGCCGAAGGAACAGCATGACGCCATTCGAAACAATCCCGTCGTCAACCGTGTTGCTGCCAGCTACGACGCGACACCAGCCCAGGTCGCTCTCGCGTGGCTGTTGGCGATAGCTGACAACGTGTTGCTGATCCCCGGGACCGGCAGTCGAGGCCACCTTGTCGAAAACCTTGCCGCCGGTTCGTTGTCGTTGCACGACAACGACATCGCCAGTCTCAACGAAGCACGTATCACTATCCCCTAGGAGGACACCATGAATCTAGCGCTGTGGATCGTCGCGAGTGTCTTAGCGGCAAGCTTCGCCGGAAGCGGGCTGATGAAACTCCTCGTTCCCAAGGACAAGCTCGTCAGCTCCGGCCAAGGTTGGGCACAGGACGTCACTCCGACGAACATTCGATTGATCGGCGTGGTTGAGGTTCTCGGCGCGGCTGGGTTGATCTTGCCCGCGGTCACGCATATCGCCCCTGTCCTTTTCCCGTTGGCTGCGATCGGCTTGGTCCTCGTGATGGTCGGCGCGGCAGTGGTTCACGCTCGCCGCAACGAGGCCATGAACATCGGGGTCAATGCGGTGCTGTTGGCGCTGGCTGCTTTCGTTGCATGGGGCAGGTTCGGGCCGTACCCGTTGGCCTGACGTTGTTGCAGGAGTCATCACCATGACAATGCCGGCAGTGGTACTCACCGCCGATCGAACGATCGCTTTCCAGGAACGCCCGCGGCCCTCACTGCGACCCGACCAAGTCATCGTCGAAGTGGAGCTATGCGGCATCTGCGGAAGTGATCTTCACGCGGCACAACTACCGCAGGTCTACCTTGGTGACTGCATCCTCGGACACGAATCGACGGGGCGGATTATCACCGTCGGTGCCGACGTGACCGGTTGGACCATCGGCCAACGAGTCGCAGTCAACCCCAACGGAAACGTCTGCGGGGTCTGTGAATTCTGCAGATCGAGCCGGCCCAACTTTTGTCGTCAGGCCACACTCGAAACAGCATTGGGGTTGCAAGCCAACGGCGCCCTCGCACCGCTGATGGCAGCATTCCCATCTCACCTGCGGGCAATCCCACCTGAACTTTCCGCTCGGCAAGCCGCATGGGTAGAACCCGCCGCGACCGCCTTGCGCGGAGTGGAGCTTGCCGGTGATCTTCGCGGGCTGACGGTGCTGGTAACCGGCGGCGGCCCCATCGGTCAGCTTGCGTGCCGATTGGCTTATCTCAAAGACCCGGAGCGCGTTCTGCTGATGGAGCCAGCGGCCGACCGAGCGGCGTTCGCGGCCAGTTCGCACGCCACCATCATCACAACCGACCAGTCTGTCAACGACGCCATGTCCGTCGATGTGGCTATCGAATGCTCGGGTAATAACGCAGCGGCTGCGACCGCGATGGCTCTGCTCGCACCCGGCGGCACCCTCGTGGTGGTCGGCTCGGGTTCAGGAACCAGCTTGGATGCCGCGACCATCCTGCTCAAAGAGATTGTGGTGCGCGGGTCCTACACCTACACCGACGAATTCGACAGAGCCATCGACCTGCTCGCGACAGGCCTACTCGTAGTCGACGATCTCACCAGCGTCGTCGCACCACTGCCCGACACACTGGCCGCCTTCGACGATCTGCAGGCAGGCCTACTCATGAAAGCACTCATCGCACCGAACTGGTAAGTCGTACAGCCAAATTCGCAGAGGGAAACATATGAACGACACACCGCTTACAGCCGGCGATTTGGTTCGGACACTGATTCGCGCCGTCGACGCTGCAGACCAGAACGCCATCGCCACACTCACGGCGACGGACGTGCACTTCCGTTTCGGAAATGCCGACCCGACCGACACCCAATCCGAACTTCTTGCGGCAGCCCAGTCGTTTCGCGATGCGATCGCCGATCTGCACCACACCATCCTTGACCTCTGGGAGGTCGGCGACGGCATGGTCGTCGCACTGATGGATGTCCGCTACCGGCGCCTCGACGGCCGCGAATTAACCCTGCCCTGCTGCAACGTCTTTGGAATACACGACGGGGTCGTCAACGACTACCGCATCTACATGGACGTCAACCCCGTACTGGCGCCCTAGCGGTCCACCGACTTACAGGGGTACCGGCGGCAGCGACGCATTGAGATTTAGGCTCGCCTGAATGTGTTCCAGCGCCGCGGTGAACGGAGCGACAAGTTCGTCGGGCAACGGCTCGAAGAACAATTTCTTGACCAGCATCGCGTGACCGGGCGCCGCGTCGACGATGGCGTCCAAGCCTTTCTTGGTCAAGACCGCGTCGGTCGCTCTCCCGTCTTCGGTGGACTGCAGGCGCTTGGTGAGGCCGCGCTCGCTCAACCGCCGCAGGTGGTGGGAGAGCCGGCTGCGTTCCCAGCCGATCAAGGCAGCAAGATCGGTGACCTGCATCTTGTGTTCCGGCGCACTGCTCAACGCGTTGAGTACGTGATAGTCGGGCAACGAAAGATCGCTATCACGCTGCAGCTGGCTGTTGATCTCGTAGCTCATCCGCAACTGGACTCGCATGAAGGCAACCCACGCGCGGAGTTGCGACGGGGACAGCCACGGACTGTCACGAGCTGGTGATCGGCGAGGACGCGGCATTTCACGATCTTTCTGCTGGACTGTTCATGCTTATTATCCGCGATCGTGTCTGGCCAAACCAGATAGCGCCTTCACAGGACCAGACTCAGCGCACCGAACAGGATCATCGCCGCGCCCGCGACCCTTCCGCTCACGTCACCGAAGGGGATCGTCTTCTCCAGCAAAACAAATATGGCGATCGCCGCGATCCACAAAAGGTTCATCGTGCCGCCGACGAACAGCAGTGCCATCAGGATCCAGCAGCAGCCTACGCAGTAGGCGCCGAGCCTCAGCCCCATACGGAAGGCGCCGAGGTTGCCGGTGCGCCAGTAGCGGGACATGAAATGCGCTGGGGCCCGGCAGTTTTTCAGGCAGGTGTTCTTGAGCGGGGTGAGCTGATATAGGCCGGCCACGATCAGAATCGCGGCGCCGAGGCGGGCGCTGGCGGACACCATCATCGGGGAGAGCAGCGCGGCCTGATCAAGAGCGTGCTGGGCGACGGTGGCCACGAGGCTAAAGATCACCCAGATCGTGATGTAGCCGGCGACGAAGACGAACGTCGGGGCCAGCGGGTCGTGCTGTGCCGCGGCCTTGCGCGCGACTGCCGCGTACATCAGAATCATGGGTGCCGCAGTGGGAACCATCATGGCGACCATCATGAAGGCCCACATCACGAATGCCAGACCGAATTCAGTTGCCGTCCATGGCTTTACACCGGTCATGGCATCCATCGGGGCTGGCATCGACTGACCGTTCATGCCGCCTGACCCGGTCGCCATTCGGTGCGCTGTCACCACGATGTAGACCCAGGCTGCGACGGTGATGCCGACCAGGCCGCTCGATACGGCCAGACGGTCCCGGTGGCGCCGGATCCAGGGCACGGTCAGCGGATAAGTCCGTCCTGGTTCAGGTGCATGACGTTGAACTGGCAGTAGCTGTCCTTGAAGTCGAGATCGATTCCCGCCCGCGCCGTGGTGTTGCCGTTGCCCATTTCGGCATAGAGATAGCGCGGCCCCTCCGGCGTACTGAGCTGTATCCTCGGCGGCAATCCTGGGTTTCCCGGATTGGCGAGCGGCTCCCCGCGTGACTCGACCAGCCCGTCAATCGTCATGCTGGCCGTTCGCTGATCGACATCGATCGACAGTTCGATGGGTGCGTACAGCGTCTCCAGCACAGTCGACATCGTGCTGTTGTACACGAAGAAAACTGTCGCTCCGGGGGTGGTCGACTCGCCGTGAAGGATCTTGCGCAGGGCTTCGCGCTGAATCGGATCCGCACGTTCGTCGATGATGGCCTGCTGGGTGCCGTCGCCCTCGGGGACCGGACCCGGCCAGGAGAGGAGCATCGCCCAGTCCAGGCCGTCGAGATTCGTGTCGTTGAAGTTGCCCTTCTCGATATGGCCGCCCATTACCGCCTCGCAGCGCCCGTAAGTTGGTTGCGCACCGAACTGGCACGGGCAGCCCCAGGCGCAGGGGCAATTCTCGAACTCCACGCCGTGAAGCGTCCATTGGTCAAGTGTCATCGTTCGCCATACCTCAATTGATTGATGTATCACGCAAATCTACTACCGCGGCGCTCTTCGTCAAAGCGTTGCTGACCGGACCCCGAGAACTGATCAACGGCGAATGAGACTCGTTCATCGGTGGGTACAGCTGGCAGCGTAGCGTGCCGAGGATTGGTAGCCCAGGGCCACAATGACGAAGGTGACGGTTGTGTTCCGACCGGGAAGGCTGGGATTTGTATTGTTGGCCTGAGGATGCGTCGCTTATATGTTCGCCGTGGTGCTTGCGGTGCCGGTTGTTGACCCGGGGACTGGTTAGCGCTTTAACACCGTCTCGTTCAGCATTCGCCGGAGCCAATTCTGGTAGGCGTCCACACTGAGGCCGTCGTGGTACACGAAGCGCTGGTAAGTCTCCGGGCTTGTCAGGACCGCTGTCGTCTCCACGAGGTCATCGAACGGGATGTCATCCCGTAGCCATCCGCGATCACGGCACACACCGAGTAGTCGCCGGCCCTGAAGGGTGATGTCGGCCACGGCATCGGCGTGGTAGCGGCCCAACTCGGGGTCCATGGTGGCGGCGCCGGCCAGCGCCAGCCACAACGACGCGCCGCGCCCATACATGTCGGACAGCACGGAGATCATGGAGCTGATCGCCTCGTCGCGGTCGCCGGTGGCCAGGAGACGCTGCCCGAGCTCGAGGTCGAACACGTCTTCCTTGTCGGGCTCGCCCAATGTCGCGTACTCGGACGCGGCTTTCAACAGCGCCGCCTTGGGGCCGTGCGCCTGGACCGTCTGAGCGGAAACACCCGCCGCCGCCGCGATTTTCGCGAACGTGGTGTGGGCGTACCCCAGCGTGGCGAACAACTCCGCGGCCGCCGCGACCACCTTAGATCGCGTCTGCGCCGCCTGCTGCTGGCGCAACTCAGATCGGTATACCCGAGATATTGACTCTTGTACCATACTAGTGAATAGTATACCGCACTATCCAATGTGATCCCGAGGGGGAGTGATGCCGTCGATCATCATCGCCGCCTGTCCCGCCCATGGGCATGTCACACCGCTGCTGACGGTTGCCAGAGGCTACGTCGAGCGCGGCGACGACGTGCGGTTCATCACCGGAACCAAGTTCAGCGATCGGGTCGGCGCCACCGGCGCAACGCACATCGCGTTGCCGCCCGAAGCCGACATCGACTTCGACAATCTGGAGGCGATGTTCCCCGAGCGCGCAAAGTTGAAGGGGCTCAAAGCGGCTGCGTTCGACGTCGAGCACGTCTTCGCCAAACCGGCCAAGCTGCAGTACGAGGCGATCATGGCCGCCCACACCGCACAGCCGGCCGATGTCGTGCTCGCCGAGCAGAATTTCGTCGGCGGCGCGTTCCTGCTCGCACATCAGCGGCCCATACGCCCGGCTGTCGTCGTGTCCAGTGTGATCCCGCTGGCGATGCCCAGCGCCGACACCGCACCGTTCGGCATGGGCCTACCCCCGGCGCGGTTGTTCAACCGCCAGCGCAATGCCATCTTGGCCGCGCTGAACCGCCGCGTCTGGGCGCGCGCCGACCTAACCCTCGATCGGCTCCACCGCGCCGTGCACGGCCAAGCCCTGCCGGGCCAGATAGTGAACTGGCTCGCCTGGGCCGACGCGGTCGTCCAGTTCACCGTGCCCTCCTTCGAGTACCCCCGCTCGGATGCACCGGCGTCGCTTCACTTCATCGGTCCGCTGAGCGCCACCGGCTCGCAGGCACCGCGGCCGGATTGGTGGGGCGAGCTCAACGGCGCGCGCCCGGTCATCCATGTAACCCAAGGTACGTTCGCCAACAAGGACTACGCCCAAGTGATCGCGCCGACGCTCGAGGCGCTCGCCGGCGAGGACGTGCTGGTCACGGTAGCCACGGGCGGTCGCCCGCTCGACACACTGCCACCGCTGCCGGCCAACGCACGCGCCGCCGAGTACTTGCCCTATGACGAGTTGCTGCCCCGCACAGACGTTTTCGTCACCAACGGCGGATACGGCGGAATCCAATACGCCCTGCGCCACGGGCTACCGATCGTCACCACCGGTGGCAAGGAAGACAAGCCCGAAGTCGGCGCTCGCGTCGCCTGGTCCGGTGTCGGGCGACGCATCAGAACAGAACGACCAACACCAAGCGCTCTGCGCCGCGACATCCTGGCCGTACTGAATCAGCCGCGCTACCAACAAGCCAGCCGACGCGTAGCAGCCGAGATGGCTGCAGCCCCCGGCTTCACCGGCTTAGCCGACATCGTTGATCGCTTGGTGGCCGGCCCTACACGATTGGCCGCCGATAACTCAGCCAACTCGACCAGCGTCGACTGATGGTCCCGTTGCGCCAAGCCCCGACCAGCAACTCACGCGCCCGCCAGGCTCACGTAATCAGTGTGGAATCCAGAATCGTCCAGTAATTCTCGTGAGCTCGGATACTTCCTAATCTAGAGCTATCTAGAGCCGGGGCCATTTATTGCAGTGCAGTTGATGATGCAGGGGCCGGGGTGTGGGTGTGCCTGCAAACCGCGGCGTACTCGGCCGGGGTTCGGTAGCCCAGGGCAGAGTGTCGGCAGTGGTTGTACTGGTATTTCCAGTCGCTGATGACCACGCGGGCCTGCGCCAGTGACCAAAAGCTGTTGATGTTGAGGCATTCGTCGCGGATCCGGGAGTTGAAGGATTCGACGTAGCCGTTGCGCCACGGCTCCCCGGGCGGGATGAAGTGCAAACCAACGCGGCGGGCAGCCCAGTCGGCCATCGCCGCACACGCCAATTCGGGTCCGTTGTCGCAGCGCAGCACGGCCGGATGGGCGCCCCGGTCAACCACAAGCCGTTCGAGCTCGTTGATCAGTTCCTCGGCGGTGATACTGCGTTCCACAAGGTCACCGAGAGATTCGCGGGTGTGCTCGTCAATGATCGACAAAATCTTGATCGGCCGCCCATCGGTGGTCACGTCGAATTGGAAATCGGCCGCCCACACCTGGTCGGGCGCATCAGCACTGACCTGCGGCGCGGTGGAGATGCCGTGGCGTTTTCGGCGGCGACGCTGAGATACCCGCAAGCCCTCCTCGCGCCAGAGCCGTTGGAGTTTCTTGTGATTGACATTCCAACCCTCGGCGCGGGCATCATGATAGGCGGGCCGAAACCCACGACGCGGATGGTCCTTGGCCCAGGCACGCAGCCATTCCCGCAACGCGGCATCCAGATCCTCCGGCCTGGTCGACACCGGCGGGTGTCGTTGGGTGGCGCGGTGTTGCCCGGTAACCCGGCAGGCGAACCGCTCACTGACCCCCAGCATTCGCTGGAGCTGGTGCACGGCAGCCCGCCGGCGTTCCGGGCTTAGAAGTTTCCCTTCGCAATCTCCTTGAGCGCCGCCTTCTCCAACTCGGCATCCGCCAGTAGCCGCTTGAGGGTGGCATTCTCGCGTTCGAGGTCCTTGAGCCGCTTAGCGTCTTCGGCCTTCAGACCACCAAACTGGTTACGCCAACGGTGATAGGTGGCCTCCGAGACACCCAGCTCGCGGCACACCGCCGCGAGGTCCTTGCCCTCGGCCAACAACCGATCGGCCGCCATCAGCTTGCGCACAATCTGCTCGGGACTGTGCCGCTTCCTCGTCGCCATGACCTTGTTCGAGCCTTCCTGCCCACAACCTGGGCCGCAAGACTCTCACAACGGTGGACCTACAACCCGGGTACAGATCTCCTGGACCAACTAAACGGGGTCAGGCCATTGCCGAGGCGGCTTGCACCGTAATCGGGAAGGACCGCTATCGGCGGTAGACCGCGGCGTCGTCGATGTCGACGCGGGAACGGTCCGGCAGGGCAAGAACGCAGGCGACCGTGACGACAGCGGCGAAGACGATGTACGCCGAGATCGCGTACGGGGTTCCGGTTTTGTGCAGCAACCACGTCGCGATCAGCGGCGCGGGGCCACCGGCGAAAACCGAGGCCAGCTGATACCCGAGTCCGGCACCGCCGTAGCGCACGTGTGTTGGGAAATTCTCGCCGATCAGCGCGGCCTGCGGGCCGTACTGCAGCGCGTGGATGAACAGCGAGACGACGACCGCGATGAAGATCAGCCCGGCTCCGCCGTGGGTCAGCACTGCGAAGTACGGGTACGCGATCAGACCGGTCAGAACCGCTCCGGTGAGATATACCCGCTTGCGGCCGAAGCGGTCGGACAGATGCGAAAACAGCGGGATCGCGACGAGTTCGCATACGGCGCCCGCCAGCACGGCGGTGAGCACGAAC
>Ga0302177_10001716_pt1 | contig 15652 bp, 16 predicted proteins | sample I_Palsa_E1_2_FD_198780 | JGI IMG/M metagenome (GOLD analysis project Ga0302177, IMG submission 198780) | Peat permafrost microbial communities from Stordalen Mire near Abisko, Sweden - I_Palsa_E1_2 | ecosystem: Environmental > Terrestrial > Soil > Palsa > Peat permafrost | place: Sweden... | reverse complement strand
TGCCTCGGAGGTCGTCGTGCCGTTCACGCGCCGAACCGGTCGATCACCTCGCGGGCCAACGACCGGTAGGCGGCCGCGCCGCCCGATCTTGGTGCCCACGATGTGATCGGTTCGCCGGCGACGCTGGTCTCCGGGAAGCGGACAGTACGGGAGATGACGGTGTCGAACACGAGATCGCCGAACCGCTCCACCACCCGAGCCATCACCTCACGGGAGTTCACGGTTCGCGGGTCGTAGCGAGTGATCAAAATGCCGCTGATGTCCAGCTTCGGGTTGAGCCGATCGCGCACCTTCTCGACCGTGTCGGTCAGCAAGGCCAGACCGCGCAGCGAGAAGAACTCGCACTCGGTCGGGATGATGACGCCGTCCGAGCACGCCAGTCCGTTGACGGTCAGCAAGCCCAGCGACGGCTGGCAGTCGATCAGCACATAGTCGTAACGGTCGAGCACCGGGTGCAGCGCGCGGGCCAGCGTCTGCTCGCGGCCCACCTCGTTGACCAACTGGATCTCCGCGGCCGATAGATCGATATTGCTCGGCACCAGGTCCAGGTTTTTGACACGCGTGTGCATCAGCACGTTGTCGAGCGACACCCGCGGCTCAACCAGCAGGTTGTGGATGGTGTGGTCCAGCTCGTAGTGCGGCACACCGAGGCCCGCGGACAGGGCTCCCTGCGGATCGAGGTCCACCAGCAACACCCGGCGGCCGCATTCGGCAAGGGCGGCGCCAAGGTTGATCGTCGACGTGGTCTTTCCCACGCCGCCTTTCTGGTTGCACATCGCCACGACCTTGGCCGGTCCGTGCGTGGTGCGCGGCTTGGGTTCGGGGATCTCCCGCGGTGCGCGCCCGGTCAGACCCACTCCGGTGCCGCTGTTGGCGTCGTCAGTCATGAGCGCAGCCCCTGTGCATCGCTGCGCTCTGCATTGTCGCCGGCGCGATTCATACCCGGCTGCGGCTCGGCAGCGTGGATCGCCACAGCGTGCACGGCGTTCGGGAAATGGCGGACATCGCAGGAAGTGTATCGGTTATCCGCGGTCATGCCGGGCGACCCGCAACAACGTCACCAGCGAATTCAGGGGCAGCCCGATTCTGTCGCCAAGCGGGCTATCGTGACGGTCATGAGTCTGAAACAGCGCATTCCCCTGTTGCGGTGGTCGGTATGACGGTTGGCGACTGGGCCCGCAATATCACCACGACGGGCCAGATCGGCGACGGGCGCGAAGCCGCCGCAGTCGAATACGTGCTGAAGCGCGCTCGCGCGGGTGACGTCGACAACGTCTTGGCAACCATCGACCGGTTCGCCTACGAGGAGTCGATACTGATCAATGTCGGCGACGAGAAGGGCGCGCTGCTCGACGTCGCGGTCCGGCGCGCCGACCCGAAACTCGCGCTCGAGCTGGGCACCTATTGCGGCTACGGCGCGCTGCGCATCGCCCAGGCCGCCCCCGCCGCCAAGGTGTACTCCGTCGAACTCGCCGAAGCCAACGCCGCCAATGCCCGGCAGATCTGGGCGCATGCCGGTGTCGCCGACCGGGTCACGTGTGTGGTCGGCACCATCGGCGACGGCGGGCACACGCTGGATGCGCTGGCCGGCGAGCACGGCTTCACCGCCGGCGCACTGGATTCATGTTTGTCGACCACGACAAAGACGCTTACCTGGTGGACCTGCAGAGCATCCTCGACCGGGGCTGGCTGCATTCCGGGTCGATCGTGGTGGCCGACAACGTCAAGTGGCCGGGCGCGCCGAAGTACCGCGAATACATGCGTCAGCAGCAGGGCAAGCTGTTCAACACCACCGAGCACGAGACGCACGTGGAGTATCAGAGCAAGGTCTCCGATCTGGTGCTGGAATCGGAGTATCTCGGCGGCTGAGCAGCGCCGCGAGACCATCGCGTTTGCAGTATCCCGAACAGCGCCGTGCCAGGAGGTGGGCCATGACCGTGGTGTTGGTGCACGGCAACCCGGAAACCGACGCGGTCTGGGAGCCCCTCGTGGAGGTGCTCGGTCGCGATGACGTGGTCCGGCTATCGCCGCCGGGCTTCGGTGCCCCATTGCCGGACGGCTGGCCCGCCACCTACCTGGATTACCGGGACTGGCTGGAAGGCGAGCTGACCGGCTTCGCCGCGCCGGTCGACCTGGTCGGCCACGACTGGGGCGGTGGGCATGTGCTGAACCTGGTGATGCACCGTCCGGAGTTGGTGCGTAGCTGGGTCAGCGACGTAGTCGGGCTGTTCGACCCTGACTACGTCTGGCACGACTTGGCCCAGGTGTGGCAGACGGCCGGCGACGGCGAAAAGCTGGTCGACACCATGATGGCCGGGACACTGCAGGAGCGGGCCGATCGGCTCGCGGGGCTCGGCGTGACACCGGAAGTCGCCACGAAGTTGGCCGCCGCCGCGGGTGCGGAGATGGGTCGGGCGATCCTGCTGCTCTACCGCTCGGCGCGGCAGCCTGCCATCGCCGAGGCCGGTCGGGATTTGGAAAAGGCCGCCGCGCGGCCGGGATTGTCACTGCTGGCTACGGAAGATCATTACGTCGGCTCGGCGGAAATGCGGCGCCGGGCGGCCGACCGCGCGGGAGCCCGCACCGAGGTGCTTGAAGGCTTGGGCCACTGGTGGATGGTGCAGGACCCGAAGCTCGGCGCAGCGGTTCTGACCCGCTTCTGGGACTCGCTCAACTAGAAGCTAAGAGGTCATAGCGCTTGACAAGATGCGAGGGAATGCGGCAACGGAGCGAAGGGATGGCGCATGCTCGAAGTGATCGACAAAGGGTCTGCCACCAAATCGCATCCTGTTCCGCTGCTTTTTGTCCACGGTGCTTTGCATGCAGCATGGTGCTGGGATGAGCATTTCCTAAATTTCTTCGCGGCTCAGGGATACCGCGCCATCGCGGTGAGCCTGCGAGGCCACGGGCAGAGCTCCGGCGGGGAGCGTCTGCGCTGGACACGAATTCAGGAATACGCAGACGACGTCGCTGAGACGGTGGCGCAACTACCGACTCCGCCGGTTCTGGTCGGGCATTCGATGGGTGGCTTCGTAATTCAGAAATACCTGGAACACCACACCGCCGCCGGGGCTATTCTCGTCGCATCCCTTCCGCCTACCGGCGTACTCCGGGTGACGCGGTACATCGCGCTCCACCACCCTGTGACGTTCCTCAAAATCAACGCCTTATTGAGACTCCGCCCGCTATTTGGCACCCCGGATCTCGCGCGAGCCCTGTTGTTTTCCGCGTCCATGCCGGATGCGCAGGTCACCTCGTATCAGCGGCGCGTTCAGGACGAGTCCTACCGAGCGTTTCTTGACATGCTCGCCCTCGATCTGGTCAGGACCAAACGCGTCAACCGTGTCCCAATGCTGGTGTTGGGGGCCGAGCACGACGCTATCGTCACGCACCGCCAAATTCACCGCACCGGTGCGGTATACGGCGCTGAGGCGGAGATCTTCCCGAACATGGCCCACGACATGATGTTGGAGCCTGGATGGCAGGCAGTCGCTGAAAGAATCGACAGTTGGCTCGCAACCCAGGGGCTATAAGAGCAAGATCGCAGAGACGCCGTCGATTGCACAACCTGGTTGTCCGGCGGGCCGCCTATCCAGGTGGTCGCCTAAGCCATTGCCCCGCCGGCGATCCCACACCGTCGGCGGTTAGGGCTAACGCGCCCGCGGGTGGGCCTCGGCCCAGACTTCACGCAACGCGTGCACGGTGACCATCGTGTAGATCTGGGTCGTGGTCACCGATGCGTGTCCCAGCAATTCCTGTACCACGCGGACGTCGGCCCCACCTTCCAGTAGGTGGGTCGCAAACGAGTGCCGCAGCGTGTGCGGCGAGACGCCTGCGGTGATACCCGCGCGCTCCGCGGCGTCCTGCAGGACTTGCCACGCGCTCTGACGCGACAGCCGGCCACCACGGGCATTGAGGAAGATGGCCGGCGTACCGCGCCCGCGACGGGCCAATTCGGATCGTCCGCGGACCGTGTAGGCCTCTAGTGCTTGCACAGCGGGCCGTCCGATGGGAACCAGCCGCTGCTTGCCGCCCTTGCCGTGCAGCAGCACCGACCGAGCGTGCGTGTCGATGTCGTCGACGTCGAGTCCGACGGCTTCTGAGATGCGCGCGCCGGTCGAGTAGAGCAGCTCGAGCAGCGCGCGGTTACGCAATGTCAACGGGCCGTCGGACGGGCTATCGCCGCCGGCGCCGGCCAGCAGGGCGAGGACCTGATCGAGGCTGAGGCTCTTGGGTAGCCGTCGACCCGGTGTCGGTGGCTTGACCGCCTGTGCGACGTCGAATTCGGCCAAGCCTTCGGCCGCGGCGAACCGATGCAGACCGCGCACCGCGATCAGGGTCCGGGCCGCCGAGACCGCCGACAAGGGTGAGACGCCGGAATCGGGATCGCCGCGCCGCAACGCCATCAGGAACTCGCTGACGTCATCCTCGCTGACCTTGGCCAGGTCGTCGACACCGCGCACGGTGAGGTGCTCGAAGTAGCGGCGCAGGTCGCGGCGATAGGAGCTCAGCGTATTGGCCGCAACTCCCCGCTCGATCGTCAGATGATCGAGGTATCCCTGCAGCTGGCCCTCCAGCGGCGGCGCCAGCGTCGTCATCCGGCTGCCTTTCGCGCGCTGAACGCCGTCGACCGGTCGGTCCACGGCGCATCCACCGGCCGCGGCACGGCGACGCCCTCGCTAACCGCGTAGGCGGCTAAAACTCCAGCAACTGCAAGGGAATTGACGATCTCACCGCTGAAAATTCGCTGCACGACCTCGGCGATGGAATACCACTCCACGGTCATGTCGGCCTCTTCGTCGTGCGCCTCGGGCCGGTCCACCTGCGTCAAGCCGGTGGCCAGATAGACCCGCACCGACTCGTCGCTGAAGCCGGGTGCGGAATCCAGATCGACCAACACCTGCCAGGTGTGCGCCTGCAGGCCGACCTCCTCGCGAAGCTCCCGGGCTGCGCTCAGATGCGGGGCCTCCCCGGCGACGTCGAGCAGTCCGGCGGGCAACTCCCACAGCCGTCGGCCCAAGGGGTGGCGATACTGGTAGACCATCGGGATTCGGCCGTCCTCGTCCATGGCGACGATCGCGACCGCGCCATAGTGCTCGACGACTTCTCGGGTCACGATCTTGCCGCCGGGCATCCGGACACGGTCAGCCCGCAACGCGAAAATCTTTCCGACATGCAGGATTTGCGACGAGGTCGTCTCAAAGACGTGCTCACCCACGGGCAGCGTGTTCGGGCTCAGACAGCGACGGGTCTGCTTCATCGTGTTGTTCGCTGCCGTTGGCCCGTTGCTCGGGCATCTCCAGGGACAGCCGCTCGCCCGCCTTGTACTCGATCGCCGCGCCGATGAAGCCGGTGAACAGCGGATGCGGTCTGGTCGGCCGGCTCTTGAGTTCAGGATGCGCTTGGGTGCCGACCACGAATGAGTGCATTTCCGGCGGATACTCGACGAACTCGACCAGATGCCCGTCGGGAGACGTCCCGGAGAATTTCAGGCCGCTCTCGGCGATGCGGTCCCGGTACGAGTTGTTGACTTCATAGCGATGACGATGTCGCTCGGAAACCTGAGTCGACTGATACGCCTGGGCGACAATGGAATCCGGCTGTAGGACGGCCGGATAAGCTCCCAGCCGCATGGTGCCGCCGAGGTCGGCTTCGCCGGCGACGATCTCTTTTTGATCGGCCATCGTGGAGATGACCGGGTCGGGGGTGTCCGGATCGAATTCGGCGGAGTTGGCCTCAGTCAGACCGACGGATCGCGCGGCCTCGATCACGATGCACTGCATGCCGAGGCAGAGCCCCAATACGGGCAGCCCGCGGGCTCGTGCATGCGAGATGGCGCCGATCTTGCCCTCGATGCCCCGGATGCCGAAGCCGCCGGGGATCAGCACACCGTGGACATCCTCGAGCACCGACGCCGCTCCGCCCGGCGTCTCGCAGTCGTCGGAGCCCACCCAGCGAATCTCTACCTTGGCTCGGTGCTTGAAGCCAGCCGCCCGTAACGCCTCGCTCACCGAGAGATAGGCATCCGAGAGGTCGATGTATTTGCCCACCAAGGCAATTCGCACGGTCTCCTGCGGATCGTGCACTCGGCGCAGCAGGTCGTCCCATTCGGTCCAGTCGACGTCACGGAACGGAAGGTTGAGCCGGCGGACGACGTATGCGTCAAGCTCCTCGCGGTGCAAGACCTTCGGGATGTCGTAGATCGAGGGCGCGTCAGGCGTGGAGATGATGCCGTCGATGTCGACGTCACACATCAGCGCGATCTTGTTCTTCAGCGGCTCAGGCACGTCGCGGTCGCAGCGCAGGATCAACGCGTCCGGGGTGATACCGATGCTGCGCAGCGCGGCCACCGAGTGCTGGGTGGGCTTGGTCTTGAGTTCTCCCGACGGCGCCAGATACGGGATCAGCGACACGTGCAGGAAGAAGACGTTCTCCCGGCCGATGTCGTGACGAACCTGCCGCGCCGCCTCGAGGAAGGGCTGCGACTCGATATCGCCGACGGTGCCGCCGATCTCGGTGATGACGACATCGGGTCGCCTACCGTCGGCGTCCGGCTCGGCCATCGCCAGAATGCGGCGCTTGATCTCGTCAGTGATGTGCGGGATGACCTGGACAGTGTCACCGAGGTATTCGCCGCGGCGCTCCTTGGCGATGACCGTCGAATAGACCTGTCCGGTCGTGACATTCGCCGAACCGGACAGATCGCGGTCGAGGAAGCGCTCGTAGTGGCCGACGTCGAGGTCGGTCTCGGCGCCGTCCTCGGTGACGAACACCTCGCCGTGCTGGAACGGGTTCATAGTGCCCGGGTCGACGTTGAGGTAGGGATCGAGCTTCTGCATCGTCACCTGCAGCCCGCGAGCGGTCAGCAACTGCCCGAGGCTGCTCGCGGTCAGTCCCTTACCGAGCGACGAGACGACCCCGCCGCTGACGAAGAGATGCTTGGTGGCGGTCTGCTGATGCTTACGCAATGTGGCGACCTCCGTGAAGACGGCGCAGGGCTAGCCTCTGGTGAGGGCTGTTTTCCAGCTTTGGGCCTGCCGACCCACGGAAACCCACCCTAACAAACACTGAGCCACCTCGTGGCTAACACGCCCGGCGGCGCGGCTACTGCGCGATGGTGAGCCCGGTATTGCGGTGTCCGGTGCCGTACTGGCCGGTCCGACCACCGTTGATCAAGTCGGCGGCACCGAGCACTGCGGTGACTCGACCGGATTCGGCGTCGAGATCGTCGACAGTGCTGATCACCGGGGTCACCGTGGCGTCGGCGCGGGCCACTCCGACCGCGGCAGGACCGTCCGAGGAGCCGTCGCGTCCGGCCAGTACCACGCCCGACCCGTGCGGTGCGAGCGCTGCGGCGAACCGGGCCACGCTGACGCCCTGGTTACCGGCGTCGTTGCTAAGCGAGCCGCCGGTGATGACCGCGGCGGCGTTCGCCGCGCCGACGTGCTGGTTCCCGTAGCCGATGAAGCCGGTGTCACGCAGCGCCGCCAGCACGGTGTCGCGCTGCGTGTCGTCTACCGGCGGGACCGCCGGGTCCCGGTTGATCAGCAGCGCAATACCCAGCAGGTCGCCGGCTTGGGAGCCTTGGTCGACCAACTTGGTGCTCAACTGGGCGCCCGCGGGGAGAACCGACGCGTTGACCACTGAGCGCAGCTTCTCCGCGGAGTTGGCGTCGACGAACTCCTGCGTCAACGACACCGTGCCGGTGACAGCTCCCCCGGCTTGTCCGACGATCTTCGACACCGCGTCGACGTCTTCGTCCGCCGCGTCGGGTGCGCGGAAGATCACCATCGACTTGCCGTTCAGCGCGTCATGCACCATCCGGGCCGCCATCTGGGCGTCGAAAGCGTTGGCAGAAGCGAGCTTTCCGCTCAGAACGCTCTTCTCGCCGTTGAGCGAGTTGACCTGGTTGTGCAGATTCCGGGTTTCGTCGCGCAGCCCGGACATCATCGTGTTGGACAAAAGCCCTGAGCCGAGCACGACGCCGACTGCCAGGGCCAGGAACACCGCGGCCAGCGAAATCACGTGTTGACGTAGAGATATCACATCGCCACCGTCCTAATGGATGAAGCGCTGCATCCAGATCAAGAAGTGATGCCAGTACTGGGCGATCCAGTGCAATACCACGGTGTCGGCGCGCGACACCCACAGCGCGACGATCACCGAGGTCAGCATCGTCAGGATCAGCAACGCGATCGCGCCACCGGAAATCCGGTTGTGGTAAAGCGTGGCAACAGCTTTGGCGTCCACGACTTTCTCCCCCACCCGCAACCTGGTGAGGAAGGTCGAGGGGTTGCTGTCCTGACGCGTCCGGTCGAAGAAGGTCTCGATGTTGGCGCGGTGGCCCGCGGTCACCAGCAGCGCGGCACCGTGATGATCGGCCAAGAGCAGCGCCAGGTCAGCCGGTGAGCCCGCCGCGGGGAACGTCATCGCCCCGACACCCAGATCCTGGATGCGTTCCAGACCCGGCGCGTGGCCGTCGGCGTCGGCGGGCAGCACGACCTGCGCTCCGCTCTTGAGGACTTCGGTGCTCAAGTTGCTCGGGTCGCCGACGATGAGTTGTGGCCGGTATCCGGCTTGGCGCAACACATCTGCGCCGGAGCCGACGCCGATCAGGACGGGCTGGTATTCCTTGATGAAGGGCTTGAGGCGCTTGAGGTCGTCAGCGGCGTCGTCCTCCTCGGCGACCACGACGACGTGACGGCGCCGCAGCTCGATGTCGACGTCGGGAATGCCGATCCCGTCGATCAACAGCGGGCTCTCGCTTCGGATGAACTCAATGGTGTTGCCGGCGAACGCTTCCAAGTGGGCGACCAGTCCACTCTTGGCTTCCTGCATCAGCTCGGCGATTTCTTCATCGGTGCGCTCGGTGCCGCGGATCAGTCGCCGGTCCCCGGCGTATACGCCACCGTTGTAGAGGCGCACTTTCGAGCCGTCTTTGATCTTCTTGAAAACGTCGATACCCGTCTCATCGATGAGGGTGACACCGTTGGCCAGCAGCACCTCGGGACCCAGGTTCGGGTAACGGCCCGACACCGACGGGGATGCGTTGATGACGGCGGCGATCTCGGCGTCGACGAGCGCATCGGCCGTGATCCGGTCCAGGTCCAGGACATCGAGGACTGCGATATCGCCGGGGCACACCCGCCGCAGCAGCCGGTCGATGTCACGGTCGACTCGGGCGGTGCCGACGACGCCAGGCCGCGAGGTATTGCGGGACAACAATGAGGACAAGGTGGTGGTCACGCTCATGGAGGGGATTCTGTCGGTGAACCCGACTGCGAGCGGGGAGGCGCGCCGTAACAAGGGCCTCAGAAGTTATATCTTGTCACATCTGTCACAGGGTCAGACGCAGTATTTAGGTCGCAATCCGGTCACAGTCCGCGGCCTCCAACAGTTCGCGGGCATGGGCACGCGCTGAATCCGAATCACCCAGCCCGGCCAGCATTCTCGCCAGTTCGGCAACCCGGTCGTCCCCGTCGAGGCGCCGCACCCCGCTGGCGCCGTTTTTCCCATTGGTATCGACCATGAGGTGTATGTCGGCGTAAGCCGCGACCTGCGGCAGATGCGTCACGACGATGACTTGCCGGTTGCGGGCCAACCGGGCCAGTCGCCGACCGATCTGCACCGCCGCCCGGCCTCCGACGCCGGCGTCGACCTCGTCGAACACCATCGTGGTGCCTGTCATCGAGGCCGCCAGTACCACCTCGAGGGCGAGCATCACACGCGACAGCTCACCGCCCGACGCGCTCTTGGCCAGCGGTAGCACCGTCATGCCGCGATGTGCGGCGAAACCGAACTCGACCTGGTCGACACCGTCGCCACCGGCGTGGGCCAGGGTGCCGGAGGCAAGCGTCAGCGCGGCGGGATCGTCGGCAGCGGCCGGCATGGTCGACACCTCGATGGTGAATTCGGCATCGGCCATCGCCAGCCCCGACAGCTCGCCGGTGACTTGTTTGGCCAGCCCCTCGGCGGCCTGGCTGCGTACCTTGCTGAGTTCACTTGCCGCATCGGCTAATTGGAGCGACAATTCGTCGACGCGACGGTGCAGACCTGCCAGCGCCTCTTCGGAAACATCCAAGTGCGCCAGCCGATCTCGCGCCTCGCCTGCCCACTGCAGCACACCGTCGATGTCGGCGGCGTATTTGCGGGTCAGCGTGCGTAACTCAGCCTGCCGTGCGAGCTTGGCGTCCAACGTGCTGGCGTCCGCGGGTAGTTCGCCCAGGTAGCCACCGAGCTCACGCGCGGCGTCGGCGACGACCGTGAGCGCTTCCTCGAGCTGAGTGGCTAACGCACGCAGCGTCGCGTCTTCGGTCGACTCCAAGGCCGTCTTTGCTCGCGCCAAACTGTCCGCCGCCGACACGGGCTGTCCGGTCGGGTCGGCGGTGGCGTCGTCCCCCAGCCCGGACAGGGCGACGCGGGCCTCGGATGCGGCCTCGCGCAGCGCGTCCAGCTCCGAGAGCCGACGGATGTCGGCGATCAGCGCATCGTCCTCGCCGGGTGCGGGGTCGATGGTGTCGATCTCGTGCAGCGCGAACTTGAGCCGATCGGCCTCCTGCGCCAATTCGCGGGCCCGGTTGCTCCGGTCGACGAATTCGCGGCGAGCCGACTGCCATGCGTCCCGCAGTTTGCGATAGCGCTCCAGCCGGGTATCAACGTCTGCGAACCGGTCCAGCGCCCCGCGTTGCTCGTCGGGTCGCATCAGCCGCAACTGGTCGTTTTGCCCGTGCAGCGTCAGCAGCTCGGTGGTGAATCCGCTCAGCGATTTGGCAGGCACGCTGCGGCCGCCGAGGTAGGCCCGCGACGGTCCGTCGCGGCTGACCGAGCGCAACGCGATGATGCTGCCGTCCTCGTCGCGTTCGGCCCCGGAGGCGTCCAGCATCTCGTCGAGCTGCGCCACCGCCTTCTCGTCGAGATCAGCAGTGCTGAACCTCCCTTCGACGACGGCCCGCTCGGCCCCCGAGCGCACCCGGTTGGCGTCGGCGCGGGCCCCGCCGAGCAGGTGCAGGCTGGTGACGACCATGGTCTTACCGGTACCGGTTTCGCCGGTCAAAACCGTTAGGCCGCGGTCGAATTCGGCTGTCGCAGCGCTGATTGCGCCCAATGACTCGATCCGAATTTCCGAAAGCACTGTTACCGTCCGCGCCAGCCGGTGACCGGCAGACGGAATTTTCGCACCAGCCGATCGGTGAACGGCGCGCTGTCCAGCCGGGCCCATTTCACCGACACTTCGCAGCGCCGCACTTCCAACCGTGCACCGGCCGGCACCAGCATCTCGCGGCGACCGTCGCAGAACACCAGTGCGTCGTGACCGTCGCCTTCGATCTCGATGGCGATGCGGGCCTCGGGGCTGGTAACCATCGGCCGGGCGAACAATGCGTGAGCGTTGTTGGGTACGACCAGCAACGCTTCCAGATCCGGCCACAAGATCGGCCCGCCCGCGGAGAACGCGTAGGCCGTTGATCCGGTGGGCGTTGACACCAACACCCCGTCGCAGCCGAAGGTCGACACCGGCCGCCCGTCGACTTCGAGGACCACGCCAAGCACCCCCAGCCGAGGCCCCTTTTCCAGGCTCGCCTCGTTGAGCGCCCATCCATGCGAGACGACCTCGCCCTTGAAACGCACCCCGACGTCCAGCGTCAACCGCTCTTCGATGCGATAACTGCGCGCCACCACATGCTCGAGCACACGGTCGATCGCCTCGGTCTCGGCTTCGGCCAGGAACCCGATGCGGCCCAGGTTGATGCCCAGCACCGGGACGCCGGCGTTACGCGCGAGCTCCGCGGCCCGGAGAAAGGTTCCGTCGCCGCCGAGACCCACGACCAGTTCGCATCCCTCGGCGGCGTCCGGGTCGGCGTCGACGACCTCGATCTCGACGCCCAGCGCGCGCATATTGTCCGGAGCCAGCTGCGACGGGCCGCGGTCGACCGCTTCAGCGGCCAAGACTCGAAGGCTAATGTTGTTGTCGTTCAACACTTTCTCTACCCGACGAGCGGTCTCGGTAGCTTCCTCGCGTCCGGTGTGCACCACCAGCAGCACAGTACGTTCATGCGTCATTTCGGACCCGCCTGAATTGCGTCGCGGACCGCACATTCCAGTTCATCAGCAGACAAACCCCGATCGGTTTCGGCGCGCAACCACAGGAAGTATTCAACGTTGCCCGATGGGCCCGGGAGCGGGCTCGGCGTGACCCCGACGGTGTGCCAACCGAGCTCGCCGGCGCGACGCGCGACGGTGAGCACGGCACTCGCCCGTAGCTCCGAACTGTGCACCACCCCGCCGGCTCCCACCTGACCTTTACCCACCTCGAACTGCGGCTTCACCATGGGAACGATATCTCCGTCGGGCGCGGCGCATCCAGTCAGCGCGGGCAACACTGTGGTCAGCGAGATGAACGACAGGTCAGCGACGATCGCCTCGACCGGGCCGCCGGTGACGTCTGGCGTCAGCTCCCGCACGTTGGTGCGCTCGACGACCACTACTCGGGGGTCTGATCGAAGCGACCAGGCCAGCTGGCCGTAGCCGACGTCGACGGCGACGACTTCACGGGCGCCGCGATCCAGCAGGACTTCGGTGAATCCGCCCGTCGAGGCACCCGCGTCCAAGCAACGTCGACCCTCCACACCGATACCGAAGGCGTCCAGCGCACCGATGAGTTTGTGCGCGCCGCGAGACACCCAGCCGCGTTCCGCCTCGCCGATGACCTTCAGCGCGGCAGTCGCCGCAACGGCGGTGCCCGGCTTGACCGCGGGCATTCCGTCGATGCTGACCTTGCCCGCGCCGATCAACTCCGCGGCCTGCCGGCGAGAGCGAGCCAGTCCTCGACGGACCAGCTCGGCATCAACACGGGTACGCCGCGGCACGGCCGACTCAGGCCTTCTCCGCCGATTCCAGAGCCTGCACGAGCATGTCGTGCGCCTCCGAAAGCCGGCGCGCGAGCTCTTCTAGATCGGCTTCGGTGGTCACGTTCTCGGAGTTCGTCAGATCGGGCAGCTGAGCGAGCAGGGCGTTGATCCGTGCGCGAATCTCTTCTGGGTCGGTACTCATCGCTGCTCTACGCTATCGGATTTACGTCAGGGACCACCGTTGCAGGGCGTCGTGGGCGGTGTCGTCGCCGGCCTTGACGGTGACGGTTGGTCCGTCGAGACCACTCGACCACACCGCGTTGGCGACGGCGCGAACAATCGAGAGTCCATCGCCCGCGTCGTCATCGGCTGCGCTGCTGACCGTTATCGAAGCGTCCCCGGTATCGATGTGCCACGCCGATTGCGCCGCCACCGCGAGCGCGTCCGCATCCTCGTGCAGCGACCGGAGGTCGTGACCGATGAATGTCGCGCGTTGTTCGCGGATGGCGTGGACCGCGTCGCGCGCGGAATTGACCCCGGTGAGCACCATCAGGCTGGGCAGCCCGGCGGCGTTGGCGCCGGCGATGTCGGTGTTCATCCGGTCTCCGACTACGAGTGGAGTCTGAAAGTCGCCGCGCGCCAACGCATCGAGCAACAATGTCGGCGCCGGCTTGCCCGCGACCTGTGGTTCGGCTTCGGTCGCAGCTTTCAACGCGGCCACCATGGAACCGTTGCCGGGCAGCAGACCACGTTCGGTCGGCAGGGTGGCGTCGACATTGGCCGCCACCCACAGCGCGCCGGCCCGAATGGCCAGCGTCGCCTCGGCGAGGATGGCCCACCCGGTTTCCGGAGAGTGGCCTTGGACCACGGCGTCCGGTTTGTCGTCGTAGCTGCGCACCGGCCGCAAGCCGACGGCGGTGATCTCCGCGGCCAGCGACTCGGTGCCGACGACCAGCACCCGAGATCCGGGTTCTAGCTGGTCGGCCAAGACGTGGGCGGCGCTTTGCGCGCTGGTGACGACATCCTCAGCGGTCGCCGGGAGGCCGATATCGTGCAGATGGCCGGCGACCTGGTCCGCGCTGCGCGACGCATTATTGGTGACGAATAGTATTCTGCCCGCGGCCTTTTCCAGCGATTCGGCCGCGCCGTCGGTCAGCTCATGACCGCGGAACACCGTCCCGTCCAAGTCGAGAAGCAGGCAATCATATTCCTGCGCAAGCGTTCCCACGTCAGCCGAGCTCGCTGACTCGGTCCTCGGCATCGGTGACACCCTCGACGTCGGCCTCGGCGGCGTGCAGGAACCACTGCACTGCCTCCTCGGCGCGGTCGAGCGCCAGCAGGGTGTCTGCGTACGCGTAGAACAGCCGGGCCGCGATCGTGCCGGTGCGGGCCGGGTCGAGTTGCGGAGTGGACAGGACGGTCAGCGCCTGCTCGAGCTGACCGAGGTCGGCGCGAGCACCCGCGGTGACGATGCGCATCTCGTCGGCTTCGCCGCCGGTGAGCTTGGCCGCCTCGGGCCCGCGCGCCAGCTCGAGCGCCCGTTCCGGCCGACCGAGTCCGCGTTCGCAGTCGGCTATCAGCGGAAGCAGCGGTGACTTGCTGCCCATCCTGCGCGCCGCCCGCAGCTCGGCGATGGCCTGCGACCAGTCACCGCACTGGTAGGCCGCGATTCCGACGGCTTCCCGCACGGCAGCGATGCGGCCGGAGCGCGCCCGCGCGGCGCGGGCATGGCTGAGGGCAGCCTGGGGGTCTTCGTCGATCAACTCCCCTGCCGCAACCAAATGGCGGGCCACAGCATCGGCGGTGACTCGATCCAAAGTGCTGAGCTCTCGGCGGATTTCGGGTGCCAGTTGCTTGGCTTCGATCTCGGGCGGTATCCGGGGCCCCCGGTCTTCTTCGTTGGCTCCATGCTTGGGCTGTGCCCCGCGAGCGCGACCGGGGCCCGAAGCGGAAGCCTGGGCGCGTGGCGGTCGCTGCGGTCGTCGTGCCCCGTCGCCGTGCTTGTCGTCGCCCACTCGTACCCTTCGCTTCGAAATACGTCAGTAATACTTCCCGACAAAGGATACGGGTCACGTGCGGTCGTCCCTGCTACAGCACGGCGTCGGCCAACCGGTCGACCTGGTCGAGTGACGCGACTGCCGGGTGGAAGAGCAGCAACCTGCTGGCTGTTGTCATCTGCCGCGCTACCGCGACTTGTGTGACCTGAATGCGATGATGGCGGGTTTTTGGGTGGGTGTTTGCTGGGTGTGGGGCTAGCGGGGCGCGCGGCTGTGGTGGCGGGGGCTGGTGGGGGGTTGTGGTGTTGGGTGCTTTAACGTGGAAATGCCCGTGCCCCCCAAGGGTTTTGGGGGGCACGGGGCTTGTTGTGTGTGTTCGGCGGTGTCCTACTTTTCCACCCGTGTGGGTAGTATCATCGGCGCTGGCAGGCTTAGCTTCCGGGTTCGGGATGGGTCCGGGCGTTTCCCTGTCGCTGTGACCGCCGTAACTTTATTTAAATGTTGTTGGTGGTGGGGTGCAGTGGTTGTCTGCGCGGAGTAGTGGTTGCGTGTGTGTAAGTTTTCGGCCGGTTAGTGCCAGTTCCCTGCGCCCCTTGCGGGGTTTGTAGGTCTGGTCTATTGATCCCGTGGTCTGCGGGGGGCCTTATCCCACTTAAATGGGTGAGAAGCCTGGTCTTGGAGGGGGTTTCCCGCTTAGATGCTTTCAGCGGTTATCCTGTCCGAACGTGGCTATCCAGCGGTGCCCCTGGTGGGACAACTGGTGGACCAGAGGTTCGTCCGTCCCGGTCCTCTCGTACTAGGGACAGGTTT
>Ga0302177_10001712_pt1 | contig 15660 bp, 16 predicted proteins | sample I_Palsa_E1_2_FD_198780 | JGI IMG/M metagenome (GOLD analysis project Ga0302177, IMG submission 198780) | Peat permafrost microbial communities from Stordalen Mire near Abisko, Sweden - I_Palsa_E1_2 | ecosystem: Environmental > Terrestrial > Soil > Palsa > Peat permafrost | place: Sweden... | reverse complement strand
TGCTCTAATGGGGGGTGCACTGTCACCGTTTTATCCCATCGCATCCGCAGGAGAGGTCAATATGAAAAATGGTCCGGTACGTGTCGGCATCATTGGTTCCCAATTCCAGGCCGAATGTCACGCCGCTTCCATCAGCATGATCCCAGCCGAGATGTCGGTGGAGGCCGTGGCTTCCCCCACCCCTGCTCACGCACGATCCCTCGCAGATCGGTTTGAGATTGCACGTGTCTATCACGATTACAGAGACCTGGTCGGCGATCCGCAGATTGAGGCAGTCACCATCACAGCTCCCAACGCTCTGCATTGCGAGATGACTCTTGCCGCGGCTGCTGCCGGTAAGCATGTCATCTGCGAGAAGCCGCTTTGTGTCACACCCGCCGAGGCGGATTTGATGATCGAAGCGTGCCGCGCCAATGGTGTATTGCTGCTATATGCCGAGGAGCTCTTCTTCACACCGAAGTATGCCAAGGCGAAAGAGATGGCTGACTCGGGAGCCTTCGGCAAAGTGCACCTCATCAAGCAAAGCGAAAAACACTTTGGTCCCCATGCCGATTGGTTCTGGGATGTAAAGCGATCGGGCGGTGGGGCGCTGCTCGATCTCGGCTGCCACGGCATCGCCTTTGCGTACTGGTTTCTCGGGCGACCCAAAATCATCAGCGCTTACGCTCATCTCGGAACCTACGTCCACGGCGACAAAACACAAGCCGATGATGAAGCGGTCACCATCATCGAGTTCGAGGGCAACGCCTTCAGTATCATTGAGAATAGTTGGGCTCGCCGCGGCGGCATGGACGATCGCGTCGAAGTCTACGGCGAGGGCGGCCTCACCATCGCAAACCTTCATATGGGTAATGCCCTGCAAACGTATAGCCAGTATGGCTTCGGCTACGCTGTCGAAAAAGCCCCCACCACCACCGGTTGGACCTACCCCGTGTTCGAAGAGCTGTGGAATTATGGTTTCCCGCAAGAGATGAGTCACTTCGCTCGTGCCATCCGGGGGTTGGAAGAGCCACAGGCTACCGGCGAAGACGGCAAGGTCACCTTGGAAGCGGTGTACGCTGCCTATGCCTCGGCGGGCTTGGGGCAAAAGGTCCTCCTCCCCTACAAGCCAACCGCAGAGCGCCCCGTGGAAGAATGGCTGAACCGGAGAAAATAGATGACCCCGCCTGCCATGCTGGATAACATCCTGGCCCAACCTGCATCGCATCGCGCCGTGCTCGCCCTTCACCAGGGAGGCGGCCGCGCAAGCCTGCGCGCGTGTGCCGGCAAAATCCGCAACGCCCAGGGCAGAGTGATCGTCACCGGTATGGGCGGCTCCCTGTTTGCCGCCGTGCCCGCGGTCAGCCATTTCGAGCAGCAAGGCTATCTCGCGCAGGCGGTTGAGAGCGCAGAGCTACTGCACTACGGCAGCGCGCATCTACGAGCCGCTGATCTAGGCATAGTGATCTCGCGTTCAGGCGAATCCATCGAGCCCGTTCTGCTCGCTGAAAAGATGCGCCACGCCGGCATGACGGTCATCGCCGTCACCAATGTTCCTGGCTCCAAACTCGAACAGCTTGCCCACCTGACCCTGGCCATCGGCGCGCAGGCCGACAAACTGATTGCTGTGCAGACCTACACCGGCACCGTGCTCACCCTGCTGCTACTGGCAGAAGAGGTATTGGCCGGTGACAATCATCCATTAAGTGAAGCTTGTGCAGCAGCCCTGCCGGCGCTCTCGTCGCATATCGACCGATGCCTGCGCGCCGGCGATTCCTGGAAAGACCTGCTTATGGGCGGCACGCTCTACCTCCTCGGGCGCGGACCGGCGCTTGCCTCTGTCCACGAAGGAGCGCTGCTGCTACACGAAACAGCGAAGGCGGCGGCAGTTGGCATGTCTTCGGGTCAATTCCGGCATGGCCCCGCTGAAGTTGTATCGAAGGATTTCCGCGCCGTGGTCTTCGGCACCCCACCGCAAACGCAAATCCTCGACCGCTCCCTGGCAGACGACCTTTTCTCCCTGGGAGCAGACGTTCGTTGGATCGGGCCTTCGCCAGGACTCGAGAACGAGCGCCGGCACGCGCCCTCCCTCGTGCCCTGGCCCGAGATCCCGCCGCTCCTTGCACCCCTGTTCGAAATTGTTCCTTTGCAGGTGGCAGCGTATCGTCTCGCCCTTTGGCGGGGAATCACTCCCGGTGATTTTCGCTACGTCTCCGAGGTCACCGCATCGGAGTCCGGTTTTCCGGCATCCCATGCATGATGCGTGCAGGAAGCCTAAACGTTCAGGAGCTGAACATTGGCAGGTCAAGGTCCAAGTCGGAGAGAGCTGCTTCAGGCGTTGACCCTGGCTTCCGCGGCGAGCACTTTTTCCGGCTTCTCGCGCTGGAGTTTTGCTTTCGCTGAAAGTAGCACCCAGCACCACCACGGCGTTGCCTCCCCGGCAATGGTGAATCCTGTCTATCGCCCGCAATTCTTTTCTCCCAGCCAATACCGCACCGTGGATTTGCTCGCCGAGCTGATCTTGCCCGCAGTCCCTCCTGCCGTGGAGGCCGCTTCACCAAAGCCGCAGCCGGGCGCCAGGGAAGCAGGGGTCGCCGAGTTTATCGACTTCATGGTGTTCAGTGACGCCACCCTCCAAACGCCGTTCCGCGATGGCTTGCAGTGGCTCGATCGTGCCAGTGCTCCGGCTGCTGATTTCGTCAGCCTTACCGCCTTCCAGCAGAACGCGCTCCTCGAACGGCTCGCCTACAAGGCAAAGCAGCAGGAGAGCGAAAAAGCAGGACAGCAATTCTTCCTCCTCTTTCGCAAGTACACCGTCATGGGTTTCTACACCACCCGCGTCGGTCTCGAATCGCTGGACTATCCCGGCCTTACCTTCTATGCCACCTCGCCCGGCTGCACGCACGCCGGCAATCCGGAGCACGCTGGCCTGTAATGGAGGAGTTTCACAGTGCAAACCTATGACGTAGTGGTGATCGGCACTGGGGCCGGCGGCGGAATGGTCATCAAGACCCTCTGCGAAGCAGGTCTGAAGGTATGCGCCCTCAATGCCGGCAGGCAAGCCGTTCCAGCCAAAGACTTCCGCCAACATCGCATGCCCTACGACTTGAAATTTCGCGGCTTCGGCTCGCCGGCGCAACGTGCCATCAGTATCGGCTACATGGACAACGAGTATGTCGCGCCCGACGCGTGGGAGCATGACATTGCCTATTCCACCGGCGAGGGTACCCGTTGGACATGGCCCCGTTCGAATCTCGTTGGCGGCAAAACCAACTTCTGGGGCCGTTCCTCCGCCCGCATGTCGGAGATCGACTTTAAAGCCGCTTCCCGTGATGGCTACGACGTGGACTGGCCCGTCTCCTACCAGGACATAGCGCCCTACTACACCCGAGTCGAAGAGCTGATCGGCGTCGCCAGTACCGTACAGAACCGGCCCTCCAACCCCGATGGAAAGTATCTGCCACCGATACGATTTCGTTGCCTCGACTACATTCTTGAGGCAGGCGCCAGGAAGGTTGGTGTCCCGTACCTTCCCGATCGCATCGCGCAACTCACGCAACCGTATCAGGGCCACCCGCCGTGTCACTATTGCGGTAACTGCACCGAAGGCTGCGATGTGGGAGCCTTTTTCTCCTCCCCCTACTTTCTTTTGCCGTTGGCGCATGCAACCGGCAACCTCGAGCTCCGCACCAACGCCATCGCTCGTCAGGTCCTGGTAGATGGGGAGGGTAAAGCTAAAGGTGTTGCCTATGTCGACCGCACAAACCGGCAGGAAGTTGAGGTGTATGGCAGGGCAGTGGTGGTCGCCGCCTCCTGCATCAGTACGGCGCAAATCATGCTGAACTCGCGCTCCCCACGGTGGCCTACGGGCATCGCCAACTCCAGTGGGCAAGTGGGCAGAAATCTTTGCGATCACATGTATGGAACCGCGGGGTTTGGCTACCTTCCGCAGCTGCTCGGGCAGCCCAGCTTTCCCGACAATGTCTCCGCGGCGACTGTCGCCTGGCTCCCCCGTTGGCAAAACCTCGACAATCCCAGGCAGGAGAATTTTATTCGCGGCTACTCTTTCTATCCCGGGGGAGGGTGCGACGAGTTTCCCAGCTACTACAACGACATCGAAGGTTTTGGCGCCTCGTACCGGGCAGAGATCAAACGCCGCTACCCGACACCGGTCAGTTTTACAGTACAGGCGCCCTCCCAAAGATCGGAGAAGAACTTCGTAGATATCGACCCGGTCAAGAAGGATATCTTTGGCACCCCGCAGGTGCGTGTTCACTTCCAATGGGATGAGAACACCTTTAAAATGTGGGAGCATGCCAAGCAGGTTTCCGAGCAACTCTTTCGCAGCATGGGTGGCGTCTATCAGGGACACGGCGAACCTGAATCGCCCGGCTGGAGCTTGCACGAGACCGGCACCTGCCGGATGGGCAATGACCCAAAGCATTTTGTCACCAATCGCTTTGGCCAGACGCACGACGTGCCCAACCTTTACGTAGCCGATGCCAGCGTATTTCTAAACTGCACCGACAAGACCACAACCCTTTCGATCCTCGCCTTCGCTCTACGCACATCGGAGTACATGACGACTCAATTCAAAGCAGGCGCACACACGTCCCAGGCACCTAACCAGGGATGAAATGACCGAGACGTTATCTTTGCCAGACGGGAAACGGGTTCGTCTATGCAGTTCACCTGAGGACAGACGTAGGCAGAGGATTGATGTGGTGGAAGAAGAATTGGCTCTACTAAAGATAGCGAACAGCGATGATACTGGTTTCGCCAAACGCTACATCACATAGCGAAGATGAGGACCGTAGACCCGCTAGCGACGGTCAATAAGTACAACTGTAACCATTACAATTGTTTTGGGCGCGGTGGGAGATTTTGCAATCTTCGCAAAGTACTCATTCGTAACACTGTCCATCCAAGTCGCTACCCTTCTGGGAAGTAACCGCCCTCCCCTTGTCATCCCGACCGGAGAGGTCATGGGCCTGCGGCCCAACCAAGGCGATGAAAAACGGCCCCTGTTCAGCAACTACTCTCCCTGGAAGCACCGCCCTTTCCTTTGTCATCTCGACCGGAGCGCAGCGCAGTGGAGAGATCTGCGGTCAGCGGTCCTTTCGTGGAAATGTTTTCCGACAGAGCGCACCCGGATTTCCTACTTCGCTAAGCCGGCAACGACCACGTATGCGGCTCTCATTAGAGAGAGCCGCACGCAATCAATCAATGCCACGGTCCTTGACAGGAAATCCGGGGAGCGCAGTGGAGGGACCTGCGGTTTCTTTTCCTCGGTGCTCACAACCTCTTTAGTCCCCCGAGCGCCGCCTCCTGCGCCGGGGAACCCGGCTGCCACGTCTAACTCATAAGGTGGAAGCCCCGACTTTAGTCGGGGGGGGAGTGGGCCTTCAGGCCCACGGGAAACGCCCCTATACGAAAACTGTGGGCTTTAGCCCTGGTGTAGCCCATTAAGCGGATACCGAGGGCTAGACAAATGGAGACCTGCTTTTCAAGGGGCGGCTCAGGTCTTGTATATTTGCTAGAAATGAATAGCTCACGAGGCGCCGAATGCCACCCGATTCTGGCGATCGTTCTTCTGGCGGTGCTTTCCCGCTCCAAGCCTAACCACGGCAATAGCAATCGTGACGGTAGGTAAATATCCGTCCGCTTTTGCTTCAGAGACAGAGTTGGCGGGGCGGAGATCTGACGATTTTCGGCATGTTTCCGTTCCGGGGCGTGTGCAGCAGCCGTTAGTATGAAGACGGCATTTTAATGAGGAATTCTCTTCTCCTGAATCAGCCAAACATGGATGAACCCGGCGCACCGTTCGGGGCGGCTGCTCGATGAGCGCCTGCGCACTCGCGCTGTGGGCGCCTGTCTGGTTTGAGCCTCTTACTCCAGTCGAGCAACTGCGACTGACTCCACTGCTGATCTACGGAGTGCTGGACGTTGGCCTGGCGGGGGCCTTCTTCGCTATCTGGCGGACGGCGCCGGCCTATCGCGTGTTTCGCAGTATGGGCATCTATCTCTCGCTATTTGGTTTTGTGATGCTGTGGGCCTATCGCGGAGGGCAATCAACGCGATGGTTCTGGGCCACGTTGACCGCGCCGGTACTCGTAGTGATCGCCGGCGAGGCCATGCACGTGGAGAGGCGCAGGTGGACGTGGATCGTGTGGCCCATTTGCCTGCCGTTTTTGATCGGGGGATGGTTTCCTGCCACACGGTTTCTGCAGAACGGGATGTTCGAAATCACGCAGATCATGCTGGGCATCCTGATTGTGCAGGCGCTGCGGCAGCGCGTGGCTCGCGACCGCGCAGTGATTCTGGTGTTTCTGCTTCTTTTCCTTGTCCGCTGGACCGCTTCCCCGTTGCTGGCGCAGGTGTGGAAGCTGCCGGGCGGGCTGAATGTGCGCGGATGGCAATGGAGCTTCAACTCTGCCGCGATGATCGCGCTGGGAACGGCGACGCTGGTGATCTATGGGCGTGCGCTGTTGGAGCATCGGCGCCAGCGACAGCGGCTGGAGGCGGAACTGGCTGCGAGCCGGGCAGTTCAGGAACTCCTGATTCCTGCGCAGCAGCAGCTGCGGCCGGGTTTGCGGATCGAGGCGGCGTATCGGCCCTTCAGTGAGGTGGGCGGGGATTTTTTCCAGGTAATTCCATGTTCCCGCAGCACGCTGATCGCGATTGGGGATGTGAGCGGCAAGGGGATGCCGGCGGCGTTGATGGTGTCGCTGCTGATCGGAACGCTGCACGCGCTGGCCGAGACGACGGACAGTCCAGCAGCGATTCTGGCAGGGCTGAACCGCAGGGCGCTGGGGCACAGCCACGGCGGGTTCACGACATGTCTCGTCGTGCGCATCGACGTCGACGGTGGGTTGACGGCGGCGAACGCCGGTCATCTCGCGCCGTATCTTAATGGTGCGGAGTTCGATCTTGAAAATGCCCTGCCGTTGGGATTGGATGCCAATGCGACCTATGCAGAGAGCGCGCTGCGATTGAAGCACGGCGACCGGCTTGTCTTGATGACGGACGGCGTGGTGGAAGCGCGCAATGCGACGGGCGGACTCTTCGGGTTTGAGCGGACAGCGGGGCTATGCGGCGAGACGGCCGAGGTCATTGCGCGAACGGCGGAAGAATTCGGTCAGGAGGACGACATCACGGTGTTATCCGTGACGCGAGCGACAACGTGACACGCTGGTGGGCGGGTCTGGTCCCCGCACCTCAGAAGGTATGCCCGAACCCGTCCAAAGTGATTTTGGCCCAAAGTTAAGACGAATGGGCGTAATCGGGTATGCTTTTGGGCACGCAAAATGGGTGTAATTGGGTGTGTTCTCGGGTGTGCTGATCCGCACAGACGCCCTCCAGATCAGCAAATGACTTGTCGGTGACAAGTTGAGAGACAGATGAACACGCTTTGGCTCTATCTAGGGGTGGCTACGTACCTCCGATCTTAGCTAGTCAGATGGGGATTCCTCCGAACCGCGCAATTATGCTTTGCTCTCTGCGATAGCCCGATTCTTTAATGCCTTCATGTACGCGAAGCCATACGCCTGTTCGGGATAATGCCCACCTATGACCTCCGGCGTGTGGTCGAGGATCACGATGCCGTCGAACTTGACCTCCACCAACGCCGTCATGATCTTAGACATATCGTAATACCCGTTATCCATGAAGGTTTCGACGAAGTGCGGCAGCGGTGCGCTCACATTACGGAAATGGATCTTCCAGATCTTCTCCGGCCCGAAATAACGGATCATCTCCGCCGGATCCTTCTGCATGAGCTGAGGGCCGCCTTCATTCCAACATCCGCAACATAGGCAAATGCCGACGTTGGGACTATTAGCAATCTCCATCGCTCGCTTATAGCCCTCAAAATTGGCGAAGATGCAGCGCGGAACTCCAGCCAATATCGGCTCCGGCGGATCATCCGGGTGAATTCCGATGCGGACACTGTTCTCTTCAGCAACCGGCGCTACCTGTTTAATGAAGTAGGTGTAGTTCTCCCAAATCTCTTCCTTGGAAAACACCCGTCCATGAGAAAGCGGCTCATAGAACTTCTTGTCGTCCCAAACACCCACCTTGTTGGGGCTCGCCATGTCGAATTCCCTGGCAGACGCGCCACGGATAGTAGCTCTACCGCTGCTCCAAATGCCGTTCCCCATATGGGCGTAGGTGGTGTAGTAAATGCCGGCCTGGCCCAGGTTGCGAATGTATTGTTTGTATTCCTCGATCTTCTGGTCGCGGCCGGGAAGATTGAGTGTGACCTCAGGCATGTTGTGCACGCTTATGTTGCCGATGTTCCAGACCGTGATCCCGGCATCCGCATAGCGCTTCTTGATCTGTAGAAAGCCTTCCGCAGTCCGAAGGTCGGGCGTGGATGCTACGCTGACGTATTCGGCGCCCATCTGCCTTAGAAAAAGCAAATCATCGTCAGTCGGTTTGGCCACGCTTTGCGCACATAATTTGATTCCCGGAGCACTCGGATGCACGTTTGCTGACGCGGTGCGGGCCGACGCAAAAACTCCGGCGGCACTCAGCGCCCCTCCGACGGCCAGCTTGACGAACTCTCTTCGATCGGGAGCGAACGCTGCTTCTTTATTTTCCATGTCACCTGTCCTTAAAAGGGACGTATTCAGTGGTCGAAAAGGGCGTCTAGGTTACGCCGGCCATGCACAACACGCAGGATCAGCGCATCTTCATTTTCGACACAGTAAACGATCACATATTCGCCCACAGTCACGCTGCGGCATCCGGCCCCGAAATCTTCATCGCGGGAACGTCCGATATAAGGGAAGCCGGCAAGGACGAAAAAACGGTGTGTGAGGGTGTCGATCAAGCGGTTGGCAATCTCAATGCTGCCGCTTTCCTTCGCGACGTAAAACCATATCTCATCAAGATCGGTTTCGGCGCGTGGTGCTACACGATGGGCCATTTAACGAGGCGTGGCCGTGAGTTCGGCGAGAAGGCGGGCGCGTCCTCGTTCCTTCACTTCCTGGGCGAGCTGCTGCATGGATTGCTGCGTGATAACGCGGCCGTCTCCGCCGGCAAGCGAAGCCTTGGCGTCATCGAGCGTAAGAAGAAATTCTGTCCGTTGCCGCTCGCGTTCTTCCCACAAGGCTAGCGCCTCCTGCACGGCGTCTTGTTCCGAGCGCAACCGTCCGCTTTCAATCGCGCGCCGGGCGAAAGCCTTTTGGTCGGGGCTAAGGTGTACGTCCATGGCCTTAAGAGTAGGGGAAAGACCCGCCATGGGCAAGTCCGACCGCGCGCGAATTACGTATCCAGCATGTCGCACTCATCGCCGGGCACCCTTGTTGAACTAGTCAGAGACCTCATTGACCTTGGTGCCGAACGAGGTAGCCGTCGCTCGGAAGAACTCCTCCAGCGTTTGCGGATTCCTGCCGGTGACCGCACGGACCGCATCGGTAGGTTGGGCGCGTGTCTTACCTCTCCGAAAATACTGCCAAAGATGGGTCAGATGATCGAGCGCGTGAGGATTGATTCGCTCCTTGACAGCCTCCGCCCACTGCTCGTCTGTGATTGGCACATAGCGAATCGGTCGCCCGATAGCCTTACCAAGAGTTTCAACAATCTCCCGCACCGTTGGAGTTTCGGTCACCAACGGGTATACCTTTTCCGATGGAACGTTGGAGCCAGCCAAAAGAGTCGCGGCGACTCGGGCTATGTCTTCTGCGCCGGCGAGCGGAATGACAGCGTTGCCATCGCCCCAGGGCAGGAACGCGGCATCTTGCTCGGCTACGCTGCGGCTCACCAGCGCGCGTACGTTTTCGTAATAGGGTGGCGCTTGAATATGAACGGCCCCAACCTGCGCCCAGTCGAAAATCCGATCGGCGAGCCGATGCTGCAGATTGCGGAAGGAGGCCGCATAGCGGAGATCCCGAAATGCCGGATCATCGGACGCGCCCTGAAACTGTGAATTGTTCACCACTAGTTCCAGGCCAACGCCGCGAGCTGTTGCAGCAAAAATGGTGACGGCTTCGAGCAGCCCATCAATCACCGGGTAGGTAAAGTAGGCCCGTTTCACATCTTTCATAGCCATCGCGACTGAGGCTGGGCTGAGGAGGTCGCCCTCGACAATTTCCGCACCTAGTTGCCGGAGTTCGTCAGACCGGGCATCGAGTTTGTGGACAAATGCGCGAACCGGGAAGCCCTGCTTGAGGAGGAGACCCGTGACGAGACGCCCGGTGGATCCCTGCTGACCGCCGGCTGCGCCTGTAACCAAAATGGGCTGAGACATGGAAGTACCCCTTTCTGGTTTTATAGGATGATTAAAATAATCCTATGGATTCTGCTTTTTTAGGGCGCACAGCACTGTTGCTTTGTGGGATGATCTCGCGCATCCTATGATGAACTATGCGTTACCCACCCGAACACAAAGCCGAAGTCCACCAGAAGATTGTGAAAGACGCCTCTCGACGTGTACGCGCGGAGGGTCTGAGCGGCGCAGCGGTTGCAGCCGTTATGCGCGACACCGGTCTCACCCATGGAGGCTTTTACAAGCACTTCGGGAGCAAGGATGAGCTAGTCATGGAGTCGCTCCGGGAGGCCTTCCGGGAAATCGGCGACAAACTGGTTCGCGCGGCCGAACAGTCGCGCTCCGAGGCAGCATGGAAGGCAATTGTGAAGTCGTATCTCAGCCTGGAATACTGCGAGCACGTCGAGCGCGGCTGTCCGCTGCCCGCGCTTGCTCCCGAAATGGCCCGGGTCGACCAGGCGATGAGGAGCCAGGTCTTCGCCGAGCTCGTGAACTACCGCGATCGAATGCTCCCCTTTATGCCAGGCCGGCGAACTGCCGACAAGGAGCGCGCCTTCTTTGTGATCTTTTCAATGATGATCGGAGCAGTCGAGATCGCGCGCATGATGCCTGATCGCGCGGCACAAGAGAAGGTGCTGGCAAGCACGAGAGAATTCCTCTTGCGCAGCTTTTGATTTCCTGAGTCGAAAGTGCAAATCGCATTTTATTCGGGGTTTCGTGCAGTTACCGGTCAGACTCCGTTCAACGCGGCACAAACTTTTCTGAGTCCATAGGATGATGTATATAATCTTATGTGAACAGGAGGCCAGAATGTCGCCGGCAATCATCTTCCAGTTGCATCTCGTCCTTGGCTACGTCGCGTGGCTGCTTTGCATCTTTGTCTATGTCTTCCCCAGGCTTAAGGCGATGGACCGCGTCGATGCGCAGCGCGCAATTGCAACGCTGCACAGCTTCCGCTTCTTCGGGCTCGTCTTTTTGATTCCAGGCGTCGTGGGGCCCAATCTGCCCGCCGGTTTCGCCGTGTTTGCCGCCTACGGCGACTTCGCGACCGGAGTCCTGGCTCTCCTGGCCCTTCTCCTGGTAAGAATACGTCCGCTCTTCTGGACGTTCGTTGTCGCCTTCAATCTTGTGGGGGCAGTCGATCTTATCGTGAACTATTACCACGCTATCCAGGTTGGTCTCCCCGCGCAACCAGGCGAGTTGGGCGCGGCATACGCAATACCGATCATCTACGTGCCGGCGCTGATGATCACGCACGCCATAGCACTCTACTTGCTGTTGCGTCCTCGGCAGAAAACAACCCACGTCCTTGCCGGCGATGCGGCCGCACCTTGATCGCGTCCGATGTCAGACAGTTGCACAGACGACACCGTTTGAAGCAGCGTGCACGACATCTTTCAGGATCTCGAGTCGGAGCTCGCCGCGCGCCGTCATGCGGGCGAGCGTCATGCCTCCGACCATTGAAGCGAACGCAACGATTGCCTGTTTTCTTCGCAACGCCTTTGTCTTACCCGGCGCTATTCCGCTCAGGAAGTCGCGCGTGGCGCTGTTTACCAACCAGTAATCGACGGGTGGGAGGGTGGGAGGTGATACGCCAGCAACTCACCACCCCATGTAAGAGGCGGCACGGCCGGTGAGTGGATTGGCGGTTTTGCGCTCGGTGACGGATGCGACTGCAGGGCTCAGTGGACAAGGACGGGGAGCACACTCAAAACGTTTCTCCTGTGGTAGCTCCACAGGTGTTCATGACATACTAATGTGGTTGTCACACAGGAGAGATTGGATGCCCGATTCGAAAGTGGATTTGCTACAGGGAACGCTGGACCTGATGGTTTTGCAGACGCTGGCGGCGATGGGCGCGCAGCACGGCTATGGGATTGCGCGACGGATCGAGCAGGTGAGCGGGAACGAGGTGCTGCTGAACCAGGGAACGATTTATGCGTCGCTGGTGCGGCTGCAGCAGCGGGGCTGGATCGAGGCGGAGTGGGGGACCTCGGAGAACAACCGGAAGGCGAAGTTCTACACGATCACGAAGCGGGGGCGGAAGCAGCTGGCGGAAGATGCGGCGTACTGGCAGCGGCTGTCCGCAGTGATAGGGCGGGTGCTGGCGATGGAGGCGGAAGGCGGTAAGCGATGAGTGGGATCGACGTGCTGCGGCAGGGATGGAATCGGTTGCGGGCGTTCTTTCAAAAGGAGCCGCTGGATCGGGAACTGGATACGGAAGTGTCTTCGCATCTGGAGATGGCGATGGAGGAGAACCTGCGGAGCGGGATGACGCCGGAGGAAGCGCGGAGGCAGGCGCTGGTAGGCTTTGGCGGTGTGCAGCAGGCGCGGGAGCAACAGCGTGCATCGCGCGGACTGCCGTTTCTCGATGTGCTCGGGCAGGACGTTCGGTACGCGCTGCGCACATTGCGGCGGGATCGTGGATTTGCCACCGTCGCCGTGCTGATTTTGGGTTTGGGTATTGGGGCGAATGTCGCGGTTTTCAGCGTGGTGAACACGATTCTGGTGCGGCCGCTGCCGTTTGCGGATTCGCAGCAACTGGTGTGGATTGCACCGCCGCCGCAGAAATGCGGGTTGTCGTGCGCGACGTATTCGGCCGATGCATATGAGGAGTTCAAGGCGCAGAGCCGCTCGTACCAGGGCGTGACGGGATACGAGGCGTTCACGAGCCCGGACAATCTGCGGTTGACTGGCCGGGGCGAGCCGGTGCCGGCGACGGGCATCGAGGTGATTGGGAATTTCTTTCAGGTGCTGGGTGTGCAGCCGATGATGGGGCGGCTGTTCACGGAGGCGGAAGCGAGGCAGGGCGCGCATTCGGTGGTGCTGCTGGCCAATCCTTACTGGCGGCGGCAGTTCGCGGCGGATCCGAACATCGTGGGCAAAGAGATCGATTTGAACGGGAAGCCGACGACGGTGGTGGGTGTGCTGCCGAGGAGCTTCGACTTCGGCGCGGTGTTTTCTCCCGGGGCGAAGGTGGACATGATTGTGCCGCTGATCCTGGACGATGAGCGGATGTGGGGCAACATCCTAACGCTGATCGGCCGGCTGAAGCCGGGGGTGAGTGTGGGCCAGGCGCAGGCGGATGCGCAGATGGTCGTCCCGCACCTGTGCTGGAACATCAAGTATCCGCGGTCGTGCGGAGATTATGTCAACAAAACTGGCGTTTCGATCGAAGTGTGGACGCTGAAGGATTATGTGAGCGGGCGGCTGCGGCGGTCGCTGATTGCGCTGTGGTGCGCGGTTGGGACGATTCTGCTGATCGTGTGCGTGAACCTCTCCAACCTATTGCTGGCGCGGGCAGCGGCACGGAGCAAGGAGTTCGCGATGCGGGCGGCGCTGGGCGCGGGACGTGCGCGCCTGGTGCGGCAATTGCTGACCGAGGCGCTGATTCTTTCCGGCGCCGGCGCGGTGCTGGGGCTGGCGTTTGCCTTTGGGGTGATCCTCTGGCTGTCGCATCAGCAGTCAATTGCTCTGCCGCTGCTGGGCACGATGCGCCTTGACGGAAAGGCGCTGGGCTGGACGGTATTGATCGCGCTTCTGACAGCGATTCTGTTCGGTCTACTGCCGGGCCTGCGGATGGCGAACGGCAACCTGCACGAGACGCTGAAGGATTCCGGTGCGGGTGCCGGCGCGGGGCGCAGACACGAGCGGCTGCGCGCGGTGCTGGTGATCAGCGAAGTGGCGCTGGCGTGCGTGCTGCTGGTGGGCGCGGGTCTGCTGCTTCGCAGCTTTCTGAAGGTGCTGGATATCGATCTGGGATTCCAGCCGGACCAAGCCGCATCGATGAAAGTGGACTACGACGACAGCGGGTCCGACCAGGCCGCGCGAGAGACGAAACGCGGTGTGGCTCTACAGCAGATTGTTGCGCGGGTGAGCGCGCTTCCGGGCGTGCAGGCGGCGGGCTTTGCGGATTTTCTGCCGCTGGGGCGGAACCGCGCGTGGGGAACGCCTACGCCAAAAGGGAAGGTTTTTCCGGAGGGTGCGCTGCACGGGCCGCTGGTGTACGTGGTTTCTCCGGGATACATGCGCGCCATGGGGATGCGCCTGCACGGGCGCGACTTCACATGGGACGATGGGCCGACGAGCCAACGAGTGGTGATGATCAACGCTTCCGCGGCGCAGGTGTACTGGCCTGGGGAAGATGCGGTGGGCAGGATTCTCCAGGCGAGCGGCGGGGATTGCGTGGTGGTGGGCGTTGTGGATGATGTGCACGCGGACAGTGTGGAGGGTGACCCGGGCTGGCAGATCTATTACCCGATCACGCAGCAGGATCCCGAGGACACGCAGCTGGTGATCCGCACCCGCGTGCCGCCGGCATCGATGGCGGCAAGCGTGCTGCATGCGCTGCGCGAGCTGAATCCGAATCAGCCGGCTGCGGAGTTTCGGCCGATCGCGGAAACGGTGGATCGCGCCGTTTCGCCGCGGAAGTTTTTTGTTCTGCTGGTGGGACTCTTCGCCGCGCTGGGGCTGACGCTGGCATCGCTCGGGATCTATGGCGTGATTGCCTACGGGGTGACGCGACAGACGCAGGAGATTGGGATCAGGATGGCGTTGGGCGCGAGCCGTGGGCGCGTCCAGCGAGGCGTGTTGCGGCAGACGCTGGTGCTGGCGCTGGTGGGGATTGCCGCGGGAACAGTGGCTTCGTTTGTGGCGTCGAAGGAGATCGCGTCGCTGCTGTTTGGGACGCAGACGACCGATCCGGTGACGTATGTGGGGATGATTGTGCTGCTGATGGTAGTGGCGTCGGTGGCGGGATATTTGCCGGCACGGCGTGCATCGCGGATTGATCCGATGATTGCGCTACGGTCCAATTGAGACCGGAAGCTGTTCTCTTTCATCTGACTGGAGCGGGCCAATTGGCTCACGCCAAAGCAAGAGTTGACTGCTGCCAACCCCAGGCCGCGTAGAGCTTTTTCATGAGCTGCGCACCTTCCTGGTAAAAAGCGAACAATGCCAACCGAGGGTTCCGCCTGGATTTGGCATGAGGAGGATAGCGCGAGCTGTGGGTTTCGCTACTAGCAGTTATGCCAGTAGCTGATTCTATGAAGCGCGTCAAGGGCAACTCGGACATCAAGACGCGAGTGCAATGTGTTCCGGGAGGATCGTCGCCAACCCGGACATTACACCCGTTTTGGGGTAACTTCCGAGTAGCCGGTCATTCGGTCACAATCAGTCCTTGTAGAACTTGGCACCAATGAGTGTGGCGATGAGGAGCGCTGGCAAGGTCCCGATCGTCAATGGAATTAGGGTGCGCGGTGGAAAGAGGCCGAATGAACACCAGGTAACGTCTCCAAGGCTCACGATACCCAAATACGCGCGGCCAATTGACCTTGGTCGTACTTTGGGATTCCATGTGACGCATTTCCTCCTAACAACTCACCCGTAGCAGGCGATTATGTGCTCCAGAT
>Ga0302177_10001711_pt1 | contig 15664 bp, 15 predicted proteins | sample I_Palsa_E1_2_FD_198780 | JGI IMG/M metagenome (GOLD analysis project Ga0302177, IMG submission 198780) | Peat permafrost microbial communities from Stordalen Mire near Abisko, Sweden - I_Palsa_E1_2 | ecosystem: Environmental > Terrestrial > Soil > Palsa > Peat permafrost | place: Sweden... | reverse complement strand
TGTTGAACTTGTAGTTGATCTCGGCCTGGCCGCCGCTGCCCACCTCGTGATGGCCCTTCTCCAGATCAAAGCCGGCATTCGTCAGATGGGTGAGCATGACGTCGCGCAGGTCGACGTAATGGTCGGCGGGGGCTACTGGGAAGTACCCGCCCTTCGGGCGTACCTTGTGGCCGAGGTTGGGGCTGCCGTCCGTCTCGGTCGCCGCTCCGGTGTTCCACCAACCAGATGTCGCGTCCACCTTGTAGAACGATTCATTGGTCTTCGAGTCGAAACTCACCGAATCGAAGATGTAGAACTCGGCTTCCGGACCGAAGTAGGCGGCGTCGGCGATGCCGGTGCTGACCAGGTAGTTCTCCGCCTTGCGGGCGACGTTGCGCGGGTCACGCGAGTACAACTCGAGGGTGAACGGGTCATGCACAGAGAAGTTCACAATCAGCGTTTTGGCGGCACGGAAGGGGTCGATGGTCGCGGTTTCGGGGTCAGGAAGCAGCAGCATGTCGGACTCGTGAATCGATTGAAAGCCCCGAATCGATGAGCCGTCGAAGGCCAACCCCTCTTCGAACACGGCCTCGTCGAACACGTAAATCGGAATTGTGAAGTGCTGCATGGTTCCCGGCAGGTCACAAAAGCGAACATCGACATACTCGATGTTCTCGTCCTTGGCGAGTTTGAAGATATCGTCGGGCGTCTTTTCGGACACGGAAAACCCCTTTTGCTTGGCCAAACTGCGCCTTCGCGGCGTGCCACAATTCACGCACGCCGCGACGCTTTCCGCATCCGGTGACGATCGCCCACCGAAGGTTGCTAGGAGGCCAGATCTTTCCTGGGGGTGTCGGCGGTGACTCCGCCGTCGACGACGAACTCCGAGCCCGTCGAATAGGAGGATTCGTCGCTGGCCAAATAGAGGACGAGATTGGACACCTCGATCGGCTCACCGGGACGGCCAAGCGGCGCGGCGACGATGTCGTCGGGAAAGTGAGCCGTCATGGGTGTGCGGATCAACCCGGGATGGACCGAGTTGACGCGGATGTTGTAGCGCCCGAGTTCGATCGCGGTCGATTTTGTCAGCCCGCGCACTGCCCACTTGGAGGCGACGTAGGCGTGCGCGAACGGGGCACCCCGCAGCCCTTCGATCGACGAGATGTTGATGATCGAGCCCCCGCCGAACCGGATCATTTCATCTACCACGGCTTGGGTGCCGAGGAAAGTGCCGGTCAAGTTGACGTCGAGGGTGTGGCGCCAACGTTCGAGTTCGAACTTGCGCAGCGTTTTCCGACCCGCGACACCGGCATTGTTCACCAGGACGTTGAGGTGCCCGAACCGCCGCACCGTCTCGGCGATCGCCGAAGCCCATTGCTCCGGTTGTGTCACGTCCAGGCGCAGATAATGTGCGTCGTCACCGAGTTCACTTGCGACAGCATGGCCTTCGTCGTCGAGAACGTCGCCGATCACGATCTTGGCCCCTTCGCTGAGCAATAGGCGTGCGTGTTCGGCGCCCATGCCGCGGGCACCGCCCGTGATCAGCGCGACCTTGCCATCGACTCTTCCCACGAAAATCTCCCTCTACCTCCAGGTGGCCGGCCTGTCACGGCCATGATGGGAGAGGCTAGGCGAGCGGCATGCAGTCAGGCGGTTTAACCGCCGTAGGTGGGCCCTTGAACCCCGTCCTTGTAGTCCACGCATTTCCTCGACGCCCCGGTCCCGGTACAGCACTCCTCGAAGAGACTTGGATCCTGCCCGAAATGCGCGCTCACCTGGCTCTGGGTGTATTGGCCACCGGCGGCCTTGCAGGAATCCTCGATGCCAGTTTGAGCGTGAGCGAAAGGCGCGGCCAGGACCATCGCCGTAACCGGGATACCGAAAGCGGCCACAGGGATCGCGCGGAAGACCGGACGTTTCATGTTTCTCCATAGTTCTCGGGGTCGGGCCCAGTTTACCGGCTGTCGATTTTCAAACGGCCGCGTGCGTTTCGGCGATAGTCTCGATCGTCGAGGTGAGTGTTTCCGAGGAGTAGTACCGGCCGGTCCGGACTACCCCGGCGATGTCGTGCAAATGGGCCGCGTTTTCTACGGGGTCGGCCCGGAGCAAGACGATGTCGGCGTTTTTTCCGGGTTCCACCGTGCCCATGGTGTCGGTCCGACCGAGGAACTCTGCGGCGTTGATCGTGGTCATCTGCAGGATTCGCAGTGGTGTCAGCCCCGCCGCCGCCAGCTGGTCGAACTCCTGATGTAGCGCGAATCCCGGTATCTCCCAACCGGATCCACCGACGTCGCTGCCGGCCATCATCTTGACGCCCTCTTCATCGAAGATGCGGACCATGTGCAATTGCCGTGCGTACAGGTTGCGATAGGCAGCACGCATCGCTTCCGGACGCGAGGCGTATTTGTTGGCGGCCCGGTGCCAGCCCTTCAGCGTCCGCTTGGACGCGAAGCGATTGTTGGGATCGTCGCGGTAGGACGGGTCGTCGCCGAATTGCTGGGTGCGCAGGCGAATCAGCGTGGGGCACTGCCAGGTCTGATCAGCGGCGAATACCCGCGCCAACTCGCGTGCCTTGCCGTCGTTGAACGACTCACCGGCGTCAGCGATCAACTCGGCATCGGCCGGCTTGGCCAACAACACCGGGTTGATCACAATCTTGGCCATCACCCGGGCCATCAGCATTCCCATCAGCCGCTCGGCGAACGGCAGCCGCGGAACGGCTGGGAATTTCGGCGGCTGCCGGCCGGCTACGACTTTCTCGATGGCGCCCTGGTGGTCGCAGCAGGCCGCGACGATGCCGACACCGGGACCGAGGTGCTCGATCGATCGCATCCTGCCGTCCGAGGCTGCCCGGACGTCAATCCCGACCGGCAGATGACCGACCGTGGGTAGTCCCAGCCGGGCCGCTTCGGCCTGGGCGGGGAAGAACACTTGCGGGGTCACCATCGCGACTTTGATGAAATCCGCTCCGGCGTCCGCTTGCTGCCGAACCGATTGCAGTGCAACGTCTTCGGTGCCTGCGTTGAACGGGAGCAGGACGTCGCCCGGCGTCGACAACAGCGCGGGACCGTCAACCGGAAGTGAGAGCCTGCCGTTGCTGCGGTCGTCGAGCAGTGTGCGCGAACCGCCCATCTGCCGAAATCCGGTGATGCCGCAGGCGAGCATGAGCCGCAACGCCGCCTCGGCGTCACGTCGCCCGGTCAGCGGGTGGGCGTGCATGTCGCAGAACCCCGGTACCGCGTAGGTTTCTCGCGCATCGACGACAGGGACACGGTCGGGATGGTCGCCGGAGGTCGCCGTGATCGAGGCGATCCTGCCGTGCTCGATGGTGATGTCGACCGCGCGACGTGCGCTGCCGTCCCGGACGTCGACGACGGTGGTACCCCGCAGAATCGTGTGCTCGCCGGCCATCCCTCGATTGTGCCGTCGTCGCGCGTCGATCAGGCTGGCGGCGTCGGGCTCATCGATCCGATGGAGTAGGTCTCGTGGCCCGTCGGGTAACCGCCGCCATCGGTAGCGATATGCACGTGGTCGTAGTGGTTGGCGGTCTCGTTCCCCAGATTTGCCGTCCAGCTTGGCTTGCCGATGCCGGGGTAGATCTTCTGCCGCCAGATCACGTGGTCGACTCCCCACCGTTTGGCGTTGGCCAGGGCATAACCGGCGATCTGGTCGCCGAGTTCGATGCCCTCAGGGGAGTTGTGGTTGGGGATCATCACGTCGATCGCCAACCCGTTGGGATGCCACTTCAGCGCGTCTTGGCGGTACCCGCCGATGGTCGTGATCTGTGGAAACAGCAGGCTGATGGCGCGAGCCGCCCAGATCGTCTTGACCTGAAGGCCGTTCTCGGGCGCGACGCCGGCCGGCAACGAGAACTGGAAGCTCTGCGCCGCGGTGGGCGCATCCGCCGCCAATGATTGCGCCTCGGCGGCGGTGGCGATGTGCGGTGGCGCGGGGGGAGGAGCGGGCGGCGCGGGCTGTGGAAGTGCGACGGGGCTCGGGCTTGGCACAGTCGCAGTCGGCTTCTGGCCGCAGCACGGCGACTCGGTGCTCTGGGCGTAGAGCATGGCAGCAGAAATGGCGATGGTGGCCCCGAATCCCAACCAGCGACCCCGCCCGCTGGCTAACCGGTTTGCGCTCACGGTCAGCACTTTAACGCCGGATCAGGCGCTGCGTGGCAACTTTCGACAGGTCGTGCGCACGCGTCAGGACACGAGAAGCAGCGGGGAGAAGGCGGCGGAATTCCCGGTGTTGTTGCACGTCACATTGACGCTGTAGCGGCCACCGATCGCCTGGAAGATAATCGTGATGGGTGCCGATGGGTGCGGCCCGGTGACCGTGATGTCTGCGTCATACGGAAACGCCACGGTACCCATGACGCCCACCGAGTGATAGTGGCAGAACTCCGTTGAACCCTCGGGGTTTCGCGCATCGACGACCGTCGCGTAGGTAGCGAGCCCGCCACCGCTGTAGATGACTTCCATGCTGCCATCGGAATTTGAGAAATAAGTCGGGTCGGTTCCGGCCTGCGCCGTTCCGGCACTGGCGAAAAGCGTGGCGGATAGCGAAATTACGGCTGCCGAGCCGCGCAGCATCCTTCTGGTCCGATTGGTGTTCATGTTGTGCTCCTACTCCCGTCGAACCGAGCGTTGGTTACAGATTAGGTCCGTCGACGTGTCGGCTAGCCATTTTCGCAGTGTCTGGCCGTGGTGTACCCGATCGATGGGCAACTATTCGCGGCGTCATTCGGCGCAGCCCCATACCGGGCCCTTGACGGGCTCAGTATGGGGCTGCTAGACATGGCGAGCGCCCAAAATTGGGCGATCGCCCAAAACTCTGCAGACGGAGGCTTTGGATGGGCCGGATGGACGGCAAAGTCGCGTTCGTGAGCGGCGCTGCACGCGGGCAGGGCAGAAGCCACGCCGTTCGGCTGGCGCAAGAGGGTGCCGACATCATTGCCGTCGACATCTGCCGAAAATTCGAAGCGTCGCCGGCGCCCGGTGCGACCGCCGAAGACCTCGACATCACCGCGGGTATGGTCAAGAACGCGGGAGCTCGCGTGGTGACCGCCGAAGTCGACGTGCGTGAGTACGACGCTCTGAAGGCAGCCGTCGACAGCGGGGTCGAACAACTGGGGCGGCTTGACATCATCGTCGCCAATGCCGGCATCGGCACGACGGCGGGAAAGCTGCACAAGACCGACGAGGCGCTCTGGCAGGAGATGATCGACGTCAACCTCAGCGGGGTGTGGAAGACGGTGAAGGCCGGCGTCCCGCACATCCTGCACGGCGATCGCGGCGGGTCGATCATCCTGACGTCGTCGGTGGCAGGCAATAAGGCCTATCCGCACACCGGCCACTACACCGCGGCTAAGCATGGGGTGATCGGCGTGATGCGTACGTTCGCCGTCGAATTGGGCCAGCACATGATCCGGGTCAACGCGGTTCTGCCGACCCACGTGAACACGCCGTTGTTGATGAACGAGGCCACCTACCACGCTTTTCGGCCCGAGTTGGAGAACCCCGGGCCGGACGACCTTGCGCCGGTGTGCCAGAGCTTCCACTTTCTGCCGATCCCCTGGGTGGAGGCGGAAGACATCAGTAACGCCGTGCTGTTCCTGGCGTCCGACGAGGCACGCTATATCACCGGGGTGGCGCTACCGGTCGACGCCGGCAGCTGCCTGAAGTAGGGAAGCATCGATGACCGTCGCACCTGAAACCGACGTCTACTACGACCCCTATGACACGGGGATCAACACCGATCCGTATCCGACCTTCGCGCGGCTGCGCGAGGAAGCGCCGATCTACTACAACGAACAGTACGACTTCTGGGCCATATCAAGGCATTCCGACGTCGAGCAGGCGCTGGCGAACTGGCAGGTCTTTTCCAGCCGACGCAGCGACATCCTCGAATTGGTGAAGTCGAAATTCGACATGCCCGGTGGCGTGATGATGTTTCAGGATCCGCCTGAGCATTCGATGCTGCGCGGTCTGATGTCGCGGGTCTTCACCCCGCGCCGGATGGCCGAGATCGAAGATCAGATTCGGACCTACTGTATGGGATGCCTGGACCCGCACGTCGGGTCGGACGGGTTCGACATCATCGCCGAGCTCGCGTCGATGATGCCGATGCGGGTGATCGGAATGCTGTTGGGAATCCCGGAATCCGAGCAGATCTCGGTGCGCGACGCCAACGACGCCAACCTGCGCACCAAGCCAGGGACGCCGCTCAAGATCGCGAACGCCGACTCTATCGCCGACGGGCGGATCTACGCCGACTACGTCGAATGGCGATCCAAGAACCCGTCCGACGATCTGATGACGACACTGCTCAACGTCGAGTTCGACGACGAGCATGGTGTGCACCGGAAGCTGACGCGCAAAGAGGTGCTGCACTACACCCAGGTGGTCGCGGGCGCGGGGAACGAGACGACGGGCCGGCTGATCGGTTGGCTGGCCAAGGTGCTGGCCGAACACCCCGACCAGCGGACAGAGATCGAGCAGGATCGTTCACTGCTGAATCGCACCGTCGATGAGACGCTGCGATTCGAGCCCACCGGGCCGCACGTGGCCCGTTGGATGGCAGAGGACTTCGAGTGCTACGGCACCACCATCCCGGCCGGCAGCGCGATGCTGCTGTTGTTCGGCGCGGCCAATCGCGACCCCCGCCGATACACCGCCCCGGATCTCTTCAACATTCATCGCGACAACATCTCGCACATCACTTTTGGCAAAGGTGTGCACTACTGCCTGGGAGCCAACCTCGCCCGGCTGGAGGGCCGGGTCGCGCTGGACGAGATCCTCAACCGCTGGCCCGAGTGGGACATCGACTACGACACAGCACAACTCGCGTCGACGTCTACCGTGCGTGGGTGGGAGAAGCTGCGGATCCTGCTGCCCTAGCCGGGATGGGCGCTGCGACCTTGCCGCGTTTTCGGTTGCGGCATCTCGAACCGGTCCAGCATTCGGTGCACCAGCGCGACGGCCTCGTCGTGGCCGCCGGTGGTGCCGAGGCCTTCCTCGAGTATCAGCGTGCGCCCGATCGCGGCGATGACGACCGCCAGTGCGGCAGGCGGGAATTCGTCGGTGTCGAGGTCGTGCTCGCGGACGATGAAGTTGAGCGCGGTGATCTGTTGTTCGCGCCAGCGCTCCGACCAGGCCGTGATCTCCGCCCGGATCGCTTTGCGGTGGTTGGCAAGTCCCATGAACTCCAGCAGCAGCCGGGTGTCCTTCGGTGCGGTGAGGGTCTCCCAGAACGCATGCAGCGGCTGGTCGGAGGCCAGCGCCTTCTGCTGGTGATCCAGGTAGGCGGCGGCGCCCCGACGAAATACGGCTAGGTACAGCTCGTCCATGGTGGGGAAGTAATAGTGCACCAAGGCCGGTTTGACGCCGGCTTTAGCCGCCACTCGGCGTGACGTAGCCGCCGCGTAGCCCTCCTCGAGCATGATTTGGATCGTCGCATCGACCAGCATGTCCCGGGTGGAGTCACGTCCCTTGGGTCGTGCGGATGCGGTCATGGTGTGCGTTCCTATCACACCGCCGGCTCAGCGACCATCTCGAAGAAGGCGGCACCCGAGTCCGGAATCCGGTTCTGCTTGAACACGTTGACGGCGTAGGAGACCAGGATCATCGAATACAGCAGGTGTAGCAGAGTCGTCGCGTCGTCCGGTAAATCGTCGATATCGAGACCATTGAGGTAGGCGATCGCCTCCTCGGCCCGCGGCGCCACCGCGTCGTAGAAGGTGACCAGCTCGTCGAAAGGCTTCGACAGCCGTGCTTCGTAGCGTTGCGCACGGGTCGGCAGCGCCCAGTCGGCGACAAACGGCTGGAGGTCGGAAAATGGCTCAGGCAAAGCCTGAGGTAAAAGGGAATCAGACATCATGCCTCCCGCGTGCTGTTGGCCGACCGATAAGCACCGACGGTGTCACGGATGACCGTGTGGAACTGGCGGATGAGCAGCTCCTGGTCGCTGAGGTGAAAGGTGTTCTGCGCTCGTGTTTTCAGCGCGGAATGGGTGGCCTCGATGGTGTTCACGTCCTGCATGGCAAACTCGATCGTGCTGTCGACCACCAGTTCCTGCGCAAGGCGGTCGGCGGCGTTCGCCGGCGGCACGAAGTACAGGTCGATCTCGTAGATGTGCGAGTCGACCGTTTCCGGCCAGTAGGTGTAGGTGATGTAGTAGCCGCGCGCCCAGATCTGGACCGAGATGTTCGGGAAGAGCCAGAACTGGTCGTTGCCCCACGATGCGATGCTGCCCCGGTTGAGGAAATCGGCTCCATCGTTTTCGAGTCCGATGTCGGGAATGTCGTCGGGACCGAAAAGTCCTGCGCGGAATAGCTTGTAGACCCAGCGCTGGTCCTGGCGGGCCGGTCCCGCATTGCCAGGTTCGCGGGCCGGCAGTGGCGGCGGCCCGGGAACCGAGGTGAGCATGTGCGGGCGGAACAGCTCGTAGTGGTACGAGTCGACGGGCGGCACCATCATCTCGGCCTTGGCGACGTCCGGGTCGATGAAACGACCGTGCACGTACGGCGGGTGGTACCACTCGCATACCGAGTCGACGGCGAGTTTCCAGTTGCCGTTGATCCGAGTCGAGAAGCCGTAGTGCTGGGTCATCTTCTCGAATGGATAGGCCTCAATGGGCAGCAGTCCGTCCCCGAGGAAGCTGCGCAACGGAACCGGGACCCCTTCCCGTTCGGAGGCGAGGTGCACAAAGATGAAACCCGCCCACACCTCGCAATGCACCGGCGGCATCCGCAGCGAGTCCTTGTCCAGGTTGAAAAACTCGCCCTCGTTGGTGATGTGGTTGACCTTGCCGTCCAGGCCGTAACGCCAGCCGTGGTATTTGCAGGAGAACGCGCGGCAGCTCCCCGAGGATTCCTCGCCGGGGTGTTCCTGCCAGACCACCTTATTGCCGCGGTGAGCGCACACGTTATGAAACGCGTGCACCGTGTCGTCGAGGTCACGCGCGATCACGATCGATGCAAGACGTCCGGGCAGGTCGCGGGTGAAGTACGAGCCCTTGCGCGGTAGCCGTTCGATTCGCCCAACGCACAACCAGTTTCGCTTGAACACGGCTTCACGTTCGGCGGTGAAGAATTCTGCAGAGATGGAGTCCTCGTAGTCGATCGGGGCTGTCCCCAGTTCGGGGTAGTCGGTGGTGAACTTGCCCCGCCCGGTCGACAATCGTCGTTGGATGCTGGTCACGACGGCACTCCTTCGTTGCGTTGACCGCCATTGCGCGGGGTACTCCAGGGCTCGTCATCCCAGGCCCGATCGAGTGGAGCCATTTCGCCGCCGAACGGGAAGAAGGCCCGCTGCGCATAGGTCTCGCGGGCCAGGCCGTGGCCGAGTTCGTCGAGGAAAGCCCGCTTGAGCGGGTTGGTGAAGAGTTGACGGGAGTAGCGCAGCGTCAGCGGTGGGCGCTTGACCAGTTCACGGGCCAGCTCCCAGGCTCGGTCCAGGACTTTGTCTTTGGGCAGCACCTCGTTGACCACGCCCCACTCCTTGGCTTCGGCCGCGCCGAGCCTCATGCCGGTCAACAGGAAATAGCGAGCACGGGTGTGGCCGGCCAGAAAACTCCAGATCACATGCTGGCCGTCGCCGGGCACCTGGCCGCGGGGGAAGTGCGATGCGTCCTGGAAGTAGGCGTCCTCGGAGGCCAGCACGATATCGCCGAGCAGCGGTACCTCGGAATGCATGTTGCACGGACCGTTGACGGCGCTGATCATCGGCACGTCGACGTCGAGCACGTTGGTGATCAAGTGCCTTGCATACCAGGCCTTTTCGTCGAGCTTGTTGAGGCCGCGGGTGCCGGGCATCAGCAGGTAGTCGGGCTTCTCGACGGGGTCGCCGTTGGGCATCCGCCCCCAGTTGGCGTTGTAGTTCTCGCCGGTGCCGGTGTGGATGAGTACCTTGATCTCGCGGTCGCCGGCGATGTCGGCGAATGCATCCGACATCTGGTCGTGCGCCCGCCAGTCCCACACCAGGCTGCCGCCGTCGGTGTGGCACTGCATGAGCAAGATGCCGTCATCGGAGAGCTCGAGTCGATAGTTCGCGTACCGGTCGTGGTACTCGCTGTATCGGGTCCGCTTTGCCATTGAGTCGTCTCACTCCTGCGGTGGTCATTCCGGCGTCAACACTATTTGAGCGATCGCCCAATAGTTACGTGCCATGTTTACACCTGCGCACGCAGTGGTCAAGGCTTAGCGGCCGCTGAGCCGGTCCACGACCGGAGCGAACGACTCGATCTGCGACTGCTGCACTGTGACGTAATTGACGCCGAGCGAATCCCGTCGCGAATACAGCATCTCCACAACGGTTTCCAGCGAGCCGATCATGACGTTGGGATGTTCGCGCAGCACGTCGACCGGAATCCCGGTTGACGACGCCGCTTTCGCCAGCGCGGCTTCGGGATCGTCGGTGATCGCCGTGAAGTACGGCGAACTCTCAATTTCCAGCCCACCGTAGCGCTCTCCGGCGGCAGCCCGGACCACGTCGATCCGGCGCTGCGCGACGGTGTGTGGGTCCAGGCCTTCGGTGTCGCGCGCCACAAACGGCACGCTGGACATGCTGACGATGTCGGCTTGCCGGCCGGCGAACGACAGCATCCGCGGCCCGCCGCCGCCGATCATGATCGGCGGATGCGGGCGCTGCACCGGGCGGGGCCGACCCGCGTAGCCGCGCACCTGAACAATCTGGCCGGCATAGTCCAGCTCCTCGCCGTCCCAGTGCGCCTTGATCAGCGACACCACCTCGGCGAGCTTGGCGATTCGCCTGCCCGGTCGGTCGAAAGTCAAACCCATTGCGTTGTACTCGGTTTCGCTCCATCCCGCTCCGATGCCCATCTCCAGCCGACCGTCCGACAGCAGATCCAGGGTCGCGGCTTCTTTGGCCAACACGGCCGGCACGTGATAGTCGATGCAGAACACCCGACACCCGATGCGAAGCGTCTCGCTGACGGCGGCCGCCGTGGCCATCGCCGCGATCGGCGCGAGGTCCTGGCGAGGGGTGCGTGCGAACTTCTGCGCGGGACCGGGACCCAGATAGTGATCGGCGAGGAAAAGTGTTGAGTACCCGAGATCTTCGACTTTGCGAACGGTGTCGCGCCACTCACGTCCGCCGGCTGCGTTGGTCGCCTGCACGGCGAAGCGAAACGGGGGCCTGTCCATGGGCTTGACCATAATCGACGCGGAATGATAGGCATGGAGTTTGGGCAGTCGCTCAGGAAAGTTGCCAAGAAAGGGCGGTAGCGAGCTTGAAGACGGCGGTCGTAACAGGCGGTGCCTCGGGGATTGGTCGTGCCGTCGCCGAGCGGTTGCGCAGCGACGGATTTCAGGTGGCTGTCATCGACTTGTCGCCCACTGACGACAAGTTCGGCTACGTCGCTGATGTCACCGACCGCGCGCAGGTGGACACCGCCGTCGCGGCGATTCGGGAGAAGTTCGGCCCGATCCTGGTGCTGGTCAACGCCGCCGGGGTAGAGGGCTTCCAGAAGTTCTCGAAGATGACGTTCCCGGAGTGGTCCAAGGTGATCGACGTCAACCTCAACGGTGTATTCCACACCATCCAGTCGGTGCTGCCCGACATGGTCGAGGCCGGATGGGGGCGCATCGTCAACATCTCGTCGTCCAGCACGCACTCCGGCCAGCCATTCATGGCGCACTATGTGGCGGCCAAATCGGCGGTGAACGGCCTGACCAAATCGCTGGCTCTGGAATACGGCCCGTCGGGCATTACCGTCAACGCCGTGCCGCCGGGCTTCGTGGACACACCGATGCTGCGCAGCGCGGAAAGCCGACACCTGCTCGGCGGAACCGTGGAAGACCACATCAAGCGCACACCGGTGCGCCGGGTGGGCCGGCCCGAGGACATCGCTGCCGCGTGTGCATTTTTCGTTTCCGACGAGGCCAGCTACATCACTGGGCAGATACTCGGCGTCAACGGCGGTCGCAACACCTGAGAGGACCAGATGTACTACAGGGAACAGCTTTTCATCGATGGAAAATGGGATGGTGCCCACGGTGATTCCGTCATCACTGTGATATCGCCGCACAGCGAGGCTGAGATCGGCCGCGCGGCCTGCGCGGGGCCGGGCGACGTCGACCGGGCTGTGCAAGCGGCCCGTGGGGCGTTCGACACCGGACCGTGGCCACAGATGCAACCGAGCGAACGGATCGAGGCGATCGGGCGCCTGGCGGCCGTTTACAAGGAACGGCGAGCCGACATGGCGGCGCTCATCTCGGCCGAGATCGGTGCCCCGATCTCCTTTGCAAAAAGGGCACAGGTGGCGCTGCCCCTCATGATGTTGTCGGCGTTCTGTGGTATCGCCGGTAGCTACCAGTGGCAGCAGGACCGTCCGGGGTTGTACGGCAAGGACATTCGGATCAGGAAGCAACCGGTCGGAGTTGTCGCCGCGGTGGTGCCGTGGAATATGCCGCAGTTCCTGACCGTCGCCAAGGTCATCCCGGCGCTGTTGGCCGGGTGCTCGGTAGTGCTCAAACCGGCGCCCGAGTCGGTGCTCGATGCGCTGCTGCTCGCTGACCTGGTCGACGAGGTGGATCTGCCGCCGGGTGTGTTGAACGTGGTGCCCGGTGGCCGCGACGTCGGCGAGCTGCTGGTGAGCCACGCCGGCGTGGACAAGGTCTCGTTCACCGGATCGACGGCGGCCGGGCGTCAGGTCGCGCTCGCGTGTGCGGCGGGGCTAAAGCAGGTCAGCCTCGAACTGGGCGGCAAGTCCGCGGCCATCGTGCTCGACGATGCTGATCCGTCGGCCGTGGCCACCGGCATACAGATGGCCAGCCTGGCCAACAGTGGCCAGGTATGCAACGCGCTGAGCCGGATTCTGGTGCCCGCGGCCCGCGAGGCCGAGTTCGTCGACGCGCTGGCGGCGGCGATGGAGTCGATGCCGGTCGGCGACCCCGCCGACCCCAACACCCAGATCGGCCCGCTGGTGGCCCAGCGTCAGCAAGAACGCGTCCGCGGCTACATCGAATCGGGCCGCAGCGAGGGGGCACGCCTGGTCGTTGGCGGGGCCGACATGCCCGACGGCCTGGACACCGGGTGGTACGTGCTACCGACGTTGTTCAGCGACGCCAACAACGACATGCGGATTGCGCGCGAGGAGATCTTCGGCCCAGTGCTGACCGTCATCTCCTACCGCGACGAGGACGAGGCGATCCGGATCGCCAACGACACCGAGTACGGGCTGGCCGGGTCGGTGTTCACCGCCGACACCGATCGCGGATACGGCGTGGCCGCGCGCGTACGGTCAGGCACCTTCGGCGTCAACGAGGGCTACATCATGGATCCCGCCGCCCCATTCGGCGGCGTCAAGAACAGCGGCTACGGTCGTGAACTCGGGGTCGAGGGAATCGACAGCTACACCGTGAGTCAATCGATTTCGGCTGCAGCGCAAGCGAACTAGTGCTTGCCGCCGCCGATTTCGGCGGGCAGCGGCGGTGGTAGCGGCGCCGTCGACGTCGGCGCAGCGGCCGGTGCTTGAGGCTTGGCCGCCGGGGTCTGGGCTGCACCGGCCGGTGCCTGCGCGGTCTTCGGTCCGTGGAACGACACCATCGGTTCCCGCCGGATCACCCCACTGCTGTCGCTGACCACGAGCGCGCTCGATGTCACCGTGTAAGTAACGCCGTCCTGCTTCGCGACGTAGCTACCGTCGGCGGACGCTGAGGCCGACGCGATCAATTTCGCGCCGTCGCTGATCCGCACACCGTGGTAGCCGTACAGGCCGGCCGGGCTCTTGCAGATCGCCACGCGTGATTCCGCGGTGCTGCCGAACGCGACCGCTGTGTTAGGTGCCGCGCAGCGCGCGCTGGAGTCGACAAAACCCAGAGAGTCAGTAGACGGGTCGGCGGCGGCCAGCGGCGTGCCGATCGCGAACAGTGTCCAGCACGCCGCGGCGGCGACGGTGCCGAGTCGAGTGCAACGCAGGTAAGAGGACATCAGGCTTACACCAGAACATGGGGGAACCAGCGGTCCGCGCACCCACGCCGCGCCGCTATTGAATCGTTAGCTGGTTGAGACTTGCCCATGACCTAACCGACTAGCGCTAGATTCGACGCCCATGGGACTGCTTTTTGATCCGAACACTTACGACCCGTCGCATTTCGACCCGGAAACACGGCATCAGCTGCGTGCGGTGATCGACTGGTTCGAGAGCCGCGGCAAGGTCAAGCTGCTTCGCGACGACCTCGAAGCGGCGTGGGTGTCGGATTTCCTCGACTTCATCAAGCAGGAAAAGATCTTCGCCACCTTCCTGACCCCCTCGGAGTACGGCGGAGGCGACCCAAACAAACGGTGGGACACCTCCCGCAACGCCGCGCTGAGCGAGATCTTCGGGTTCTACGGGCTGTCGTATTGGTACGCCGAGCAGGTGACCATCCTGGGCCTCGGGCCGATCTGGCAGAGCGACAACATCAAGGCCAAGGAGCGGGCGGCCGCACAACTCGAGGCCGGCGGCGTGATGGCGTTCGCCCTGTCCGAGCGTGAACACGGCGCCGACATCTACAACACCGACCTGCTCCTCACGCCTGCGAAAGCGGACGACGATGAAGGTGTCGTGTTCCGCGCGTCGGGGGAGAAGTACTACATCGGTAACGGCAACGTGGCAGGCATGGTGTCGGTGTTCTCGCGCCGCACCGATGTGGACGGCGCCGACGGTTACGTCTGGTTCGTCGCCGACAGCGCCCACCAGAACTACCAACTGATCGGCAATGTGGTGCACGGCCAGATGTTCGTCAGCAACTTCCGGCTCAACGACTACCCGGTGCACGAGGAGGACATCCTGTGCACCGGGCCGGAAGCGTTCTCCGCCGCGCTGAACACCGTCAACGTTGGCAAGTTCAACTTGTGCTCCGGCTCGATCGGGATGTGCGAGCACGCCTTCTACGAGGCAATTAACCACGCCAACAACCGCATCCTGTACGGCAACCCGGTCACCGACTTCCCCCATGTGCGGGCCAGTTTCGTCGAGGCCTTCGCCCGGTTGATCGCGATGAAATTGTTCAGCGACCGTGCGATCGACTACTTCCGCAGCGCCAGCCTCGACGACCGTCGCTACCTGTTGTTCAACCCGGTGACCAAATCCAAGGTGACGTCCGAAGGTGAGGCCGTCGTCACGCTGTTGTGGGATGTGCTGGCCGCCAAGGGCTTCGAGAAGAACACCTACTTCTGCGAAGTGGCCCGGTTGATCGGTGCTCTACCGCGGCTGGAAGGCACGGTGCACGTCAACGTCGCGCAGATCCTCAAGTTCATGCCGAACTACATGCTCAATCCCGCGGACTACCCGGAGATCGGCACTCGCAACGACCCGGCCGACGACGTGTTCTTCTGGGCACAGGGTCCGGCACGGGGTGCGTCAAAGGTCCAGTTCGCAGACTGGGCAACGGTTTACGAGCGGCACGTGGAGATCCCCAACGTTGCGGTGTTCTACGAGCAGGCTCGCGCGCTTAAAGAGCTGCTGGTTACCGCCGCGCCGGACCCGGACCAGATGAAGGACCTCGACTTCCTGCTCGTCGTCGGCCATCTGTTCACGCTGATCGTGTACGGCCAGTTGATCCTCGAGCAGGCCGATCTCATCGGTCTCGATGCCGATCTGGTCGACCAGATCTTCGAAGTCCAGATCCGCGACTTCTCCCAATACGCCGTCGCGCTGCACGGCAAGTCTAGTTCGACTA
>Ga0302177_10001710_pt1 | contig 15665 bp, 12 predicted proteins | sample I_Palsa_E1_2_FD_198780 | JGI IMG/M metagenome (GOLD analysis project Ga0302177, IMG submission 198780) | Peat permafrost microbial communities from Stordalen Mire near Abisko, Sweden - I_Palsa_E1_2 | ecosystem: Environmental > Terrestrial > Soil > Palsa > Peat permafrost | place: Sweden... | reverse complement strand
TGTCCTTTTTCATCTTCTCTCCGATCTTCGGGCGTACTTCCGTACTGGAATTATAGTTGACTGCCCTTGATTGGCCGACCTACGACTTCTTCAGATATTTTCCGAGGAGCAAGTCGAGTTTCTCGCGTGCTGCGGGCGGAATGGCATCGGGGCTGGTGAGTAAGGCGAACTGCAGGGCCGAGGTGCACGGGCACTTGCGTTCGCGTGGCATGGAAGCGACTGCTGCTTTTACTACGCGGCCGGCGTTCGCCGCGTTCTGGTGCATGACTTTTACGATCTGATCGATAGTGACGTCATCGTGGCCTTCGCGCCAGCAATCGTAGTCGGTGACCATGGCAGCCGTGGCATAGCAAATCTCTGCTTCGCGGGCGAGCTTCGCTTCCTGGAGGTTGGTCATGCCGATCACGTCGGCGCCCCAGCTGCGGTAGAGGTTCGATTCAGCGCGGGTCGAGAACTGCGGGCCTTCCATGCAGACGTAGGTGCCAGTGGGTTTCGCCACGACGCCTTCGGATTTGGAGGCTTCGAAGATGGCCTTCGCTACCGTTGCGCACACGGGATCGCCGAAAGCGACATGGCCGACGATGCCGTCCCCGAAGAACGTCGAGATGCGATGAAAGGTGCGGTCGATGAACTGATCCGGGACGACGAAGTCTCCGGGCTTGTGTTCTTCTTTCAGGGATCCCACTGCGGAAACGGAGAGGATGCGCTCCACGCCGAGCTTCTTCATCGCGTAAATGTTCGCCCGAAAATTCAGCTCCGATGGAAGGATGCGGTGCCCGCGTCCGTGGCGGGCGAGGAAGGCGACCTTGCGGCCTTCGAGATCGCCGAGAATGAAAGCATCGCTGGGATCGCCGAAGGGCGTTGTGACGCGCTCCTCATGAACGTTGGTGAGGCCGGGCATGGCATAGAGCCCGCTGCCGCCGATGATTCCGATTTCTGCTTGTTGCAATACGACTCCCTGCAAAACGCAACCCACCACCGCGCGATCCGATGATCAGGGTCGCGGAGCTGCGCAGCGTTCAAATGACCGCAAGGAATCAGTATAAATGGTGGGCCAGAGCCACCTTCATCATGCCGCAACCGGCCATGAAACGAACCATGCTTCCGGCTGGATCGGAGGTCGGGGTGTCGCGGCGCGCGGAGGCCACCATGTCTCCTTTTTGCGGTGCGATGTTTTGCCCGCTCAGCATTTCGATTTGCAGCTTGCGGGCGGTGGTGAGGTCGAAGCTCTCGCTGATGAAGACATCTTTGCCGCTGGTCGTGATCAGCACCGGACCTTCGTTGGTTTGGTAGACCTGCTCATCCGGGCCCATCTCGGCGGAAGAGTCGCGCGACACGTGTTCGTATTTCCTGCTGAGTTCGCCGGCATACACCTGGACGAAAGCGGTTGCCGCTTCTTTGGACTTCCACTGCGACAGATAGAAGAGGGCCACGGATGCGGTCGAGTCTTTGTCTGGCGCGTCCTTTTTCTGGGCCGCGTAGTAGATGCCGCCATCCCAGGCCGGGGTCAGATCCGCCGCAACCTGGTCGTCGGCAAACAGCTCGGCAAGGATACGCACGTCGAGTTCGCCCATGACGCCGATGTCGTACGGGTTGTACTGACCGTCGAGGATCGGATGGATGTCGGGCATGTTCAGCAGCGGGACAGGAGCCTGCTGTTCATAGGCGTGCGGATTCATGATCTCGTAGCTGCTGGCGGGTGGACGATCGAGAACGTTTGCGTACGCCGCGGCTGGGTTCTTCGAGTCGGCGACGAGTGTGGCTTCGAATTTGAGTCCGTCCTTGTAGGGAAACAAGAGCGATTCCTGCAGTAACCGAGGTGCGCGTGACAGGACCGGCGAGTCTCCGTCATCGGTCATGTCGTCGAGCAGGTTGTCGACGAGATCGGGCGAAGTGCGGAGGCTGCGATGCGCGGGCGCGAGGCTGTAGTCGACAAAGACCGCCATGGCCTGGCCCTCGAGAACCGCTTCGCGCGCGGTGTCGTCCTCGTCGGTCGCGATGTGTTTCTTATCTTCGGAGAAGCTGCGTGACAAGTCATCGCTGGCCTGACTCTGCCATTTGTCAAGATTCACGCGCTGGTCCTGGAGCGCATGAGTCAGCTCATGTGCCAGGACTGGTTTCTGCGTGTCGGGCGCGATCCAGTCCAGCAGGTTCACGGTTTTCGTCTTGCTGTCGTAGTAGGCGGCGATCTGCTCATCGAGCAACTTCACCAGAAAAGACTGGAGGTGGAAATCGGCGTCGATGAGGCCGAACTTCTTCAGGACGATTTCGGAGCGCTCCATGCGTTTCGCGTCCTTATCGTCTTTCATCTTTTCGAGGAGATACTTTTCGACGTCGTTGCGGGTGGTGAGGTGCGGCTTCACCTGGTGCTTGACGGGGAGCTTGGTATCTTCCGAGGCAAACTGAAGGATGGGGCCGATGGAGGAGAAGAGCTCCCTCGCCTGCTCCGGGGTGATGTGGGTTTCCGGCGTTGGCGCCTTCGCCTGATCCTTTGGCTGGTCTTTCGGCTGTTGAGCTGGCGGCTGTTGCGAGGTCGTCGCGGGCGGCGGCTGGACCGGCGTGTTGGGCGTGGTTTGCGCTCCGGCTGCAAGTGTGAACAGCAGCGCTAACAGCGCGCACCAGGTATTGATGTGTCGTTGCATCCTTTTCCCTTCGCCCTCTCTGGCGAATCAGCCCGCTCAGCAGTCCCTGCTATCCGCAGACTATAATTTTCCTTAGAGCCTCGTATGAGCCAGACATATCAGATTTCCGATGCCGCTGTCGTGGAAACACCTCTGGCGAGCCAGTTAAGCGCCGATCACGCCCCCGCTGCCGAGCTGAAGATGCACCGTGGAGCGCGGACGCCGCTTGGATTTTCCGAGAATAACGCCGAGTTGCAGGCTTTGCTGCACGGCGCCGGAGTATTCGATCTGGGATACCGCACCTTTCTTCGTGCCACGGGGAAGGATCGCATTCGCTGGCTGAATGGCATGATTACGCAAGCCGTGAAAAGCATGACGCCTGGCCAAGTGGGCTACACCCTGGTTCTGAACGCTCAGGGCCGAATCCAGGGCGACGGCGACGTGTTCAGCTATGAAGATTCCCTGCTTCTCGAAACCGACCGCGCCCAGTCCGAACGCCTCCTGACCCATTTGCGCCGCTACATCATTATGGACGACGTGAAGCTCGAAGAGTTAGACGCAGCGATGACGGCAATTGGCATCGCGGGGCCGAATGCGGCGGCGATTCTAGAGAAGCTGGGCGGAAGTGTCCGGGAAGCGAGCACATTCCGGGCAGGACAGTTGGCGGGCGTGGATGTGACGGTGGTCCACGGCTGGAGCCCTGTGGTCACTCGGTTGGAGATTCATGTCCCCACGGAGCAGGTGCAGCGTGTCTGGAAGGCGCTGGTGGCCGAGGGAGCGACTCCGTGCGGGATTGCCGCGATGGAAGACTTCCGCGTGCTGGAAGGGCGACCGCAATACGACGTGGACTTCGGTGACAAGCATCTGCCTCAGGAGACGAATTTGGAGCGCGCTCTGAACTTTACCAAGGGCTGCTACATCGGGCAGGAAATTGTTGAGCGCATTCGCTCACGGGCGACGGTGCACCGGTCGCTGCGGCAGTTTGAATTGCAGGGTGAAACACCCGCGCCAGGGCTGGGAGAAAAGATTGAGCTTCGGGTGGGCGATGCGGCCGTCGGCGAGCTGACCAGCGTGGCGCGTATCGAATTGCCAGGATTTGCGAAGAGCCTGGCGCTGGGTGTCGCGCGCACTGAGGCGCTCGAAAAGAGTGAGACCGAACCGATCCGATACGCGGGAGGAATAGCAGTGCCGCTGAGCGCACCGCCTGTTCCCGCGACCAATTGATCCGAATTGTAACTGAGGCAGGGAGAGCCGTTGTCTATGGATGAGAGACAGTCCACATTTACTGTCACCGACAAGCGCAAATTCACGCTGGACGGCGAACTGCGCGATGAAGCGTCTACGCAGCCCGAAGAGAGGTCGACAGCACCTGAGGTGCCGGCCAACGTTGTGACCATGCCGGCTCCGGAGGAGCGGGAAGCCCACGCGGAAACGGAGCCCGAGGCGGAGGCGGATTTGCCGCAGTTTACCGCGCAGGAGAACGCCGAGCAGGACGCCGCTTACCAGGAGTCGTCGCGGCAGATTGACGACATGTTGCGTCAGGCGAATCCCGGCGTGGCGGCAACCGGGGCCATCACCTTCGAGCACATCATCCAGTCGTTTTACGTTTCGGCGATGATCGCGATGGGCGCGGGGACGGAGCCCGGGCAAAAGCCGCGCGTCGATCTGCTGGGCGCACGGCAGAGCATCGACATGCTGGCGCTGCTGCAGGACAAAACGAAGGGCAACCTGACGCCGAAGGAAGAGGGGACGCTGCAGAATGTTTTGTTCGAGCTGCGCATGATGTTTCTTGAAATCACGAACGCGATTGCGCAACAGGCCCAGAAGGCCGTCGACGCGAAGAAGAAGTAAGTCTCCTGCCTCATGAAGCCAGCCGCATGAAAGCGGAAATCATTGTCCTCGGCAGCGGAACCTCGATGGGCGTACCGACGCTCGGGTGCCGCTGCGCGGTTTGCACGTCATCTGACCCGCGCAATCGACGGACGCGGCCTTCGATCGCGATTGCGTGGAAGAGCGAGGGTAAGGACCGGCTGGTGGTGATCGACACGGGGCCGGATTTTCGCGAACAGGCGTTGCGGGAAGGCATACGGCACGTGGACGCAGTGTTTTATACGCATGCGCATGCGGATCACATTCTTGGCCTGGACGATTTGCGGCCGCTCAGCTTCGAACACAAGCCGGGGTCGCTGCCGCTGTATGCGGATGAAGGGACCGGCGAGGTTCTGCGGCGAATCTTCGAATACACTTTTTCGCCGAATGCGACTTACTCGAACCGTGCTCGAGTGCAGCTGCACAAGCTGGAGGGCGATCAGGCGACGGAAGTCTACGGAGCGAAGTTTCAGCGCGTGCCGCTGTTGCATGGAAATCTCGAAGTAGCAGGTTTCCGTTTCGGATCGGCTGCTTATCTGACGGATATGAGCAGCATTCCGGAGACGAGTCTTCCTCTACTGGAGGGACTCGACGTGATGATCCTCGACGCTCTGCGACCCCAACCGCATCCGAGTCACGCGGCGATTCCAGAGTCGCTGGGCTGGGTGGAGCGGGTGCGTCCGCGCCATGCGTGGTTCACCCACATGTCGCATGAAGTGGATCACGAAGAAACCGAGAAGGGTTTCCCTGCCAACGTGCGGCTCGCTTACGACGGATTGCGGATTCCTTTCGAGCTCTGAGCCATGCGGATTTATCGATCCATTGCCGAGCTGCCGCCGTCTTCCGAGTTGCCGAGGTCCGTTGCGGCGATTGGGAATTTCGATGGCGTTCATCGCGGGCACCAGGAGATTATCGGACGCGTGCGGGAGCGGGGGCGCGCGCTGGGAGCGCCTGCCATTGCTGTCACGTTCGATCCGCACCCGCTGGCGCTGCTGCGGCCCGAGCACGCTCCGAAACTGATCACGCCGATTCCGGAGCGGCTGCGGCTGCTGGAGGAGACGGGCATCGATGCGACTATGGTGCTGCCCTTCACTCCAGAATTTTCGATGTTGACGCCGCGGGAATTTACGGACGGGATTCTTTGCAGGGCATTGCGCGTCGTGGAGGTTCACGAGGGCGATACTTTCCGGTTCGGCCACGATGCCGCGGCCGGGATTGCGGAGTTGCGGGAGTTGGGCGCCGAGCTTGGTTTCGGCGTGGTTTCGCACAGCTCACTCAAAGTTCGAGGCATCACTGTGTCGAGCAGCGAAGTCCGGCGGCGGGTTGCTGTGGGTCAATTGGGGATCGGACGCGCGCTGCTGGGGCGGCCGTTCTCGATATTGTCGACGTCGGTGCGTGGGCGCGGGGTGGGGACAAAGCTGAAAACGCCTACGATCAATCTTGCGCCATACAGCGATTTGCTACCCCCGGATGGCGTTTACGTGACGCGGGTCCAGATCGGCGATGGTGCGGAGGCTCCGCTGTGCAACGCCGTTACAAATGCGGGCTCCCGGCCGACGTTCGATGGGGCGGGATATGCGATTGAGTCGTACCTGCTGGATGGGCCGCCCTCAGTGGAGCTGACGGAGGCTACGCCGATCGAGGTGTGCTTCTTGCTGCGGTTACGCGCGGAGCGGCGCTTCCCTTCTCCGGAAATGCTAAAGGCGCAGATTATGCAGGATGTGGGGCGGGCACAGAAGTATTTTCGCAGGGCTGGAATGACGAGTAGCGCGGCGCACGCCAATTCCTAATTCCCTCGCTGGTGTGGCCCCGCCAGGGCAGCGGTTTGTTGCAGCTGCGGATGGTTTGTTCCCGGAGTATCGCCGGGGAAGGTTTCGTTGGGCGTGGCGGCGATGGCGACCTTCATGAAATCGGTCCAGAGCGGCAATGCGACGGCGGCACCGGTCTGTTTGTCGCCGAGGGACTGGCGATCGTCGAAACCGACCCAGACGCCGCACGTGATCGAGGGCGAGAAGCCGATGAACCAGGCGTCGGTAAAGTCGTTGGTGGTTCCAGTCTTGCCGCCAAGAGGATGATTCAGCGAGGCAGCTTTTGCGGCCGTCCCCTCGCTGGTGACACCACGGAAGAAGACCATCATGGTGCGGGCGGTCTTTTGGCTGATCACTTCGTTGACGTCAGCTGCTTCCCCGGGGAGCGGATTGCCATCGGCACTCACCACACGCTTGACCAGGCGGGGTGCGATACGAATGCCGTCGTTGGGAAAGACGGAGTAGGCATCGACCTGCTGCTCCAGGGTGACCTCTGCGGAGCCCAGCGCGATGGGCAGGTAGGCCGGCATGTTGGTGGTGATGCCGAAACGGTGAGCGGTTGCGATGACCTTGCGAATCCCGACACGCGCGGCTAACTCGAGGGCAGGAATGTTACGGGAGTCGGCGAAAGCCTCGAGGAGCGAGATGCGCCCTTTAAATTTTCCGTCGTAATTGTGTGGGACGTAGGTTCCGAAGGAGACGGGCTGATCGACGATGGTTTCCTGAGGCGTTGCGCCCTCTTCGACCGCTGTGGTGTAGACGTACGGCTTGAACGAGGAGCCGGTCTGGCGCTCGGCCTGGGTGGCACGGTCGAACTGCGACAGGTTGAAGTCGCGGCCGCCGACCAGGGCGAGCACGTCGCCGGTGGCATTATCCATGGCCAGCAGAGAGCCTTCTACGCCCGTGTCTTCTTCGAGCGTGCCGTGGAGCATGCCTGCATCTTCGCCGGTGATCTTCATGTAAATGATGTCGCCGGGTTTCAGGAACTCATCCGCGGTATGGAAATGGGTCCAGGCCCAATCGTCGGCGGTGAGAAGGAACTGATGATCGCCGATGCGGCCCGTGACCTGGTAGGGCAGGATGCCCGTGACCAGGGCGTGGAGATACGTGCCGGGCGAGGGGGGGATCGTCCAGTCCGGATGCTTGAAGGTGTCGACATTCAGCCCGCCGGCGAGGACGTTGAGCAGGTTCCCGTGCCAGCTGCGGCGGCGCTCGTAGGTGGCGAGGCCATCGAGGACCGCGGCATTCGCGGCATTTTGGAGATCGAGGTCGAGGGTGGTGTAGACCTTGAGTCCGGCAGCGTGGACCTGCTCGGTGCCGAAGCGGCGCTCGAGCTCGCGGCGGACTTCTTCGACAAACCAGGGGGCGACACTGTTGGGAGGCGGCTCGAGGTGAAGATCGAGCGGCGTGGAGCGCGCGGCTTCGGCCTGCGCGGCGGTGATTTTGCCGTCCTCCAGCATGGAGTCGATGACGACGTTGCGGCGGCGGAAGGCACGGTCCGGATTCAGGATCGGGGAGAACTCCGAGGGTCCTTTGGGAAGACCGGCCAGCAGCGCTGCTTCGGGCAGGGTGAGATCAGTGGCGTGCTTCGAGAAGTAGTATTCTGCTCCGGCCTCGAAGCCGTAGACACCGCTGCCAAGATAAATCTGATTGCCGTAGAGGGTGAAGATTTGTTCTTTGGTGAAGGTGTGCTCGATCTGGAGGGTCAGAAAGACTTCCTGCAGTTTGCGCGATGCTGTGCGTTCGTTGGAGAGGAAAAGATTGCGCGCCAGCTGCATGGTGAGGGTCGAGGCGCCCTGGGCGCGGCTTTTCGAGGTCAGGTCGTGCCAGGCGGCGCCGGCAACGCGGAACAGGTTGATGCCCCAGTGGCTCTCGAAGTCGCGATCTTCGGTGGAGATGACGGCCTGGCGCAGCACCGGGGCGAAGTCGTCGTAGTTCACGACCACGCGGCGCTCCAGCGCGAAGGAGCCGAAGATACGGCCGTGGACATCGTAGAGCTGTGTGGTGGTGCTGGGGCGGTAGTGCTCCAGCTCGTCGACCTGGGGAAGGTCAACGGAGTAGACCAGCGTCAATCCGGTAAGGGAGCCGGCAGCTGCGGCCACGAAGACGAGAAACAACAGGGCCAGGCTCCCTGCAATTTTGCGATGGCCTTGTGGGGGCTGGAAGTCCGAATCGCGACGCCGAGAGCCGCGACGCGGCGGCACGGGATCGTCGTCCCAGTCCGATGGCGTGATGAGGTTCAACGTGCCATCCGATTCTTAGGGTCTGGCACCATTTGGAAATGGTCCCCGCTAGCGGCTATGCGTTTTTCTGCTTCAGAAGCTGCAAGGCTTTGTTGAGCTGATCGTCCGTACGGGGCTCCTGCGGATTATTCTCATTCTCCGCAGCAGCTTCCTCGATGCTTTGGCTCACCGCAACATTGGGCGTAACGGCCACGTCCTCGATTTTCTTCCCTGAAGGCGACTGATACTTTGCAACGGTCAGCATCAGCGCGGATCCGTCGGGCAGCGTGAAAGTCTTTTGTTCCGCGCCCTCGCCGAAGGTGCGATCGCCGACCAGGTCACCGCGCTTGTTGTCGAGAATGGCTCCGGCTACCAGCTCCGCCGCACCTGCCGTGCCATGGTTCACGAGTACGACCAGGGGCGCCGCTGTGATGAACTTCGAGGCTTCCGCGGTGAAGGTTTGCGTGGGAACGGTCTGGCCCTGCAGGGAACCAATGGTCCCGGACTGCAGGAAGGCGTTGGCCAGGCGAACTCCCTGCTGCGGATCGCCTTCAGCAACGTCACGCAGGTCGAGCAGCACCTTGCGGTTGTTGTCCTTCGGCATGTCGCGCAGGCGACCCACCATCTCGTCGACGCGCTCGCGGGTGAGGACGGCCGGCTTGAGGTACAGAATGCTGGAATTCTCATATTGCTGCTGGAAGAGCGCGGGTGGCGTCACGGCGGCGCGCGTCAGGGTGAGGTCATCCGGCTCGGGCTTCATGTGCCTCACCAGCTGGAAGCTGACGGTGGTTCCGGGCTTACCCTCGAGCAAGAGGCGGATCATCGCCACAGACATTTCGCGCGTCGAATGGCCGCCGATGGACTCGATTAGGTCGCCATCTTCAACATGGGCCTTCTCCGCAGGACTGCCGGGGATCACGGAAATCACGCTGCCGTAGCCGTAGCGCTTGGAGACGTCCATTCCCACCTGAGCCACGCCCTCGTGCTGGTGCTCCATGAAGGCGGAGTACTCGGGCGGCGTGAGATAGCTGGAATCCGGATCGAGGGATTCAAGCAGCCCGTGCAGCGCGCCGGCGGTCACGTTCTGGATATTGGGGTCCGTGACGTAGTCGGTCTGGATCTTGTGCAGCACTTCCTCATATACGCTCATCTGCCGATACGCGCCGTCGCTCTGGCTGGCGCTGACGCCCGCGGGGCCGAGGCCGCCGAAGAGTGCAACGAGGATGATCACAATGGAGACGCCGAGGATGGTGTGATTGAAGCTTTTGGACATAGGAATTCGTGGACCGTCGTGTGTTTGTATGATAACGCAGAAGAGCAGCTGGTAGCTGGTAGGGAGATTACTGGTGCCGACGAAGTGTCGCCAGCAAAGCATGAATCATACGGGCGATCTCGGCTGCATCGGCGAGGATCGTGTTCGCCTGATCATCACTTGTTAATCCCAGATCTCCCGCCAGCTCGATCTGGATCTGCATTTCGTGAGTGAACCCTGGGCTTGACACAAGAAGACGGCGAAGCTCTTGTCCGTCGCGCGTCCCCGGCCCTCGGCAATATTGCTCGGTACCGACACAGCGGCGCGGCGAATCTGGCTTGTGAGACCAAACACCTCAGTTTTTGGAAAGCTTCCCGTCAACGCGTACACGTTGCGTGCCAGAGCCATGGAACGCTGCCAGACCTGAAGATCACGAAAATGCCGAGTTTCCATTATGAGTTCCATGGAACGACAGTCGGCAATCCAAACACAAGGGTACGAACGAGTTGAGACACACTTCGGTTATCTTCCGTATGCGAGTCGCGGAGTTTTGCCACCGGCCACCAGCTACCAGCTAGTTACTCGTAACGAAGCGCTTCGATGGGGTCGAGGGTCGCGGCTTTCCAAGCCGGATAGATGCCGAAGACCAGTCCTATTGCGCCGGATACGACAAAGCCGGTAACGACCCAGAAGGTCGAAAGGCTTGCCGGGAAGGAAACTCCGTAGCGGATGGCGAGGGTGAGGAGCGTCCCCAGAGCGATCCCCAGGGTGCCGCCCAGGGCGCAGAGAGTTATCGCCTCAAAAGTGAATTGGATGAGGACATTTCTTTTGGTGGCACCGATGGCTTTGCGGACGCCAATTTCGCGGGTGCGCTCGGTTACGGAAACCAGCATGATGTTCATCACACCCACGCCGCCGACGAGCAGCCCGACGCTGGAGACGGCGAACATGAAGACAACGAGGCCGGAGGTGACTTGCGCCCAGAAGGAGAGGATATCGTCGGGCCCGAAGATCGCGAAGTCATCGTCTTTCTCGACGTGCACCCGGCGACGCTCGCGCAGGAGCATGCGGATTTCCTCGGTGGCCATCGACTTGTTCTTCGCGTCGTCATACTTGATCGAGATAATGGTGTCCTCGATCTCCGGATGGATTTTGTGGAAGGTGGTCAGGGGAAAGATGGCGACGTTGTCGTTGGGATTGCTGCCACCACCGAACAACTGCTTGTATTTATCGAGCACGCCGATGACGGTAAACACATCGCCATCGACGACGACGTCTTTGCCGATTGGATCTTCGGTGTCGAAGAGCTTCTCCGCCGTATCGTGTCCAAGGACGGTGACGTTGGCGGCCCGAAACTCCTCGGCATCTGTAAAGGGGCGCCCCGCGGTGAAGTTCACATTACTGACCGTGGCAAAGGTGGGCATGCTGCCATTCAGAATAGTGTTCTGAATCTTCTTGTTCTTGTACTGGACGGCAACATAGCCCACACCGAGCTGCCAGTTGTTGTATTGGCGCGCGGCATCAACGGCCGCAATGTGCGGGAGATTCCGGATTGCTTCCGCATCATCGAGGGTTAGTTGCTTGCGAGCCAGCATTTCGGAGGTAGGGCGAATGCCGATGAAGTTCCAGCGGAAAACCCAGAGGACATTGCTGCCGAACTGGCTGGCGATGTCGGCGACGCGGTTGTTGACCCCGTTGATCAGCGAGGAAATGGTGATCACGGTGGCCACGCCGATGACGATGCCCAGGATGGTAAGGCCGGAGCGGAGTTTGTTGCTGCGCAGGGTGTCCAGCGCCATTCTGACAGATTCGCGGGAATCGCTGAGTGCCATGGCTTATAGCTCCGCGCGCAGGGCGACGATGGGGTCGAGCTGCGCCGCTTTGTGGGCCGGATACACACCAAAGAAGATGCCGACGCTGGTGGCGACAAAAAGGCCAAGCAGCACAGACCAGAGCGCGACAGAAGAGGGGAAGCCCACGACCGTGGTAACGATTTCAGCAATGCTGACACCGAGGAGGACGCCGAAGAATCCGCCGAGCAAAGCCATCGTGGCGGCTTCAATGAGGAACTGGAGCATGACATCCTGGCGTTTGGCGCCGAGCGCCTTGCGGATGCCGATTTCGCGAGTGCGCTCGGTGACGGATACCAGCATGATGTTCATGATGACCACGCCGCCGACCACCAGTGAGATGGCGGCGATGCCGACGATGATCCCGGCAAACATGCCGGTAATCTGGTTGAACAGGCCGATGAAGGTGTCATTAGTGAGGATGGCGAAGTCGTCTTCGGCGCCGACGCCATCATGGCGACGGGAACGCATGAGGACACGAACTTCGTCGATGAGGTTGTCCAGAGCGCCGGGAGCCATGCCGGCTTTCGCTGAGATGTTAAGGCTCTGGTGCTCGCCATGCGTGTGCAGGTAGGTGCTGAGGGGCATGTTGACGTAGTTGTCTTCACTCTGGCCAAAAACTTCGCCCTTGCGCTCGCCGACGCCGACTACAGTGTAGATCTCACCGTCGACGCGGAGTTCCCTGCCGATGGGGTCCTGACTGGGCAGGAGGTTATCGACGATGTCGTAGCCAACGACGATAGCGTGAGTGCCCATTTTGTCGTCCGTGGGCGTGAGGGCGCGGCCCTCGACCACGTTAAGGTCGTTGATCTCGAACATGCTGGATGTCCAGCCCGAAATCCCGGTATTGGTGGTGGATTGTTTCCCGTTGACGACCGTTCCTCCCGAGCTGAGTGAGGCGCCAATGGAAAGACAGCGGGTACAGGCGGGCTGCAGGTAGAGGAAATCGTCGTAGACGATGTTCTTACGCTTGGTTTCCTTCAGATATTCTTCGCCGCTGAAGATGACGGGGTTCATGCGCTGGACGGTTAGGGTATCGGAGCCATGGTTGGCGATTTTTTTGACCACGAACATCTTGGCGCCGTTGGAGAGGGTGATGACGGCGATCACCGAAGCCACGCCGATGATCATTCCCAGCATGGTCAGAATCGTGCGCATCTTGTTAGCCCACAGTGACTGGAGCGCAACCCGGATTGCTTCGACGAATCCCATAATTATGCAGTTGTTCCCGCGCTTTGAGGGTCCGACGCAAGGGTCAACCCTAATTGGGGACTCTCGGCCTAGTTTACGCAGAAAAGGGGCGCGGCGTTCCGTTTTTGTGACCGATGCTGGTTCAACCCACTCAAGCCAAAAGAGGGCTTGAACGGGGCACCCCGTATTGCTCACGGTACCAGGCCACCGTGCGGCGCAGGCCCTCTTCGAAGCCGATCTTCGGCTCGTAGCCGAAGGCTTCACGGGCGGCGGAGATGTCGGCCAGGGAATTCTGGATATCCCCGGTGCGGTGCGGGCCGTAAATCGGCGGCTCTTTGAAGTCGAGCAGCTCGGCCAGGAGGCGATAGGTCTTGTTGACCGTGTGGCGCTCCCCACATGCGACGTTGAAGACCCGCCCGGCAACCTTCTCGGCCGGGGCTTCAAGGGCCAGCAGGTTGGCGGAGACTGCGTTTTCGACGTAGGTAAAGTCGCGGCCCTGCTCACCGTCGCCATTGAGGGTGGGCCGCTCGCCGCGCAGCATCTGCAGGGCGAGTTTGGCCATCACGCCGCTGTAGGGCGAGTCGGGTACCTGGCGCGGTCCGAAGATGTTGAAGTAGCGCAGGCAGACGGTTTCGAGGCCATACACCTGCCAGTAGCTCTTCATGTAGAACTCGCCGGCCAGCTTCTGCACGGGATAGGGCGCGATGGGCATGGGAACCATCGTCTCGACACGCGGAAAGCCCGGCTGATTGCCGTAGGCCGACGAGGAAGCCGCGTAGATGATGCGCTTTGCGCCGCCGGCGCGGGCGCCTTCGAGGAGATTGAAGGTGCCGTCGAGGTTCGCGGTGTGGCTGGTGCGGGGATCCTTTACGGATCGCGGGACGGAAGGGCGGGCGCCCTGATGGAAGATGTAGTCGATGCCCTCGCAGGCTCGGGCTACGCCTTCGGCATCGCGTAAATCGCACTCGACAAACTCAAAGCGGCCAGCGAGATGTTCGAGGTTCTCGCGTTTTCCGGTTTCGAAGTTATCGAGGCCGCGGACCGTGTCACCGCGCTCGACGAGGGTTTCAGTGATCCAGGAGCCGATGAAGCCAGCGCAGCCGGTGACGAGATAGCGAACCATCGCCTTCCATCCTAACGGAAGAGGATGCAACCTTATATTGCTCAGGCATACTAAGGGATCGTGGAGATGCTCTCGCCATTTCGACTTGCGCCGTATTTTCGGACGCGCCCGTGGGGGTTCCAGGACCTGGATCCCTGGTACAACTTCAAAACCGACGGCGAGCCCATCGGAGAAGTGTGGCTGACAGGCGAAATGTGCCTGGCCGATACGGGGCCGCTCAAAGGTGCGAGCCTCGCCGACATCACGAAGCAACATCGGTCAGCGCTGCTGGGGCCGGCGCTCGCGGAGAAAGATTTTCCGTTGCTCATCAAGGTTCTCTTTCCCAAGGACAAGCTGAGCGTCCAGGTGCATCCTGACGACGCCCTCGCGCAGAAGTACGGCGAACCCCGCGGCAAAACCGAATGCTGGTACGCGCTGGACGCACGTCCCGGAGCGCAGGTGGCGCTTGGCATCCGTCCTGGTGTGACGGTGGAAGAGGTGACGGCGGCCGTTCACGACGCTTCGCTTGAATCGCAGCTGGATATGGTTCCTGTCCAGAAGGGGGATCTGATCTTTGTCGACGCGGGAACGGTGCACGCCATGGGGCCGGGCGTGGTGATTCTGGAGACGCAGCAGACCAGCGATCTGACGTATCGCATGTATGACTACGGCAGCGCCAGGGAGCTGCATCTGGAGAAATCATTTGCGGCTATGAAACTGACGACGCGCGCTGGCAAAGTGCCGCCGAAGACGATCGACGGGCACAGCGTTCTGATCGACGAGCGGTATTTCCGCATCGAGCGGTGGCCGATTCGGACCGGTACCGAGCCTGCGCTCACTGGTCCGAGCGAGGTGGTCCAGATGCTGTTTGTCACCGAGGGGAGCTTGCAAATCTCCGGCGACGAGTTCGATCCGTTCACCGTTGAACGCAACCAGATCGCGGTGATTCCCTCGGCTTCTCCTTGCTGGACCCTGGATGGCCAGGACCCCACCGAAATCATCCGCATCCTGCCCGCCGCAGATTAGTTCCGATTCATTTAAGATTCCCTTTTGTATCCGGACACCCATGGCCATCGAATTTCGACCCATCATTCTTGCCGGCGGCAGCGGCACGCGCTTTTGGCCGCGAAGTCGCCGCGCCAGGGCCAAACAGGTGCTGGCGCTGGACGGCGAGCGGACGATGATCCAGCGGACCCTGGATCGGCTGACGGCTCCAGACCGGCTGGAACCTCTGGCTCAACCCCATGAGGTTTGGGTGATCACGAACGCGCTTCTTTCCGGCACAATCTGCACGCAGCTGGATTGCGTGCCCGAGCGCCAGGTGGTTTGCGAGCCCGCCGCGCGCAATACCGCTCCGGCCGCCGGTCTCGCGGCGTTTCTCGTTGAGCGGATCAATCCGGATGCAGTGCTGGGTATTTTTCCGTCGGATCACGTGATCGGCGACGAGGCGGCGTTCGTTACTACCATCCAGCGCGCGATCACCCTGGCCGCAGCAGGCGACAACATGGTGGTGCTCGGCGTCGAGCCTACGCGTCCGGAGACGGGCTACGGGTACATCGAAACCGGCGACCTCTGCGATGACGGCGTGCTGCGGGTGCGGCGCTTTACCGAGAAGCCGAACCTGGAGAAAGCCGAGGAATTTGTAACAGCCGGTAATTATTACTGGAACAGCGGCATGTTTGTGTGGAGCGCAAAAACGCTGGCCAACGCCGTGCGCGAGTTGCTTCCGGATACGGCTCCGCTGCTGGAA
>Ga0302177_10001707_pt1 | contig 15684 bp, 12 predicted proteins | sample I_Palsa_E1_2_FD_198780 | JGI IMG/M metagenome (GOLD analysis project Ga0302177, IMG submission 198780) | Peat permafrost microbial communities from Stordalen Mire near Abisko, Sweden - I_Palsa_E1_2 | ecosystem: Environmental > Terrestrial > Soil > Palsa > Peat permafrost | place: Sweden... | reverse complement strand
CGACCCGCAGGTCGTTGAGCGCACCATAGACATCCTGCGCGCGGACGAACTACCCTCCGAAGTGCTCACCTCCGAGGTGCTGCGCTCTGCGCGGGGCAGGTCGGTCCGGCCTAAGTCGGGCGGGCAAAAGCATTATGTCGACGCCATAACTTCGAACATCGTCACTTTTGGCATTGGCCCCGCAGGTACCGGCAAGAGCTATCTCGCTGTCGCTCTGGCCGTCCAGGCGCTCCAGGCTAAATCGGTCGAACGGATAATAATGACTCGGCCGGCGGTCGAGGCGGGGGAGCGACTGGGCTTCCTCCCGGGCGACCTCATGGCAAAGATCGACCCGTACTTGCGCCCCCTTTACGATGCCCTCTACGACATGCTGGGGACCGAAGGAGGGCGCCGCTTGCTGGAGAACGGGACAATCGAGGTGGCTCCGCTCGCGTACATGCGAGGCCGCACGTTGAACAGGAGCTTCATAATCCTGGACGAGGCGCAGAACGCCACTCCCGAACAGTTGAAGATGTTCCTCACGAGGATTGGCTTCGGGTCCAAGGTGGTTGTCAACGGCGACATCACCCAAGTTGACTTGCCGGGCGGCCGATCAGGGCTGGCCGACCTGGAACATGTACTGAACGGGATCGAAGGCATAGCCTTTGTCCGCCTCACGAGCCGCGACGTGGTGCGCCACCGGATCGTCGCCGACATCGTCTCGGCGTACGACGCCTACGAGTCGACCAACAACGTTGCCGCTAAGCCGGTCTTGCGCCGCGCAGCGCGGCCCAGGTAGGTAGACGTGGTCGTCGAGGTATTCGCCGCGGACGAACAAAACGACCACCCGATCGACACTTTGCGCTGGGTGCACCTGGCCGAGGCTGTGCTGCAGGAGGAGGGCCTTTCCGGCGATGCCGAACTGTCGGTCCTCTTCGTGGACGAGCCGGCGATAGCGGAGCTCAACAGTAGGTTCCTCGGCAAAGACGGCCCCACCGACGTGCTGGCGTTCCCCATTGACGAGGAGCCGGTTGAAAGCGGGCGCTCGCCCGACTCCGGTGGGACGGGCCCAGGCATGCCGTCCGAGCCCGAGGACGTCCCAGTGCTGCTCGGCGACATAGTCATCTGCCCGGCTGTCGCCTTCAAGAACGCGCCCGAGCACGCCGGTAACTATGACGACGAAGTGGCCTTACTCGTCGTCCACGGGCTTCTCCACCTCATGGGTATGGACCACCAGGAGGACGACGAGGCAGAGGAAATGGAAGCGAAAGAGCGGGAACTGCTTAGCAAGCATTACGCGGAGATCCGCACAGAGACCTGGCAAGCACGGTCGGCCGGTCCTGAAGCTGAGGGCGACGCCGGACGAGCCACACCGACCACGCCGGGCACACCGGGCACACCGGGGACCCCAGGAACACCGGCCACACCCGGCCCGGGCTCCGGCGAAGCCGCTGCCCCAAACGACGGGGACGCTCCTTCAAATGGAGGCCCTCCTGCCGACGGGCCTCAGCCCGGCAAGGACGTCAGCGGCGGGAACGGGTAAACAGGTGCTCGCCGCAACGCATTTATCAAGCCACAATTTCTCCAACGCTGACGCCGTCATGGTGGGCGCCGTCATAGTCCTCATTGCCCTGTCAGGGATCTTTGCCCTCTCAGAGACGGCCATGACACGGATGTCGAGGGTCAAGGCCGTTTCCATGGTCGAAGAGCACAAGCGCGGTGCGACGTCCTTGCTGAAGTTGGTGGAGCACCCCGAGCGCAATATCCCGGTGATCCTTTTTACCCTCGAGGTCTGCACGCTGGTGGCTGCAACGCTCGTTGGCGTCGTCGCCGACAAGGTCGTCGGACCGCTCGGGGTCGTGATAGCGACCCTGTTCGAGGTGATCGTCATATTTGTTTTCGCGGAGCTGGCGCCCAAGATCTACGCAGTGCAGCACTCCGAACGGGTCGCCCTCTCCATGGCGCCCTTTCTTTTGGCGGTTGTCCATTTCCCGCCGTTGCGGTGGTCTACCTGGGCGCTGATAAAGGTTGCGAACTTTTTCCTGCCGGGCAAGGGGCTGAAGGAAGGCCCCTACGTCACAGAGGAGGAGCTCCTCGCCATGGCCGACACGGCCGCCGACGAGGAGGTGATCGAACGCGAGGAACGCAAGCTGATCCATTCGATCATCGACTTCGGGGACACTGTGGCGCGCGAGGTAATGGTGCCGAGGCCGGACATGGTTACCGTCAGTGCGGACGCAACGCTCGGGCACGCCGCAGACATTGCCTCGTCGGCCGGTTTCAGCCGCGTCCCGGTTTACGGGAGCGGCATTGACGACATTGTCGGTGTGGTCTACGTGAAGGACATGATGAGGGCCGAGCGCGAAGGCAAGGCGGACGAGCCTGTCACGAGTTTTATGCGCCAGGCACAGTTCCTCCCCGAAAGCAAACGAGTGGCCGAGGTGATGCGGGAAATGCAGGCCGGCAAGCAGCACCTCGCGATCGTTGTGGACGAGTACGGCGGGACCGCAGGCTTGATCACTCTCGAGGATGTCCTCGAAGAGCTCGTAGGGGAGATTTCTGACGAGTACGACGTCGATCGCCCGCGGGTGGAGCACTTGGACGACGGCCAGGTCCAGGTCGACGGGAGCCTCTCGATCGACGAGGTCAACGAGCTCATCGGCGATGAGCTGCCCCAAGGTGACTGGGACACGGTGGGCGGCTTCCTGTACCACCTTTTGGGCCACGTGCCCGAGGAGGGTGAGGCGGCTGACTTCGATGGTCACAGGCTCGTTGCTCAGAGAGTCGACGGCAGGCGGATCGCCCGGGTACTGATCGGGGCCAGTGTCCCCGCGGGTGCCGTCGGGACTGAGCCTCCTGTCCCTGACGGGGCCGAAGAACAGCCTTGAGCAAATCTGGGACGGTAGGCGGCACAAGCCCGGCATTTCGCTCCGGCATCGTGGCCATCGCGGGCAGGGCAAACGTCGGCAAGTCGACGCTTGTCAACACGATCGTGGGGCAGAAAGTGTCCATCGTTTCGGACAAACCGCAGACGACGCGCAACTCCGTCCGCGGGGTGCTCAGCCTCGATGAGGGCCAGCTTGTTTTCGTGGACACACCTGGGTTGCACAAGCCGCGGACGCTTCTTGGCCGCCAGCTCAACCGCACCGCCCTCGGGGCTGTCACGGGGGTGGACGTCGTCGCCTTCGTCATCGACGGCAAGGCGGGCCTGGGCCGAGGTGACCGCTTCGTGGCTGACGAGGTGGGGCGCCGGGACATCTGCGTGCTCAACAAGGTGGACGGCGTCTCGAGGGTGGCAGTGATGCGCCAGCTGAAGGAGTTGGGGGAGTGGGGTTTCGAGGAGTACTTTGCGGTCTCTGCGCGAACGGGTGCAGGCGTTGACGACTTGGTGAACGCCCTAATGAGGCGGGTACCCGAAGGCCCTGCGCTCTACCCTGACGAGGTTGCCGGGGACAAAGCTGCGGGAACAGCCGGGGAGCCTGAAGAGCAGGCGTGGGTCGCCGAGCTTGTGCGTGAGCAGCTTTTAGCAATCACCCACGATGAGTTGCCGTACAGCATCGCCTGCCGCGTCACCGAGTGGGAGTGGCCTTACGTTCACTGCGAGATCCTGGTCGAGAGGGACTCCCAAAAGGGGATTGTCATCGGCCAAGGCGGGGCGGTGCTCAAGCGGGTCGGTTCTGCTGTGCGCGCCCAGCTGCCGCCGGGTGCCTACATCGAATTGTCAGTGCGCGTGGCCCGTGACTGGCAGCAGCGGCCGGAGATGCTGCAACAGCTCGGTCTGTGACGTGAGCGCTTCGAGCAGCGTGTACATCGAAACCGGCAGCAAGCGTGCCTTCGCGTGCAGCCTGGAGTGGCCGGGCCTGGCGCGTTCGGGCAAGACCGAAGATGCGGCGCTAGCCGCCCTCGCTTCTTATGTCCCGCGGTACTCGCCGGTGGCGGCCCGGGCCGCGGTCGACTTCGACCTATCGGATAACCAGCAATGGCTTGTCGTTGAGCGCGTCCCGACCCGCTCGGGAGGAGCGGACTTCGGGGTGCCGACGACGGTGCTCCCATCGGACTCCGGCGACCTGGAGGCTGAAGAAGCTTCTCGGACGGCAGCATTGCTGTCTGCGAGCTGGGACTTCCTGGATGCAGTCGCTGCAGGAGCACCCCCGGAGCTGCGCAAGGGCCCCCGAGGCGGCGGCCGGGACAGGGACGCCGTTGTCGCCCACGTCGCAGGAGCTGAGCAGCTGTTCGGGCGGAAGGTGGGCCTGAAGATGCCCGCGCCAGCTCCCGGCGACCGCGATGTCGTCGTGGCTAACAGGACGGCGGTCCTGGAATGGTGCCGGTCAGGGAAGTCTTATCCCGAGGCGCGGGAGGCTTGGCCGCCGCGTTATGCGTCTAGGCGGCTCATTTGGCATGTGCTTGACCACGCCTGGGAGATCGAGGACCGGCGTCAATGACTCCGCGGTCGGCGTCCATGGCTCTGCGGTCGTCGGGGAAGTAGCTTTCCTGCATGGACCTGGACGACCTCGACCCCAAGCGCATGCCCCGCCACGTGGCATGCGTCATGGACGGCAACGGTCGTTGGGCCGCAAAACGTGGCCTACCCCGCACCGAAGGCCACCGCGCCGGCGAGGAAGCGCTCCTGGACGCAGTAAAGGGTGCCCTCGAGCTCGGGATCGAGTGGTTCACGGTGTACGCCTTTTCGACGGAGAACTGGCGCCGCCCCCAGGACGAGGTCCGCTTCCTGCTGAGCGTCATCGCCGACGACCTGTTGACCCGCCGGCGCGACGAACTGCACAGCCTCGGGGTGCGGATACGTTTTGCGGGCCGGCGCGACTGGCGCGTGCCGAAGTCGATTGTCCGGCGTATGGACGAGACGACAGAGCTGACCAGGCATAACACGAAGACGACCCTGACCGTGGCGTTCAATTACGGCGGGCGCGCCGAGATAGTGGACGCCGTGCGGGAGATGGTGACTTCGGGTATTAAGGCTTCCAAGATCGACGAGCGCGAGCTACGGAGGCACCTCTACCTCGCCGACATGCCTGACCCTGACCTGTTCATAAGGACTTCTGGGGAGTACCGGATCTCCAACTTCCTTCTCTGGGAGATCGCGTACAGCGAGCTCGTGTTCCTGGATGTCCTGTGGCCCGATTTCCGCCGGGAGAACCTGCGCGAGGCGGTCCGGGAGTACCAGCAGCGGGAGCGCCGTTTCGGGCGCACCGGCGAGCAACGGGACCAGGACGGCTTGCCCGCCTGATCTTCGCTGCACCGGAGGGCTCTGATCGTCTCCCGCCGCGGAGCGAGCGCCGGCGTGGGAAGATAATTACAACCATGTCGCTCTACCGTGACCGAGGCGTAGTCCTGCGGACCTACAAGCTCGGTGAAGCAGACCGAGTGCTGGTCCTCGTCACGGCTGGCCATGGGAAAGTACGGGCGGTCGTCAAGGGGATCCGCCGCACCAAGAGCCGCATCGGCGGGCGGCTCGAGCCGCTGAGCCACGTCGACCTGCTCGTGTACGAAGGGCGTGAGCTTGACATCGTGAGCCAGGCCGAGACGATCGAGCCGTGGCGCTTGCTCCATGAGGACCTCACCTGCCTAGCGCAGGGCCTGGCCATGGCCGAGGCCACCGAGCAGGTGGCCCAGGAGCGGGAGCCATCGAGCGCCTTGTACCGCATGCTGGTCGGCGCGCTGCGCACTTTGGCCACCCAACCCGGCCCCCTCGTGGTGGCCGCGTTCTACTGGAAGTTGCTATCCCTCGACGGCGCGGGCCCGATAATCGACTGCTGCGCGAGCTGTGGCTCGAGCCCGCCGGCGACCCCGCTCGTGGCTTTCGACATCGCCGAGGGGGGTGCGCTCTGCCGGGATTGCAGGCGAGGCCACCCGCTCAGCCCCGCGGCCTTGGAACTGCTGAGCTGGATCCTCGGCGGGCAATTGACCAGGGCGCTCCGAATGCCTGCTAGCGCTACGACGGGTGAAGTTGCCAGCCTTGCGACCGTGTCGCTCGAACGTCACCTCGAAAGGCACCTGCGCGCTCTACATATCCTGGAACGCAGCTAGTGCTGCGCCGGTAACCCCACGCCATGGCGGTAACCCCGGGCGATATCGAGCCCGCATATCGTGCCCGTCGTCGGCGACGGGCCCACTAGCCTCTCCACATGCCCGTTTCCATGGAAGAACTGGTCCGTCTGTGCAAGGCACGGGGTTTCGTGTTCCCGTCCGCCGAGATTTACGGAGGGTTCCGCTCGACCTACGACTACGGCCCCCTCGGCGTGTTGCTGGCACGCAACGTGAAAGACGCATGGTGGCGCTCGATGGTCCAGCTCCGCACCGAAGTAGTCGGCCTGGACGCGTCCATCCTGTCGAGCCCGAAGATCTGGGAAGCCTCTGGTCACCTGAAGAATTTCACCGACCCTCTCGTCGACTGCCGCACCTGCAAGCAGCGCTGGCGCGCGGACCAACTGCCGACGACAGAAGAGGGCAAGCTCAAATGTCCCAACTGCGGGGGTACGGATTTCACCGACGCGAGGCCGTTCAACCTCATGTTCAAGACCTTCGTGGGCCCGGTCGAGGACGACGGGGCGGTGGCCTACCTGCGCCCTGAAACTGCGCAGGGTCATTTCGTCAATTTTGCCAATGTCCTTCAGACCGAGCACCTTAAGCCTCCTTTTGGCACGGCTCAGGTCGGCAAGTCGTTCCGCAACGAGATCACTCCCGGCAACTTCGTTTTCCGCACGCGGGAGTTCGAGCAGATGGAGCTCGAGTACTACGTCCCGCCCGACGACGCCCAGAGATGGTTCGAGTACTGGTGCAACGAGCGCTTCGAGTGGTACGTGCGCCTCGGCATTCCCCGCGAGATGCTCCGCCTTCGCCATCACAGCAAAGAAGAACTGTCGCATTATTCGGCCGGGACGGCCGATGTCGAGTTCGCCTTCCCCTGGGGCTGGGGAGAGCTCGAGGGCATCGCCAACCGGACGGATTTCGACCTGAAGGCCCATTCTGCAGCGAGTGGCCAGGTGCTCGAGTATTTCGACTCCAGCACAGGAGAACGTTACGTGCCTTATGTGATCGAGCCTGCTGCCGGCGTCGCCCGCACGATGATGGCCTTCCTGCTCGCTGCGTACACCACTGACGAGGTTGCCGGCGAGGAGCGGACGCTGCTGCGCCTCCACCCGCGCATCGCTCCCTACCAGGTCGCTGTCCTTCCCCTGTCGAAAAAAGACACCCTGCTGCCGCTTTCCCAGGAGGTCCTGCAACTCCTCCAACCGGTAGCGATGTGCGATTACGACATTACGCGGGCCATCGGCCGGCGCTACCGCCGCCAGGACGAGATCGGCACTCCGCTGTGCGTGACGGTGGACTTCGACTCCCTCGAGGACAAAATGGTCACGGTGCGCGACCGCGACTCGACCACCCAGGAGCGGGTTCCGATCGACCGCCTCGTCGAGACGGTCAACTCACGCCTCGCTTGGTGAGCACCGCCGCTCTCATTCACCTCTGGCAGCCTTAGTCTTTCTTTGTGGGTATTGTCGCCGAAGACGTCGAACGGACCAGGTCTGCCACAGACCTGGTTGCCCTGATCTCCGAGCACGTCGCTCTGCGCCGGGTTGGCACTCGCTGGACTGGGCTGTGCCCGTTCCACTCGGAAAAGACCAGTTCCTTCTCGGTCAACGCCGAGCTTGGCCGTTATTATTGCTTCGGGTGCCAGGCACATGGCGACGCCATCAGCTTCCTGCGTGAGACCGAGCACCTCGACTTCGTAACCGCCGTCGAAGCCCTGGCTTCGCGCGCCGGGATAGCTCTTCGCTACGACACGGCCGAGCATTCCGGCCCGGCGGCCAAGCGTTCCGCCGCGCTTGGCGAGGCCATGGAGCGCGCCGTCGAGTGGTACCACCAGAGACTTCTGGTCGCTAAGGATGCCGGGGGAGCGCGCAGGTACCTGCGCGACCGGGGCTATGGCAGCGACACGGTCAAGCATTTCCGCATTGGTTGGGCACCCGCAGGTTGGGACGCCCTCGTCCGCGAGGCGGGGGTCAGCACGGATCTGCTGGTCGAGGCCGGCCTCGCATACCGCAACCAGTCGGGCCGCCTGAACGACTCGTTCCGTGAGCGGGTACTTTTTCCGATCTTCGATATCGCCGGCCGGCCCGTCGGGTTGGGTGGGCGCGTGCTACCCGGAGGTACCGGTCCCAAGTACAAGAACACCTCGGCGACCGCTCTTTACGACAAGAGCAGGGTGCTCTACGGCCTCAACTGGGCCAAAGGTGCAATTGTCGAGCGAGGCCGGGTTGTCGTTTGTGAGGGCTACACCGACGTGATCGGCCTTCACAGGGCGGGGGTTACCGAGGCCGTCGCAACCTGCGGCACGGCGCTCGCTGACGGCCATGTCCGGCTACTGACCGGCTTTTCCCGCCGGATCGTGCTCGCCTACGACGCCGACTCCGCCGGCCAGGGCGCGGCGGAGCACTTTTACGACTGGGAGCGACGCTTCGAGGCCGGTATTTCCGTGGTGGCGCTCCCCGCAGGGTCCGACCCTGCCGACCTCGCACAGAAAGACCCCGGGCGCCTGCGCCAAGCCGTCGTGGAGGCCAAGCCTTTCTTAGGTTTCCGCCTCGAGCGGCTACTGACGACCAGTGACCTGAGCAACCCGGAGGGACGGGCGCGCGCCGCAGAGGCGAGCCTGGCGCTGATATCCGAGCACCCCGACTCCCTTGTCAGGGACCAGTACCTGATGCAGGTTTCCGACCGGTGCCACCTCAGCCCCGAGCAGCTGCGCGCCCTGCCCCGCCAGGCTGCGCCGAGCGCGTCGAACGCGACCAAGAGCGGCGAGCGGCCAGCCCCGGCGGTTGTCCCGGCTGCTCCCAAACCGAAACCTCCCGCCGTGCCGCGCCCCGAACTGGAGGCTCTCCGCCTGGCTGTCCACCATCCCGAGAAAATTGAGGGCCGTCTCGATATTGCTCTTTTCAGTTCACCTCTTGCCGGGGCGGTCTACGACGAGCTCGCTTCGGCCCTGACCCTCCACGAGGCCATCGAATCGGCGGCTCCCGAAGTCGCGGATCTGCTCAGCCAGCTCGCAGTGGAGGACACCAAGGAGGACGCCGACGACGTCCTTGGCCAACTCATCGCGCACGCAGCGGCTCGGGCTCTTGCGGAGTTGCGGCGAGAGGCCCGGAGCACCACTCCCGAACGGAGCCACAGTGAGCTCGCGGGACGTTCCGCGAGCCTGCGCCACGCCCTCGAGGCCATGCGTTCGGTCGAGCCCGGCCCGGACTACGTGGCGCGCCTGGCCGGTGCGGAGCGTCGCTTGCTAGCTTTGTTGCTTGTAAGTCCTAGCATGTCAGTGAGCCCTGCCGTCGAAAATGGGGAGGCTACGGACCACTAGTGAGAGCGCCGTTCACAGCCTCGGGCGAGGCCACTCCCGATTTCATCGCCCTATTGATGGTAGGTCGAGAGCGCGGGTACCTAACCCCCGACGACGTTATCGCGGTGCTGGAAGGGGTCGAGCTCAGGCCTGAGCTGATTTCTCTTGTGATCGGGAGAGTAAGGGCCGAAGGCATCGAATGGCGCGAGGCCGGCGAGCTTCTTTCTGACGAAGGCCTGCACGAGCTGGCTTCCGAAGTCGTCGCCGTGGCCAAGGCTGAGCCCGCTCCCGACAAAGTCCCCAAACACGAGATCGACCTCGAACAGAGCGGCCCGGGTGCGCAGAGCGTGTACGGGTTGTTGCAAAAGAAGGCACGCGACCCTTTCCGCAGTGGTAAGCGCGTAACGGTTGCCGGGCTGGAGCTCGACATCGGGGTCGCCAGCACGGGCAGTTCCGACTCGGTGCGCGCCTACCTGAGAGAGATCGGCAACGTCCGGCTTCTTTCAGCTGAGCAAGAGGTTGCTCTGGCCCAGTGTGTTGAGCGCGGCGTGGCCGCTGCCGCCCGGCTCGACCGGCTCGAAGAAACCGAGGTTGCGCCGGCGTCGCGAGGTAAGACGCAACGGGTCGTCGACAAGGGACGCGCGGCCGACGAGGCACTTAGGGCCGAGGGGATGGTCGCTAGGCATGTCCTTGTCGAGGCCAACCTTCGCCTGGTCGTGTCGGTGGCGAAGTGGTACCGCAACCGCGGGCTTTCGTTCCTCGACTTGATCCAGGAAGGCAACCTGGGGCTCATGCGGGCTGTCGAAAAGTTCGACTACACCAAAGGGTTCAAGTTTTCGACGTACGCCACCTGGTGGATCCGCCAGGCAATCAGCAGGGCTATCGCCGACCAGGCCAGGACCATCCGGATCCCCGTGCACATGGTCGACAACATAAATGCCGTTGTCCGAGCTCAGCGGAGCCTCCTGCAAGAGACCGGCCGCGAGCCGACGATCGACGAGGTGGCCAAGTCCGCCGAGATGAGCCCCGACCGTGTCCGGGAAATCCTCCGGATCAGCCAGGACACCATCTCTCTTGAGCAACCTTTGGGCGAAGACGACTTCAACCTGTCAGACATCCTGGAGGACGAGGCGGCGTTGGCCCCGAGCGACGCCGCCGCGCGGGCGATGCTGTCTGAGGCGGTCCGTAGCGTGCTGGCCGACCTCTCAGAGCGCGAGCGAAAAGTGGTTTGCCTGCGCTTCGGCCTCGAGGACGGCCAAGCCCACACGCTGGAGGAGGTCGGCAAGGCCTTCGGGGTCACGCGCGAGCGCGTCCGCCAAATCGAGTCCAAAAGCCTCGCCAAGCTCCGCCAGCCTCTTCGCAGCAGTCAATTGCGCGATTACCTCGGGAACTAGCGGGCCCCACCTCGGGAACTAGCGGGCCCCGGTGCGCCGCTGCCGGCGGCCTCGGGTGGTAGCGTGGCCCGAGTTTTCCGGGGTAGCTCAATCCGGCAGAGCGGGTGACTGTTAATCACTAGGTTGAGAGTTCGAGTCTCTCCCCCGGAGCCCTGCGGTGCGGTCAGGTCAGATGGCTGAAGTTTGTCTCTGACCTGCGCTAGCCCATAAGGAGGATTCCGGTGCACTTCACATCTGGGCCCCGTGCCATTGCCACAGGCCCCTCTCGGGCCGCCGGCCTCGGCGGGGTAGGTTCAAACCGGTCTCGGGCCTGTCGAGCGGAGGCACCGTCCTGCAGGTCACTTATAGCCCCAGCGCGGTCACCTTGGCGCCCCCGAGGCCGCCTGAACCACCAAAGCCGTTGACCGGCTCTGATACTGACGCCGGCCCGCGGCGGTTGCGGCTGCGGCTGCTCGTCCTTGGCGGGACCCGGTTCCTTGGGCGCGCCATTGTTGATGCGGCGCTCGAGCGGGGCCATGAGGTGACCCTTTTCAATCGGGGAACGACTAATCCCGGGCTCTTCGGCTCCGAGGTGGAGAAAATTCGTGGTGACCGCACCGAGGACCTGAGCGGGTTGCACGGGCATAGTTGGGACGCGGTTGTAGACGTCGCCGGCTATTACCCCGCTGACGTCGCACGCTCGGTCGAGGCAGTTCGGGCATCTACGGGGCGTTACCTGTTCATCTCGTCCGTGTCGGTGTACGCGGACCAGAGCGTCCCGCAGGTCGAAGGTTCTGCCGTCGCCCGGTTAACAGACCCAGAAGACCGGCGACCGGAGTCTTACGGAGCTCGCAAGGCAGCGTGCGAAGTGATCGTCCAGGACGCGCTAGACCAGCGCGCGACGGTCATCCGACCGGGGCTGATCGTCGGCCCGCACGACTCTACCGACCGATTTTCGTACTGGCCACGACGCATTTCGCAAGGCGGTGAGGTGCTGGCCCCTGGCGCGCCGGGCGATCCTTTGCAGTTCATCGATGTCCGAGACCTTGCTGGCTTCGTGCTCAGGCTGGCTGAGGAAGACTGCTCAGGCACCTACAACGCCACCGGCAAAGTCGTTACGTTCGAGTCGTTCCTCGCCACTTGCCAGCGGGCATGCGGCAGCGGCTCACGACTTATCTGGGTGGCGAGCGAGCGACTGCTCGCGGCCGGCCTTGACCCGTGGATGGGCGTGCCTCTATGGATATCCGCCCCTGGCTGGGAGGCAGCGAACCGGGTCGACATCACCAGAGCCCTCGCCGCCGGCCTTGAGTTCCGCCCGCTCGGACAGACAATCCACGCAGCGATGCAGGGCCCTGCGCCTGCGGTGCTTTCAGACTTCAGTACTGAACGAGAACGGGAACTGTTGACGACCGCTTAAACAGGTCCGCTCCTCGCCCTCGGCACGCTACCGTCTTCGTAGTGGCGAAACCTTCCCACGATCTTTTCTCACTAGAGCAGCGAACCGCAGTGGTGACGGGTGCTAGCTCAGGGATTGGGCGGTCTATCGCTGAGGCGTTGGCGGAGGCGGGGGCGTCGGTGGTCCTCGTGGGCCGGCGCGCCTCGGCGCTGTCCGACGTCGAAGCTGGCATTGCCGCCCGCGGTGGTCGGAGCGCTTGGCTTTCTGCCGAACTTGCTGATCGCCAAGAGGTAGTTGGGCTCGCCGATCGCTGCGCCGAGATTTTTGGTGAGCCCGACATCTTGGTAAATGCCGCAGCGATTAATCTCCGACCTCCACTTGGGTCCGTGACTTTGGAGGACTGGGACGCAACGATGGGGGTAAACCTCACTGCGCCCTTCGTATTGGGCCAGCGCTTTGGCCCGGCGATGGCCGGTCGCGGCCATGGCCGCATCATCAACATTGGGTCGCAGCAGTCGTTCCGCGCTTTTGGCAACAGCGGCGCGTACGGCGTCTCCAAGGCTGGGATTGTCGCTCTTACCCGCTCTCAGGCCGAGGCGTGGTCGCGAAGCGGCGTCTGTTGCAACGCGGTCGTTCCTGGCTTCGTCCATACTCCGATGACCGAAGCAGTCTTTTCCGACCCCGCCCGGGTAGCCGCGCTCGAAGAGCGCACGATGGTCGGGCGAAATGGGCAAGTGGAAGACTTCCGCGGCGTAGCGGTGTTCTTGGCGAGCGCCGCTGCGGAGTACATCACTGGTCAGGCCATCTTTGTAGACGGTGGGTTTTCGTCGACCTAACCGGCGCTCGAGCGCTCGAGCGATGGGCGATGGTGCTGGCACGAGCAGATTTCACCGGCTGGCTTCCTTGGCCGGCGGTCGCTGCAAGGACAGAATATGTGTAGGCCGGCCGAGATCGGCGGTTATCGGAGGTCGACCTGAGGTGGGGCCACAACTGTTCGTTGGTGCAACACGGTGAACAAGGAAGCCCTCGGCGTCGCCTGGTACCGGTTCCGGGCCACACTGCACCGTCGCTGGGGCGGCTACCTGACTGTGGTCCTCCTCATCGGGCTGGTGGGAGGCGTCGCGATGGGTGCCGTCGGAGCGGCCCGGCGTACGCAGTCCGCCTTTCCAATTGCCCTCGCCGCCACCGATGCCTCCGACTTGGATGTCCAGATCGGCACCGTAGGTGGCTACAGCCTCAATGTTGTCTCAGCGGCCGAGCAACGGGCCCACTTGGAGCAAATAGCCCACCTTCCCGGCGTGGAACACGTCGCGGCCTATCTGAACCTGTTCGTTGGTCCCTTGAGCCGGAGCGGGACTCTTGACCTACCCCCAGCCATGCAGGACGACGCGGTGAGTGGCATCGGCAGTGTGGACGACATGTACTTCGACCAGGACCGGGTCACGGTCTCGCAGGGGCGGATGGCAGACCCGAGGAGCGACAGCGAGTTTGTCGCGACTACCGAGGCGGCACACCTACTCGGCTGGCACGTCGGCGAAGTTGTCCATATGGGCGCTTTCACGCTCCAGCAGGCGACCTCGCCGGATCCTGCCCGGTCCAAGCCGTACTTTCGTGTCTCGGCCAAGTTGGTCGGGATCGTCGTGTTCCCCAGCCAGGTGGTCAGCGATGAAGTCGACCGTTCCCCCACCTTCGTGCTGTTTACGCCGGCTTTGACCGAGCGGGTGAGCCAAAGCGCGCTCTATCCCTACTACGGGCTCGTGCTCGACCACGGCAATGCCGACGTTGCTGCCGTGGAGCGGGAGATCATCCACCTCCTCCCCTCGGGGGAGAGCTACAACTTTCACGTCACGTCAGTCGTCGAGGGCCAGGTGGAGCGCGCGACGAAGCCGGAGGCGATCGCTTTGGCAGTGTTCGGAGCTATCGCCGGGCTCGCGGCCCTCCTCATCGCCGGCCAAGCAATCGGCAGGCGGCTCGGCGCCGACAGTGAGGACCTCGGCGTACTGCGCGCCCTCGGCGCCAGCCCAGCTATGACCATGGCGGACGGGCTGCTCGGGATGCTAGGCGCCGTCGTCCTTGGGTCGGTGGTGGCCCTGCTGGTAGCGGTGGCGCTTTCTCCGCTGGCGCCGATCGGCCCGGCGCGCAGGCTCGACCCTTCCCCCGGGCTTGCGTTCGACTGGACGGTGCTCGGGACCGGCCTGCTTGTCCTGGTTATGGGCCTCGGTGCCCTATCGGTAGCGCTCGTCTACCGAGCGGCCCCGCAGCGGGCGGACCGTCGCCGAAGGCTGTACCGCTCTCCAGTGTCCAGCCTGGCGCGTGCCGCTGCAGCTTGCGGGCTGCCGTCCGCGGCAGTTACCGGTGTCCGCTTCGCCCTCGAGCGCGGGCAGGGACGGACTACGGTACCGGTGCGTTCGGCACTGCTGGGCTCTGTCCTCGCCGTAGCCGTGGTGGTGGCGACACTTACCTTTGGCAGTGGCCTAAGGACCCTCGTGACCCATCCAGCGCTCTACGGGTGGAACTGGAGCTACGCCATCGAGGAGCTCGGCGGTGGCAAGATCCCGCCAAAGGCCGAGACGCTCCTTGATCGCGACCCCGTTGTGGCCTCATGGACCGGGTTCGACTTCGCCAACGCCCAGGTCGACGGCCAAACGGTACCCATCCTGCTTGGTAGTGCGGGCGCCACCGTTACCCCTCCGATCTTGTCGGGGCGCCGCCTGGAGGCCAACGGCCAGATCGTTCTCGGCGCTGCCACCCTGGCGCAGTTGCACACACGGGTCGGCGAAACCGTAACGGTGAGCTACGCGACCCCGAAGGACTTCCCGGTATATGTCCCGCCAACTCGGCTCCTTGTCGTAGGAACGGCAACGCTGCCCGCAGTCGGCGACAGCGGTTACCTCCACACTTCGATGGGCACAGGGGCACTGCTCCCGATCGACATTGAGCCACCAGCCTTCCGAAAGGCCCTGACGAGCCCGGACCCCAACGAAAACGGCCCGGACATGATCGCCGTGCAACTGCGCAGCGGGGTGGCCGCAGGCGCTGGGCTGGCGTCGTTGCATCGGATCGCCAATGCTGCCACCAAGCTCATGGCCGCAGACCCCAGCGAAGCGGGGGATACCTACGAGGTCTTATCCGTCCAGCAACCGGCCGAGATCGTCAACTACAGCTCGACCGGCGCGACCCCCGTTATCCTCGCCTCGGGCCTGGCGGCGGGCGCCGGCGTTGCGCTCGGCCTCACGCTGGTGGCTTCGGTCCGCCGGCGGCGCAGGGATCTGGCGTTGCTGAAAACCCTGGGGTTCACTCGAAGGCAGCTTGCCGCCACCGTGGCTTGCCAGGCATCGGTCGCCGCCTTGATCGGGGTCGTCATTGGCGTCCCGGCCGGGATCGCGCTGGGCCGCTGGCTTTGGGACCTGTTCGCCCGGGCGATCTTCGCCGTCCCCGATCCGACCGTGCCGGTACTGGAGGTCGTCCTGGTAGCGGTCGGGGCTTTGGTGCTGGCCAATATCATCGCCGCGGTCCCTGGCCGCATGGCTGCCCGGACCCGGACAGCCCTCTTGCTGCGCACCGAGTGAGCCTGCTGCTGACTGAGTTAG
>Ga0302177_10001704_pt1 | contig 15695 bp, 17 predicted proteins | sample I_Palsa_E1_2_FD_198780 | JGI IMG/M metagenome (GOLD analysis project Ga0302177, IMG submission 198780) | Peat permafrost microbial communities from Stordalen Mire near Abisko, Sweden - I_Palsa_E1_2 | ecosystem: Environmental > Terrestrial > Soil > Palsa > Peat permafrost | place: Sweden... | reverse complement strand
CCGACTAAAGGACAACCCGGAGCCAGAGTCAGGCTGACCGGAGATGACCCTGTGTGCGCTGGGGTTCGCCGAGGGCGTCATTGACTTCGACCAGTACGCCTACCAGCCCGGCGCCGAACCCGAAGTGGACCTGTTCGTCGACCACGCCTGAGATCCATTACAGCATCGCCTGCTGGGGCTGTGTGCGGACGACGATGACTGTGGTGGTGTCGGCGCCCAGGGCCGCCTTGAACTCCTGGTCAAGCTCGTCGGTGGTCCCGACGTCGACGGCGTGGCACCCCCAGCCGCGCGCCAGGGCGGCGATGCCGATCCCGGGCAGGTCCAGGCCGGGCACCCCGGGTGTCTCCTCGAGCACCGCGAACGACTTGAGGATGGAGTACTCCTCGTTGCGCATGATCACGTACACGATCGGCAGCTTGTGCTGGGCGGCCGTCCAGAGGGCCTGCACGGAGTACTGGGACGAGCCGTCGCCGATCAAGCCGATGACCGGCCGGCTGACGCCCCGGTCCCGGTCCGCCAGCGCGACCCCGACCGCGGCCGGCACACCCCAGCCAATACCCCCGCTGGCCGTGGCGAAGAACGATCCGGTCCGGACCGTCGGGAGCCACTCGACCTGCTGGGCCATGGTGGAGGTCGATTCGTTGACGATGACCGAATCCGGTGGCCTGACCCGGCTCAGCACGGCGTAGACCTCCGGCGGGGTGAGCGGCCTGCTCGGCACCTGCGGCAGCACGCGCGGCCGCGCCATCGGTTCCGGGGCGGTCCGCGCGGAGCCCTCCGCCACCAGGTCCAGGAGCAGCTCGATCGCGATCTTGGGATCGGCCAGCAGAGCATCGCCCACCCGCGCGGCCGCGGCCGCATCCGGGCTGGCGGTGATCTGCAGTAGTTCGGTGCCCTCGGGGAGAACGTCGCCGGGAACATAGGGGTAGTACCGGAACACCTCCGCGCCGATCACGACGGCCAGGTCATGCCCGGCCAGCCGGTCGCTGATCGTCTTCACCGACATCCCGAGCGGTCCGCGGAACAAGGGGTGGTCCTCCGGGAAGGAGGCTCGGTCAAGCAGCGGTGTCCCGTAGACGGCGGCGCGCAGCTTCTCCGCCAGGGCGACGGCCGCGTCCCACCCGCCGCTGCGGTCCACATCGGGTCCGAAGACCAGCGCGGGACGGCGGCTGGCGGAGATGCGGTCGGCGAACAGCCGCAGCCGCCCCGCGTCGGGGGCCACCCGGCTGCTCACCGTCCGGACGCGGGCCGGGTCGGCCAGCGGCTGGTTCCAGTCATCCAGCGGTATCGACAGGAAGACCGGTCCGGCCGGCGGCTGCACCGCCATCGCGTAGGCCCGCATGAACGCCTCGGGCACATCCTGCGCCCGGTACGGCTCATAAGACCACTTCACCCACGGCTTCGGCATCGTGGTGGCCTCGCGGTTGCCCAGGTAAGGCTCCCCGATCATCAGCTCCCGGTGCTGCTGACCCGAGGTGACGATCAGGGGGGTGTTTCCGTGGTAGGCCGCGACCAAGTTTCCCATGGCGTTTCCCACCCCCGCCGAGGAATGCAGGTTGACCAGGGCCGGGCGCCGGGTGACCTGAGCGAACGCGTCGGCCATCGCGATGGCGGAGGCCTCCTGCAGCGCCAGAACATAGCGGAAATCGTCGGGGAATTCCTGCAGGAAGGTCTCCTCGGTCGAACCTGGATTACCGAAGACGGTCGTCAGTCCGAGGGACCGCAGCAAATCGTAAGTCACACTTCGGACGGTGGAATTCTCGGCCATGCTTGTACTGTCTCAGTGGCCGGCCGGCCGGGCATCGTACCGGGCACACGAAACCGAGCTGACGGTTCGTGCGCTGCTTACGATGAACGCGCGGACGGCGGCGTTTACGGTCAGAGGCAGCGGCCGGTCGCTATCCAGAGTGGAGGTCGCGTTATGCCGGACGACAGCATGCGGACCGTATTGGTAGCCCTCGGAGCAGGCGTCGGGGTCGCGCTGGCCAAGGTCGGCGCAGCGGTCTTCACCGGGTCGTCCGCTATGGCCGCGGAGGCTTCGCATTCACTCTCTGATACCGCCAACGACCTGTTTCTCTTCATTGCCCAGCGTCGCAGCAGCCGCCATCCCGACGACCGTTATCCCCTGGGGTACGGCCGGGAAGCCTACTTCTGGGCGCTGATCGCGGCTCTCGGCGTGTTCGTCGCCGGTGCGGCGTTCTCCTTGCGCGAGGGCATCGCTGAGCTGATCCACCCCAGCGCCACCTCGTCATTCGCCGTCGCCTACGTCGTTCTCGCCGTCTCCGCCGTTTTTGACCTGGTGTCATTCCGCCAATCAGCGGGCCAGATGATCCTCCGGGGGCGCCGTTACAGCCGAGGGCTCATAGACGAGTCCAAGGTCACCTCTGACCCCGCGCTGCGGGCCGTCTTCCTCGAGGACGCGGTGTCGGTCTCGGGCGACGTGGTCGCGTTGGCCGCCCTGGCCCTTAATCAGATAACCGGGTCGTCCATACCCCAGGGCGTAGCCGCGGTGCTCATCGGGCTCGTGCTTATCCGCGTCAGCCTCCGGCTCATCAAGCGCAGCCACGACTTCCTGGTCGGCGCCTGGCTGCTGACCCCCACGGCCCACGGGGATCGCGATGATGACAGCTCCACCCAGCCACTCACGCTGACTGATGAACAGCGAGTACGAGCCTTCCTCCTCGACTACCCCGGGGTGACCGCCATCCGCGAGGTCCTGGTCACCTTCACCGGTCCGGGCCGGGTGTGGATTACCGCGCGCCTTGACATCGACGACGGGCTCACCGGCGCTCAGGTAAAGGCGCTGGTCCGCGGCATCGAGTCGGGTATGAAGCGTGAGTCGGAAGCCGTCTACCGGGTCGACATCGTGCCCATCGGCGGTGCGTCGGCTTAGGTCGGGCGCGTCAGTTCCTCCAGCAGGAACACGAACGACTCGTACGGGTAGCCCTTGGCCTGGCGCAGGCCCATCTCGCAGGTGCGGTTGGCCGACAGGTAGGCCTACGCCGGCGTCTCGTCCAGCCCGGCCTTCTCATCACGGGTGGCCGAGGTGACGAGTTCCGGGTGGAGCAGCCCGCGGTAGCCGGCGGTGCCGCAGCCCCATGGCGAGTAAACTCAGTGCCGAACAACCCCCGTGATGGTGAGGAGTTCACATGACCGCAGGCACAGAAGATATGGTTTCGATCCCGCGAGCAGAGCTGGACGCGCTGCGGGCTGAGAACCGGCGCCTGCGGCGTGAAGCCGGGGATGTTGAGGCGCTGAGGCGCATCCGGTCGGATTCCGGGGAAGGCCGTACCTTCACCCGCGAGGAACTGGCGGAGGCGTGGGGAATTAGTGAGTGACCGGGTTCTTCGCTTCCCGGACCGGACTTGGGACGAGCTCGAGGGACTGCCGCAACCACTTCGAAACGCCGCTCACAGGGCGATTTTTCACCTGCTCGAAGAACCAGTCCCGACACTTGCCGACCCGTTTCCCGACGTAGACCCGCTGCCAGGTGCGTACCGCCTTCATCTTCCGTGGGACGGTCTGACCATCTGGTACACGGTCACGGAGCGTCCGGACGGGCAGGTCGTCATCGTCGTGCAGTACGTCAAGGCCGACACCTGAATGGGTTTCCGCGGATGTGCGGGCCAGCTACTGGTAGCCCGGCGATCCCTTCTCTACGACGAACCCGTTGACCTGACCGCTTCGGTGTTGCGGGCCCAGACGACCACCAGGTCGGCCACGTCGCCGAGGCGAGATGACGATGACTTCACCCAGCCGCTCAGGTCCGATGACGAAGACCGGATACGCACCTTCCTCCTCGGCTACCCCGGTGTGACCGCTATTCGGAGGTCCTGGTCACCTTCACGGGTCCGGGCCGGGTGTGGGTGACCGCGCGCCCTGATATTGACGATGGGCTCACCGGCGCTCAGGTCAATTCGCTGGTCCACGGCATCGAGTCGGGCATGAAGCGGAAGTCGGAGGCCGTCTACCGGGTCGACGTCGTGCCCATCGGCGTTCGCTTAGGCCGGGCGGGTCAGTTCCTCCAGCAGGAAAACGAACGACTCGTACGGGTGGCCGGTGGCCTGGCGCAAGCCCATCTCGCAGGTGCGGTTGGCCGACAGGTACGCCTGCGCCGGCGTCTCGGCTAGCCCGGCCTTCTCATCACGGGTGGCCGAGATGACGAGTTCGGGGTGGAGCAGCCCGCGGTCACCGGCGGTCCCGCAGCAGGTCGTGCCGACCGGCACCAGGACGTCGCCGGCGAGGCGGCCCGCCAGGCGCTCGAGGGTCTTGGTCAGCCCCAGGTGGGTGGTGGAGCAGGTCAGGTGGAGCGGCCGCGTCGATGACCACCGGCACGGTGCCGTGCCTGCTCCATTCCCACAGCGCATCGCAGGTGGCGGCGGCCATCCATTTGTGTCCCCGGAGGTAGCCCTTGCTGCTCCACGGGGTGGAGCGGCATTTGCCCGCGACGTCGCTGGGGATCCACAGCGGCTTACCGGCCCGCGCCGATACCTCAACCAGGGCCTGCGGCAGCGACGGGTGCCGCGCGTGGCTCGGGTCGCGTCCGAAGATGCGGTTGATGCAGGCGGGGAAGTACACCGCGGCGGCGCCCTCCCGGGTGGTAGCGGGCAGCTTGCGCAGCTGGGCGCGCGGCATCGGGCCGGGGACGGACGGGATGAGGTCGTGGCTGACGAACAGCCGGGCGAGTCTTTCCGCGGTCGACCACCGGCGGGCAATCATCAGCGCGGTTTTCTCCCTCCGGGACGTCGATTCGGCGAGGCGGAAACTCTTTTCCAGCGCGCCGGTGTTGATCTGGACCGGGCACGGGATCGCGCAGCTACCGTCCACGGCGCAGGTCTCGATGCCGTCGTATTCGTATTCGTCCTGCAGCCGGGCCAATAGGGGCGACCCTTCGGGCTGACGGGCCATCTCCCGGCGCAGCACGATCCGCTGCCGCGGGGTGGTGGTGATGTTGCGGCTCGGGCACACCGCTTCGCAGAAGCCGCATTCGATGCAGTGCACCGCCACATCCTCAATCGGCGGCGAGGACTTGAACGACTTCAGGTTGATGCCGTCGTCGCGGGTCAAAATGACATTCGGCGCGAGTATGCCGCCGGGGTCGGCGAGCTTCTTGATACGCCACATCATGTCCGTGGCCTTCTCACCCCACTCATGGCGGACGAACGGCGCCATGTTGATGCCGGTGCCGTGCTCGGCCTTGAGCGAGCCGTCGTACTCGTCGATGACCAGCGCGACGAGATCGGACATGAACGCCGAGTACCTCTCCCGGTCGGCCTGGTCGACGAGGCTGGGGGTTAGCGTGAAGTGCAGGTTGCCGTAGGCCGCGTGCCCGGCGGCGTTAGGCGTGAAGCAAGGATCGCGGGCACATCCTCGACGGTGCGGGGCGCGACGACGACCTGCGGAAGGTACCGGTAGGGACTCGCGTCGGAGGCGTAGCGGACCAGGTCAGAAATCCCGTGCAGCACCTGGTCCTGGCCTATCAGCTTGATCAGGTCGCTCGTGAGGGCGGCCGGGGCGCCGTCGGCGCGGGCGGCGTCGACGGCATCGTCCTGGGCCGGGCCCGCAGGCCGGCCGATGGCCCGCACGTGGGGCGTGAGCATCTTCCGCATGTCACCTGCCGTTGGAAGCGCGTCCGACGTGTCTCACTGTCGCAGCGGCCGGTCGGCCGGGCATCGTACCGGGCACACGAATCCGGCCCGATTGTTCGTGCCCGGCTCACGATAAACGCGCGCCTGGCGGCACTTACGGTCGAAGACGCTGACTTCAGGGAGAAAATCATGCCCATTGACCAGTGCCTCAGTCCCGAAGGTCTGCTCGACGAATCCGCCCAGGGGAAGCTCGCCGAGGAGATCACTCGGAGGAGGAACTTCTCATCTCGCTGTGGGAGAACCCAGCGGAAAACGCGATGGAGGCCGGATCGATCTTCCCGGCCGTCGGCCAGGAATAGCAGCGGGTTGCTCTGATGCCCAAAGTGCACTCTGATGCCCAAAGTGCACCGCTCCCCGCCTCCGCGCGGGGAGCGGTGCAGGACTCCCATCCGAATGTCCACCGTTCGTGGATGCAGGTCAAGGGGTGTTGTTGTTCGAGACCGCTACGTTGTCCGCGAAGAACAGATTGCGGCTGAAGTCACCGCTCACGTTGTTGGTCGTCCAGACGCCGGTGCTGTTGTCCGAGATCTGATTGCCAGCGATGACCGTCCCCGTGACCGGGGTGACGCTACCAACGAGGATCCCTATCGTGCCCAGGGCATTGAAATCGGAATCGCCGGGGCCGCCATCGGCGGAGTTACCGTTGAGGGCGTTCTTGCCGACGATGTTGCCGATGATCTGGTTGCCGTTCACATCTTGGCCGGGCGCATGGCTGTGGATCGTGATCCCGGCCAAGCCGTTCCCCTCAACGGAGTTGTCTTTCACCACGTTGTCGTATGACGCCGTCCCGGGGAAGGGGGCGGCGATCAGGATGCCGGCGCCGCCGCCGCTGCCGGCCGCAGTGGCGTTCCCGGTTGAGACGTTGTCGATGACCGTGTTGTCGTAAACGCCACCTGCCGACGGGTCCGGCACCCCGGTCGCCGGGTTGGCGGCGAAAGAGTTGTGCGACGGCAGCGTGATTCCGCAGTCCCAGAGATTGTCGATGGCTCGGTTGTCGGCGATCAAGTTGCCGGAGGATGGCCCGGAGTACTGCGTAGTGAACCCGAAGCCGCCAGGACCGGCTCCAATGGAGCCGGGCGGGACGCCGTCGGTCATCAGGATCCCGCCGGTGTTGCCGGTCATGTAGTTGCCGGTAATGCGGGAGTTGGTCACGGCATCGAGATGGAGGCCCTCCCCGCAGTCATTGCCCGCGGCGGCAGCCGTTACGTTTTGGCACGACAGGTCGTTGCCGATGATCCGGTTCCCCGAGATGGTCAGATCGGACGTGCCGTCGGCGTAGAAACCCTCGGCCTGAGCACCGGTGACCGTGAAGCCCGCCAGGCTCGAGCCGGCCGTTTTCGGGCCCATGAAGACGACCCCTTGGGAGTTGGGGGTGTCGGGGACGCCGATCGTGGCCCCCTGGCTGATGAGCTGGAGGGATTTGCCGGTGACGGTTACCGATTCGTCGTAGGTTCCCGGGCAGACGGTGATCTTGCTCCCGCCGGGGGCTGCGGCCACCGCTGCACCGATCGTGTCGTAGGCGGCGGTCTGGCAGGAGAAGTCCGGCGAACCAATGGACCCGCTGGGGGAAACGAACAGCTGCGAGCTAACCGACGGTGCGGCCGCCGCCACCCCCGACCCGGCAGCCATCCCTCCCATCAGTGCGAATACCCCGGCGATAGCCGCAGGCCCGCGGCGCTTAAAGGTCCGCCTCATTCTTGCTCCCCTCCTGGAAATCGGCCACTATACGTGCCCTGAAAGTCCTTTCGGCGGAACGTTAGCACCGCGAATCCAGGCCTGCAAGAAAAACATTGAAATTTAGTGTCGATCATTAATACGTTCAGCCCCCAGCATCAAGACTACCGACATAGTGCGAAATTCGGTGTCTTAGGCAAAAGTCACGTTATGCCGTCCTAGGCATAGTCGCCGTTAGCCTATTTATGATCTTGTGCGCTGCGATATTTCTTCCGTTCCTCATCAAGATCCCGTAACCATCACTATCAAGCTGTTGTGCGCCTTTGGTATCGCAGGAGATCCAATACGATCAGCCGAGCCCTGAGGTGAAATGGACCCGCGATAGCACAATCACCAACTGGCAGACGAGAGAAACGTACGAGCAGCACGACGGGGCATTCGTGAAAGGGCCTCCAGATGCCGCAATAACCTGCCCTCTGGTTGGTAAGCAGCACGCGCGCGTGTTGCGCGCTTGGTGTTGCCGGTTCACCGCAGATGAGGATGTTGCGGTCATTGAGGGATATCTACGTGAAGGCTCCGATGCCGGTGATGGCGCGGCCGACGATGAGGGTCTGCATGGTCTCGGTGCCTTCGAAGGTGTGGATCGCCTCCAGGTCCACCATGTGCCGCATGACCTGGTAGTCGAGCAGGATGCCGTTGCCGCCCAGCATGTCGCGTGCGTCGGCGGCGATCACGCGGGCCTTGCGGGTGTTGTGCATCTTGGCCAGCCCGGCCACGGTCGGGGTCAGCCGGCCTGCCTCGGCCAGGCGGCCGATCTGCAGGCAGTACAGCTGCATCGCGGTCAGGTCCGCCAGCATCGATACCAGCCGCTGCTGGATGATCTGGAAGCTGGCCAGCGACTCGCCGAACTGGTGCCGCTCCTGGGCGTACCGCAAGGCGGCGTCGTAAGCCGCGGTGGCGTGGCCCAGCGCCGCCCAGGCGCAGGTGCTCCGGGTGGTGGCCAGGACCCTGGTGGTGTCCTTGAACGAGCGCGCCCCGGGCAGCCGGTTCTCGGCCGGCACCCGCACGTTCTCCAGCGTGATCTCGGCCTGCCACACCGAGCGCAGCGACACCTTGCCCTCGATGACCCGGGCCTGGTAGCCCGGCGACCCTTTCTCCACGACGAACCCGTTGACCTGGCCGTCCTCGGTGTTGCGGGCCCAGACGACGACCAGGTCGGCCACGCTGCCCAGGCCGATCCACCGTTTGCGGCCGGTCAGCACCCAGCTGTCCCCGTCCGGGCGGGCCGAGGTCTCCAGGGCGACCGAGTCCGAGCCGTGATTCGGCTCGGTCAGCGCGAAGGCCCCCAGCTTGTTCATCTGGGCCATGTCAGGCAGCCAGCGGGCTTTCTGCTCCTCCGAGCCGCACATTGCGATCGACAGCATGGCCAGGCCCGCGTGCACGCCGAGGAACACGCCGAGGCTGCCGTCGCCACGGTGCAGTTCCATCGTGACCAGGCCGCACGCCATCGGACTCATCTCGGAGCACCCGTAGCCCTTGATGTCCTCGCCGACGATGCCGAGCTCGGGCAGCCGCTTGACCAGCGGCCAGCAGATCTCGGCCCGTTCCCAGTACGGGCCGACGACCGGCACGACCTCCTCGTCGACGAACCGCCGGACGGCGATGAAGTGCTCCCATTGTTCGTCGGTGAACTGCTCGCGGACGGAGAAGAAGTCCGTCCCGAGGGATTCCCCGAGGTGCGCACTCGTCACCTGCGTCATTGCTGGTTTCCCTCCGGGGTGAGGTCGTCATCCAGGAACGCCTCCACGGCGGCGGCCAGGCGTTCGGGGTCCGCGGCCAGCTCGAGATGGCCGCCGTGGTAGACGTGCAGCCGACTGCGCGGTATCAGCCAGTTCATGATTCGCGCGTTGACCACGGGGATGATCGGGTCGTCGTCCCCGGCCAGTATCAGGGTGCGCGGGCGCAGCTTCGGCAGCCACGGCAAGCTGGTCCAGCCGATGGTGGCTATCAGCTGGTAGAAGTAGCCCCGGGCCGGCCCCAGCCGCGTCGTGGCGTGTAGCAGGTCACGGGCCACGAGCGGGTCTTCGCGCGCGCTGCCTCCGTACAGTTCGCCGGCCACGCGGGCCGCGTATCCCGGGTCCCGGTGGCGTCGCGGCGTGAGCATGCGCAGCAGGACCCGCGGATTCCCGGGAACCATCAGCGCGCCCGGCGCGGTCGCCACCAGCACCAGGCGGCGCACCCGGTCCCGGCGGCTCAGCGCGAACTGCTGCGCGAGCCCGCCGCCCCAGGAGATGCCCAGGACGTCGGCTTGCTCATAGCCGAGCTGGTCGAGCAGGCCGGCCAGCAACGACGGCAGCGTGGCCACGTGGTAGGGGACGACCGGGGCCGGCGAGCCGCCGATGCCCGGCATGTCGAACCGGATGACCGGCCGCCGCGGATCGAGCGCGTCGACGAACGGCTGGAACAGCTCCAGGCTCGCGCCGATGCCGTTGCACAGCAGCAGCGGTGGCCAGCCCGCGGTCCCTTCCCGCACCGAGACCCGGATGGTACGGCCGCCGACCGACAGGACCCTCATCCGCTCGGGCGGCTCGGGCGGCTTGGGCGGTCCGGCCCGCCGTAGCCGACCCAGGATCCGGCCTAGGCCGGATCCGGTGCGGTCTTCGTCTTCTCCGGCCGGTCCGCCGGGAAGGGCCTGCTCAGTGGTCATAGACATACGTCCCCGGCGCGGTGCCGACTGGCGCCAGCCCGCCGCCGCCCAGCTCCGCGGTCGCAGCATGCTCCTCACCGCAGCGCTCGGTCAGCCAGGCCGCGTAGTCCGGCCACCAGGACCCGTGCAAGGTCTCCGCACGGCGCAGCCACTCCTGGGGATCTGCCGGGCACTCCTTGGCCATCTGGTACCTGGCCTTCTCGTTGCCCGGCGGATTGACCATCGCGGCGATGTGCCCGCTGGTCGACAGCAGGAACCGGGGCCGGCCGCCCAGCAGCTGGGTAGTCCGGTAGCAGGCCTGCCAGGGACAGATGTGGTCGGTGATCCCGGCGACGATGTAGCTGTCCCGGTCGACCGCGGCCAGGTCCACCGGTGAGCCGAGCATGGTTGCGCCTCCGGGCTCGACCAGCGAGTTGGCCGCGCCCAGCTCGAGGAAGTCCCGGTGCAGGCCCGCGGTCATCCGGGTGGTGTCCGCGTTCCAGAACAGGATATCGAACGCCGCTGGCTTCTTGCCGAGCAGGTAGTTGTTGACCCAGTAGTTCCAGATCAGGTCGTTCGGCCGCAGCCAGGCGAACACCTCGGCCAGCGACCGGCCGTCCAGGTAGCCACGGGCGCGGGACGATGCCTCGGCCAGCTTCGCGGTCCGCTCGTCGATGACGGCGCTGGCCAGGCCCGCGTGCGCCTGGTCAAGCACGGTGACCATGAGGGTGAACGCGGCGAGCCGGTCCTGCTGGCCCGTGTGCGCCAGGTGCGCAGCCACCATCGCCGCGATGATGCCGCCGGAGCAGGTCCCGGCGAGTGCGGTCTGCTCGCTCCCGGTGATCCGTTCGGCCGCGTCCATGGCGTCCAGGATGGCCTGACCGTAGGTGTTGATATCCCACTTGGCGTTCCGGGCGTCCGGGTTGCGCCAGGAGATCATGAACACCTGCAGGCCCTGGCCCACTAGGTACTCCACCATGCTCCGGCCGGGGGCCAGGTCCATCACGTAGAACTTGTTGATCACCGGCGGGACGATCACCAACGGGACCTGCCGGACCGCCGACGTGACCGGGCGGTACTGGATCAGCTCGAACTCCGGGGTTCGCAGCACCACCGACCCGGGCGTGACGGCCAGGTCCACCCCGACTTCGAACGCGTCCGGCTCGACCATGGTCGGCACCCGCGGCGGAACCGCCATGTCGGAGAGGAAATGCCGCAGGCCCGCCACGGCGCTGCTGCCGCCGGTGTCGAGCGCCGCCTTGACCGCCGCCGGGTTCAGCACCGGGTTGTTGCTCGGGGCCAGCGCGTCGATCAGGTTGGTCAGCACGAAGCCGACCCGTTCGGAGTCGCGCTCGTCCAGGCCGGCCTCGGCCACTACGCCTTCCACGCTCTGCGCGGTGGCCAGGTAGGCCTGCATCGTGCGGCGCAGCAGCGGGTTGCCCGTCCAGCCCGGGTCGGCGAACCGGCGGTCCCGGCGGGACGGCTGTACCTGGGAGCGGCCCACGGCGATGCGGGCCAGCTCGCCGGCCAGCTGCCCTCCTCGCCCAGCGACTAGCCGCGGCTTGGCCGCCAGGGACGCGGCCAGGCGCAGGCCAGAGCCGCCCGGGTTCATCCGGCGCAGCATGCCGGTGGCCGCATCTCCCAGCAGCAGGTCCAGTGGCGCCGCCGCGGTATCGTCCGCGGCGGACCTAGTCGAATCAGTGTCAGCGCTCATTATCAGCCAAGCCTAGGCCGCCGGGGCGGGTCTTCCATTGGTCGCTCGTCACGAACCCATGCTAAGCCGTGGGTCTGCGGGCACAGGCGCGGCGCGGCGGGTCAGCGCCGTTCCCATCCGCGCACCGTCGGCTGTGCGCGGATGGGTTCCGGTGTTCATTACCCTAGTATCACGCATGGGACATTGCCATCATATGTCCCATAGTGGCACACTAAATCTATCTGTTTCACCAGGCTGGAGCTGGCGAATCGACCCGCCGGACATGGAGAAATATCAATGACCATCGAAGAAGCGACGGGCGGCGTATTCCAAATCGACGCCGGCGCGGTTCAGCCCTTGACGCGGCAAAAGTGCGAGAAAATGGCTACGCGATGCCATATCACAGTCCTGCCTATGCGCGGCCGCCATTCGGGTTTCTGGATCGCCCCGCATTGTCGGTAACCTATCGCACGGACCTCGAACTCGCGCAGGCCGTAGTGCCCGAGCCGCTGGTGATCAAAGACCCTCTCGTCAGCCTCGCGTTCCTGTAAATGGTCGCACCCCGGATCGGCGATTATTACGAGTTCTCCCAGAGCATCTCGTGCTTTCTGGGGGACGAAGCTGTCGCATTCCGGCCCTTGATGGTGGCGGAGAACGTCACTGCGATATTGGCCGGGGCGCGAAATACTGGGGCTGCCGAAGAAATATGGCAGCCCCGTCTCGAGCAAATCAAAAGTTCGTATGTCGGAACGCTCGAATATGACGGCACGCTCGTCGCCAGTGCGAGCATGGCGTACAAGTTCTAAGGAGATGGATCCTCAGCAAGCGAGGAAGGCGCTGACCATCCCGACCGTTGTCCTCAAGATCATCCCCGATCCTGACGGTACGATCCGCATCGCTGAGCTAGTGCGCTTCGAATATTCCGTCACAGTGAAAGGCGCCTGGATAGGCCCAGGGAGCGTGACCCTGTTTCATCATGCAGCCGTTTCCCTCGCGACGTTGCCGGTACGAGAGATTGTATCGGTATCTCATACCTACAGCGACAGCTGGATTGAGGGTACCAAAGTAGTCTACGACTATATGAAAGAAGGCAACTCGAAATCTTGACGACAAAGCCCACGAGCTAACTTTCTCTGCCGGGGCGCACACAAAGCTCGGAACACGGCCGTTGATACCGAGCTCCTTCGCGACGCGGGCGATCGGGCGTGACGTCTCGATCACCATCTTCACGGCTTCATCCTTGAATTCCGGCGAGAAGCTCTTCTACGGTCGAGGCAATTCTTTACCTTTCCAGACATCATTCCTCATGGATGGATGGACTGCCCGGAAGCCTCGGGGCGCCTCAAACCGCATCGGGGCTGACGGCTGCGGGCCGATTGGGACGCCAATCGGTGCAGGTTTGGGTGGCGGCGTTGTGGCGGGGGCAACGGCCCCGGTCTCAGGCGCGCACGGGCGGTCTGTTGAGGTGACTGAGAAGCGCGGCAACGAGGTCTAGGGCGGTGTCTATCTCGGGCTCGGTCCCGCCGAGCAGGGGGGCGTAGAGGTGGGCGTCGCACATCCGGACGATGGCTTGGCTGAGCGCGGTGGCGGGTAGCGATGCTTCGAGCCGGCCGGCGGTGACCTCGGTTTGCAGCATCTCAGCGATCAGTTTCGCCGCGATCTGTTCAACGGCGCCGGGCAGTAGCGCGAGCCGGATGAACACCAGGGGCTCGCGCTGGCACAGCGCCTGTAGCGGTTCGGCGTCGATGACGGCGCGCATGAAGCGGTTGATGACGTCGAGGACGAGGTCAACGCCGCCTTCTGGTGTGGCGCCAGCGGCCGCACGGCGGAACGTGCGCTCGGTGGCCTCGGCCAGCACGACCCCCAGCAGATCGTCGCGATTGCCGACTAGCCGGTAGAGCGTCGAGCGCCCGATGCCGAGCTGGGCGGCCAGCGCGGACATGTCCACCGCCTCGCCGCGCAGGTAGGCCTGGGTGGCAGCGTCGATGGCAGCGCGGCGGGTCAGCGCCGTTCCCAGCCGCGCACCGTCGGCTGTGCGCGGAGGGGTTCCGGTGTTCATTACCCTAGTATCACGCATGGGACATTGCCATCATATGTCCCATAGTGGCACACTAAATTTATCTGTTTCACTAGGCTGGAGCTGGCGATGTTGGTCCACAACCCTGCCCGCTACTTCACCGGAGGCCAGGAGTGAGCCCGACGGCGGTTATCGAGATTTCCCGCACGCCCAACCCCTACCCGCGTCAGGGTGTTCAGGCTGACGGCCACGGGATTCCTCGCTACACGGAGCTGCCCGAGTCGTTGATCGCCATGCTCGCGCGCCATGTGGAGACCGGCCCGGACGTGGAGGCCGTGGTCGAGGTCGGCGGCCAGCGGCTGGCCTATCGGCAGCTGCGGGACCGTGCCGCGCGAGTCGCGGGGGGCTTGCGCGCGGCCGGGGTGGCGCGCGGTGACCGGGTCGCCGTGCGCTATCCGGCCGGGGTGAACTGGGTGCTCGCGTTCCGGGGCACGCTCGCTGCTGGCCGCACCCGGCGTCGCGAAAGCCGCGGTGATCGCCGTTCCCGATGACCTGATGGGCGAGAAGGTCGGCGCCGTCCTGTTCGGCGGGGCCGAGACCGTGGATGTGCCCCACGTATTCGCGCACTGCCGCGAGCAGTTGGCCGGCTTCAAGATCCCCCAGTACGTCGGGGTGGCCGGCGGCCTGTTGCCGCGCAACCCTGGCGGTAAGCTCCTCGAGGCACAATTGCGCGAGAGTGTTAAGTGGGGTGCCCCGCTGTGACGACAAACGAAACGGAACCGGCGAGCGAGGAGTTCCTCGCGAACAGCCGGGCCGGCGCCGGCTTTGAGGCCGTACTGGCGAACGCGGCGGTTGGCGGATTCGGCGGACTGTTCCCGTCGGCCGAACTCGGCCGGCTCGCGAAGGCCGTGGTGCGCAGGCCGAAGCCAGTCGCCAGGCGCGTCGTCGACCTGGCCGCGCGGCTGGGGCAGGTCGGCATCGGCGTGCAGGATCAACCCGGCGCGCGCGACCGGCGCTTCGCCGACCGTGCGTGGGCAGGCAATCCTGTCCTGCAGCGGCTCGCCCTCGGGTACCTGGCCACCTGCGACGCCGGATCGGGGATCCTTGGGGACGCTGACGTGGACTGGCGCACCAGGGAGCGGCTCCGACTGACCTTCGACAACGTCACAGCTGCGCTCTCGCCCACGAACGACCTCCTCACGAACCCTGAGAGCTGGAAAGAGGTCATCGACACCGGCGGCCAGAGCCTGCGCGCCGGCCTCGGCAACCTGCTCACCGACCTGCGCTCGCCGGCCAAACTGCCCACCAGCGTCGACAAGTCGGCCTTCGAACTCGGGAGCAACCTAGCCGCCACCGCTGGACAGGTCGTGCGCAAGACCCGGGTCTACGAGCTCATCCAGTACCAGCCCCGCGCCGATAAGGTCGACGCGGTCCCGCTCCTGGTCATCCCGTCGCCGGTCAACAAGTACTACCTGCTCGACCTCGAACCCGAGCAGTCGGTGGCCCGCGCGGAACTCGACGCCGGGCGTCAGGTCTTCGTCGCGTCCTGGGTCAACCCCGACGCCAGCCACGCTGACGTCGGGTTCGACGAGTACGTGATCGGCATCGTCGAGATGCTCGACACCGTGGCCGCCATCACCGGATCCGACGCGAGCCACCTGCTCGGCCTGTGCGGCGGAGGAGTGCTGGCGTTCCTCGCCGCGGCGTATCTCGCCGCGATCGGGCGTGAGCGGATGCTCGCCTCGCTGACCGTCGCGATCGCGGTTCTCGACTATCATCGCGGCCCGTCCGCGATGGCCTTCCTCGACCGCAGGGGGGCCGAGCGGGCGATGCGCCGAGCGACCGAACACGGCTTCTTCGACGCCCGGGACGCAGCCCGGGCCTTCGCGCTGATCCGGCCGATCGAAGGCATCTGGAACATCGCCGTGCACAACTACCTGCTCGGCCAGCAGCCGCCGGCGATGGGGTTGCTCTACT
>Ga0302177_10001701_pt1 | contig 15702 bp, 16 predicted proteins | sample I_Palsa_E1_2_FD_198780 | JGI IMG/M metagenome (GOLD analysis project Ga0302177, IMG submission 198780) | Peat permafrost microbial communities from Stordalen Mire near Abisko, Sweden - I_Palsa_E1_2 | ecosystem: Environmental > Terrestrial > Soil > Palsa > Peat permafrost | place: Sweden... | reverse complement strand
TAAATGTGGTGCGCGCGAACTGAATTACGTCAGCGACGTCGACGTGATCTTCGTTGCCGAACCCGCTGATCAGGTGTCCGCGCGGATAGCCGGCGAGATGATGCGGTTGGCCGCGGACGCCTTCTTCCAGGTTGACGCCGGCCTGCGACCGGAAGGCCGCCACGGCGAGCTGGTTCGCACCCTCGACTCGCATATCGCCTACTACCAGCAGTGGGCGAAGACCTGGGAGTTTCAGGCGTTGCTGAAGGCCCGGCCCGCGGTCGGGGACGCCGAACTAGGCAAGCAGTACATCGAATCGCTGATGCCGATGGTCTGGAACGCTTGCGAGCGCGAGGATTTCGTCAGCGAAGTCCAGGCCATGCGGCGCCGGGTGGAGCAACTGGTGCCCGCCGACGTGCGCAGCCGCGAGCTCAAACTCGGCAGCGGCGGGCTGCGCGACGTCGAATTCGCGGTGCAGCTCTTGCAGCTCGTGCACGGGCGCACCGATGAGTCCCTGCATGTGGCGCCGACGGTCGATGCGCTGGCCGCACTGGGCGGCGGCGGCTACGTCGGGCGGGACGACACCGCGAATCTGACTGCCTCCTATGAGTTTCTTCGCCTGCTGGAGCACCGGCTGCAGTTGCAGCGACTCAAGCGCACGCACATGTTGCCCGAGTTCGACGACGACGAGGCGATGCGCTGGCTGGCTCGGGCGGCTCATATCCGGCCCGACGGCAGCCACGACGCGCTGGGCGTGCTGCGCGAGGAACTGAAACGCCACCACCTGCGGGTGTCGCGGCTGCACGCCAAATTGTTCTACCAGCCGCTGCTGGAATCGCTTGCGCCAGAAGGCCTGGAGTTCTCTCAGGGAATGACGCCGGCGGCAGCCGAACGTCAGCTGGCCGCACTCGGCTACGAGGCTCCGCAAAGCGCGCTGACCCACCTGTCCTCGATGATCAACCAAAGCGGCCGTCGGGGCCGGGTGCAGGCGGTGCTGCTGCCCCGATTACTCGATTGGCTCTCCGATACCCCCGATCCGGATGGCGGTCTGCTGGCCTACCGCCGCATCAGCGAGGTGATGGTCGCCCACCGTTGGTTTCTGTCCACGCTGCGCGACAAGCCTGCGGTCGCCAAGCGACTGATGCACGTGCTCGGAACGTCGGCGTATGTGCCGGAACTCTTGATGCGCGCGCCGGAGGTCGTCCAGAACTACAGCGACGGGGCGTCAGGCCCCAAGCTGCTCGAGTTCGACCCCGAGGCGGTGGCCGGTGCGCTGGTGGCCTCGGCGGGCCGGCAAAGCGATCCGGTTCGGGCCATCGCCATTGCGCGCTCGCTGCGCCGCCGTGAGCTGGCCCGCATTGCCTCGGCCGATCTGCTGGGCATGCTCGACGTCACCGAAGTGTGTGCCGCGCTCACCGCGGTGTGGGTCGCGGTTTTGCAGGCCGCCCTGGAGGCGGTGATTCGGGCCAACCTTCCGGGAAGCGGCGACGCGCCGGCCGCTATCGCCGTCATCGGGATGGGCCGGCTCGGCGGCCGTGAGCTTGGCTACGGATCCGACGCCGACGTGCTGTTCGTCTGCGAGCCGGCCGACGGTGTGCAGGACTCCGACGCGGTGCACTGGGCGGTCACAGTGGCTGAGCAGCTTCGCGCGCTGTTAGGGACCTCCAGCGCCGACCCGGCGTTGGAGGTCGACGCCAATCTGCGGCCAGAGGGGCGCAGCGGTTCGCTGGTCCGCACGCTCGCGTCGTATGCCGCTTACTACGAGCAGTGGGCGCAGCCGTGGGAGATCCAGGCGTTGCTGCGGGCCGACGCGGTGGCCGGTGATGCGGATCTGGGTCGTCGGTTCCTGCACATGGCCGACAAGACGCGCTACCCCTCCGGCGGGGTGTCGGCGGAGGCGGTCCTCGAGATCCGAAGGATGAAGGCGCGCGTCGACTCCGAGCGGCTCCCCCGCGGCGCCGACCCGAAAACCCACACCAAGCTGGGGCGCGGGGGACTGGCCGACATCGAGTGGACCGTGCAGCTGCTCCAACTGCGCTACGCCAGCGAGATCGCTGCGCTGCACAACACCTCGACGCTGGAGAGCCTGGACGTCGCCGCCGAGGCCGCGCTGATCACTACCGAAGACGCGGCCCTGTTGCGGGAGGCATGGCTGACCGCGACGCGAGCCCGCAACGCGCTGGTGCTGGTTCGAGGCAAACCCACCGACCAGTTGCCTGGGCCCGGACGCCTGCTCAACACCGTCGCCGTCGCGGCCGGCTGGGCGAAGAACGGGGACGGCGGCGAGTTCCTGGACAACTACCTGCGGGTGACTCGGCGCGCAAAAGCGGTCGTGCACAAGATCTTCGACGAATAAGCCAGCCCGGCCGCAGTACGCCGAACGCCTCGGTGTTAGTAAGGAAGCAACGGTTGGCTGCTGACGAGGCCCGCCCCTAGCGCCAGGAGGCGGGTTGGACGCGAAGATCCCCTACGAGGTGATGAGCGCCGACGAACACGATCGGCTTGCGGCGCTCTGGGGTCCGCTGACTGACGACGTGCGCGAACTGATCCGGCTGGCTCTGCGCACCGACGCGGACCCAGACTCCATCGATGCGGCTAGAACGGCGATCCGGACGGCCAACGATGTGCTGCGGAGCAGGCAGCCTGACGAGTCGCAGGTGGTGCGCTATTCGGTCGAGGGACGCCCGGTGGTGTGGAGCAACGCCGTGATCGGACTGCGTAACGCGATCGCCCCGCCGCTGACCGTTCATCACGACGATGACGCCACCCGGTGCTGGAGCGAGTTCACCCTCAACTCCGCTTACGAGGGCCCGCCCGGGCTGGTGCACGGTGGGGTATGCGCGCTGGTGCTCGATCACGTGCTGGGCGAGGCAGCCAGCGGGGGCCTGACCAAGCCGCTGTTCACCGGAACCCTCACGGTTCGGTTCGTGCGTGGTACCCCATTGGGCAGGCTTCGCGCCGACGCCGCCGTCGAGCGCACCGAAGGCGTCAAATCCTTTGTATCCGGCCATCTTTCCGACGGGGAAGGAATCACCGTCGAAGCCGAAGGGATCTTCATCAAGCCGGCGTGGGCGCGGGACGCCGAATGAAGTTCTACGTCAGCAGCGCATTTCTCGATACCCGCGAGATCGTCGAGATCGCCAAGGCCGCCGACGACCTCGGTTATGACGGCATCGGGATCCCGGACCACATCGTGAATGTGGAGACGTTGAAAACCCCGTACCCCTACACCAAGGACGGGCAGCGGCGCTGGCAAGCGTTCACCGAATGGCCAGACCCCTGGGTGCTGGCCGGCGCGCTCGCGCAGGTCACCACCCGGCTGCGGTTCGTCACCACGGTCTACATCCCGGCCATGCGCAATCCCTATTCGGCGGCCAAAGCCATTGGCACCGCGGCCTATCTCGCCGACGGGCGGGTCGAGCTCGGCATCGGCGTCGGCTGGTGCGAAGAAGAGTTCGACTTGATGGAGCAACGCTTCTCCGCCCGGGGCAGACGCACCGACGAGATGCTCGACCTGATGCGGGCCCTGTGGTCGCCGGACTGGACGGAATTTGACGGCGAGTTCTATCAAACCCCGAAGCTGGAGATGCAGCCGACGCCGCCGCGGATACCGATCTACGTCGGTGGGCTCAGTGAGATCGCGTTGCGCCGCGCGGCGCGCTACGACGGCTGGATCGGCGACCTGATCAAGACCGACCACGCGATCGCTTCGGCGGCCCGATTGCGTGAACTGCGGGCCGAAAACGGTTTAACGATGGACGATTTCACTATCCTTACGCCGCTGACCGACGCTTTCACGATCGCCGATTACCAGCGCGCGGAGGATGCCGGTATCACCGGCATCCTCACCATGCCGTGGATGTTCTACTCCGGGCCGGATGCCACGCTCGTCGAGAAGGTCGATGCGATGAAGCGATTCCGCAAGGATCTCGCTCTCGACGGGTGATCGGAGTCGGTGGACGCCAAAGCGTTCCCACACCTGTCCGATTGGCCTAACGTGACGAGGGTGGAGCTACACGGAAATCCCGAGCTGGTGCCCGTGGAGGCACTGCGGTCAGGTGACCCGATTACCGACGTCCACGGCGGCGGTCAGCACTACATCGTCCTGGAGTCGAGAACTCTCGACGAGAGCTGTGTTGTCCTCGAGCTCGAGTCGAAAGCTCACGATCAACTCCGGGTGATCGAGATGTCGTTCCCGACCGGCTACAACATGGGCAGGTTGCCGCGGCACATCCTGTGACATCGCGTCGGAGGTATCACCTCGGACCTGGTCATGGTCGGCGATCGTCGCTGCCTGCATGATGAGAGCCATGCCGGAAATCAGGCCGTATCGCATCGACGTCCCCGCCGCCGTTCTCGACGATCTCAAGGAGCGTTTGTCGCGCACTCGATGGCCGGAGTCGGAGACGGTCGACGACTGGAGCCAGGGCATCCCGCTGGCCTACACCCGCGAGCTGGCCACCTATTGGGCCGACGGCTACGACTGGCGTTCGCGGGAAGCCGCGCTGAACCGGTTCGATCACTACCTGACTGAGATCGACGGGCTGGACATCCATTTCATCCACCAACGTTCGCCGCACGACGACGCGCTGCCGCTGGTGATCACCCACGGCTGGCCGGGCTCGGTGGTCGAGTTCCACAAGGTGATCCAGCCGCTGGTCAACCCGCCGTCGGGTCGCGCCGAGGACGCCTTCCACGTGATCTGCCCATCGCTGCCGGGATACGGATTCTCCGGCCGGCCGACCCACACCGGATGGGGCGTGGAGAAGATCGCCGATGCGTGGGAGACGCTGGTCGGCCGGCTCGGTTACGACCGGTACGGCGCGCAGGGCGGTGACTGGGGTGCGGCAGTGACGACGCAGATCGGGCACAACGGCGGTCACTGCGTGGGCATCCACCTGAACATGCCGATCGCGAAGCCTGTCGCCGGGTCCGCCGATTTCACCGAGGACGATCAACAGGCCCTGGCCGCATATGCGGAACACCGGAAGTGGGGCACCGGCTATTCCAAACAGCAATCCACGCGGCCGCAAACCCTCGGTTATGGATTGGTCGACTCGCCGGTGGGGCAGCTGGCGTGGATCGCCGAGAAGTTCTGGGCATGGGCTGACTGCGACGGGCACCCCGAGAATGTGCTCAGCCGTGACGAATTGCTCGACAACGTGATGCTGTACTGGGTCACTGGAAACGGCGCATCCTCTGCCCGCCTGTACTGGGAGAGCTTCAACAGGTTTGTCAGCGATGGCCGTGTGGAACTGCCTACTGGAGTCGCCGCATTTCCGAAGGAAATCCTGCGCACCCCGCGAAGCTGGTGTGACGCCGCCTACAACATCACGCACTGGACGACGATGCCGCGCGGCGGGCACTTCGCCGCCTTCGAGCAGCCGGAGTTGTTCGTCGACGACGTCCGCGCGTTCTTCGCGACGGTGCGATAGGGCTACTCGCCCTTGAGGAACTCGACACGCTGCTGCCCACGCAGTGCTGGGAAACGCCTAGCGCCGCAGTCGACTTAGGCGGCTCGACCCGCCGCGCCGCCGCGGCCACCGACTTCGGTGGGCGTCCAAGGCGTAGGGGCCGGCGCCGGCGAAGATCAGCAGGAAGAAGGCGAAGCAGTACAGCACCGCCAGCTCACCTCCGTTGGTGATCGGGAAGAAGCCGTGTGGCAGATGCTGGGTGAAGTATGCGAACGCCATCTCGCCGCAAGCAATGAACGCCGCAGGCCGGGTGAACAGGCCGGTAATGATCAGCACGCTGGTGACCAGTTCGATCAATCCAGCGTAGTAGTAAGGCCACTCGCCGACCGGGGCCTTGTGTGCGACGTCAGGCCAACCGATCAGCTTGGTCAGGCCCTGGCAGAGGAATAGCAATCCGAACACCACCCGGAAAACCGTCAGGGCGATCGGCCAGTACGAATTGAGCCGTGCTTCCAGATTCTGCGCCATGCGCTGACGATACGTCCTTACAGCTGCGCCCAGACCGACTTCGTCTTCATGTACATCTCGATGCCCTCTTTGCCGAACTCGTGTCCCCAGCCGGACTGCTTGTAACCGCCGAACGGCACGTCGGGGTCAAACACCAACTGGCAGTTGACCTGCACGCTGCCCGCCTGCAGACGCTTGACGATCCGGTGCGCACGGCCGAGGTTCTCGGTATAGGCCGTCGCGGCCAGCCCGTACGTGGTGTCGTTGGCCAGAGCCACCGCCTCGTCCTCGTCATCGAACGGCAGGATGCTGACCACCGGCCCGAAGATCTCCTGCTGGAAGAGCCGCATGCCCGGGTCGACGTTCGTGAGCACGGTCGGGTGCACGAAATAGCCCTTGCGGTCGAGGCGGTAGCCGCCGGTGACCACGTCGACGCCGTCGCTCTTGCCTTCGTCGATGAAACCCATCACGCGAGTGAGTTGCTTCTGGCTGATCAACGGGCCGCTGACACAGCCTTCCTCGCTGGGGGCGCCGTACTTGAATGTGTTGGCCATCATCGATATGCCCTCCACGACTCGGTCAAACACGCCGCGCTGCACGAAGATTCGTGACCCGCACACGCAGCCCTGGCCGGAATGCACGAAGATGCCCAGCGAGGCCATCAGGATGGCCTTGTCCAGATCGGCGTCGTCGAAGATCAGCACCGGCGACTTGCCGCCGAGTTCGAGCGTGACCTTCTTGAGGTTGTCCGCAGATGCCCGCACGATCTCCTTGCCGACCTCCGTCGAGCCGGTGAAGGCGACTTTCTCGACTCCCGCGTGCGCGGTGATCGCCGCGCCCGCGGTGTGGCCGTAGCCGGTCAGCAGATTGACCACGCCCTCTGGCACCCCGGCCTCGTGCACCAGCCGGTCGAGCAACAGAGCCGAAACCGGCGTCTCCTCAGCGGGTTTGACGAGCATGCTGCAGCCGGCGGCCAGCGCCGGCGCGAGCTTGGCGCTGGCGTTGAAGATCGGGCCGTTCCACGGGAAGATCAGGCCGACAACGCCGTAGGGCTCTTTCAACGTGTAGGCGTGCATGTTGACGTAAGCGTCGCTCGCGATGCCGTCGGTCTTCACGTCGTAGGCGACGCCGTTGAGCTTGGAACACCAACCCGCGTAGTAACGGAAGAACTCCGAGCAGGTGGACATCTGCAGGGTTGCCTGCATCAGCGGCATGCCGGTGTTGAGCGAGTCCAGTCGGGCGAACTCGTCGGCGTGCTCGTCGATCAGATCCGCGATCCGCCAGATGACTTTGGCTCGCTCGCGGCCCGGCAGCTGGGACCAGACACCGGACTCGAAGGACGCCTTCGCCCGTGCGACGGCCTCGTCGACCGCGTCCGCCCCGCAGTCGGTGAACTCGGTGATGGTCTCTTCGGTCGCGGGATCGATGACCGAAATGACATCACCCGAGCCGGGTCGCTTGCGAAGGTCGTCCAAGAGTTCCTGCAGCGCCATCTGATCCCTTCCACGCCGTTTACGTCGAATGCTGAGCACCTGCTTAGCATCGCTGACGTCGCCCGGTCAAGGAGCGTGCCGACTATGGGTTCGCCGGACCGAGCGCTTTGGTCAACAACTCCGTGAGCCGTTTCTGCTCACCGGTGCTCAACCGACCGGTCAACGCTGTGATCCGGTCACCGATGGCCGCGGTCATCGCCGGGACCAGGCCGCGAGCCGACTCGGTGAGAGTCACCCGCACAGAGCGGCCGTCGTGCGGGTCGGCGGTCTTCACGACGAGGCCCCGTTGCGCCGCCCGGTCGATCAGACCGCTGATCGTGGAGCGCTCCAGGCCGGTGAAGGTCGCCAGATCGGCCATCGTCGGCTCACGATCGCGCAGGATGCCCAGCACCCGCAGTTGGGTGAGCGACAGGTCGTGCTCGGCGGCGACTTCGGTCAGAACAGCCATTAGCGTAAAAGACATCTGCGCCAACGCATCTCGCAGCCCTTCGAGATGGTCGTCGACACGATCGATAGAAGGCATTGCCGACGACGATACCAAATAGATGGTATTGCGAACTAGATAAAGCCAACCGCGTGGGCGCAGACACCCGGGCTGCGTCGAGTGCAGTAGTTCTTTGCTCCAGACGCTCGAAAAAAGCTTTTTCCCAGGTTTCGCTGTTGTACACGTGTTTGCCGCCCTGGGCTCGCACAATGACGGCATTATCAACGCCGAGAATGAAGGAAGTGCATCAAATGCCCCCAACTCGCTGGCTGGCCCGACTCGCCATCCCGATGATCGCCGGCGCTGCCCTGGTTGCCAGCGCTGCGATTGCGACTGCCGATCCCAGGGATGACGGATACCTCGATCAACTTCGTGGCGCCGGCCTCACTTGGCCGCCGGGCCACGAGGAGGCACTCATCGGGACGGCTTACCTCATCTGTGACGATCTCGGGTGGGGTTGGACGCCACAACACATTGCCAACAGCGTTCACGCCAACTTGGACCCGGATGGCATTAGTGTGCACGACGTCGGATCGATGGTGAACATCGCGCGCGCGATCTATTGCCCCAACCAGCGGTGCTGGGCCCCCCACTGCTGAGCCTCACTCGAATCTCTTGCGGACGAACCGCGACTAGATAAAAGCAAGCGCGTGGGTGCAGACACTCAGCGAGTGCCCGCGCCCACGCCGCCTATTTGCTTGCGCTGCAGGCGTTCTACGGGTAGGTAATCGGGGCGCTGCCGCGTTGCTCGAGGAGGAACGCCATGAAGATCACTTCCTGGCTCTGTTCATCGATCATCGCCACCGCGGACTGGTGCACGACGTCGGTGGAGCTGTGTTGCACGACGTAGGCCGCCATCTCGATGCCACCTTGGTGGTGGCGCGTCATGAGTTGCAGGAACAGGACTTCGTTATCGCGGCCTGTGGCCCGTTGTAGGCGGGTGAGGTCTGCCGGTGACGCTAGGCCAGCCATCTTGATGGCGCCACCACCCATGTGGTGACCGGCGTCAGTCATCATCCACGCCATGGGGAGCGGCGAGACGACGGATGCACCGGCCAGTTGAAGCCACCCCGTCATCTGTCCGATCTCGCGGAGTTGGGTGCGCCTGATCTGATCGCCCAGCGCGCGCACCTCGGGGGCTGCGTCCGCGGCGACCATGTCGGACATGGTGATGGCCTGCAGATGGTGGGCCGACATGTCTTGTGCGAAGCCGATATCGGTGGCCGTCAGCGGCGTTACCGGACCTCGTGTGAAGGCAACGACCGCGACCGCGCCCACGATCGCTGCGGCGAGGAGTTGAACGATCCGGGCCGCGATCGGCGGCCAGGCTGGCGTCATGGTGGCGGGTAGACCGACGGATCGAGACGCAGGGCCATGAATCCGTTGTCCGAACAGGTGACGAAGAGCATGTTGCCGCGGAACTCCGGTGGGGACATGCACCAGTCGGCGGTCATGTCGTTGCCGACGTGCTGGCTGTTCCTGGCGGCGGTGATGGATCCGTCGGGTCGGACGTCACCCGCCAGGATGGCGCGCGAAACCGCGAGGGTGCCGCTGAGCGGGGCGGCCATCAGTTTGCCGAAGACGGCGTGCACCGAGTTGGTCAGCTCGGCCTGCTTACCGGTCTGCGCGGGCGGGTTGTAGTAGGCGATCTCGCGGATGTGCTCCGGGTCGCGCACGTCGAAAACCCGGATCCCCGACTGTTGCCAACCACAGGCAAGGGCAAGGGGATCGTCTTGGCGGTCGACGCTGCAGTAGTGGGGGTCATAGCCGAAGAAGCCGTCGTTGATGGCGCTGGACATCCACCGGTCCTGGCGCTCGGGTAGGTTGATCGCCAGCTTGATGTCGTTGCGCAGCAACAAGTTCGCGGGGTCGGAGGCATCGAAAAGTTTCACGCCCCCCGAACCGGACTCATCGACGGTGAAGATGTGCGGAATCCCGCGGTAGGTGACGTAGATGCTGTGCTGGGTGAACTGCCCGTCGGCCCAGTGCTTGTCGCCGCGCAACGGCAGCAGCTGGTGCATTGTGAAACCCGGCTGGGCGCGGTCCTGGATCGCGGAGGTGTCCAGGATGTTCACCCCGGCCAGTGTGGACATGTACATGGTGTCGCCGTCCGGGGTGAAGCCCATGCCATGGGTGCCCAGTCCCGCAGGTGCGCTCCACACCGTGTGCGGGTCAGTGGGGTCGCTGACGTCGAGCGCGGTGACCCACATCGAACCGGATGACCAGTAGGTATTGCCGTCCGGGGAGAAGGCGCCCTCGTGGGTGAGCATTCCGATCCGCATCCCCGGCAACGAGCCACGCCCGAGGTTCAGCAACCGAGGATGGGCGCAATCCTGAGAGATGTCGTAGATCGAAAAGTACCCGAACCCTGTGTAGAACGGGACACCCGTGGCTGCCAGCAATCCCCGGTTTTCGTTGACCTTCAACGATTCCCAGGTGCCGCCGACCATTGCGGGTTCGGTGAGGTTGTCGGTCAGTTGCGGATGGCCGGGGTCGGATGCGTCGACGACCGCCACCCCGTCGGTATGGGGCCACGTTGCCCCGACATAGGTGCAGTTCTTATAGGACGCGCTGATGAAGTTCGCACCCTTGCCTTGGTATTGGCCGACGAGGTCGATGTTGCACGCATAGCCTTGGGTGCTTCGCCCGGAAGCACGATCCTCTAGCGTCACTTCACCCTGCAGGCCGGTCTCCACGCGGTCGCCCGGCCGGCAGGATGCTGCAGGCGCCGCGGTCCGCCACACGTCGAAGCGGGAATCGAAGCCCGGCGGTGGCACAGCCGCGGAGATTCCGCCGCTCAGAGCAACGAGCACCGCAACGACGCACAAGATTGCGGTCCGCATTCGTTGGCCCCTTCGGTGTGATCGAGGTCTCAGCTACCTTAAGTAAAACGTTTGACTTAGTGCAAGAGGCAATGTTGACTTTGCCTGGTGAGCCTCGAGACCAGGAGCGTCCGATCACAACGAGCCGACAACACCCGGGAGGCGATCCTGGGAGCGGCCGAAACGCTGTTCGCCGAGCGTGGGATCGCGGCGGTCTCGCACCGGCAGATCGTTGCCGCCGCACGGCAAGGCAACAACGCTGCGGTTGCCTACCACTTCGGCACCAAGACGGACGTCGTGCGGGCCATCGAAGACAAGCATGGCGACCACATCGAATCGCTGCGCACCCAAACCATCTCCGGCATGGGCCACGCGCCCGGATTGCGGGACTGGGTGGCGTGCCTGGTGCTGCCGCTGACCGACCACTTGAGCGCCATCGGCACACCGAGTTGGTATGCGCGGTTTGCCGCTCAGGTGCTGACCGACCCCACCTATCGGCGGATCATCATCAAGAACAGCTTCGAATCACCGACTCTGCACCACATCGTCGTGGAGATGGGCCGCGCACTGCCTGCGTTGTCGGCCGAGGTGCTCGCCGAACGCAGCGTCATGATGCGCACGATGCTGATCTACACCTGCGCTGAATTCGAACGTGGACTCGCCGAGGGAAACCCGTCACCGTGGCCGGACTGGCCGTCGGTCGCGCACGGTTTGATCGATGGCATCGTCGCTCTGATGCAAGGTCCTGTCACACGCCTGGGTTAGCGGCGGGTCATGGCACTCCGAGAACATCGCGTTCGACACCACCGGTCCCGAAGGTCTCGCAGCATGGTGGGCACGCGCCCTCGACGGTTGGGTAAACCCCACTGCCCCAACGTTCTTCGTCGTCGTCAGTCGCAAAGACGGGCCGGGTCTGGCCTTGCAGGGCCCGGCTTGCGGGTGGACGTCAATCGTTAGTCCCCAGCACAGGGCTGCGGAATGTTCGAACCGTCCAGCTCCACGCGTCCAACCTCGGCGCAATCTGTTCGAGAGCGACAGTCATCGAAATGTAGTGCGCCTCTTCCCCGCGGCGACACGCCCGGACCAGCCGATACGAATGCCCGGGCCGCCTCTACAGTGCCGCGACTGAAATCTCCTGTTTGCGCCGTGGATGTGCTGGTGAAGAGGCGTTTCGCCGTTGCGAACCGGCACGCATAACGGACAGGAAGCCCCCACCGAGCACACAGGCAGCCTTAAGTTCAGATGTCAATAATATGAATTGTGGGTATTGCTTAAATGAACGCAAAGTGAACAGGGATCTCTCGTGATCGGAAAACTCCTCGTCGGTGCCGCTGGAGCCGTCATATCCGTAGGCCTGGCCGCGCCGGCCGGCGCCGACCCGGTCACGACGGCCGGCGCCAGCCAGCCATCGCAACCTGGTACACCTCAGGACTTCTTGGCCGCCGCACGGTCGGCGGGCATCACCGGAACGGATCCCGCGATGCTGGGCGACGGCTACAACGTGTGCTGGCAACTATGGAATCAGCACGCCGCGGGTACTCAGGTGGCCGCGGGCCTGGTGCGGGACTATCCACAGCTGACCACCGCCCAAGCGGGTCATTTCGTGCTGGCCGCATACAACGACCTGTGCCCGGTGCCCGGCGCGTATGACTATTGGGCTTACAGCACCAGCTGAAATCAGTTGTCTTGCAACAACAACGGCGGACCCGGATCCGGTGACACTCGCTAGCTGGACCGCCATGAACGCGGATGAATTAATCCGCACGACGGTCGGCAAGGTTCTCGCCGACCGCCGCACGGAAGTCACTGCGGCCCAGTTGCGGTCCGAAGGCAGCGCTAGATAGCGAAGCCGCAGTTCAAAGGGCTAACTGGCCTACACGTCGTAGTAGAGCGCGAACTCGTAGGGGTGCGGCCGGATCTGAACCGGCAGGATCTCGTTCTCGCGCTTGAAGTTGATCCACGTCTCGATCAGGTCGGACGTGAAAACGCCTCCCTCGGTGAGGTATTCGTGGTCCCCTTCCAACCGGTCGATCACCGCTGACAGCTGGGTCGGGGCCTGCGGGATGTTCGCAGCCTCTTCCGGCGGCAGCTCGTAGAGGTCCTTGTCGACCGGCGTCTGCGGCTCGATCTTCTTCTTGATGCCGTCCAGGCCGGCCATCAACATCGCCGCGAACGCCAGGTACGGGTTGCCCGACGAGTCGGGGCAACGGAACTCCAGCCGCTTGGCCTTCGGGTTGCTGCCAGTGATCGGGATACGCACACACGCCGACCGGTTGCGCTGGCTGTAGACCAGGTTGATCGGGGCCTCGAAGCCGGGGACCAGGCGCTTGTAGGAGTTCGTCGTCGGGTTGGTGAAGGCCAGCAGCGACGGCGCGTGGTGCAACAGGCCACCGATGTAGTGGCGCGCGGTGTCGGACAGGCCGGCGTAACCCGTCTCGTCGTACATCAACGGGTTGCCGTCCTTCCACAACGACTGGTGGGTGTGCATACCCGAGCCGTTGTCGCCGAACAGCGGCTTGGGCATGAACGTGACGGTCTTGCCCTCCTGCCACGCAGTGTTCTTGACGATGTACTTGTACAGCTGCATGTCGTCGGCCGCGTGCAACAGCGTGTTGAACTTGTAGTTGATCTCGGCCTGGCCGCCGGTGCCCACCTCGTGGTGGCCCTTCTCCAGGCTGAAGCCGGCCTTGATCAGGTTCTGCAGCATCTTGCTGCGCAGATCGACGTAGTGGTCGACGGGAGCGACGGGGAAGTAACCGCCCTTGGGACGCACCTTGTACCCGCGGTTCGGGCTGCCGTCGTTCTCGGTCGGCTCGCCGGTGTTCCACCAACCGGAGATCGCGTCCACCTCGTAGAACGAGCCGTTGGTGCGTGAGTCGAAGCTCACCGAGTCGAAGATGTAGAACTCGGCCTCGGCGCCGAAGTACGCGGTGTCTGCGATACCGGTGCTGATCAAGTAGTTCTCCGCCTTGCGGGCGACGTTGCGCGGATCACGCGAGTACGGCTCGAGGGTGAACGGGTCGTGCACGAAGAAGTTGAGGTTAAGTGTCCTGGCTTGGGTGAACAGGTCGATTTGCGCCGTGTCGGGGTCGGGGAGGAGCAACATGTCGGACTCGTGAATTGACTGGAACCCTCGAATCGACGAGCCGTCGAAAGCCAGCCCGTCCTCGAACACGCTCTCGTCAAAGAACGAAATCGGAATTGTGAAGTGCTGCATGATGCCTGGCAGGTCACAGAACCGGACGTCGACAAATTCGACGTGCTCGTCCTTGGCCAGTTTGAAAATGTCGTCGGCCGTATTTTCGGACACCGAAGCGCTCTCCTTTGCTGCGAGCTTCGAACAACTGTGGTCGCTGATGAGCATTCCGTTACGTGGATGTAACGGGTCGCCCGGTCAGACGCTATGGACGCGGTGCCGCCTGAGTCAAACCTCGTGTTACATCGACGTTACGTGGCAGCACGTTGTGTCCCTGAGTCTGGCCAGAACTGACCTTATTGTGGGGTGATGACCCGCAGCAACCGCCCCCCACCTTCCGGTCGGGAACCCACTGGATCGGGAGAGTCGGAATGGTATCCGGGCGAGAGTCTCGGCCTGCCCGAGCGAGGGCCGGGTTCGTTGGCCCGCATGGGCCGCCGATTGGTGGCGCTGCTGGTCGACTGGTTACTCGCCTACGGTTTGGCCGCCCTCGGGATGACGCTCGGGCTGATCCCGTTGCGCATGCTGTCGACGGCGGTCCTGGTGATCTGGCTGGTGCTCGGGATCGTGGCCGTTCGGTTGTTCGAGTTCACCCCGGGCCAGCTGGCGCTGAGCCTTCGGGTGGCATCCGTCGACGACCGGCTGCACGTCGGACTGGGCCGGGCCGCGGCGCGCGGGGTGATGATCGCGTTCGTCATACCCGCGTTGTTCGTCGACGTCGACGGGCGGGGGATTCAGGACCGCGTGACCGGAACCGCCGTCGTTCGGCGCTGACTATCGAGTTCCCGGCTAGCGCCGGCGCACGGTGCGCTGGACGCCCCGCATCTTGGCATTGCCGGGCATCGGGCCCTTGGGCATCGCGGCGGTCCCGGCCCGCGAACCCAGTGCGCTCAGCCGTGACTCCAGCGAGTCCATCTGCTTGACGGTGATGTTGGCCGGCAGCTTGGTGAGGTGGCGCTCCAGCTTGGCGAGCGGAACCTCGCCGTCGCCGTTGCCGACGACGATGTCGTAGATCGGGACATCGCCGATCAGTCGCGCGGTGCGCTTCTTCTCCTGGGCAAGCAGCGGCTTGACCCGATTCGCCGATCCCTCGCCGACCAGGATGACGCCGGGCCGGCCGAGCACCCGGTGCACGGCGTCGAAATGCCCGGTGGCCGCGACCCCGGGGGTGACGCGCCACTTGCCGCGCAGGTTTTCCAGTGCCCAGGCGGCGGCCCCCGTTTGACCGTCGGCCTTGCTGTACACCGATCGCTGCGCGCGCCGGCCGAAGATGATGAACGCCACCAACGCGCCCAGTGCGACACCCAGCGCAGGCATCGAGATCAGGGCAAATCCGCCGGACCACACCCCGACCGCCACGGCGATGGCCACGATGAGAACGAACGCGCCGATCATGTAGGGCAGCAGTCGCTTGTCTTCTTGACGCTGAATGTTGAACGCCTGCCAGAGCTGGCTACGGCGTTCTTTGGCGGCCGCCTTGCGCGTGGCTTTCGCCTCGGCTCGGGCGGCCTTGTTCGCCTTGGCATCGCGGGGTTTGGTCACAATCGCCAAGAATACGGAAGAAGAATGCGAGGTGCGTCAGCCCGGGTGCGCGGTGGGCGTCTTGCGCCGCTGCTGGCTGGCCTGCTGGTAGAGCCGTCCGGCCCGATACGACGAACGCACCAGCGGACCGGCCAGCACTCCGGCGAATCCCAGTTGCTCGGCGTACTCCGCGAACTCTGCGAATTCGTCGGGGTGGACCCAGCGCTCGACCGGATGGTGCCGCGCGGACGGGCGCAGGTATTGGGTGATGGTGACGATGTCGCAT
>Ga0302177_10001697_pt1 | contig 15726 bp, 14 predicted proteins | sample I_Palsa_E1_2_FD_198780 | JGI IMG/M metagenome (GOLD analysis project Ga0302177, IMG submission 198780) | Peat permafrost microbial communities from Stordalen Mire near Abisko, Sweden - I_Palsa_E1_2 | ecosystem: Environmental > Terrestrial > Soil > Palsa > Peat permafrost | place: Sweden... | reverse complement strand
TCAACCTTGCTGAAGATCATTTCGTCGCGTTGGGTCCGGCGGGTTCCCCAAGGTGGGGTCCGGTCACCCCGTTTCCACCCCGTCCATCCAGTTCGTCCCAGTCGTAGAGCCCTCGACTATCCGCCACACTCCATCGTCATCAACCGCGTCATTTCATCCCTCTTGGTTTAGCGTTGAGCCCAGGTCGAAGGCCAGCGTGACCAGCTCGAAGGGCCCGAGCTCGAGCTCGACAGTGCCGTCGTGGCCGACGAGCGGGGACACCACGCGCTCGAGGAGATCGGTGCGGACCACCGACATGAAGGGACGGTGCAGTGTCACGCGTACCGGGCCTCGGGAGCCCCACACCTCGCACAGTCGGACCACCACGGCATCGGAACGGTCGGCCCACTTGACCGCCTCCACGCTCACCCCCGGGCGATCGACGGAGACCACCCGGCCCTCTCCCTGACCGGCAAGCAGCGAGAGAGGGAGATTGAAGTGCTCGGCTTCGGCGATGACCCCGGCGTCCCGCAGGTCACCCTCGTGGGGGACCAGCGCGTACGCGAAGTGGTGGGAGCCCTGGTCCGCCTCGGGGTCGGGAAAGCCCGGAGCGCGTAGGAGCGAGAGCCGGATGGTATGCCCGAGGATGTCGTAGCCGTATTTGGACTCGTTCAGCAAGGCCACCCCGTAGCCGGGCTCACTCAGATCCGCCCACCGGTGGCCGCACACCTCGAAGCGCGCCTCGTCCCAACTGGTGTTGGCGACGGTCGGCCGTTCGAGATGGCCGTGCTGGATCTCGAAGGTCGCACGCGTGGAGCGAACGGAGACGGGGAAGGCCACCTTCAGGAACCGGTGCCGCTCGTGCCATGCAACGTCGGTATGGAACTCCAGCCGCCGCGACCCGGCGGTCAGGCGCATGGTCTGAGTGATGGTCGATGCCCCGAAGGAGCGGATGAACCTGACCGAGCCTCGAAGCGGATGGCGCTCCACCACCTCGATCGAGTCCACCGCGACCAGGTCGGTGACCTGGTCGAGATAGGTGCGGTCGACGTCCCAGGCGTCGAAAGCCCGCGGATGGTCGTCGTGTAGCTGGAACAGGTTGCCGCGCTCACCCGCGGCCAGCACCTGACGGCCCGCGACAAGATCCCGCACCGATGTGAGAAGCCCGTCACCGTCCCACTCCACCCGAAGCAGTCCGTTGTCCAGCCAGCCCTCGCCGACGGCCACCTGCCCTCTGCCGTCGAGCGACCGGTCGGGCGACACCGTCGACCAGCCGCATGCCGGTGCTGACACCAGGGCTAGCGAACCGTCGGGCAGTTCGACCACCTCGGTCCGGTCGGTGGACGACGGGTTGAACGCCACGAGGCCCACGGCCCCGTCTCCCCCGGCTACCACAGTCTGGGCCTCAGCGATGACCGAGCCAGCGATGGCCAGTACCTCGGCCTGTTCGCGCGCGGTGTCCTCGTAGACCCAGTGGATGCTGGACCCGGGAAGGATGTCGTGGAACTGGTGGAGCAGGAGTAGCTTCCAGGCCCGCTCGAGGTCGGGGCGCCGGTCGAGGGACGCCCCCACCGACCACAGTTCGGCGGCCCGGAGGGCTTCCTCGGCGCGGCGGTTGGCCAGCTTGACGGCGGCGTGCGTGGTCAGTGTGGCCCGGTGGGTTTCGAGGTAGAGCTCACCGACCCAAACGGGGAGGTCGTCGGCCTCCTGGCCCAACCTATCCAGAAAATCCGCCACGCTGCCGATCTCCACATGCGGCAGGGAATCGAGATCGGCCATCCGGCGGAAGCGCTCGACCATGCTGTGGTTCGGGCCTCCCCCGCCGTCGCCGTAGCCGAAGGGGTAGAGGTTGAGGGCGGTGCCATCGGGCGTCAGCCCCCGGTCCTGACCAACGGCCACCTCACCGACGGAGAAGTCGCCGTTGTAGGTGTTGGCTGGCGGGAAGTGAGCCAGCAGGCGGCTGCCGTCGTGGCCCTCCCACCAAAAGGAGGTGTGTGGAAAGCGGTTGGTGTCGTTCCAGCTCATCTTCTGGGTGATGAGCGAGGTGACGCCGGCCTCACGGGCGATCTGGGGCAGGGCGGCCGAGTAGCCGAAGACGTCCGGAATCCAAAGTTCGTGCGTCTCGACCCCGAACTCCTCGGCGAAGAATCGTTTGCCGTACACCAACTGGCGCACCAGGGATTCGCCGGATGGGACGTTGGTGTCTGGTTCGACCCACATGCCCCCGACCGGCTCCCACCTTTCCGACCGGACCTGTTCTACGATCTGCTCGTACAGGTCGGGATATCCGTCCTTCATCCACTGGTACTGCGCGGCCTGGCTGCACACGAAACGGTGCTCGGGGTAGCGCTCGAGCAAGCGCAGCTGGTTGGAGAAGGTCCTTGCGCATTTGCGTCTGGTCTCGCGTAGCGGCCAGAGCCACGCGCAATCGATATGGGCATGACCCACCGCCACGACGGCGTTGGCCGAGGACGTGGGCCGGTCAAGAAGCGGAGCCAGTATGTCCCGGGCCGGGAATACCCAGGCCGAGACATCCTCGGGGTCGATGATGCCCCGTACCCTCTCCAGCGCCAGGATGGTCTCCTCGGATCGGTCGGGGTCCTGTGCGGCCAGTTCGACCAGGACCCGCATGTCCAAGAAGAGTGCTTCGACAGAACGGTCGACCACCGCCAGCTCGGCTGTCTCGAGGGTATAGAGCGGTGCCCCGGAGTAGTCGGGCAGGAGTAGGGGCCAGTCAGCCAGGTGCCACGGCGGGATCGGATTCGCCGCCGCCTCAACGAAGAAGTCGACCGGCTCGTCCCCCTGGGCCACGGTGGTGAGCACGAACTCGCGGTGTTGGTGGTGCAGTCCCTGGACGGGCCGGAGCCCGCTATCCCAGATCTGGCCTTCAGCCGTGAAGCCGACCATCTGGTCGCCGCCGAGGTGGATGAGCGCCACCACTTCAGCTCCGGACCACGAGTCCGGGATCGATCCCCGAAACCGGAACCACGTGGTATCCCACCTGCCTCCCCAGGCGTCACCCACTTCGAACGGGGTGAATGGCCGTCCAACTGCCTCGATGGCCGGAATTGGCTCGCCGTGCAGGTGGTGGGCCGACACCTCCAGCGCGGCACGTCGCCCGTAGATCGCGGGGCGGACCACCGTGTTCAAGTACCGCCGGACCGAGTCGGGATTGTCAGCCATCGGCCCCAAGTCTGGCAGCAGTGACGGGATCCCACCCCACGTCGCTCACGTGCGCTCGCGTACCGCCGGCTTCACCGCGACTCTCATGAGGCTGAACTGATCAATCTTTCCAATTCGATCGCCACCATGTCCACGAGCTGGGCCGGTGAGAGAATAGATCCTCGACTAAAGGCCGTCCGGTACGCATCCATAGAGAGTCGGTCTCGACACAACGCCAACGCTCTTTGACACTGGGCGGTCGAACCGAGGGCAGTTTGACTCAGCGCCCCGCCTATAGCTGTCGCTACCTCGAAGGCATCGACGGACACCAGAGGATCCAGCGCACTCACCACAGTTTGCAGCTGCTGAGACAGGTTGCCGGAGTGGCCGAACCCTTGGAGGAGGTCCGCCAAACCGCGGAATCCTGCGCCATGCCCACCGGCAACCGCATCGATCTCACTCATGACCCGCTTCGCTTGATCCACGAGCAGTCCACAACCGCTGGCATCTGCCAGCGTGACCGCCTCGGTCAGGATTGTCCGCGCCCGGTCGACATTCTCGAGGGCGAGGGCCCGGCCAACCGAGACCAGCCCCATTGCTCGCAGGGAGGCGCTCTCCCAGGCGTCCCCAAGCGACACCAACTCCTCTGCCCATCGAAGACCTCCGAGGGGGTTCGTCGAGAACGACGCCAGAAGTGCCCGGTCGAATAACGACACCGCCCGTGGCATGGGATCAGCGCTCACGGTGGTCAGCTCCGTCATCTCGTCCAGAAACGCCTCTGCCTCCTCGAACTGCCAGCTTGCGGCACGCAAAAGAGCCATGACGTTGCGCGACAGCCAGGCTGCAGGTCCGCCCAATCGAGCCTCGCTCTCGAGGCTCTCGAGGCTCAACGATTCTGCATCGCTAAGACGCCCCTCAACGAGCGCCATATTCGCCGCCAGGGCAGACGCAACGCTCCTGAGCGGATGTTCCAATTCGCCCAGCGATGCCAGCGCCTGCAGTGCCCACCGGCCGATTTCGATACGCTCTCGCAGGACGAGTTCGGGGACTAACGAGTCGAGCAACTTCATGGCCAGATCCCAGCGCCGCTCCGTATCGCACCACCCGAAGGCCCCCCGGATGTTGTCGAATTCCGCATCAACCGTGGCTATGGCTTCAGCCTCTTGAGGTCCGTACGGACGCTTCGACAATCGTACGGACAGGTCGGCGAAGTATTCGGCGTGGGCAAGAGCCACCGCTGGTCGGTTCGCGTCGAGGTCTAGTTGCGTAGATGAAAACTCCCGTATCAGAGCCAACATCTGGTAACGGGCTCTGCCGGGAACCGAACCCTCCGTCGAGATGAGCGATTGATCCCATAGGTCGGCGACAGCCCGGGCCACGTCCTTGTCCGAAAGCCCAATTGCACGACCGAGAGCCTCTGCCAGATCGAGGCCGAACCCTCCTTCGCACACAGAAAGCGCGGCAAACATGACCCGCGAAATCGGAACGAGCAGTTCAAACGACCAATCGATGGTGGCCCGGAGAGCCTGTCGGTGCTGTGGTGACCCATCGGCCCCGTCGAGCAGATCAAATGAACGGTTCAACCGGACCATCAATTCCGGAGGCGTCATGGCAGTGAGGCGGCGAGCGGCCAGTTCGATGGCCAGAGGAAGGCCGTCTACACGATCAACGATCTCGATCAGTGCCGGATCACCAGTCTCCACGGGAGCCCCTGCCGCCCGGGCCCGCTCAACCAGTAGGGCGACCCGGGGATCCTCGACATCGAGACCGGGGGGAGTGCTCGGTCGCCGCAGAGGGTGGACGCGCATGACACGCTCCCCCGCGACATTCACGGCACGCCGGCTCGTGAAAATCACCTTCGTTGAACCAACATTTTCAAGTGCGGGTCCGAGCACGATTGCGATCCGAGCAGCGACGTGTTCACAGTTGTCCACTATTAACAAGGCGTGAGAGAACTTGAGCCAGTCAGTCAGGTCGTGTCGCAGCTCATGTGTTGATGCTGCCCGCAGCCCAAGAGATGCGGCCAGGCGTTCGATGACCTCATCGTCGGTCGTTGCCAACGCAAGACTGCAAAACCAGGCTCCACCTGGGAATCGAGACGCCTCAGCATCGCCGAATTGGGCCGCCAGCCTCGTCTTGCCCACTCCGCCCGCACCGGTGAGCGTGACGACCGACGACTCGGCCAACAACCGAGCCAGTTCACTCAGCTCGCCATCGCGTCCGACAAAACTGGTGGAGTGCAAAGGTAAGGTGCCGGTGCCCGGTCGCGCGACCCGCAGGGTGCGAAAGGCATTGCCTAGGTCGCGGTGCCGCAGCTCGTAGGCGTGGAGTGGACGCGGAACGTCTCGTAAAGACCAATGGCCGAGGTCGAGCAGTTCGCAACCCGACGGCAAACCGTCTCGTGTGAGCTCGGCGGTGGTGGCTGACACGAGCACCTGTCCTCCATGGGCAGCCTGGGCCATCCGCGAGGCGATGTGGAGGACCGGCCCGAAGACGTTCCCGTCCTCCATTTCCACCTGCCCGGTGTGAACGGCCACGGTGACGGGCAGATTCTCGATGTCGTCCCACGACTCTCCCAAGACCGCCAACTGGAATTCGAGCCCGGTGGCGAGCGCATCCGAGGGCTGCCGGAATACCGAACAGGAGGTGCCGTCGGAATTGCTCAAGATGCGCCCTCCCCGCCGAGAGATTGCAGCGCTCAAGAGGACGTCGTGGCGTCGGATGACTTTCGCCATGGTGCTCGGCGCATCCGACCACAGTCGGCCGGACGCCTCCAAATCAGTGGCCAGGATTGTAGCCACGTCAGGCACCCAATCGGGCTCCCGACCGACTGGCCTCGAGGCGAGGGTTTCGTCCCGCTGGTCGATGAAGACCAAGGAAGGGTCCTGCATCAAGACGGCACTCTCGAGCGCAGCCAGCGCAGGTGACGGGGTGATGCCCAACTCTTCATCGAGCAGCATGCGCACCCTCTCGTAGCAATGAAGAGCGGCTGCTTGGGATCCACCGCGGTAGAGCGCAACAATCAGATGTCCCCACAGACCCTCATTGAAGGGATTTTCACTCACCAGACCTTCGAGTTCGGAGACCAGCTCGGCTCCGGCCCCGGCGTGGAGGTCAGCGTCGATCCGCTCTTCCAACGCGCACATTCGGGCCGCCTCTAGCCCCGCACGGTGAGCGGCCACGAAGGGGACGCTGTCCAGCCCCGTCAGGGCCGGTCCCCGCCACAGGCTGAGAGCCTCGCCCAATAGCGTTCTCCGGTTCGGCGGAGGCCCCATGGGAGCCCGGCGTGCTCGATCCACCAGCAAGCCGAACTTCGCGGCATCGATTCGTTCAGCCGGAGTGTCCAACCGGTAGCCGTTATCGGCGCGGCTGATGGCAGAACCAGCAGGTCCAAGGGCCTTTCTCAGACGGTAAACGAGTGTTTGGAGACTTCCTACGGCGTTGCTTGGCAGGGACTCCCCCCACAGATCGTCGATCAAACGGGACTGCGACACGGCGGTCCCGGGACTGAGCGCGAGGCGAGCCAGCAACGCCTTTTCCAGCACCCCAGCTAATTCGACCCGGTTGTCATCGACCTGGACGACGATCGAGCCGAGCAGGCCGACTTCGATCACGCGCCGTTCCTCCTGATCGATGGAATCCGACCCGATTCTAGATGACCTGGGACCGGGTCCGGACCTGGACGGACACCGACACACGCACAGTCCCCATGACCGACCGGCGTCATATTTCCGTTGGGCCTCCTTGCCGATTCCCGTGACCCTCTGGCCATCAGCGCCATGTGAGCACCGCGTCAGCCGGCTGCGAGACGATGGACGATGAGCCTCGCCGTTCGGGGTTCTGGCGCGCCGTCGCTCCGGCATGACCATGGGTGGAATCGACCGTCACCTGGAATCGATTTGGAGGACACTGAAGTCAATGTTCGATGCCGAGGACATCTTCTCATTGCGTGGTATCGGAGACCCCATGGCCGACGAGGTCGTTCTCGCCGAAGTACGCGGCGACTCGACCCACGGCGCCGCGAGCATCTTGGCGGCGCTCACCAACTCCCTGCGTGACCTTGACGACAGTCCTGTCGTTGCCGGATGGGTCAACCGCGTCGAATCCACACCGCCATGGATAGATGACGAAATGGTGGCGCGGGGACAGGATGTGTTTGCCGAGTGGAGCCTCGACATCGTGACGTCTCTGTTCTGCGCGTCGCTCCCCTTCGCCTACGCCGCTGCCCAGGGGGTAGAGGTACTTGAGCGCATCTCCTTGCTGGCGGACCCGAAAACCGTTGCTCGGCGGATCGCCGAAACAGGACAGATGCTCCTCGATGTCAGCGAACAGGGGGCCCTCGCTCCTGGGGGCCGCGGGCATCGCACAGCCAGGATTGTACGACTTCTGCACGCGGTCATCCGTGTCCGGTTAACCATGACTACACCCCCGAGCTCCGCCAACCCTGCGAGCGTCCCCTGGGACAGTGAGGTCTTCGGTGTTCCAATCAACCAGGAAGATCTCCTTGGCACTCTCCTCAGTTTTACGTCGGTCGTATTCCGGGCCTTCGACAACATGGGAATCCCATTCGAGCTCGAGGCCCAAGAGTCGTACCTGCAACTATGGGCAGCAATTGGAGACCTCCTCGGTATCGCTTCGGCCGAGTTCGTCGTCCGCCCAGCCGACGCCGAGGCACTCACCGACCTCATCGCCAAGGAGCTGCATGCACCGTCAGTAGCCGGGGTTCACCTCATGGACGTGCTGATGGGAGAGATGGAGATCTCCATGCCTTGGGGCCTGCGGAAACTGCCTCGGACACTGGTACGTCACCTCGGCGGGGACCAGGTGGCAGACATCCTGGGCGTGGAGTCGAGCGCCTGGTGGGGCGGGCTCCTACCGGCGCTGGCCGCGTTGAACAGGGTGACAGACCATTTCCCCTCTGGGCGGGCAGTCCTACAGGCGCCATCTCGGTTGCTCGGGCGATCAATGATCCGGATGTGGATCGACCGGAGCATCCTCGGCGAGGGCCCCAACGTCCACATCGGGACTCACATGATCTCTCGTCTGGGGCTCCACACCGTGGCGGACGGTTCGGTCATCGGGTTGCGGGGGCGACTTCGTGGGCATCGCCGGGCGGTGCGGCTCCGGAGGCGACAGCGCGCCACACATCCTCCGGTCTCAACCGGAGCTCGCTCGCCGGGGTCCCTCTTGTTCGAGGAGAGCTGACCGTGGTGGCAAGGACGCTGCGCATCGGGCGGGCGGGGCGTCGCTCGGACGCTCGGCTACGCGACCGGCATGCGGTGGATCTGACCACTGAGTCGGCTCACGCTCAGGCTGAACCTATAACGCTGCCGATCACGCGAGGCGAAGTGGCTGTCATCGCCAGCGCAGGATTCCCCCTTTGGGAACCCATCGACACCATGCAGCTGCGCAACCATAGGATCACGCTCGCCTACGGAGATCTTTCACACCAACTGTCCCGGCTCACGGCCGGCAGCGACAAAGAGGGGTCAAGGAACGCCAACTGGTGCACCTTTGCCACGTGGTCGTCGAGGACCATTGGGACGTGCATCGACCGCAAACCCGAGCACGGTCTGATTCGTCATCTGTTGCGCCGTCTCCCCTCTCCGTTGCGACACCTCTTCTTCGGGTTCGTAGAGACGCTCATGTGTCGGGGGCACGGCGCCATCTACCGGACGTTGGCCATCGGCAATCGCCTGGTATTCCTTGAGATCGGTACCGCCGTCACCCATTTCCTCGAGTGCTTCGATTGGGCGCGCGGTGGCACCTCTGATCCCAACTTTGAGGCCTACTGGTCCGACGTAGAGGCGTTCCTGACCGGACTCCGCCAGTTGGACCCCAGCTGGTTGGCGACGTCGCCTCCGAACCCTCAGAACCTCCAAGCCGGGATGCAGGCCTACTTTGACGCGATTTCCGAGACAAACCCCAAAGCGAAGGCCGAGCTTGTGCTGCTCGGCAATCTCCTTGTCGGCGCCTATGAGCAAACACGGGTGGATGGCTATCTGACGGCCACGCTCTCGTTGTTCACCACCTCATGGCTTCACCGGCTCATGCGCGGACCAAAGCCCGGGTTCGTTGCGTTCTTGGGCCGTGGTCTTGCTGCTCCAGTCTCCAGCCTCTATGCATTGTTCACCACCAGGTTCTTTCTGGCTCTCGAGCTGCCCTCGCCAGGCGGAATGACCGAGCTGATGGTCGGGAAGCCAGTTCCCTCGATGAATGGCTCGAGCCGGCAACTCGACTTCCCGGAGACTCTCCGACACATCGCCAACCCAAAGTTGCAGGCCATCCTAACCTGCTATGACCTCTCCGATCGGCGCTACGACGACACCCGAGCGCGCAACTGGACGAGTTTCGCCGACCGTATGAACTACATCACGAACCTCTTCCGCTCACGCCAGTGTGATCTGGCCCTCTTTCAGTCCCCTTGGTCGCTAGATCAGGAAGCTTCTCTCCTGGCGGGAAGGCTCCCAGCTAGCCGAGCGGATGAGTAGCCATCGGCACAAGGTGAGCGCCGCGAGAGTGCGGTGCGAGTGGGACGACCGATCATCTAATAATGAAGCGGCTCGAATCCCCGATCGCTGGACCAAATAGGTGCAGATCAGCGGCATCTGCCACCGGAAGGAGTGCGCAGTGCCCGTGTGCTCGAATGCAGTGGAGTGGCGACGCTCAATGATGGGCGGACCCGGATCTTCAGTTCATGTGGGCGTTCGTGCGGTCCCGGACGACCAATTGATCAGCAGTCTCCGCCTCATCGGCCCGCTCTGGAAGTCCGGAGAGTTGACGGTCTGGCGATCTGGGGAGGCCTTTGTGGACCTCTCGCCAGTACTCGCTCATGCCCTGCAAACCGGCCGGATCGAGAGCGCAGCGATTCTTGAGGGAATTTCCGAACCTTCATCACGATGGATCGTGACCAATTGGCCCGGCGTCCTCGTCGTTGACGCGGAATGTTTCGACCTCGTCACCTTCGCTGGGTGGATTGAAGATACGCAGCAGCAAGGAGGTGCGGATCTCACGGTTGTTGTCCTCTCTCCAGACGGAATCGACCATCCGGATCGCATCCACCACCCAGCTGGAAAAGGTCTCCTCGGGTCGGACAATGCATAAGAGTCCACGCCCGCCGACTCGTCAGTCAGATGTCGCATCCATGGCCATGCGAATCATGTCCGAACGCGAGGCGGACCACAGCGACGACTACGCAGCCCTGCTCGACCGCTTGATCCGTTCGCCCGGCGGGCTCAAAGGGCGGGGGCAGGTGCGGGTCGAGGGTAGCTCGCCCATAGTGGACCTGGGTACCCCAACGTGAGCTCTTGGTTCGAGCACTGGCTGGGTGGCCACAGGCCCACACTTGATCTGTCGGCCGCACTGGAAAATCCCAAGGCAGACTATGAGGAAACGGCACTGAACAATTTATTTGGCGGTGGCAGGCCTGAGATTGGGCCTCTCGACCGGCAACGGCCTCGGTATGGCGCCTGACGTGATCATCGGTGGCGATTGCAACTGGATCATCGTTACCCAATTGCTCGGAGAGGTTCGCTGCTCTCTGCCATTGGGCCACGACGGCGACCACCGCTTCGAGGTAGAGCAAGTCGCTGCGTATCGTGGCGACTCGCACCCCCAGAGCTCGAGGGCTTCCTTCGAGGAACGCTTCGGCCAACTCGACACGACTACGAGCTGATCGCGTTTGCCTTGAACCGAATATCTCTTTGACATCAGCGTGGAGTCGGGTCGTCCACCGCATCGAGGACGACCTGCACTATCTGAGTGCGTCACGGACCGAGTCGGCGGGTCCCAGGCATGCCTCGTCATCAGGCGACTTCTATTCAGACTGCCATCGCCGATAGAGGTCGATGAGATCCTGCCTCGCGTCGGCTGACAGTTCGTCAACTTCGAGGGCACCCGTCAGGGCAATGGTCGCCCTGATCTGCTCCAGATAGGCCGAACAGTTTGGACAATTACGAAGGTGTGCCTCAAAACGGCGGCGGTCACGGCGAGAAAGGGACCCTTCGAGATAGTCAGTGACCAACTCTACGGCTTGTTGACACACCAAGTCCTTCCGTCGAAGCGTCAACATCGCTCAGTCCTTCTCAACTTTGGAATCAAGGATCTCCCGCAAGCGAGCGCGTCCTCGGTGCAGAAGGATCCGCTGATTTCCGCTCGTGATGCCCAATGCTCCACACACTTCATTGTTGGAGAGACCCTCCACATCTCGCAGGATGACGACCTGACGTTGACGAGGCGCCAGGTCTTCGAGGGCCGATTCAAGTACGGGCACCAACGTAGCCGCGTCGAGTCGACTCTCCGTGTCGTCTCGCCATTGTTGCAGAGGATCAGCCCAATTTCCCTGATTGTCAAAGCGAGTTGGATCGACCGAATGGAGTGACTCCATCGACGTTGTCAAATTCTCTTTGGCCCCAGCCGATCGCGCGCGATTGATGAGAATGCGGTAGAGCCACGTCTTGAATGACGACCGCCCCTCAAACCGGTCAATCCCGCGCACGACACCCATCCATGTGTCCTGGACGATTTCCTCGGCCACCGCCTCGCTCGAGACCATCGTGCGAGCCATGCGAAGCATGGGTTGGTGATAGCGCGCTACGAGCATGACGAACACATCCTCATCGCCGTCACGCAGGCGGCGGAGCTGTTCGATGTCCGGCTCCACGGACCGCAGCATAAGTCTCTTGTTCCGGAATGCCATCGCGCCCGCCAGTAACGCCCGGCTGAACCGAGAGATTGGCTACGGAGCGGAAGGATCGCCACGACCTTTAGTCCTCGGTTATCCGAGTTCGTTACGTTCAGGCACGACTCAGCCCAACTTGGTGCACCGTAACGCTAAGCGCGAACTGGGGACTATATGGAAGAAGGGTAGTCACAAACAAAAAAGGAGATGCAATGAAGAGATTCACTCGTCTAGCCGTCGGGGCTAGCGCGGTAGTGGGGTTGTCGGCCTTCGCCGCGCCCATCGCTGCGGGCGCCGTGGGGCCCGCCACTGGACCGAATTTCGGCGGAGGAGGCAGTCAGCACCCTGTCTTTGTCCAGACCGATAACCTCGCTGGAAACCAAGTGGTCGCGTATGACCGCGCTTCCAGTGGCACCCTCACACTGGCCAGTACATATGCCACCGGTGGACTCGGGGGAGCCCTGAACGGCTCACAGGTCGACCATCTCGGCTCACAAGGCTCCTTGACTTATGACGCGGCTCATTCTTTGCTCTACGCCGTCAATGCCGGAAGTAACACGGTGTCGGTATTCTCGGTTCGTGGAGACCAGCTGCGCCTGCGCCAGGTGATCGGTTCTGGGGGGGCCTTCCCCGTCAGTGTCGCCGTGCATGGTGACCTCGTCTCGGTGCTGAACGCGCAGGATGGAGGCTCGGTCCAGGAGTTTTATTCGTTCTTTGACCACCTTATTCCGGTGCCCGGATCGAATCGAAACCTCGGATTGACCATCCCTACCGACGCCACGCAGTTCACCCACACGCCGGGCCAAGTGCTCTACTCGCCCGACGGATCCAAACTCATTGTGACGACGAAGGCGACAACCAACGCCATTGAGGTCTTCAGCGTTGGATTCTTCGGATCCCTGTCACAGTCACCGGTGATTGCCACTGAGCCCGGGACTGTGCCCTTCGCCCTTGCGTTCGACCCGGCCGGTCATTTGGTGGTGGGAGAAGCTGGTCCGAGTGCGCTGGCGACGTTTGATCTCAATCACAACGGCACACTCACGCCGATCAGCGAGCTGGCGAGCGGACAGACAGGACTGTGTTGGGTCACCGCAACTGGGTCCTTGCTCTACACGGGCAACACCGCCGCCAACTCAACCAGTGGCTACGTGAGTAACTCCAACGGACAACTCAGCCTGCTTGGCGCCACCCCCACCGATCCCGGAACCGTTGACGGTTCGGTCTCGTCGGACGGTCACTACCTCTACGTGCAGACCGGCGGGAACGGGATTGTTGATGAGTTCCAAATCAACGCCAACGGCAGCCTGACCGAGATCGGATCCGTGCCGGTCTCCGGTGCAGCGGGCGGTCAAGGAATCGCTGCCACCTAGCAATCGGCGCTGACTTCGAGCGGCGGTGTCTTCAATCAGATTGAGCACCGCTGCTCGTTGTAGCGCTGTATTGAGAACCGTACTCGTATCGGCTCATGGAGACGGTGCGTAATCTCGTGAAACGCTTGTCTGACCCTACGGGCGAATAGCAGTCAGCAGGTGGCTCGCGGCGGATTGGAAGCGCTTTATATCGCCAAACGAGCGGGCGATGAGCATGGCTCCCTCCAGACTGCTCACGATTGAGCGCGCTTCCTCGATTGCAGATCCGGTGAAGCGCAACGTTCCATCGTCACGACCTTGCCGCAATACCCCGGCGAGCCACTTCTCGTTCTTCTCAAAGAAGAGTGCCACCGCATCCTGCATCCCCGAAGAGAGTGTTTCGTACTCGGCCGCCAACATGCCACAGAGACACATCCTGTGGCTCCGCAGCACCTCGGCGTAAAGTTCGGCGTAAGCATCGAGCTTGCGAAGCGGATCTGCGAGGGATTCGTCGATTTCGACCAATGCTCCGGCGAATCGGACCGCATACCGGGCTATTAGGGCCTCTCCAAGTTCGGCCTTGCTAGGGAAGTGGTAGTGGAGAGCGGCATTGGTAAGCCCCAGCTCTCTGGCAACGTCGGCATAGCTGAAGGCATTGAACCCGCGTACCTGAACCAGGTGCTCCGCCACATCCAGTATTCCGTTCGCGGTGTCGATTCTTTCCGCCTTCGCTTGTTTCATTCAGCCAACCCTCACAGATCCCTGGAATATCTCCGAGGATACCACTTGACTTCTACCTACTAGTAGGTAAGGTGATAGCCAAGAGGGAAACCACCGACGAGAGGCGGTTGCGATGCACGAAGCGGAGCATCGAACGTTTGCGCAACCCGATGAGCTGCGGGAGTTCCCCCATGGGAGAGCCGAGATCGTAAAGGTCGGCAACGGCGAAGTCGGGCGCTACACATTCGAGCCCGGATGGCGCTGGTCCAACGATGTGAAACCTGTCGCCAACACGGCGAGCTGTGAAGCTCCTCATTTCCAATATCACGTCAGCGGTCAGTTGGCGATCCTCATGGATGACGGAACGGAGATTCTCGCTGGTCCAGGCGAGGTCACCTCTTTGCCCGGTGGTCATGATGCGTGGGTGGTCGGGGCGTCACCGGTTGTCACGGTGGACTGGTTCGGTGCCAGCAACTACGCGACCCAGTCCGACTCACTCTGACCGGAGCAGTTCCGGCCTGAACAGAAAGGGGCTCGAATGGCCCGCAAAATGATTGACTGCCGCAAAGTTCCCAATGACATCGGTTGCACGCTGACCATTGCCGGGACCGAAGAGGAAACGATGGACGCTGCCGTGGCGCATGCAGTTGCGAAGCACGGCCACAAGGACACGCCTGAACTCCGGGAGATGATTCGATCCGGCCTGGAGAATGCGTCACCGGCCATGGCGTAGACCCTTCGAGCGTCCGACGTCTCCGGCCGATACAGCCATGGATTCCCTTGCGATCGTAGAAGCATTTGGCGCCGCATGGGGCGCACATGATCTGGACGCAGCGGTTGCGCTGGTCACAGTCGATTGCGTCTTCGAGTCGACCGAACCGGGACCCGACGGGACCCGCTACGAGGGCCGTGACTCCGTTCGTCGGGCCTGGAAACCGATCTTCGATGACAGAGATTCGGTCTTCGAGGCCGAAGAGACCTTCGCCACAGCAGACCGGGTGGTGCAGCGTTGGCGCTACCACTGGCGAGGGGGTCACGTTCGGGGTGTCGATGTGTTCCGCACTCGTGACGGGCTCGTCTCCGAGAAACTCTCGTATGTGAAGGGTTGACAGATCTCATTTGCCCGTTGCGACAGGACTGAGCGTGGTCAAGCTTCACGAGCACCTTGTCATTGGTTGCGCGTTGCCGCCTGTGTCTCTGTCGATTGCGCCACCTCTCGACCAGGCCAGCGTTGATCGACCACTGCGATACCACCGGAACTCGTCGTTCCCTGCCAGCTCAGGTTTTAGGCGCCCGTCATCCCTTGTGCACATGACCAGTCAACCGACCACGCATCAAGAGGCTGGAGTGCGGATCCGAGTGCGGCGCCGATCTCGGTCAGAACGTAGCTCTGGTCGTCGTCCCTTGTGATGAGACCGGCATCCGTGAGTTCCCGCAGACGCTCGTAGAGAACACTCGACGACATGCCGTCACACGCGATCCGTAGCGTACGAGCCCCCACGGGCCCGTCGCTCAGCTCCCAGAGGATTCGCAGTGCCCATCGCCGCCCCAATAGATCCAAAGCCGCCATGAGGGGTCTGCCGGTAGTCGATCCTCGAACTCGGCCTCCCGGTCGAGGGGACTGTCGATTCGCCATGACCCGACCTCCGTCAGCAAGGCTTGCTATTTCGATATCCGAAACGATATCCTGGGTTGGTGTTTCGGATTCCAAAACAACAAGGAGCGCTTCGTGACCCGGATCCAGCCTGTCCAACCGCCTTATGAACCGGAGCTAGCCCAGCGCCTCGATGCCATGATGCCTCCAGGGGTGCCGCCCATCCTGTTGTTCCGCACCTT
>Ga0302177_10001695_pt1 | contig 15736 bp, 16 predicted proteins | sample I_Palsa_E1_2_FD_198780 | JGI IMG/M metagenome (GOLD analysis project Ga0302177, IMG submission 198780) | Peat permafrost microbial communities from Stordalen Mire near Abisko, Sweden - I_Palsa_E1_2 | ecosystem: Environmental > Terrestrial > Soil > Palsa > Peat permafrost | place: Sweden... | reverse complement strand
GATGCATAGCATTCTTCCCAGTGGCCACTCCATCACCTGCTGTTGCGGTTTACCTGTCAAAGATAGCTTCTATCAATTCGACGTAGTCAGCCCTGGCTGTGGCCGGGTCGTAAACACCTTGTATGCCGGAGAAGCCTGCGCCGAAAGGTTTCTATTGCTATCGCAGAGATTCGGCTCATCGCGGATTACGCCGCTACCGCTGTTCGATCCGTTCCAAGTCGCTCCAACGGCTACTCATACAGCGCGCGACGCTGGGCTGTCGGAAGATACGACGCCTATGCCGCCCATCAATGTCGAGGCCGAGCAAGCTATCCATCTCACACTGATTTGCCGTGGCGCGGCACATGCGCCCGACAGCGTCTTCACCGATTTTCTGAGAAGGATCCGCGCCAACCCTGGCCGCCCCTTGGCGGACTGGGAGGTCAGAGCGGTGAATACGGCTGTCGGAAATGGCGGCCACACGCTGACCTCCATGCTGGCAAAGATGGGCGAAGACCATCCACCGCTGAAGCGCTTCAGCTTTCCTGAAATGACCGCGGCACTCCGCCGAGAGGCGGCGCGGACGGGGCTTCGAATTCACAGCTATTTGTAACAAACGCCATCGTCTGGTTTGATTCGGGCAACTCGACGTCCGGTGTGCTCACGGCTTGCGTTGGCTCCTGATCGCCCTGGAGAAATCGTCCCCGGGTTTGCTGTTTCTTGCCTTGTCGGTGATGCGAGCGCGTTGTCGCTGTTCTTCAATGGGTGTGCTTTGATCCAGTGCGCCCACCTTGTAGAGGTATTCGGGTAGATAACCTGTCAACAGCAGGCGAAAATCTCGGGGCAGCCCAGGTTCGATCTGTCGGGCCATGCGGTAGACGATGGTCGTGCAGTTTGAGGTGATCGTGTTGTAGAACTCCGGCGTCACGGTCAACTTGTTCGCGTCCTGGACGTATGCCAGGAACAATGCGCGCATCGCAGCCTTGTCCATATGCAGCGGATACAGATAATCATCTTCGCCACGCACGTTGGTGCGTACACGGATAACGTCCCGTTCGTCGGCGGCAACCAGAATCGTTTCGTACTGTTTGAAGAAGCCGCCGATCGCGGAGTACTGCTGGCCACGTTGCTTGCGGATCTCCACCGAGAAAACCACATGGCTGCCGTCGTCGAAACCGAAGGAAATCATGGCATGCGCGATGGCCGCGCTGCCCCAATAGGACAACACCGCGTCTGCCGAGGCCAGGTGATCCAGGTCGTAATGGCGGGTTTCCCAGCGCACGTCGTAGTCGTCGTCGCTGCGCCAGGTAAAGTCGCGTACGTTGTTCAACGTAACGTTACTGCCCTGCACTGCGCCAGTGAGCAAGTGCGACGCATCGTCCGCCCAGATCCGTTGATTGGATGGCGCAATGCTTGCCCACCAAAGCAGCAACACGGCATAGATCAATGCATACGCGCCCAATGGAATCCAGCTACGCCGATGGATCGCGATGACGACGAGTGCAATCACGCCGATCACCCAAGCCGCACTGCCCATCGTGCGAATCACCCCATTGCCTGGCAATTGGTACCACAGCGCAAAGGCGCCCCATACGCCCGAGCAGAATGTGATCAGCATCATCAGGGCGATGAACGACAGCTTGCCGATCATCCATAGTTTCTTCGCCATCTCGTTCCCTTATTCCTTGTTCCGGTACGTATGCGAGTGAATCGATCCCCCAGACAAGCGTGCCGCTTTGGCCCACTGAACACAACGCATCGCTCGTGACCTGCAACGCGTCCGGTGCCTTTGAGGTCGTCGCGACGAGCCGTCATGGCTACAATCGCGCAACCATCCAGCTGAATGGACTGACGCCGCATGAAACATGGCATCCGCACCGGGATCATGCAATGCGTTGCCATTGTCATGATGCTTGGCCTCAATGCCTGCGCCATGGTCGACGTCAGCCGCGTCAAGACGCACGACTATGTCAACGAGCAGCGCACCGACGTGATCGGTACAGGCCGCCTTAGCGACCGCACGGTGCAGGCACTCAACGTGGTGGCGCTGACGGTGGATAGCTGCCAGCGCGAGTTCACGATCTGCACGGCTACAGTGGGCCACTCACCGGGATTGAACGACGAGCAGCAGCTGTCCGCGCTCGCCGAACTCTGGCTGGGCAAGGCGATCAACACCGATCGGGCAAGCGGCAGTGCCTTGATGGAAGACCAGACGCTTGACGCCTATCTACAGGCAGCGCGATATGCCTATGCCTATCTTTTCTATACGGCGCGCTCGCCTGCTGATCGTGCTTTCGCTCTGCGCCAAGTGCAGGTGATCGGGTTCTACAATTTTGCCGTGCAGCGCGCCGTAAGTCGGTTCTTCGAGCAGCTGCCGCAGCTTGGCAAGCAATGGACCCAGACATCGCTGGCCGGTTGGACAGTGATGCGGCCGCAGACCGATCTGAAACTCGCGAACAACGCGAGCGTACCAACGGAGCTCATCCCGGCCGCCGCCTTGCGCTTCAAAGGGTTGCGCAATATCTACCAGCGTGACGGTTTCGGTTCCGACTTCGTCGCTGTCACGGCACCGGAAGCGCCCGACGACGATGTGCCATGGCGCGAACCTGACTACGTGTCGATGACCGGCGCGCTGGTATTCGATGGTGCCACGCTGAACGACGTACTGGCGACGAAAGATGTTCGATTGTTGGTCAGAGATCCCTACCGCGACGACAGCATTACCATCGCCGGCCGCACGGTGCCACTAGGCGCCAACTTCACGGCGGCGTATGGCGTGTGGCTGGCCCGGTCAGGCTTTGCGAGCCAGTCCATCCGTTCACTGCTGGGGCGTGAGGGCGGGCTTACGACGCCGCGCGTGCTGATGATGCAGCCTTATGATCCGCATCGATTGACGGTGGTCATGCTGCATGGGCTGGGTAGCAGTCCGGAAGCATGGATCAACGTGGCTAACGAAGTCATGGGCGATGAGGAGTTGCGCCGCAACTACCAGGTGTGGGAGGTCTACTACCCAACCAATGCTCCGGTGGCCGTGAACCTTGCCACCATTCGCAAGGCGCTGGATGCGACGCTGCAGCATTTCGACCCGAGTGGCCAGGCTCGTGCATCGCAGAACATGGTGCTGATCGGGCACAGCATGGGTGGCCTGATCGCCCGCCTGCTGGTGTCGTCAAGCGACGACATACTGTGGAGCATCGTCCCGGTACGCGCGAACCTGTCGCCGGAAAAGCGCGCCAAACTGCGCCAACGCCTCGCGACATATCTGCAATTCACACCGATGCCGCAGGTAACCCGGGTGGTCTTTCTGGCCACGCCGCATCGCGGCACGCCCTACGCCCAGAATCGCCTCGCGCGCTTGATCGGTAATCTGATCCGACTTCCCGTCAACGTGCTGAAAGAGATGGCCAGCCTTTCCGATCTGCTGAAAGAAGATTCGGCGGCGGGCACACCGATACGCATACCGAACAGCATCGACAACCTCAGCGACACCGACCCGTTCATCGTCGCCGCGGAGAACCTGCCGATCTCGCCGCGCGTGCGCTATCACACGATCGTGGGAGTCTATAAATCAAACGGTGGACCGCTACAGGACAGCAGCGACGGCGTGGTTCCCTACAAGAGTTCGCACCTCGATGGCGCCGACTCCGAACTTGCCATCCCCTCATGGCACACCGTGCAGGAAACTCCCGCCGCAATTTTGGAGCTGCGCCGGATTTTGAGATTACATGTCGAAGCGCTGAACGAAACGCAGGCCAAGATCAAGGTCAACTAGGGGATCGGGAGAGCAACAATATCAGGCAACCTCACCTCTGTGTTGTGCCCCCTCCCTGCTCGCAGGGGAGGGTTAGGGCGGGGTCGCTCTTCGTCCAAACATCAAAACACTCTCGCTCAGCCAACGTAGGTTGGGATGAGCGCAGCGAAGCCCAACATTACCTCAAGCATCTCGAAGCGTTGGGGTTCGCTTCGCTCACTCCAACCTACGCGACGACATCAGTTCATGAGTCGAAGACGCTGTCATGCGTCACTCTGAAAATCAGGGTGGCGCACTGCAGTTGCTAAAGGTGCATGTCCCCGCTGGCAGATCGATCATCGCACTGCCCTCGAATTCCGCAGCCGAATGCCCCAGCTGCACCTGGTAGCTGCCGGCCGCGCGCTGCCACGCATGCTGTGCCGTGTCGTAGCTCGCGAGGATGCGAGCGTCGGCTGCTATTTCCACATGGCGCGTCTCGCCAGCCCTCAGCGAAATGCGGCTCCATCCCGCCAGCCGGCGTGTCTGCCCGCTACCTGGCAGAGTCACATAGAGCTGTGGCACATCGATGCCGGCACGTTGGCCACGATTGCTTACATCGAACGCCACTATCAGCCGTCCATCTTTCCAATGGGCCTGCAGTTTGTCGTAGCCAAAGTGGGTATAGGTCAAGCCATAGCCAAACGAAAACAGCGGTTCGATGCCGCGCCGTTGAAACCAGCGGTAACCGACGTCCGCACCCTCGATGTTGTAGTCCACCGAATCGGCCGGCTGGCCCTGCGGCGGCACGCCGATCGACGCCAGGCCAGCGCCGGGAATCTGCGGCCGCGGCAGCTGCGATTCGTCACGCGGCCAACTCAGCGGCAGGCGACCGGATGGTGCCACTTCGCCGAACAGCAATCGCGCGATGGCCTCACCACCACCGGCACCGGGATACCAGGCCTCAATCACTGCACCGGCATGCTCCAGCCACGGCATGCGTAATGGCCCGTTGTTTTCCAGTATCACGATCGTGTGCGGGTTTGCCTTGGCCACTGCCGCGACCAGCGCATCCTGGTGGTCGGGCAGTGTCATGTCCGGCAGGTCGAATGACTCTGCGGCCCACTGCTCGACAAACACGACGGCCACCTGTGAGCTGGCAGCGAGTTGCGCCGCCGCCGCTACGTCGTGGCCATCGTTGAACTGCACCTTGCCGTGCACGCGACGTCCGATCGCCGCCAGCGGCGGCGAAGGTTGATAGATGCGCGGGCCGGGCCAGTCAAGCGGCGCCAGCCCAGGCACGGCATTACCGGCTGGCGGCATCACGGCCGACGAACCGCCGCCGGTCAACACACCACGATCCGCATGCCCGCCGATCACCGCGATGGATGCCACCGTTGGAGCCAATGGCAGCAGATCGTGCTGGTTGCGCAGCAGTACGGCTCCGGCCTCTTCCGCATGTTGTGCCACCAACGCGTCGGCAACGAGATCGATAGGCGCCGGGTGTGATGGATGATCGATCACACCTGTGGCGAACAGGCTGCGTAGAATGCGCAGAACCATGTCGTCGATCCGCGACTGCGGTACTTCGCCCGATGCGACGGCGACCCGCAGCGGTTTGTCGAAAAATACCGTCGAGTCAAAAAACTCGCCAGCCGATTCCTGATCCAGTCCGGCCAATGCAGCCTTCCCTGCGCTATGCACGGCGCCCCAGTCGGACATCACGAAGCCTGGGTAGGCCCAGTCATGCTTGAGTACCTGATTGAGCAACCAATCGTTCTCGCAGGCGAACACGGTATTGATGCGGTTGTATGCGCACATCACCGATCCGGGATGCCCGATGCCGATGGCGATTTCGAACGCGAGCAGATCAGATTCGCGTGCCGATTTCGGATCGATCTGCGAAGCGAGCGTGTTGCGTCCGGTCTCCAACGCGTTGACCGCATAGTGCTTGACGGTGGCGATGATCTGCTGGCTCTGTATGCCCTTCACCGCGTTGCCCACGATGGTCCCAGCCAGCAAGGGATCTTCGCCGGCGTATTCGAAATTGCGCCCGTTGCGCGGATCACGCTGCAAGTCGACGCCACCCGCCAGTAATACATTGAAGCCCTTGCGGCGCGCCTCATTGCCGATCATCGCGCCGCCGGCATAGGCAATCTGTGGATCGAAACTCGCCGCCGTCGCCAATCCCGCTGGCAACGCCGTAGCGCCCTTGCCGTTCAAGTCGGGTCGGGCCACGCCCAGTCCTGCGTCGCTCTCCTGCACCGCGGGCAAACCCAACCGCGCCATCGCAGGCACGTAACCTGCCGAATCCAGCGCACCTACCGGCATGGGTTTGCCATCGCGCGCCTCACCGAAATCGGAGCGGATCAGACGAAATTTCTCCTCCTGTGTCATCGCCTTCAGCATCAGCGCAGCGCGCTGGTCCGGCGAAAGCGACGTTTTCATCCACAGTCGCGCGGGTACATCCGCTGCTCCCATGGCCATCGTGGTGATGCAAACACTACCCGCGACTACCAGGCAGCCAGCCAACCGACCATATGAACGCATCGCAGAACTCCCTCATTCGATGACCGCCACATCATAGAAGGATCGACGACGCCGTGCCCTGCCCGCATCACAAAAGTTGTCCCGGATCGCGCTGGATTATCCCTATGGTTCCCAACCATGCCTCCACGAGATCGGGCCATTGGCTGATAGGAAGCTTGTTGCGTCGCAATCCAAACGCGTGGCCGCCTTGTGCATACAAGTGCATTTCCACCGGAACACCCGCGTTCTTCAGCGCGGCGTAATAAACCAGCGATTGGTCCACGCCATCCGTGTTGTCGTCTTCTGCCTGCAGCAGGAACGTGGGTGAGGTATCACGAGAGACGGGAACATTGGGATTCAAGGTGGCATGAGCGGTCGTGAGATGCCCTGGATAAATCGCGATCGCAAAATCCGGTCGACTGCTTTTCTGGTCAGCCGCATCCACAGGCGCGTACAAGCGGTGCTCGAACTTCGTGCTGACCTCCGCCACCAGATACCCGCCTGCTGAAAACCCGAGTACGCCAATTTTATGGGAATCGATATGCCATTCCTTTGCGTGCCGGCGCACCAGGCCGATCGTTCGCTGGGCATCCTGCAGCGATGCCAACGAAGTCGTGAGATTGTGCGGGCGGCAATCGCATTGCCACACGTAAGGCACACTCGGAACGCGATACTTCAGCAATACACAGGTAATGCCCTTGGAAGTCAGCCAGTTGCAGACCTCGGTACCTTCAAGATCAATGGCGAGTATCTGAAATCCACCGCCTGGAAACACGACAACCGCGGCGCCGGTGTTTTTCCCATGAGGCGTATAGACGGTCATCGTTGGCTGGGTCACGTTGGTCACCCCCTCCATCGGGCGTCCCAAGGTCAGCTCCTTTGGACTCTGCGTGGTCTTTTCCGGCCCGGGCACCGGTTGTAGATCAGGTGCGGCTCCTGGCCATATCGCTACCTGCGTGTGGCCCGGAGACGGCTGCCATGGTGACGTCTGTGCTTGCACGCCAGCACACGCAAATGCGGAACAGAGAGCCAAGATCAATAGCTTCATCACCGTTCCTCAGCAGCGGATAGAGCGACAAAGTGTCATCAAGTCCCAGGGCCCGAGAGTGACGCCACTGAGGCGAACGAATGACAAATAGGAAAATCGCTCAGCGAGCGATCAAGGATAATGACCTGTAGTAGCACTCATGACTTGCTCGCCCGACTACCTGCTCTTGGCCGCTTTGGGCCTGCATCCTTGCGGACACGTGTCTCATATGCCTGGTTCACAAGCGATCTGACGACGGCCGGTTTGGCCGCCGCCAGCGCTACGCGAAGACCCACGACCTTACCGCCCCAAAGCAGCTTTTCTAGAAAGTCCGGATACAAGGCCAAGGCGGTTTCCCGGTCTTCTTCGGGCACGAAGACGTGGATGACGTTCTCCGCCGGCGGCACGGTGACGAAAATCTTTCCGCGCACCCGAAATGATGAAGATTCGTGGTGAGGCTCTTCCGTAACCGCTTCCAGCCCCATGGCGTGCTTGCGGACCGCGTCGATTTTCATGGGAAGTTCATCGCCGACATTACTCGTTATGCAGCGGTGTCAGGCGAGTTGACCGTCTGCCTGAGCGCAGCCATCTCCTGCCTCAATTCACTTAATTGCCGACGGGTCTGATACAGCGCCACGCTGACGAAAAAAAAGCATAAAGGTATGGCGATGATGGCCGAGTACCAAAGGTTCTCTCCCTTCACTGAAAAGTAGTAGACAGCCATCCCGACGTTAAGCGCGCAAAGGACAGTGGGCGCCCAACTTCCTACGATGTCTTGCGTATTCATCGTTCCTCCGCATCTATCGATTCAAGAGCCGCTTGTGGACGTCCGTCGCGTAAATATTCGTCGTGATAAATGTTCATCTGACTTGGCCTGGTCGCTTTCTTCCCCGTCATCCCCGCGAAGGCAGGGGATCCAGTGGTCCGGCCTCCGAGAACCCAGCGTGCCAGCCCAATCGCCCTGGTGCAACGCCCCTCAGTGACTGGTAACTGCGCCAACCATTCCAAGAATGGAAGCAACCCAATCTTCACCGGCATTCGTCAGCAACATGGCTAGTCTCAGCCAGGCATAGCCGGCAGTCCCGACATGCATACGGCTTCCAGTGCAAAAAAGCATCCGGAAAGTTGGCGCCAATGAACACCACATTACGGAGACCACCTCATGCACGACCTACTTGAAATTTCTGCGCCTTGGTGGACGTTCGTTATCCGAGGGGTGCTTACGTATTTCGGTCTGCTCGTGCTGATGCGACTGACCGGCAAACGCACCCTCGGCGATATGTCCGCTTTCGATCTCATCGTGCTGGTACTCGTAGGAGGCACGCTGCGCACGACCATCATCGGCCATGACGAGGGATTCATAGGACCGTTTATCGGCGTGGCCAGCGTGCTGGCCACCGACAAGGCCTTGGGCTGGGCCTGCACCCGATCCACGCTTATCAACCGAATCGTCGAAGGACTGCCAGCGATATTGATACGCAAAGGCCACCGCAATATTGCAGTACTCAAAGCACAGAACGTTCCGGAAGCCGCACTGGATCGCGCATTGCATGCAGCAGGCCTGACGGACGAACGCAGCATCGAAATCGGCCGGCTTGAACCGAATGGAAAGGTCACCTTCATCCGCCAGTGAGCCCTGGGATGACCAAGCAAGATTTCAGCCGAAGAAAAGGCCTCCCGAGGTGGCAAGCAGCCCCTTGTGCAAGAAATGCCGGATTTCGGCCAAAGAAAAAGGCGCCATAGGCGCCTAAGTCTTTGTTTGCAATGGAGGCCAAGGTCGGAATCGAACCGGCGTACGCGGCTTTGCAGACCGCTGGCACACGATATTTATCAAATAGTTACTGCGTTTGCCACCCGTTTTGCCACTCGAAGCGTGCCCGCTTCCGTCAGAAGCAGGCATTCAGGCGAAATCGATGCACGCATTTGCGTTAACCTGGATAGTGCTCTACGTATCGCGCCTGCCCCGCCGTGGCGCATGTGGCTCCCCCAGCAGAGACGCGCAGCTCAGCACCTGACGCAAAGGAAAATTCCGCGGACAAGGAAGACAAAGTCTCGAAGGGCAGCATCAACAGCGAGTGCGGCTGATTGGCAATCACTATCCATGCGTCCGAGATTGGTCCAATGGCGCCCGCTAGCTCGCCCGACCAGGTCGCACCGAAGAAGAATAGCTTTGCAGGCCCAACGAAACCTTCGCCAGCACTCACGCCAGGCTGACCCGTCGAACGATGTAAGTACGCCTCCGAAAAGGTGACTAGGAGACCTTGGCCATCAGCAGTGACGCTGGCCACAACCGAGTCGTGAAATTCCAATGCCTCCTTCATTGATGCTGATTGCCTCGCCAGTGGATATGTACATAGGAGCGTCTAACCGTAGTGTCGCCTTCGGCTCCAGGCTGTGTGAAAACGCAGAGCTGCCTTCGCAGCATGTGCCTCCTAGCGACATGGAACAGGCAGCACGGGTTAGACTACATTTTGAAATTTACTCGGCACGTTAGCGTCCTCCGGAAGCAATCGCCACTCAATGAGCCACACCCAAGCTATCGCAATGCAAGCGAAAGCGTTTCTCGAGGCCTACGAAACGCTCGACGACTCCATGTATCAAAAAATACAACTTGGGTCTGTGCATTTCAGAACTCTAATCTTCGAACGAGCGCCAGTTGTCACTGCTGCCATTGTTTGTATTGCTTTTGCAGCAGAAATGGCCATGAAGGCACTGATCGTCGATTCTGCGGGTGGACGCCTTTCGGGACTTCCAAAAAGTCATGATCTTGATGAACTTTTCAAGAACATATGCGGTGACGTACGCGTGGCAATTGCATCAGCATTGAATAAATCGCTACTGGAAGTAGAAGACAGTCTTAGGAAAAATGCAAAAGCTTTTGCGCAATGGCGCTACTCCTACGAAGAAGGGGCTTGGGCAGATGAAGAATTTCTTCGTGCTTTCGTCAGGGTTGCGCTCGCTCAAATCGCCGGGCCGTAGCGTCACGGCGCCGTAGTGAAAAGGTCAAATCGATGTTGCGTTGAAACCCGTTCTCGAAGCCTTTGTAAGGCAGCGGCCCCCCTTCAAAGTGCCGCCATAGAACTTCCGCTACGTCGAAAGCGGACATTCCCAGATCGTCGCTTTGTTGTTCGTTGTGCAAGGAGCCTGTGCCCTCAGCGCATGTCGTGGGTGAATTATGGGGAGATCGACAAATTTCTCAAATTGGGTCCCCCTTGGGGACCAGAACTCCGGCGTTGAACGAGACTACTCGTGACTCAACCCGGCTTGTAATTGGGTCCACTAAAGGGAGGCGAACATCAGTCCCTCAAATCGAGGGCTTGAGTGCAGGTAGCACGTATCCGACCGGTCCCAATGTCACCTGCCACGCCTCGCCGAGCTCGCTAAGGCGTTGGTTGATCCATTCGACGGGTACTTGGTCGATTCCCACGTCGATGAACAATGCGTCCCCGGGAAATCTCTTTATGTACTCAGTGCGAACCCCTTTGAGGACTCCAACCCTTCGGTCGTACTCAGGATGATTCGTTCCCGAGCCGCCACGCCCGAATCCCCATTGGTCAGTAGAGAAACCAATTCGTTCAGTAGGACCGCGCGCTCCACGACCACCACGGCCATCTGCGGTGGCACTGCTGCCGCCGTCACCACCGATTATCAGGCCTCCGTCGCCCTGAATGAATCCGCCGCCTCCCTTACCCCCAGTTCCCGTTGTCCCGCCTTCCCCGCCACGACCGCCGATAACCACTCCGTGGCTGCCGATGATGGTGCCCCCACCTCCTTCGCCGCCCAGGCCGGTACCTCGCCTATTCAAGTTCTCGGAGACCCACTTCTCGTGCTCGATCTTCCAGCCGTGTAGCTGGTCTTCCGAAAAATCAGCGCCATTGTTCTTATCAGCCATGTCCGCGCAGTTGCTGCAGAGAAAGATCGCGTTAGTGATTGCGCAGCGTTCAGCAGCCGTCATTTCGCTCTTGTATCTAGGCCCCCCTGACGCGGCTGCACAGATGTGTGCTGCTTTTCCGATGTATAGAAATTTACCGTGCTCTTGATCCGAGGGTGCGAGCGTGTGCACGCGACATTCGGAGTTTGAGCAGATGTACGCGGCGCGCTTACACAGCGCCTCTACAACTGGCTTTGAAAAGTCGTCACGGGATGAGAGCATGCCCAGGTTTCTCTTTTGAACTGATTGTTTGGCGTCAGCCTCAACGAGCCGTTAGTTCTCTAAGCTACCGGCATCAGCGGCTGATGCGAATCAGTTGGAATTATTTTGCGACGACGTCCTTCGGATGACCTCATCGAATAGTTGCTGCAAGTCAGCTGGCGACATCGCTTGAAGTTCTTTTGCGGCCGCATCGGTTACTGCTTTGTTTCCTTTTCCCTCACCACGCGACCTGACTTTTCCCATTTCAGGGCTGAGTGTGAAGTAGAAGGGGCCTGCTGAGCTGCCGGGAGCTGATGCCACTACGACTGTGCGCCCGTCTGAGCAGTCATAGACAAGCCATTCTGATCCACCGAACTGCTTTGTAATTGGTCCGCTCTTGCATGACAAATTTTGCTGGCTGGCTGGATTAGGAATAGCGGCAAACGAGCGCTCACACACTTGAAAAACCGTCAACGTTAATAGAGATATTGCCAAATTTTTCACAGACATTATACGGCCGATTCCTTTGCAGTCTTACAAATGAACGTTCCCAAGCGATTTGAACGGTAATCCACATTTTACGCGTTCACCGTTGGCACTCTAATCCTTCCCTGACGTTCGCTTTGAGTCTCTAAGAAATTTATTTACACCAAATAGCACAGCGCAAAAAATTATGGCCAAAAAGACACCGAAAATCCCTGCTTGGCCCAACCCTTGTAAGTAGCTCATCCAGCCACTTTGCGTAACGTGACCGTTGATGACCTCAGTTGACATTTTATGTCCGTCCCAGCTTTTGTAAGAAACGCCCTCGGAGTATTTTGCGGGCCATGTCAGGACTGCCAAAGGCAAGGATGCAATGAAAAAACCAGCCAGGGTGATAGTCCGCCAGTGCAACAGATTGTATTTGCGCAGAACGAAGAAAACAGGCAACGCCAGAGCCACAACATGTAACAACACGTATAGCAGTACGAACATGGAGCTAGCAGTTGACCCCGACAAAACGTAGTCGATCGCAACCGGAGTTGAGATCGAGCACAGAAATGCGAGGACTACAGCAATGGGCTTCATCAAGCATCTACTAATGTAAGTTGCTAAGCAGTGATTGTGTTTGCGGCACCCACACTCCGTTTATCAATCCTGCTAACCCCTTGGCATATTTGGACTGTTTCCAATTCGTACCTTCCCCAAAATTGTGCACAACGCCATCACACACTTCGCGGGCCACATAACCTGGGAATAGAGGGTGCCCGGGTAGCGTCACATTTACTACAACAGGGTTTCCAGTCACCTTGTCGGTCGTCAGATAGGACATGACAGGGCTGTTGTTGTAGCCACCCGGGTCGGTTCCAAACGAGCTGACTTTGTCGACCGCATCATAGAGATTCTGTATCGCCGACGGAGTGGCATTGTTATACGTCCCCTGCGGGGTAGCAGGCGAAGGAGAACCTGGTGTTGGATTATTTGCGACCTGCTGCATAACAGCGGACGGATCAGCACCACCATCGCTAACAGGCACATCGTAGGCATGATAGAACGCCGAGCTGTCGTCCATTGTCGCCGGCCATCCCTCAGGTTGTGGAAAGCTAACCGTCGGGCCGCCGGTCGGTGCGGTGCAAGTGACAGTTCCACCTGCGGCAGCGCATGAGAGCGCCAATTCGTCGAACGCATTTAACGGATTGGAACCCGAGTACTCGAACGTGGATACACCCGCCGCGACTCCAAATGGATCACTTTGTGTGTACCGACCGCATCCATTGCAGAAATATCGATTGTTGTTGAAAAAAAGACCTGTTTCCGCGTCGGCATATTGCCCTGGGAACCGGAGATTTAGCGTGTAACCATTGCTGCTTGTGGGCGGCACTTCACCCCAAGAATTTCCCGCATAAGCCCACTGCCAGATCACGGTGCCCGCGCCATTGGTCACCACTCGCGGAGTGCCTAGCTGGTCAGCAGTTACGTAGTTAACCGTGCTGGTAGTCAAGCTGCCACTCATGGTGTTGTCGATGACCGCCACCGGGATCTGGCCTAGCCAAACATAGTCGCGATTTGTGGTGCCGTACTCACCAATAATCTGAGCGGATTCGTAGTCATATCGTTCAATATTACCCCCCACATTTTTGGCGACACGCTGGTTATGAGCGTTGTACGTGTAGTTGGCGATTGTGCTGCCGCCGAGCTGGGCCACGGTCATACGGTTCCGATCACTGTACCCGTAGCCATAGGTGTTACCCGCCTGCGTCATTGCTGTTGTGTTTCCGTCGGCATCAACACTGAGCGCGTTGGTACCCATTGCAGCTTGACGTATCGCTCGATCAAATTTACATCACCCCATCTCAGGCCAAGCATCTCGCCTGCCCGCATGGCAGTCTCCATACCGAGAAGAAACGCGAGGCCTACGCGTTGCGTGGCGGTATCGGCAGCTAACCGTTCACCTAGGCCAAAGCCCAGCTTCATCCGCTCGATTTCATTAGCCGTGATGCGCCGCTTGCGACTCGGGGGCGCCTTGGGCCGCGTCACGTCTCGCATCGGGTTCTCCCGTAACCAGCCGAAGTCGCGGCGGCAGCTCTCGAACACTGTCCGCAGCAGCTTCATTTCTCGCAACACCGATGCGGGCGACACTGACTTCAACCGATCGTCCCTCCACCCGGCAATATCTGCTGCCGTGATTATCGCGAGTCGCTTGCTGGCCAGCGCGTGCCGGCCCATCGCGCCCAGTCGGAGCAGCTCCCACTTGAAGCCTTTGTGAAGGGGAGCCACGTCACGACCGTAGCGCTCAAGCGCTTCCGCAAAGGTCTTGTCGGGCAGCTTGACTCCGCCCAGCTGAGCCTCCTGCTCAAGGGCCCAGGCTGCGGCCTTTGCTTTGGTATCGAACACCTCCGACCCTCGCACGCCGCGCACCCATACCTGCGCCCGCCATTTTTTGCCCGACTTCTGGATGCTGGCCATTTACTCCCCAAAATGGGTGATTCGTGGGGGGAGAGACTAGGGCAATACGTTGCGACTTGTCGAATTAGGCCCAAAGAAAAAGCCCCTGAAACCGCACAACAGTGCGCCTTCAGGGGCCTTTTGTACCTCAAGCGTATTCACCCGCTTTTACATCAATGGTGCCCAAGAGGGGACTCGAACCCCTACGACTTACGTCGCTACCACCTCAAGGTAGTGCGTCTACCAGTTCCGCCACCTGGGCAGGTGTGTTGCGTGTTGCTGTCTTGCTTAACCTTTAGTGCTTGATCGGCTGTGCTGGCGGCGTGGAGCTGGCGGCGGCGGGAACGGCCGTCGGCACTTCGGAGGCAGCTGGTGCAGCGGGCTTCGCAGCCTGGGTCGCCGGCTTGACGGCGACAACGCCTGACATGACGCCCAGATCAGTGGTGGTGCTGTGTGACTGACCGTTGGCGTGCAGGTAGATGCCCATGCCTAGGCTCAGCAGGAAGAACAATGTAGCCAGCACGCCGGTGGCACGGGTCAGGAACGTGGCCGAGCCACGCGCACCGAATACCGTGGCCGATGCACCGCTGCCGAAACCGGAGCCAGCATCCGCGCCCGCGCCGTTCTGCAGCAGGATCAGCACGATCATTGCTGCAGCGATCAGGATGTAAAACACGCTGAAAATGACGAACATGATTTTCTATTGAGCCTGTGCGCTTAGTGCGCCGCGGCGCAGATTCCAAGGAAGTCGGATGCGGTCAGAGAGGCCCCGCCGATCAGTCCTCCGTCCACATCCGCCTGCGCGAATAATTCAGCGGCGTTGGCCGCTTTGACGCTACCGCCGTAAAGCAGTCGAGTCAGCCGGGCAATGATAACATCTTCTTTTTCCAGTTGGCTACGAATGAACGCGTGCACCTGCTGGGCCAGCTCTGGCGTGGCCGTGCGGCCGGTGCCGATCGCCCAGACGGGCTCATAGGCGATCACCGCGGTATCGAAGCTGGCAATGCCGTTCAGCGTCAGCACGGCCTGCAGCTGGCGGGCGATAACCGCCTTGGCCTCGCCTGCCTCGTGCTGCTCCAGCGTCTCGCCCACACAGAGAATCGGGGTGAGCCCGCCCGCCTTGGCTGCGGCAAACTTGCGCGCCACCAGCTCATCATTCTCGCCGTGATAGTGGCGGCGTTCGGAATGGCCAACCAACGCCCATTGCGCGCCGACATCGGCCAGCATCGCGGCAGAAACTTCACCGGTGTAGGCACCCTGCCCCTCGTGTTCGCTGACGTCCTGCGCGCCGATGCCCAGGCCGGAGCTGGCGTGCTGCGAGGCCAGCTCTGCTAAGTAAGGAAACGGTGGAAACACGATAACGTCGATCGAAGCCGGTTTGCCGGCGGCTACGTCGTTCACCAATGCGGTGGCCATG
>Ga0302177_10001694_pt1 | contig 15738 bp, 14 predicted proteins | sample I_Palsa_E1_2_FD_198780 | JGI IMG/M metagenome (GOLD analysis project Ga0302177, IMG submission 198780) | Peat permafrost microbial communities from Stordalen Mire near Abisko, Sweden - I_Palsa_E1_2 | ecosystem: Environmental > Terrestrial > Soil > Palsa > Peat permafrost | place: Sweden... | reverse complement strand
CGAGATCGCGCGGCGCGTGCCGGCCATCTCGCCGGGCTTGCGGAACAGCGCAATACCGACCTGCTTCTCGGCGCCCGAAATTTTATTCTTGACGGTGACCTTCTGCGCGTCCACGGGAAGATTGGCGACGCGCAGGCGATCGTCGAGAAACGGATCGCGCTTCGCATCGATGCGCAGTTTAAATTCATCCTTGACGGTATCGCCGATCGTCACGAGGCGCTCGGCGAGCCAGTCTCCGAGTCCGTTGCGATCGAGCACGGACATTGCGATATCCATATTGGTCTTGAACTGGAGCAGCCGCTCGCGCGTATCGGTGACGGCGCCCTTCCTGATGCCAACGAACTCGACGCCATACTGCTTTTCAAATGTTTCCGCGAGCGCAACGAAGTACTCCGAGTTCATCTTCATCCCGTAGGGATGGCTCAGATAGCCGACGACCTGCTGGCATGTCTTGCCCACCATGCCGGACTCGACCTTAGGCCAATAGCCTTTGACGGTCTTGCCCAGCATGACCATCGGACGGCGATCCTTCGGATCCCAGTCGTCCATCTTCTTCAGTGCCGCGACGACCTGGTCGTAATCGTTGCCGTCTTCGACTGTCAGGACATTCCAGCCGTAGGACGTCCACTGTTCCGCGAGTTTGTAGCCGTCGTACTTGGCCGCGATCACGCCGCCGAGCAAGGAGTCATCGATACCGGCGTTGTTATCGGAGAACATGACACGCAGGCGCTTGCCGACCTGCATCGCGAGCGCCTGGGTCTTCAATTCCTGCGCATGCCCTTCAGTCATCGCGAACTCACCTTCAAAGGCGATGATCTTGGGCGCCTCTATCGACGCGCCGATGATGTCCCAGAAGGCGGCTTTGCCGGCGGCCGTCGCGATACCAATTCCGGATGGGCCGCCGTTGACGTCGTTTGTCAGATCGGTACTTTCGGCGTGCCCAGCCAGCGCCCGGATGCCCCTGCCCTTCGCCTCCGCGAACAGCGGATCATCGACGAGCTTGTTCTCCTGCAGGATCGTCGCCATCGCGCCCGCGCCGCGCCGAAAGCCGATGGCATCGACGCTGAGCATCGCGACGTGTGGATCAACGTAGTAGCGCTTGTCGCCGGTTACCTTGTATTTGCGGGCCAACGCCTCGCCCATGATCATCCAGAGCGCATAGCAGGTCGGAATGCAGTGGCCGCCAGCCAGCATGAACTTGTCGCCATAGGGATGCTTGGGCCGGCGATAGTCGTAGCGCAGGCCGCCGAACTCGGGACCGGCGAGGTGCACCGCTACGTTATAGGGCGTGTAGGCCAGAGGACCGCCGAAATGCCCGGTCTGGGCATAGTTGCCCAGTAGCACGAGCGTCATGCAGGTCATGAAGCCGACGTCCTCGAGACGCTCCCGATCGTAGTCCAGGCCGAGCGGCTCGATGGGCGACAATACTTTTCGTGCGCTCACAGCCATGGGCGGATCTCCAAGGGAAACTCAAAGGGTGGTGACATTCTAACTGACCACGTGGCCGATCGCGTTGACGTAAATGGCGTAGATCGAAGTACTGGCGCACATGAACAGCCGATCGCGCTTGGCTCCGCCGAAGCATAGGTTCGCGCAGATTTCAGGCAAATGCAGGATGGCCAGTACGCTGCCGTCAGGATGGTGCACGCGTACACCGTTGGTATCCGGGCCGCCCCAACCCCAGCCGCACCAGAGGTTGCCATCGGTGTCACAGCGGATGCCGTCGGTCATCCCGGGCTTGAAATCGGCAAACACCTGCGGATTGGACAGCGCGGTGCCCTTGACGTCAAAGACGATGACATTGCCCGGGTATTTGGGGCCGTCGGTGAAGCCGCTGTCGACGACGTAGGCCTTTTTAAAGTCGGGCGAGAAGCAGATGCCGTTGGGCCGACGCATCGGACCTTCGGCGGCAACCGCGACATGGCCGGCCGGATCGATGCGATAGACGCGGGTGGGCAGCTCGAAGGCGGCCTTGTGCCCCTCATACGGGTTCATGATGCCGTAGCCCGGGTCGGTGAAGAAGATCGAGCCATCGTGAAAAATCGCCAGATCGTTCGGCGCGTTGAGCTTCTTGCCTTCGAAGCTGTCGCACAAGATGGTCCAGCTGCCGTCGTACTCACGGCGACGCACGCGCCGCGTATCGTGTTCCACGGCGATCAGCCGGCCCTGCATATCGCGTGTGTGACCGTTGGAATAGCCTGAGTCGGGCTGATAGATGCTGACATGGCCGTCATCCTCGCTCCAGCGCAGTACGCGGTGATTGGGAATGTCGCTCCAGAGCAGGCAGCCCCAGTCAGCCATCCAGACCGGGCCTTCGCACCAGAGTCCGGCATCGGTGCCGATTCCGTGCCAGAGGCGTTGCAGCGGCGAGTTCGATTGATTGCCTGAAAAGCGCTTGTCCTTGATTTCCCATGCGGGCTCCGGATAGGAAACCGGGTCGTTGCCGCTCCAATCGCGGTCGCGGGCGAATTTATCGGTGCCTGACAGTGCGGCGCTCAAAGGCGCGACGATGGCGGCGGACGCGACGGTGGACGACAGAAAATGACGTCGGCTCAACGGCTGCATGCAATGCCCCCCGATATTGTTAAATGTCTGGACAGGTCGGCCGAGTAGCCGGAAGCCAACACCCGTCATACCACCGTGCAGATCGCCGCACTGTAGGCCGGCAATCTTACGCTGAGCTTGCCGTCAGCTACATGCATCGACTCAGATTTTGCTGCCTTCCAGGTGCCTTCCGGCGTCACCGCCGCGCCGCCGAGCGTCACGCCGGTTTTCGCATCGACCGCTGGGGCGCTGAGTCGATCAATACTGGCCCGTCGACCTGCGGGTGGCCCCGCGATCTGCAGCTCAACGGCGTGCTCCGCCGCTCCTTTGTTGATCAGCGTGATCGCCAGCGCGCCGTCGTCGGAGCGAGTCGCATAGGCTTTGATCTCGGGGGACTGCGTAGCCACATCGGTCTGCAGTAGCTTCCCCTTGCCGCCAAGAGAAAACGCAAGCATCCCGTAGTATTCCGGCCGCGACGCATAGTGGCCGTGCTCATCATCGGCGATGGGCGAGTACGAACTCATGAAGTCCAGGTGATTCATGCCGGTCTCCATGTTCACGCCGGAGCAGCCGTTGGCAGCCAGCGTATACATGAAGTCCAGCACCCAGAGCGCGCCCGCCATCGTGTCACTGACACCGGGGCGACCACCGCCGGAGAAAGAGTTCACCTCGCAGATCCGATAGGGCCGTCCGCAGCTCTGGGACGCCGCGTGCCATTGATCCATCCTGCCCTGCAATTTCGGATCAGCGGCCAGCAATTTCTCGATCGTGCTGGTGTCGTTCTGATGTTCGCGGTAATAGTGAGCTGTCAGCAGAGCCGCGTCCGTGCCTTCATCGGCGGCGAAGCGCGTCACCCAATCGGTATTGCCCGCAGCATCAGGACCGGCTAAGGGGATGTGTGGAAAGCGCGCGCGCAGCGCGCTCTTGTAGAGCCTATATTCGCCGAGCCACGCGTCGTAGCTATATTCCGTTCTATGCTTGGCGCCTACAAACAAGTCCGGCTCGTTGCCGATCTCGCAGGCCACGAGTCGGTGCCCGGCGCTGGGCAACACGACGGCTGCCTCGGCGAGAGCCTCGGCCTGCGTGCCTCTGCCGAGGTTGAATCCCCAGATGAGATTCCACCCGGTCGCATCCAGAAAGGCACCGAGGTCCTTGAGCACCGCATCGTTGATCACCGTCGCATAGGCGCTGGCGACAGCCGGATCGCGGGCCGCGTAGTGGGCGTAGTCTGAAGTGTTGCCGCCAATGCGGATAATGCCGTGCTGGCTCAAGGTGCGGATGAGCTCGACGTGGACGCGGGCGGCGCGATTCATCACCCCGAGTCGGGCAACGGATGAGACTTCGAACCCCAGACCGAGGAAGTCGGGCGCGATCGTTGCGAGCGGCTTATCGGTGTGAACCAACACCGCGAGCGGGGTTGCCTCAGCGCTGGTCTGCGCGCGTGCGCAGTGCGCCGTCGCGCAAGTGCCGAGCGCAAGACTATTGATGACGAACTCGCGGCGATCCATATGGTTTTCCTTATCCAGGAGGCCTCGGTACCCTGCAATTTAGCACATTGCTGACTGTCTCTTTCGCCAGTACCTGTGCGGGGTTAGGCTTGGCGAAATGAGCCGCGCGCTACTCGTCATAGGGGCGATTTTCATCATCGCCGGGCTACTGTGGCCCTGGCTGCAGCGACTGCATTTGTTCCATCTGCCCGGCGACGTCGTCATCGATCGGCCGGGATTCAAGTTCATGTTCCCGATCACGACCATGCTGATCGTGAGTGCGGCGCTCTCATTGCTGGCGTGGCTGCTGCGGCGATAGGTTTAGGATTAGAATTGCAGCCGCGGGACAGAAAGCGGGGGGATATATGAGGCTCTTCATTCTATTGGCCGTAATGGCTGTGGGCGCGTCAATGCCGACGCTGGGTGCACAGGACGCAGGCCGTACGGACAGCATCGCCAGCGCGCCGTTCGGTCAGACCGCGGATGGTACGTCGGTGGCGCTCTATACCCTGCGCAACCATCATGGGATGACCGCCAAGATCGCGACCTATGGTGGAACCATCGTTTCTTTGACCACGCCCGATCGGCACGGACATTACGCTGATGTGGTATTGGGCTTTGACAAGCTCGACGATTACCTGGCGCACCGGACCTATTTCGGTGCGATGGTCGGCCGCTATGCGAATCGCATCGCCCATGGCCAGTTCACGCTCGATGGCGCGACTTACAAGCTAGCCGTCAACGATGGCCCCAATGCGCTGCATGGTGGCAAGGTCGGATTCGATAAAGTCGTCTGGAAGGTGGCGCTGGCGAAGGTCACAGCGCAGGGGCCGCGCCTCGAGCTGACTTATCTGAGCCGCGACGGCGAAGAGGGTTACCCTGGAGATCTGAAAGTCACTGCCACTTACACACTGACCGAGAACAACGCTCTGCGCCTGGATTACAAGGCCACCACTGACAAGCCCACGGTCGTGAACCTGACGCAGCACACCTATTTCAACCTGCGTGGCCACGGCGATGTGCTCGATCACGTTGTGCAGATCAACGCTAATCGCTATACGCCGGTCGATGAGAGTCTGATTCCAACCGGTGAGCTCAGAACTGTGACCGGCACGCCCTTCGATTTTCGGGAGCCAACCGCCATCGGCGCGCGCATCGGTGGTCCCGACCCGCAGCTGCAGGTCGGCGCCAAGGGCTACGATCACAACTGGATCATGAATAAGCCGCTGGGAAAGCTCGGCGTTATCGCAACGGCATTCGACCCGGAGTCAGGTCGCGTGATGGAAGTATCTTCAACGGCGCCGGGCCTGCAGTTCTACACCGGCAATGGTCTCGACGGCACTCTCACCGGCAAGGGCGGCATCGTGTATGCGCGCCGCTCCGGGTTCGCCATGGAAGCCGAGGCTTTTCCGGATACACCGAATCATCCGGATTTTCCCTCGGTCGTATTGCGACCGGGTAAGACCTATCGCAACACGATCATCTTTCGGTTTTACGCGCGCTGAACAGGCGCTCGCGGCTAGCCACTATTGGCCGATCTTCTGCGTAATGTAGAGGCCTGGCTTGCCGCGTTGGTTCAAGCCGAGCGCCAGCAGCGCATGGTCTGACTCCCACAGATGCACCAGCGGCAACCCGCGACGCTTGAATTGCTTGGCGGCCTGAATCACCTGCGGCGTGTCGTCCCAGCGAGCGCTACTCAATGACTGCGCGACAGTGGAGGTCGTGGGCGATTCATTAGCCATCGTGCTCATCGAGGAACGCTTGAACACGACGCTGGCAACCGATGTGGAGGCGTTATTCAAATACGCCGGCGACGGTACGAACACACGATCCTGTTGGAGCTGCCAGCGCGACGCGCTCGCACCGCTGTGTGTGGCCGTTGTGCTTTCGGCGTGCACTCGACTCGAATGATTGCCCGCTACGTTAGCGCGTAGCAGGGCATTTGTGAGCGCATTGGTATTGTTATTGTCCGATGCGGCATTCGCCGAGACAACGCACAGCAGCCCAATCAGCCCGATGAGGCCTCGCCGGAATGTGTCTATAGTGCTTCTTGCCATGGCACACATCGTGCGCGGCGCCGCCCTTGAGCGGCAGTAGAAGGCTGTCAGGTTTTTTGGTCAGCGCGGGACGACGGTCGGCTGCCAGACGTACCGTGAGACTGCTCTTCAATGGGGCGGGATACCGTCCTACAAAAGTGATTTGTAGGAATCTGCCGGCCTCGCCAGTGCTCAGTTGCTGGCAGCGTTGAGCTGCTCGATTGCGGCCTCGTCCAGCTCCAATTGCGTCGCGGCGACCAATTCCTTCACCTGATCTACGGAGGTCGCGCTGGCGATGGGCGCCGTGACGCTCGGCCGCGCGATTTCCCAAGCCAGTGCCACGGTCGCGGGCGAGGCGTTATAACGATGACCCACGTCATCGAGTGCAGCGAGGATTTTCAGGCCACGCTCATTGAGGTACTTCGCGACGACATCCTTGCCGCGCGCGCTCTTCGACGCATCGGCGGCCGTACGGTATTTGCCGCTCAGAAATCCGGAGGCGAGCGCGTAATAGGCGACTACGCCAATATGCTGTGCCAGGCACAGCGCCTCGAGCGCGGCTTCATATTTGGAGCGATCGTAGAGGTTGTAGTGTGGCTGCAGGACTTCGTATCGCGGCAGAGCGGCCTTGCGGCTGACCTCGAGTGCTTGGGCCAATCGCACGGCTGTGTAATTGGAGGCGCCGATCGCGCGCACCTTGCCGGCGGCCATCAGCCCCTGGTAAGCCCTGAGCGTCTCATCGAGCGGGACACTCGCGTCATCCATGTGTGAGAAATACAGATCGATGTGATCGGTCTGCAGACGTCGCAGCGAATCCTCGGCCGCGCGCATGATATGGGTGCGAGACAGGCCCTTCTTGCCCGGCACGATCTCCATGCCGACCTTGGTTGCAATCACGACATCGTTGCGCCGGCCGCTGCGCTTGAACCAGTTACCGATGATGGTCTCGGACTCGCCGCCCTGATGGCCGCTCACCCAGCGCGAGTACACGTCCGCGGTGTCGATGAAGTTCAGACCGGCACCGACGAATGCATCGAGCACTTTGAAAGATGCGGCTTCGTCGACTGTCCAACCAAATACGTTACCGCCCAGACAAAGCGGGGCAACCCGCAACGTGGAACGACCTAAAGTACGCGGTCGCATGGGACTGCCTCCCGTCATGAATTCCGCGATCCCAGGCCGAGTTTTGCCGCCAGACCGATACGCTGCAACTTGCCGGTCGCGCCCTTGGGAATCTCGTCCATGAAAAGCAGTTTGCGCGGCACTTTGAAGTCCGCCACGCGTTCAGCCACGAATGCGCGCAGTTCAATTTCCGTGACCGACATACCCTCACGCAGGACGACGACCGCGCCGACTTCCTCGCCCAGCTTGTCGTGCGGAATGCCGAACGTGACCACCTGCTGCACGGCCGGGTGATCCATGAGCACCTCATCGATTTCACGGGGCGAGATTTTCTCCCCTCCCCGACTGATGATCTCCTTCAAACGCCCTGTGATCGAGACGTATCCATCTGCATCCAGAGTTCCCAGATCTCCGGTCCTGAACCAGCCATTGACGAAGGCTTCGGCATTGGCTTTCGGATTATTCTCATAGCCCTTGGTGACGTTCTCGCCGCGAATCACGACCTCGCCGGTGATGCCTGTGGCAAGCAGATTGCCGCTCTCATCCATGATCGCGATTTCCGGGCCGGCCGCGGGCCCCACGGTGCCGGGCTTGCGAATACCGGGCGGCAGCAGATTGCTGGCCATCTGATGCGTGGCCTCGGTCATGCCGTAGGACTCGATCACGGGGACACGAAATGTGCTTTCCATTGCGGTAATCACCGCGCGCGGCAAGGCCGAGGATGAGGAACGAATGAAGCGCAATCGGTGCGCAGCAAGGGTCGCCTCATGATGATGTGCGCGCGCCAGAACCGTCTGATGCATGGTCGGCACCGCGGTATACCAGGTTGGCTGCACCACCTCCATCCAGCCATAGAATCGCAGCGCATTGAAGCCAGGCGTGCAGAACACGCTGCCGCCTGCCGATAGTGGTGCGAGCACCGCCGCGATGAGTCCGTGGATATGAAACAGCGGCATGATATTCAGGCCGCGATCAGCTGGCGTGAAGGCGCAGGTGCGCCGGATATTTTTCGCCGAGGCGCACAGATTGCGCTGAGAGAGTGGCACGATCTTTGGCCGCGATGTGGTTCCCGAGGTGTGCAGCACCAGCGCGATGTCATCGGGTGCGGGAGTGCGCTCAGGCTGCGGCGCACCCAGCGAGATTCCTGAGGTCTCGAGCGAGAAGCTTCCAGCGCCGCGCTGCGGCCGCGGGCAGAGCGTGAGGATTGAAACGCCTTTGTTGCGCGCAACCTCGATCGCCGGCGAGCTACTGCCGGCCTCGACGATCAGCGCCTTGGCGCCAAGATCGGACAGATAAAACTCGAATTCCTCGGCCCGATAACCCGGATTGAGCGGCGCCGAAGCCGCAGTTGATGCAACGGCAAGGAAAGCGGTGGCCATTTCAGGCCCGTTTGGCAGCACGATCGCGACCCTGTCGTTCGCACCGATCCCGATGCGGCGAAGCGCGGCGTCGGTTTCCGCAAGCTGGCCGCGCAGTTCGCCATAGGTTAGATCAGGCACGCTGGCGGCCGATAGAGCCGCGGCACCTCGCTCGCCGCTGCTCAGCAGATCCCGTAAGGTGGACTCAGTGGACATCCGCGAGCTTATCGACGCGTCGCTTCATGCGCAGTCGTAGCGGCTTGAGCACAGCGAGCGCCATGATGGCGGCCCCGAAGTTCAGGATTGCCGACGCCCGAAACACCGAGCTCCAGCCGCCCGCCGCCGCATATACCGAGGTCAACGGCACCAGCAATGCGGCGGTACCTTTCGCCGTATACAGCAGCCCGGCATTGGTGGCCGCATAGCGCGTGCCGAATGCATCGCTGCAGGTTGCGGGAAATAAGCTGTAGATCTCGCCCCAGGCGAAGAACACCAGTCCGCTCAGCACGACGAAGGCGAGCGGATCGCGGCCGTAGTGGCTGAGCAGAATGATGCCCGCGCCCTCGAGAGCGAAGGCCAGGAACATCGTGTTCTCGCGTCCGAGATAGTCCGAGATCCAGCCAAAGACTGGCCGGGTGATGCCATTGAGCAGCCGGTCCAAAGAGAGTGCAAAGGTCAACGCCGGCAGGGTCAGGCCGACGAGGCTGACCGGCACATCAGCGACGTGAAAATCCAGTGCAATCGGGCCCAACTGCGCGGTCGCCATGAGCCCGCCGACAGCCATCATCACAAACATGGCGTACATGACCCAGAACACCGGCGTCAGCAGCATCTCTCTGGGATTGAACTCCTTGCGTGTCGGTCGTCTGATCGGAGCCGCAGCCTGCGCCGCGCGCGCGAGCGAGGCGGCGACGGCACCGCTCGGTTGCATGAGGAACCAGGCCAATATAAGAAGGGCGAGTCCCTGCCCGATGCCAAAATAGAGAAAGGTGTGCTGATAGCCGCTCGATTTGATCATCGCGGCGATTGGCACGATGCTAAGACTGGATCCGGCGCCAAATCCCATGGCAGTCAATCCGGCCGCGAGTCCGCGCTTATCCGGGAACCACTTCAGCGCATTGCCGATGCAGGTTCCATAGACCGCGCCGGCGCCAACTCCGCCGATGGCTGCGGCGATGTAGAGCACGAGCAGTGAATCGGCCTGGGAATTCATGATCCAGGCGAGCCCGACGAGAATTCCTCCGACCAACACGATCAGCTTAGGACCAAAGCGATCGGCCAGATAGCCATCGAAGGGCACGAGCCAGGTTTCCGTCAGCACGAAGATCGAGAAGGCGACCTGGATCGCAGCGCGTCCCCAGTGGAAATGCGCATCGATGGGCGCCACGAACAGTGTCCACCCATATTGCAGGTTGGCCACCATCGCCATGCACAGAATGCCCACAAGCAATTGGCCCCAACGTCCAATCGATATGGGCGCCGCGAGCGCTTGAGGTTGCGGGATTGAGCTCATGCTGTGGCCGCCTCGATTCTGAGCCGTCCCCTCGAGTCCACTAAGGTCTTGGCGAGCAGGCTGGTTGCGGCATAGATGGCATCGATATATGGGGTCTTGATCTCGGCCAGACGCGCGAGCTCAACCACCGATCCGACCAGGGCTTCGAGCTCCAGCGGTCGGCCGGCTTCGACATCCTGCAGCATCGAGGTCTTGTGTTCGCCCACCGCGGCGGCGCCGGCGATGCGCTTCTCGAGGCTGATGCGAAAGCGCACACCGAACTTCTCGGCGACGGCGCGCGTCTCTTCCATCATTGCAACCGCGAGGCTACGTGTGGGTTCAAAGCCGCAAATGCTCGCTAAGGTCGCATGCGTCAATGCGCTTACCGGGTTGAATACCACGTTGCCCCACAGTTTGACCCAAATCTCTGCACGCAGATCGCCAGCGATCGATGCCCGGAACCCAGCTCGGGTCAGCGCTTCCACCAGGCGCTGCACGCGCTCGGACTTACTGCCATCGGGCTCCCCGAGCGTGAAGCGATTGCCCTCAATGACCTTCACGACACCCGGAGCAATCAATTCCGCCGCCGGATAGACGACTGTCCCAATGATGCGCTCATTGTCGATATTCGCAGAAATGCTGCCATCCGGATCAGCCGCGCGCACTGCGCGACCCTCAAAGGGCCCTGGCAGCTTATAGAAGTACCACCACGGTATGCCGTTTTGCAGCGTGACCACCTCGGTTTCGGGCCCAAACAGGCGACGCAGCGGCTTGGCGAGCGCGGTGACCTGATGCGCCTTCACGGCGAGCAAAATGGTGTCCTGTGCGCCGCATTCTTCAATCGAGGCAGCCTTGACGGTATCGGCTATGCGCTCGCTGCCGTCCTCTTCAATGAGTTTGAAGCCCTGGCGCCGGATCGCCTCGAGGCTGGCGCCGCGCGCGACGAAGGTCACTTCTTCGCCAGCCAGCGCCAGACGCGCGCCCAGATAGCCACCAATGGAGCCGGCACCGACGACTGCGAGCTTCATCGAACGCCGCGCCTGCTAGCAATAAACATTACGGGTGCCGGTATTAGTGAGTTTGTAGGCCGGCGGATCATAGCAACTGTCCGGGCGCAGCAAGGATAGTGCTTCAGGATCAGCTAGTTAGCGGCAGGGCAGCCTTGGGGGCTGCCGGCGATGATGCTGCGTTGCAGTGAATAACCCTTGAAATTCACAGTTTCAAGCCAAATTCACATTGCCAGCAGGTAGTTCGTATTATCCTCTATACGTACTACGAACCATCTGGACCTTATTGCAGCGCAGGAGCAGCCGAAGAACTTGGTCACGTCGCACCCCAAACATTTCCTACTCGCGTCGGACTTCGACCAGACTCTGAGTTTCAATGACTCGGGATTGGTGCTGTGTGAGTTGCTCGGGATCGAAGGCTTTCAGCAGCGCGTCGCGGGCCTGGCGCAGACTAACCTGGTGCAGCAGGGCGGCGAGCTGGCATACCTGATTCGTCACGATCCGCAGTTTCGCGGCGTGCGCGTGGAGCATCTGCTCGAGACCGGCCGCCGCGTTCGTCTCAAGAGTGCGATCCCGGCGTTGGTCGAGTTTCTGGATCGAGGCCTGCCGGACTGTCGCTTTTCCTTCTTTGTGATTTCGGCCGCGCCGCGTGAAATCATCGTTGCAGCGCTCGCTGGCATCGTGCCGCCGGAAAACATCTACGGCACCGAATTGGACTTCGATGCGGCCACAGGCGAAGTGCGCGCGATCAAGCGCGTGCCTGCGGGCTATGGCAAGGTCGCCGTGATCGAGGAGCTCGAGCAGCGCTTAGGCATAGCTCCCGATCGCACGATCTACGTCGGCGACGGTAGTTCCGACGTGCATGTCATGCTGCACGTGAATAATCGCGACGGATTCACGATCGCCGTGTCGGAGAACAAGCAGCTCGCGCACATTGCTCAAAGCACGGTGCTCAGCGACAACGCCTTCAGCATCATGGTGCCCATTCTGAATCAGATGCTGGACTGGCGGACCGGAGAGATTCGGGCGTTGTTCGAATCCAACGGCTTAACGCTGCAGCAATGGGAAAGAGATCGCACCGATCACGTCAAGATCACCGAATTGCTCTCCAATGCCGGCGCGGCAGCTGCCTAAAGAATCATCGAAGGCGGCGGCTCGCGTTCGCAGCCGCCGCCTCGACAACTTTACCGCGTAGTCAAGGCAAAGAGGCTCAGGCGAAGACGCCGTATTCCGCCTGCAGGACCTCGCCCGTGTTGACGTCTATCAGCAGAGCATCATCGCCGACGCGAACCCACTCATAGCCGGCTGGCGGCACTTCGAGCGCGAATAGCCAATAGTCCCCGATGATGTACTGCGCCCCCCAATAGGCGCGCGGCAACCGATCACCATAGCCCCAGTGGCGTGAGACCCAGCCGGCCGGACGATGATAGGCGCCGATGCTGTATTTGCGCGCGGCCTGATAGTTGTGCTGATACGTCGCGCGATCAACGGTCGCCGGCCGCGCGTTCCACCCGTTTGGTTCCGTAACCCGCTGATAGCCTGAGGGGCCGGCATGAGGCTCGGGCGGATGAACCGGAACCCTCGGGGCCGGCGCTCTCGGGGCACTATGCTCTTCCGCCGCAATGGCCCCGGTTACCAAAGCAAAAGCAGCCACGAGAGATACGCCAAGCCTTAGTGCGTGCGTCATGGTTTTCCTCCTACTGGTAATCCAAATGACAATTGCTCGGGGCAGTTCGGTGCGCTCATACTCCTCCAATAGCACATCGCCGCATAAAAACGACATAGGAGTGTCCATGAAAATAGTCAGGGTGACGGCTTTGGCCGCAATAGCGCTGCTGGTGGGTATCGGAATTGGTATAGCCAAGGATAAGGGTGGGCTTGGCATTGATGCGATTCGGGGTAAACCGCCTAAAGAAGCAGGCATGTCCGCTCTGACCGAGGCCGAGCGGCTAGCCGGCAAGGGAACCTGGGAGTTGATTGCAGTGGGACGCGTCTATTATTTGTCGGGCGACAAGCCCAGGGGCCAGGCAATATTTGACCGCGTGACGAGCGGCAAGCCGGGAGGCAGCGACTGGGAGCGCATTGGTCAGGTATACGCGGAGGCCGGCGAGAATGACCGGGCTGCCGATTGCTTCCAGAAGATGCTGGCGGCGGATTCCAAGGACGACACGGGTCAGGCGCTGGTTGGAGCGTGGTATATCCGGCAAGGACAGCGGGACAAGGGCGAAGCTTTGTTAGCGCAAGCCTTTCAGCGCAATCCAGAAGAGGTCTGGCACTACATAGCTGCCGCAGAGGCATTCTTAGGAGTGCCGGCGGGCCGCTGAAGAACTGGCGAGCGAACGCCGGCGATACTCTGAAGCGCCCGCGAGCAGGGCGCGTCGGAGGGCATATGGAAGACTTCAAGGCGCAGCGACGCGCCGGGATGATAGCTATCGCCTTGGCGGCGCCGGTCGCAGTCGCACTCTGGATCGGCCTTGACCAGTTTCTGCCGCCCATATCAGGCGTCGCGGGCTTGTCCGCACGAATGTTGTTTTGCCTGAGATGCTGGTGTGTCGCGGTTCTCTTCGCCCTGGCGATGGGGATTGAAGCGGTTGCACACGAGCGGCTGGTGTCAGCTGCCTTCGATCCACTGGCGGGATTCGCGACGCAGCGGTTGCGAGTCAATCAGCAGTATCTGCAAAACACGCTCGAGCAGACCGTGGTGTTTGCGGCTGCTTTATTCGGCCTGGCGGCGTACTGCCCAACCGGCGCGGAGATGCGTGCGGTGGTGGCAACGACGGTGGTCTGGGTTCTCGCGCGCTTGGCCTTTTGGATCGGCTATCACCACAGCGCAGCCATGCGCGGTATTGGCGCTCCCGGCATGGCATTGAGCCTTATCGTGCTCGTGTACGTGAGCGCGCGCTTCGGTGCGGATATTGCCGGACGCGTTGGAGCGATCGCTGTAGTCGCGGTTTTCATCGGTTTTGAGGCAGTCCTGTTCTGGGCGACACGCGGCGGCGCGGGGGACGCTCGGCGCTGAAGCTGGCCGGCTGTCGCCTCAGATCTGAACTCGGCGCGCATCGCTTTCGGGATACGGATACTCCATGTAGCGCGCGCTCGCGCGGGCGACATCCTCGCCCAGGTAATGCGCGACGACCTTGAGCGCCATATCGATACCCGCCGATATTCCTGCGGAGGTGAATACGCGCCCATCGATGACGAAGTGTTTGTCGTATTCGACGCTCACCTTCGGAAATGAATCGCGCATCCAGTCGAGCAACTGCCAGTGGGTTGTGGCGTGCAGTCCATCCAGAAGACCGGCGAAACCCAGCAACAGGGATCCGGTGCAAACCGATGTGACGATTTCTGCCTCGGCAGCGCGAGCGCGCAGCCAATCGAGCATGACCGGGTTCTTCAATTCCTTGCGCGTGCCCCAGCCACCAGGCGCGAGCACGATATCCAGACGCGGGCAGTTCGCGAACGTACAGTGAGGCAATACTCCCATGCCGCCGGATGTCGTCACCGCGCCTGCACGCTCTGCAACCAGCAGCACCTCAAAGGGCGAAATCTCCTCGTTCGGATTGGCATTTTTTATTCGTGTTACTGAGAACACCTCGAACGGCCCGCAAAAGTCGAGCACCTCGACATTCTCGAACACGACGATACCGACACGCTTGCGTTCCATCCGCACCTCACCAGTGTAAAACCTGAAATTGTTCAACCCGGCCGCGGCCACTTAGAATCACTGCGCCCACCTGATGTCGGCCGACTTTAAACGGCGGGGGTTGAGTTGGACTGATGCCGTACGAGCTCCCCAGATTCAATGCGGCACAGCGCTACGTTCGTACACTGCTGGCCGTCGGCGCCCTGTTGGCCATATCAGGCGCCGTTCTGCTTATATTAACGCTGCGGCAAGTCAACATAAGCTGGCTTGGCGGCGCCCGGACGGCAGGCGCGTTCGGATATCTGGGCGTCTCGCTGTGGACCGCGGCAGCGGGCTTTTTGTCGAGCGCAATTCTCACTTTTGCACGCCAGCGATTACTCGCGGCTGAAATCGGCGGCCTCGCGCTGACCTCCCCGCCTTACGCGCCTTCTGCACCTGGCCAGAGCTCATCGCCCGTTGCGCAATTGCTGAGCGTTCTCGCGCGGCTGCGATTGCACATGCAGTCCTGGGGCCGGCGTGCGGAATTGATTGCACGCTGGCCGCCGCCGCTGGTGGCGATGCTGTTTGCCGCACTGGCGCTCGCAGGCGTGCGCGCGTTGTGGCGCATGCCTGCCGAGCCCGCATTCGATGCAGTTTCACTGCAGCTGATCGGCGCGGTGCTGATCGTTCTCGCCTTCCCGCTGCTCGTACTGGAACGTACCTACGCGAACACCGCCTCGGAGTTACTGCCCGAAGCGCCCCAGCTCGATCATCTGCTGCGCGTGCCGCTGACGGCCTGCATTGCGCTGGCCAGCGCGTGCTTCCTGATGTCGGCGGGCTTTCTCTGGGCAGCTCAGATCGAGCGCGTGGTGGGCATTGCGATCGGCATTGTCTGCCTGGAGATACTGCTGCGATGCGCGGTGATCTTCTTCGTGCCCTTCGCCCCGATCCAGGAGCGAGTCTCCCTCGCCGACAGCGGCTTTGCCGGGGCGGTGCTGCGCCTGCGGCCACCGAGCCTCAGGAGCATCAACGTCGCGGTTCGCCGCCAGCTGGGCATCGATCTGTCGCGC
>Ga0302177_10001691_pt1 | contig 15749 bp, 18 predicted proteins | sample I_Palsa_E1_2_FD_198780 | JGI IMG/M metagenome (GOLD analysis project Ga0302177, IMG submission 198780) | Peat permafrost microbial communities from Stordalen Mire near Abisko, Sweden - I_Palsa_E1_2 | ecosystem: Environmental > Terrestrial > Soil > Palsa > Peat permafrost | place: Sweden... | reverse complement strand
AGGTCCAGCGCGGGCTCGAGCAGGTCGATCGCCGCGGTACCGGTGAGCACCACGCCGTCGACGTCGGCGCTGTGGTCGAGCAGGTACTGCTGCACGGCGAACGACCCCATGCTGTGCCCGAGCAAGATGAGGGGCAGATCCGGGTGGTCGGCGCGGATCTTGGCCGAGAGCAGGCCGATGTCGTCGACCAGCGCGGCCCAGCCGCCCGAGCCCAGGTCGCCATACGCATCAGGGTCGGCGCTGGCGCCGTGGCCGCGGTGATCCTGGGCGTAGACGACGAAACGGGCGTCGTTCAGGGCCTGCGCGAGGGGATCGTAGCGCTGGGCGTGCTCGCCCATCCCGTGGGTCAGCTGAATGGCGGCCCGCGGCCCGCGGTCGTCCTCCGGCTCCCACTTGTAGGCGACGATCTGCGTGCCGTCGGCCGACTTGTAACTGAGTTCGCTCAATGGCATCGTGGGGTCCTCTCGCCGCGGACGCGGGCCCCGGACACCGGCGGGCCAGTGACGGCAACCTCGCGTGGGACAATTCGAGTTAAAAACTCTCGTAACAAGGTACCGAACGGACCGTGGTTCGTGCTCCGGACCAGGCACCACCGGGGGGCGCGAGAAGTGGATACTGCCGCGGGAGCGAGTCCGGGACACGCGAGCCCGGTGAGCCTATGCCGCGGGACGGCGTTATTCTAATAGCGATTAAGTAATGTGCCGGTGCCTGACGACAAGGCGGCGAGCCGGACGCGCCGGGCGATGAGCAGGGTCGAGAGAGCAGGGAGGAGGCGCATGACGGATCTCCTGCCGGAGACGGCACGTCCTGAGCCTGCTGACCCGTCCGGCACACCTGCGGCCGGGCCGGACTACTCGCGGCTGGTCAAGCCGGACCGGGTGCACGGCTCCCTCTATACCGATCCGCGGATCTTCGCCGATGAGCTGGCCCGGATCTGGTACCGGACCTGGGTGTACGTCGGCCATGTCAGTGAGATCAGGCAGCCGGGCGACTACGTGCGCAAGAGCATCGGCCTGCAGGACGTCATCCTGACCCGAGGCGCCGACGGCGGCGTCCACCTGCTGCTGAACCGGTGCGCGCACCGGGCCAACCTGGTCTGCGAGGCCAACCGGGGCAACTCCAAGTCCTTCCGCTGCCCCTACCACGGCTGGACCTACCGCAATACCGGCGAGCTGATCGGCTTCCCGTTCAACCAGGGCTACGGCGGCAAGGGGACCATCGAAGGCGAGCTGTCGCTGGCCGCGGTACCCCGGATCGACTCTCATCAGGGCTTCGTGTTCGCCAGCATGGCCACGGACGGACCCAGCCTGGCCACCCATCTCGGCGAGGCGGCTGGCGAGCTTGACCGGCTGGCGCGGTTGTCCCCGGACGGTGAGGTGGAGCTGACCGCCGGCTGGCTCAAGCACCGCACCAGGGCGAACTGGAAGCTGCTGGCCGAGAACGAGACCGACGGCTACCATCCGCAGTTCGTGCATGGTTCCATCTTCAGCGTCACCCAAAGCCCGATCGGCGCGCTGTATAGCGATAAGTCGACTGCGGTGACCAGGAACCTCGGTAACGGCCACAGCGAGAACGACCTGCGGCCGGAGTTCCGCCGGGCCGGCGAGCCGATGCGCTGGTTCGGCACGACGCAGGCGCGCGTTCCCGGTTACGTGAGGGCGATGCGCGAGGTTTACGGCGAGGCCGCGGAACAGATCCTGGTCGAGGGCGCCCCGCACGTGATGGTGTTCCCGAACCTGTTCATCGCCGAGATCCAGGTCTTCGTGATCCAGCCGGTGTCTGCGGGGGAGTGCGTGCAGCACTCGACCGCGGTCCAGCTCAAGGGCGCCCCCGAGCTGAACAGGCGGATGGTCTCGCAGTCGGTCGGTTCGGTCGGCCCGGCCGGGATGCTGCTCGCCGACGACACCGAGATGTATGAGCGCAACCAGCGCGGCGTGGCCATGCTCCGGCCCGAGTGGCTCGACCTGCGCCGGGGGCTCGGGCGGGAGCGGCTCGACGAGCGCGGCCTGAAGGTCGGCACGGCCACCGACGAGACCGGGATGCGCGGTTTCTGGTCGCACTACCTGACCCTGATGGGGGCGGTATGACCGCCCCGGCCGGCCAGGACCTCGACCTGCGGCAGATCGAGCAGTTCCTGTACCGCGAAGCGCGTTACGCCGACGAGCATGACTATGACGCGTGGGAAGCGCTGTGGTCCGACGACGCCAGCTACTGGGTGCCGGCCGGGGGAGACCTGGGCCGGGCGGGTCACCTACCGCCTGCGTCTGGTGGACGGCGAGCTTCGGCTGGCCGGCAAGCAGGTCCTGCTGGTCAACCGCGAGCAGGCGCTGCCTACGCTGGCGTTCTTGATCTGAACGCTACCCAGCCGGGAGAGGATGAATTGGCTGCGCTAGAGGATGAGGGTTCCGGCGCTTCGGCGGCCGGAGGCGTTGTGGACAGCGAGTTCGCCGACGTGGCGGTCACGGTCGATACCACCGCGAACGGGCCGCGGCTGCGACTGCAGGACCGCCGGACGGGACGGGTCCGGTTCCTGGACGCGCTTGAGCTTGAGACGATCATCTGGCTGCCCGAAGGTCACCTGACCCAGCTCCTCGACCCGTCGGCCGACCGCTGGCGCGACCCCTGACCAGCTCCGCTCCCCCACATCTATGCCCTTGGACGAACGAGAGGCTTTGCCATGGCCGTCGCTGTGCCGGTGTCTCCGGCGTACTTCCAGTTCGACCAGCAGGGGGTCGTCTTTAACATGTGGTACTTCGCCTGGTTCGACGAGGCCATGGCCCAGTTCCTCGGCGAGGCCGGCTACCCCTACCTGACGATGATCGCCGACGGCCTCGACGTCCAGCTGGTTCATACCGAGGCGGACTGGCGCGCAGGCGTGCGTTACGGGGAGGCGGTGATGATCGACGTGGTCACCGAGAAGATAGGTTCGACCAGCTTCACGCTGTCGTTCACCGTGCGGGTCGGCGCGCAGGTGCGCTCCACCGCCCGCACCGTCTACGTGGTCGTGGCCACGGACGGCTCGGGCAAGCAGCCCGTACCGGCTAAGCTATGCGCGGCCCTGGAGTCCGCCCGCTGAGGAACTCTCGGCCTTATCGCCAGCCGCGGAACCCGGACGCCCACCTACGTGGCTACCGCCGTGAGCACCGCAGGAAACCGCGGCGGTCGACCATCGCTCTAGCAGGACGCCATGGTTGCCAGCACGTAGGCCAGGCGATAAGGTAATTTAATATAGATTAATCTTTTTTAGAGCTAGTGAGTCAGGTCGGGCTGGGTCGGTGACGTGACGGACAGCGCGGCAGGCAGCATGGAGCCGGGGAATGATCTGGCCGCCATCGCCGCCGACCTGTGCCAGGCCCTGGCGGCCGGTGACCGCGCCCGGCTGGCCGAGCTGTTGCATCCCGGGTTCGAAGGCCGGGTGACCGAAGGGCTCCCCCTCGGGCTGGGCGGCCAGTACCACGGACCGGACGCCATGCGCCGCGATTTCTGGGGCCGGATAGGCCGGAGCTTTGCCGTGCGGGCCGTGCCAGCCGAGTTCTGCCTCCTCCCGGACGGCCGCCTGATGGTGACCGGCCGGTACAGCGGCACCGCTCGCGGGGGCGGGACGCTGAACGCCGACTTCGTGCACTTCCTGAGCTTTGCCGACGGCCGGATTTCCGGCCTCGTCCAGCTCACCGAAAGCGCCCAGTGGGCGAATGCGCTGGCGGCCGCGGCCGCTCCCGCCAACGGATCGACCAGCACCGAGACCGCAGCCAGCGCCGGATCCGAGGCGGACCAGTCGCAACCCGGTGAACCGGCCGCGGTCGAATTCTCCGTCGCCGACGGCCTCGCCGTCATCCGGCTGAACCGGCCCGGCGCCCGCAATGCCATCGACCAGGCGCTCGTCGACGACCTGGCGGAGGCCGTGCAGCGCTGCGCCGCGGACGCGGCCGTGCGGGCGCTGCTGATCTGCGCTAACGGCCCGGCCTTGACCGTCGGCGGGTGACGTCGCGGTGCTCGCCAAGGCGGGCCCGGGCGAGCTGCCAGGCGAGCTGCGCCGGATGACCACTGGCTACCACGCGGCCCTGCAGATCCTGGACCGTCTTGAGGTGCCGGTGGTGGCGGCCGTGCACGGGGCCGTGGCGGGCGGAGGCCTGGGCCTGATCTACGTCGCCGACGTGGTGATCGCCGCGGAGGGTACCCGGTTCGCCACCGGGTTCAGCGGGCTAGGCCTGTCCGGTGACGGCGGCGGCACCTGGTTCCTGCCCCGTCTGGTGGGCATGCACCGCGCCGCCGAACTGTACTTCGGCCAGCGCGTCCTTAACGCGGACGAGGCCGCGGCGGCTGATCTCCCGCGTGGTTCCGGCCGCTGACCTGGCGGCGGAGGCTGAGCGCACCGCCCGCCAGCTGGCGGCGGGCCCGACCCGTGCGTTCGGGGAGATCAGGGTCCTGCTCCGGCGCAGCCATGACGTGAGCCTGGGTGATCAGCTGCAGGCCGAGACCGGGGCCCTGTCCCGGACGGCCGGGACGCGGGACGCCGCCCGCGCTATCGACAGCTTCATGGCGAAGTCCCGGCCCGAGTTCCGCGGCTGGTGAGCTTGAACGTCCCGAAGGAGCGAAGATGAGCGGCCTGATCGCGGACACCGGCGAGCATCGCCTGATCAGGCAGAGCGCCGCGACGATCGCGGCCCGCTACGGCCATGCCTACTACGCCGAACGCGCCCGCGCCGGCGGGAACATCGCCGAGCTGTGGGAGGAGCTCGGCCAGGCCGGGCTGCTCGGCGTGCACCTTCCGGCCGAGTACGGCGGCGGCGGCGCGGGGCTCGGCGAGCTGGTCATCGTCACCGAGGAGCTCGCGGCGCACGGGATGCCGTTGCTGATCGCGGTCATCTCGCCCGCCATCTGCGGCTCGATCGTGGCCGCGCACGCGTCGGCGGAAATGAAGGCCAGCTGGCTGCCTGGCCTGGCGGACGGGACGCGGAAGATGGCGTTCGCGCTCCCGAGCCGGACGCCGGCTCGAACAGCCACAACGTCAGCACCACCGCGCGGCGGACCGACGCGGGCTGGGTCATCAGACGACTGGCCTCCGCAGCGGGCCGTGGCCGGGTTCGACCTGCCCGTGACACCCCGATCGCGAACCTGTGGAATGTGGGCGACGGGGTCAAGGAGTACGCCAACGGCGGCACGACCGCCTGCGCCGAGACCGCTCAGCTGGTCGCGCAGCAGGTGGCGGAGCGCTATCCGGCCGGCGCCGCGGCCTGACCAAGCGGAGCGCTATCTGGCCGATGCCGCGGCCTGACCCTGCGGGGACCGCCTGCGTGCCCTCGTACCCCCGGCACCCTCGCTCTGCGGTGCGGCTAGCCCGTTCCTGACCAGCGACTGCGCGGTTCGCACCACCACCTCCAGCGAACCACGGCGGGGGTTCCACCACTCGGCCGCCCAGTTGAGCGCGCCGAGCACCAGCATCCTTGCCGCCCTGGGCTCCAGGTCGGGGCGCAGCAGGGCGGCGTCGTCCGCGTCCTGGAGCAGCTTGCGCCAGGTATCTCCGTACAGAGAGGCCTCGGCGGCATACCTGATGGCGATGTTCTCCGGGACCTGGCCCGCGTTGCGGATCGACGCGGTCGTGTAGTCGGAGATTTCCAGCGAGTACCGCAGGTGCGCCTCGACCGCGGCGTCGATCCGGTCGAGCGCGTCAGCGCCGGGCGTCAGCGCGGCCAGCACCTTGGTCACGTGCTCGCGCATGAGCGCGATACCCGTCCACATCACCTCTTCGATCAGGTCATCGCGGGAGGGGAAGTAGTAATAGATCGCCGGCGCCTGGATCTCGGCCTGGTCGGCGACGTCGCTCAGCCGCGTGCCCGCGTACCCCTTCCGGCTGAGCACGTGCGCGGCGGCATCGAGGATCCGCTCCCGGGTCCTCGCCGACTTCGAGCCGGTTTCCTCGGCCCCATCCATTTTTCTAGGCACGAGTCAATTATAGGATCCCGGCCTACCGCGGCCCGGCCTTCATCTGCTCGATCAGCTTCTTGGGATAGATGGTTGGAGTCCTCAAGTTCGCGGACGACTGGCCCAGACGCCGCGCGGTCGATATGTCGCGGTGGTCGCCTGACCCTGTTCCCCGCCCTCGATGGACACGTTTTTTACGTTGGCATCAAAAATTGGCCAGTTCTGAGCCGGCTAGACAGCTGGAAGCGGTCATAGACTGCGATCCATGTACCCAGGTACGTATGCGGCCGAGGTGCCGGACCGGGTCGCGGCGGTCATGACCGGGACCGGCGAGTCGCTGAGCTACGCCGAGCTCGAGCGGCGCTCGGTCCAGCTGGCGCACGTGCTGCACGAGGCGGGGCTGCGGCCGGGCGACGTGGTGGCGCTGCTGACCGAGAACAGCCTGCGGGCCTTTGAGGTCTACTGGGCCGCGCTGCGTTCCGGGCTGTACATCACGGCCGTCAACTTCCGGCTCAAGCCGGACGAAGTCGCCTACATCGTCAATGACTGCGGCGCGACCGCACTCATCGTGTCCGCCGAGCAGGCCGCGACGGCCGAGGCGATCACGGGACTGACCGAGAACGTCAAACTGCGGCTCGCGTTCGGCGGTCCGGTCATCGGTCACGGCAGCTACGAGGAGACCATCGCCGCGGCGCCGGCCGTTCCGTTCGACGACCAGCCGCGCGGCGCCACCATGCTGTACTCCTCGGGCACGACGGGCCGGCCCAAGGGCGTCCGGCCGCCGTTGCCCGGCGTCCAGGTCTCCGAGCCCGGCGAGGCTCTGGTCACGTTGGCCAGCCAGTTCTTCGGCGTCAACACCGAGACTGTCTACCTGTCGCCCGGGCCCATCTATCACGCGGCGCCGCTGCGGTGGTCGGGTGCGGTCCAGGCCCTCGGCGGCACCGTGGTGATGATGAAGAAATTCGACGCCGAGCAGGCGCTGCAGGCGATCGGTGATCGACGCGTCACCCACGCGCAGTTCGTGCCGACGATGTTCGTCCGGATGCTGCGGCTGCCGCCGCAGGTGCGGGACCGCCACGACGTCTCCAGCCTGCGGGTCGCCCTCCACGCCGCGGCGCCATGCCCGGTCGAGGTCAAGCAGCAGATGATCGGCTGGTGGGGTCCCATCCTGGTGGAATACTACGCGGGCACGGAGTCCAACGGCATGACGGTCATCGACAGCGCCACCTGGCTGACCAGGCCAGGAAGCGTCGGCCAGGCGGTCCTGGGAACCCTGCGGATCTGCGCCGATGACGATCACGGGACCGAGCTGCCCGCGGGCGAGATCGGCGTCGCCTACTTCGAGAGCGATGCCGTCCCGTTCGCCTATCACAACGACCCGGACCAGACCCGGGCCGCCCAGCACCCACGGCACCCGGCCTGGACCACCCTGGGCGACATCGGCTACCTCGACCAGGACGGCTTCCTGTTCCTCACCGACCGCAAGGCGTTCATGATCATCTCCGGCGGGGTCAACATCTACCCGCAGGAGATCGAGAACGTGCTGGCCCTTCACCCAGCCGTCGACGACGTCGCGGTCATCGGCGTGCCCGATCCCGAGATGGGGGAGTCGGTCGCCGCCTTCATCCTGCCCGCGGCGGGCACGGTCCGCGGCCCTGAGCTCGCGCAGGAGATCGTCACGTTCGTGAAGTCGAAGATCGCGGCCTTCAAGGCGCCCAAGGTCATCCGCTTCGTTGACGAACTGCCCAGGACCGAAACGGGCAAGCTCATGAAGTCCGAACTCAAAGCCAAGTATGCGCGGCGCTGAGACTGCGGCCACCGGGCCGCCGCGGTCTTCGAGGCGGCCTCACTACTTCCGGCTACAGACCATGTGCGGCTCCGGGTGCTCCTGCTGTCGGGCGAGGGACCGAACTTCTGCGCGGGCGGGGATGTGAAGACTTTCGCCAGCAAGGGTGCCGCACTGCCCGATTACCTGCGTGAGGCCACGTCGTGGCTGCAGACCTGCGTCCAGGGGCTGCTGTCACTGCAGGTACCGGTGATCGCGTCGGTGCATGGTTACGCGGCGGGCGGCGGCGGGTTCGGGCTGGTCTGCGCCAGCGACCTCGTCATCGCGGGGGAGTCGGCCAGGTTCCTCGCTGGGGCGACCAGGATCGGCATGGCGCCGGACGCGGGCGTGTCGGTGACCCTCCCGCTGCTCGTCGGGCTGCGCAAGGCTATGGAGATCATCTTGACCAACCCGGTGCTGACGGCGGCTGAGGCGCTCCAGGTCGGCCTGATTACCCGGGTCGTGCCGGACGACGCCCTGGCCGGCGAGTCGCTGGCCCTGGCCCGGTCGCTCGCCAGCGGCGCGACCAAGGCGCTCGGCGCGGCCAAGCGGCTGGTGTGGTCGGGACTGGGTGCCCGGGTCGAAGCCCAGCTGCCCGAGGAAGCGCGCACCGTGTCCGAGCTTTCCGGCACCGCGGACGCCCGGGAGGGACTGGCCGCTGTCATCGAACATCGCACTCCCCACTTCGGTGGCCGCTAGCGCAGGTCCGCGGACGCCGCGGCGGGGCGGCCGCGCACCGTCGAGGTCATCGACGCGCTCCGCGCCGTCCCAGCGGGAAGGTGCCCAAGCGCACGCTCCGCGCCCCGTTCTGGTAAGGACGCGGCCGGCAGATGTGACGCGGTACCCGCAGACTGGGGCCGCGCTTGTAAGAAAGCCGATGGAGGCAGGTCCGGCGACGGATCGAGGAAGCTTGCGCGTTCTTTGCTGAGCCAGTCCTGGACCGGGCGGGGATCAGCGCCGGTCACCTTCCGCACGTCGGCCGTCACCGAGGCCTCGCCGCCGTGCCGGATCCACTCGAACAGCTCCAGGGTGCCGTCGGCGTCCCAGTGGCTCAGCCCGCTGTCTAGCAGGAGTTCTCGCGCGTGCTTAGGGTGCTGGTCCTGGTAATCCACCTGTCGCGCGAAGACGGCCGAGATGCGTGCGGCCACGTCCTTGTACGTCAGCGCCTCGGGGCCGGTCAGCACGTACGTCGCGCCGTCATGGTCGCCGCTGGTGAGAACCTTGGCCGCCACCGCGGCGACGTCCGCGGCCGCCACGAACCCGACCCGGCCCTGGCCTGCGGGCGCGGCCAGGACGCCGGCTTCGCGGATGGTCTCCGCGGCGGGCAGCAAGTTCTCCATGTAGATCGAGGGGGCGAGGTAGGTGACCGGAAGTCCGACCGCGTCCAGGTGCCTGGCGACGTCCCGGTGGCTGCGCATGAAACGCACCTCGCAGTCGGGATCGGCGAAGCCGTCCGCTGCCATCTTGACGACGTGCGGGCGGTGGCCAGCGGCGGCGAGCGCGTCGACGAACACCGTCTCGAGCACGGCCTGCTCCTCGTCTGCCGGGCTCAGCAGGAAGACCCGGTCGAATCCCCGCAGGACCTCCGCCGGCGGCGGATCGTCGAAGCTCGCCACCACATGCGCCGGCGACCCAGGCAGGTCGGCGGCCTTCGCCTCCACCCGCACCATCGCGGTGGTCTCCGCGCCCGCGTCGGCCAGTGCCTCCAGGACGTGGTAACCCACTCGCCCGGTCGCTCCAGTCACCAGAATCATGCCGTGCCCCTCTCCTGTCGGCCTTCGCCGCGTTGGTCCTGCTCCTCCAGCCCAAGGTTTCCACATGGCGCCGTCAGGGTGGCGATGGCGGCCCGGCGAGCTGCTCGGGTGTCGTGCCGTCGCTGATGGTGAGCTCGTCGAACCAGCCGCATCGCGGGTCTCCCGGTGGCCGGTCGAAGCGGGTGACGTACGGCTTGAGGTCCACGACAGGCGTGCCGTCCAGGAGATCGACGCCGGCGAACACGACGTCCTGACCCGTCACCTCGAGAAGCTGGATCAGGCTGAGCCCGATCGGGTTGACCCGCCGCGGTCCCCGGGTGGCGAAAATGCCCATCGCGCGTTGCTGGCGGCGGAGCAGGAACGGGATCTGCCGCAGCGGCGCGTCCCCGCCGCGGTCCCGCGGGCGGTGCAGCCAGCTGAACAGCCAGGCGTAGTCAAAGCCCGCGAGCCCGTCCAGGCCGGCCCGGTACGGCTCGGCGATCTCGATCGTGCCGTGCTCAGCCCGGTTGAGACTGGCCTGGATCGGTGTGCCCTCCAGGTCCTGGTGGCTGCTGCGGACCACTCCGATCACCGGCATGCGGACGGTCAGTTCCATGTTCCATATGCTGTCACTGTCCCGGCAAGATCAAGCCCGCTCGGGCAGCGGCCGACGGTCCCGGGAGCCCGCGGGATCAACGTCTGACGATTGCTGGAGGCTAGATGGCTGACGTGCCGCCTGCCGTGCTTATCACCGGTGCGACCGCCGGGCTCGGCCGTTACGTGGCCCGGCAGCTGGGGAGCTCCGGCTGGCAGGTACTGGCACACGGACGCGATCGGGCCCGGGTGGCGGAGCTTTCCGCCGGGCTGGGCGGCGGCGCCCGCGGCTTTGTCGCTGACCTGGCCTCGCTCGGCGACGTGCGGGACCTGGCGGCCCGGATCAGGGCAGAGGTGCCGCGGCTTGATGTGCTGGTGAACAACGCGGCGGTCGGCTTCGGCGCGCCGGGCGAAGAACGGCAGGTCAGCGCCGACGGCCACGAGCTGCGCTTCGCCGTCAACTATCTCGCGCCGGTCCTGCTCACCAGGCTGCTCGTGCCGCTGCTGACCGCGTCGGCCCCGTCCAGGGTCCTCAACGTGGGCTCGCTCGGCCAGGTCGCGTTCGACCCCGCCGATGCCGAGTTCGAGCACGGGTACCAGGGAGTGGAGGCTTACCGGAGGTCTAAGCTCGCACTGGCCGCGTTCAGCTTCGACCTAGCCGGTGAGCTTGAGGCGGCCAGGGTGACGGTGAACTGCTCGCACCCGGCGAGCTTCATGAACACCGCGATGGTCTTCCGCAGCGGCGTCACCCCGGTCTCCACCCTCGAGCAGGGAGGTGAGGCGACGATGCGGCTCATCACCGATCCGGCCCTGGACGGGGTCACCGGGCAGTTCTTCGACGGACTCAGGACCGCGCGCGCCCGGCCGGAGGCCTACGACCCGCAGTTCCGCGCCAGGCTCCGCGAGGTGACCGACCGGATGCTCGGTGACGCGGCGTCCTGGCCAGCCTCATAACCTCGGCGCGGCAGAATGCTGTCATGGCTTCCTACTCTGTGAACCCTGCCGCCGTCAGGAAGGCCGAACGGCTCATCGACAGCCGCCAGTACGTGCTCGACAGCGACTGGGGCGAGGTCCAGCCTAAGGCCAGCGAGCAGAACGCCTTCCTGGAGCGTCACTCCTGGGATGAGTACGCTCGGTGGCATCTCGGGCTTACCGACGGTGCTGACGACCAGACCAAGGCCAGGTACGCGTTCGTCTACGGGGACTTCCGGCGCATCCACCGCATGGGCATCATCGCCTGCATGTACCGGGCAGCCGAGTGGCGGCACAAGGAGGTCGAGCTCGCCGCCCACGAGCTCCTGCAACGCCTAGACAAGCTCGTGTCATGATCGGGGGTCCTGGCGCGTGGGCGGTCGGGCGTCCGCTATCCAGGCCAGCGTTGACGCGTCCTACTGGGAAACATAATGTAAGCGGTAACATTAGGCGTGTAACCGCTTAGATATGTTCTCGCGCGGTTGCGATCGCACGATCCATGACGCCGGCTGCTCAGGAGGCCACCCACGGGAAGCGACCGGCCGACCGAATTCGGCAGTTCTCCGGCCTCCACTCTTTACGATGTGGCGCGTGAGGCCGGAGTCTCTACCGCTACCGTCTCTCGGGTAGTTCACGGGCACGATGGGGTCCGCCCGGCGACCCGGCAGCGGGTAATCAAGGTCATAGAGGCGCTCGGTTACATTCCCGACGGCGCGGCGCAGAGCATGGCCCGGCACCGCAAGGAGGTCATCGGGCTCGTCGCGGTCGAAAGCCGGAGCCCCGACACCGACGTCGAGCAAGAGGGCCTGCTCTTCATCGAAGAAGTCTTGCGCGGCGTCGAGTTCTCGCTGAGCAAGATCGAATGGTCGCTGCTGATTTCCCTGCTGAGCGGCGATGATCAGGCGGCCGCTTTCCGGCGGATGCAGAAGATCTCCGCGAAGGTGGACGGGCTGCTCATTACCGAGGGCATTGTCAGCTCGGAGCAGCTGGCCCTGCTGGCGGTGCGCACCCCGATCGTGCTGATCGCCGGGTCGCCCGACGAACCCCACACTGATGTCATCAGCGCCGACAACCGGGCCGGGACCAGAGCCCTGGTCAGCCATCTGGTCGAGCAGCACGGCCGGACCCGGCTGTTCGCCGTAGCCGGGCCACCCGAGGCCCCGGACGCGCGCGAACGGCTCAGTTCTCTGATTGAGGCTCTGGGGAATTATCCCGGGACGAGGCTGGCGGGTTCGTTCGAGGGACGGTTCGCCGCGATGAGCGGCCAGCTCGCCGTGCGCGACATCTTGACCTGGCCTCGGTCGGAGCTGCCCGATGCGATCGTCTGCGCCAACGACCAGATGGCGATCGGGGCCATCCGCGAGCTGCAGATGGCCGGGATCCGGGTGCCGGCCGACGTCGCTGTCGTCGGCTTCGACGACATGCACGCCAGTACCCTGGTCGTACCGCCGCTGACCACGGTCCGCCAGCCGATGCGCCTGCTTGGCGAGCGCGCCTGCTCCCGCTTGCTGGAGCGGATCGCCGATCCGGCCCTGCCCCGTCATGTCGAGCGGCTGCCCACCGAGCTCATCATCAGGGAGAGCTGCGGCTGCGGCGGGCATCCGAGCGGTGCTCAGTAGATCGCCGGTATCACCGGGAGCGGACCGGCTGGTTCCCGGCCGAGGCCCAGGCCGTCGGACCGGCCGAGCAGCCAGGCCAGCAGTTCCGGCTCGGACCCGGTCACGGTAATGCCTGCGAACATCGGCCTTATGCAGCCGAAACGCGTCGCTACGGCCCAGAAACAAGACCTCCTATTCCCCAATGAGCGAGGTTTGGCAGTACGATCCGGCCATGAATCCACTTGCAGGCGTTCTGAGTGAAGCGTGGGGGATGTACAAGACCTACGCGAAGCATCTGCTCACGATCGCCTTTGTCATCTACGTGGCCGCCGCGATCATTGCCGCGATCTTGTCCCTGGCCGGCACCATCGGCGCCCTGCTCGGCTCTCTGGTGAGCATCGTCGCGGCCTTCCTGCTGCAGGCGACGCTGGTCAAGGCCGTGCAGGACGTACGGGACGGTCGTGTCGACATGTCTATCGGGGAGACCGTGTCCGCGGTCGTGCCGTTCCTGGGGGCCGTCATCGTGGCCTCGGTCCTGGCTGGCATCGCGATCGTGATCGGGCTGGCCCTGATCATCGCCCCGGGCTTGTACCTGATCACCATCTGGGCTGTGATCGTGCCGGTCATCATCATCGAGGGCGTAGGTGCCATGGCGTCCTTCGGGCGCAGCCGTGCGCTGGTCCGGGGCCACGGCTGGCACGTGTTCGGCACGCTGGTGATGGTCTACGTCATCCTGCTCGTCGTGGATCTCGTGCTCGGCCTGATCTTCTCGGCCCTGCCGGACGTGCTGGGCAGCGGCCTGAGCGCGGTCATCTCGGGCACTCTTATCTCCCCGTTCCTCGCCCTCGTCGTCACGCTGGTTTACTACCGGCTCTCCAGTGGCACCCCGACACCTCCGGTGCCCGGCGAGAACTACGGGGGATTCTCCGAGCCGCCGCAGGGCGGGAACTACGGCGGATTCTCCGAGCCGCCGCAGGGCGGGAACTACGGGGGATTCACCGAGCCGCCGCAGCCAGGCGAGAATTACGGCGGCTACTCACAGACGCCACCCGACGGCGGAACCCACGGGGGACAACAGCCGCATTCCTGAGGTCTCCGGTCAGGCGCCGGTCTCCTGGGCGGCGGCGCGGCCTGCCTGCCGACCGCTGAACAGGCAGCCGCCGAGGAAGGAACCTTCCAGCGACCGGTAACCGTGCATCCCGCCGCCGCCGAAGCCGGCCACCTCGCCCGCCGCGTACAGGCCCGGGACCGGGCGGGGGCCCGACCCGGCGAGCCCGGCCGGCGAGCCGGACCCGTGGCCGAGCACCCGGCCGGACAGGTCGGTCTGCAGGCCGCCCAGTGTCTTACGGGTCAAGATGTTGAGCCGGACGGCGATCAGCGGTCCGGCCTTGGGGTCAAGAATCTTGTGCGGAGCAGCGGTACGGGCGAGCCGGTCGCCGCGGTAGCGGCGGGCGTTGCGGATCGCCATGACCTGCAGGTCCTTGGTGAAAGGGTGGTCGATTTCCCGGTCGCGCGCGACGATCTGCCGCTCGAGGTCGGCGAGGTCGATGAGCGGTTCCGCGGTCAGCTTGTTCATGCCCTCGACGAGTTCAGCCAGCGTCCTTGCGACCACGAAGTCGGCGCCGTTCCGTTTGAAGGCCTCCACCGGAGCCGGGGCGCCCCGTCGCACCCGGGATAGCGTCAGCTTGATGTCCTTGCCGGTCAGGTCCGGGTTCTGTTCTGAGCCGGACAGCGCGAACTCCTTCTCGATGATCTTCTGGGTGAGCACGAACCAGGAGTAGTCAAAGCCGGTCTCCCTGATCGCCGCCAGCGTGCCCAGGGTGTCGAAGCCAGGGAAGTTCGGCGCGGGGAACCGCCGTCCCCGTGCGTCGAGCCAGAGCGACGAAGGTCCGGGCAAGATCCTGATGCCGTGGCGGGCCCAGACCGGGTCCCAGTTCTTGATGCCCTCGGTGTAGTGCCACATCCGGTCGCAGTTGACCAGTCGTCCGCCCGCTCGCCCGGCGATGGCCAGCATCCTCCCGTCGACGTGTTCTGGTACCCCGGAAATCAGATGTTCCGGCGCGGGGCCGAGCCGATCCGGCCAGTTCTCCCGGACTAGGTCAAGGTTGCCGCCGATCCCGCCGGATGTGACGATCACGGCCGGCGCGTGCAGCTCGAACTCGCCGGTCTTGGTGCGGGAACTGCGGGTCCCGCGGGGGGCCGCGCTGGGCTCGAGAAGCGCCCCGCGCACCCCGTCGACGACCCCGCCGGTCACGGTGAGCTCGTCCACGCGATGGCGGAACCTGAAGTCGACCAGTCCGGCTCCCGCCGCCTCCCTGACCCGCCGCTCGAACGGCGCCATCACCCCGGGCCCGGTGCCCCAGGTGACGTGGAAACGAGGTACCGAGTTGCCGTGCCCGTCAGCGAGATAGCCGCCCCGCTCGGCCCACCCCACCAGCGGGAACCAGCGCACGCCCATGGCGTGCAGCCAGGATCGTTTCTCCCCGGAGGCGAAGTCGACGTAGGCCTGCGCCCAGCGGTACGCCCAGTAGTCCTCGCCGCCGATCTCATCGATGCCGCGGTCGAAAAAAGCACTGCCCAGCCAGTCCTGCCACGCCAGCTCGCGGGAATCCTTGATGCCCATCCGGCGCTGCTCGGGCGTATCGACCAGGAACAGGCCGCCGAACGACCAGAACGCCTGGCCGCCCATATTCGTCTCGGGCTCCTGGTCAAGCAGCAGCACCCGCCGTCCGGCCCGGGCCAGCTCCGCGGTGGCGACCAGCCCGGCCAGCCCCGCGCCCACCACGATCACATCGGTGTCCATCAGGCCATCAAACCGCACGAAAGCCGGCAGCGTGACCTCCGATACGACCGGCACGGCTTCCCGGATGGTCACCGCAGCGGCGACCGGGTCTTCCCGGTCATCGTCCTCGAAGGCGTCCCCGCCCCGGCCTGACCGGTCTTCGAAAGCCCCCTCGTGGCCTTGGTCATGTCGGTAGGCAAACGGACGAACGCCTTACCGGTGCTGATGACTGAATAGGTCAGTGCCAGGCGGCGCACTTGATCGAGTGTAGTAAACAGCTCAGCCTCTAGATTGGCAAGCCACTTACCCTGAACTACTTGGCC
>Ga0302177_10001690_pt1 | contig 15752 bp, 13 predicted proteins | sample I_Palsa_E1_2_FD_198780 | JGI IMG/M metagenome (GOLD analysis project Ga0302177, IMG submission 198780) | Peat permafrost microbial communities from Stordalen Mire near Abisko, Sweden - I_Palsa_E1_2 | ecosystem: Environmental > Terrestrial > Soil > Palsa > Peat permafrost | place: Sweden... | reverse complement strand
CATCCGTGCTCTCGAGTTCGATCTCCGCACGGGCAGCATAAAATTCCACCGGAAGGGCGAAGCTTTAGTCCCGCCGTAAGAGGCTGGCTCAGGCCGGGGCTAACGCCCCTGAAGCCGAATTTCAGTCACCCATGAGCGAACCCAACTGCGAAGTCACCGGCAAACGCAAATATCTCTCCGAACGCGAAGCCCTCGACACCGCTACGCATCAGCTCACCCTGCCCAACGCCCCGAAAAATCTCCGCGCGTACCTCTGCACCTGGTGCGAAACCTGGCACCTCACCAAAAACGCCGGAAAAAATAAGTAGATTAATAGCCTAGCGGGAAGTTGAAACGGCGGGAGCAGGCGGGATCGTCGAGGGTGCGGAATTTTTTGCCAACGCCGTGGCCTGTGCCGCACCTACCGGCGGCATCTGCGCCATGGCCACGTCGCGCATCGCCACAAAATCGTTCCACTCACGCTTCGAAACCGGATCCGATGGCGGCAACGGCAAGCGCTCAAAATTCAAAAAGTCTTTTCCGCGTTGAATCCGGAAATCCAGATGCGGGCCGGTCGCGAGCCCGGTCATCCCCACCAGGCCAATGCGTTCACCCTGTTCCACGCGCTCGCCGCTGTGCACCAAAACCCGCGAAAGATGCATGTAATACGTCGTGTATCCGTTCGAGTGCTGAATCTCGATCAGATTTCCCGCTCCGCCCTTGGGCCCCGCGAAAATCACCCGCCCGTCGCCAATCGTCTGCACCGGCGTGCCCGACGGCGCCGCGTAATCGATTCCCAGGTGCGGCCGGTACTCCTTCAAGATCGGATGAAAACGGTTCTGGCTGAAATGCGAAGTAATCACCGCCGCGAATTTCAGCGGCGAATGTAAAAACGCCTTCTTCATGGACTTCCCGTCCGGCGTGTAATACGCCGGCACTCCTGCCGGATCGTGAAACAAAACCGCGCGGTACGGATGCGTGCCGTTCACATATTCCGCCGCCAGAATCCGCCCGTACGACGACATCTCGCCGTTCGCTAGCATTTTCTTTTCGACCACCACCCGGAACGTGTCGCCCGGCCGCGGGTCGGTGTAAAAATCCAGGTCCCAGCCAAAAATCTCCGCCAGCCGCATGGCCAGCTCCGGTTTTTCTCCCGCGTCGATCACCGATTCAAACAGTGATCCGTGAATTTCCCCGGCCACGCCTTTCATTTCCGTTTCCGAAGGAATCGTCTCAATCTCCGAATGAAAATCGTTGCCCTTCGGCGAAATCAGCAGCACCCGCTCGGCATCGATGCGGTACTTCACTGCCCGCAATTCGCCCATCACCGTGCGTCCTACGCTCAGCTTGTTCCCCGCGCGCAGCCGCCGCAAGTCGAACACCGACTGCGCTGAAGCTGTCAGCCGCGCCGCGTTGTCCGCGGTTATTCCCAGATCCTGCAAGATCGCGTTGAAGGGATGCCGCGGCGGCACGATCTTCTCGCTGAAAATCACAATCTCCTCCTGCATGTGCCGCGCTTCCTGGCTCGCCAGGCTAGCCTGCTCGCTCACCTGCTGTTCCGCCATCACCCGCGCGCGATACGACGCGCCCATGCACACGCCGCCCACCGCCAGCAGCGCGATCCAACCCGCGATTCGGAGTGTATTTTTCATCGCCCTCAACAAATTATTTCGAGGCAGCAGAATAACGCAGCACCGCAATGCCAGTGAAGGAAAATCGAAGGGGTTGAGTTCCTGAAGTAAACGGGCCTGCTACTGCTACTGCTACTGCGCCGCTCGCGCCGTCGCGCGCGCGTCCCGCATTTTACGCGTGGACTCCGCAAAGTAATTCCGGTCGCGCAGCCCGTGATAAATCCGGCCCGCAATTTCCGACGCATGCGGCCCGCTGGTCGCGCGCCCGCCGCCCCGGATCAGCACCACCAGCACGATTCGCGGATGCGCTTCGTCCGCATACGAAACAAACCAGCCCAGCCGTCCGCCCAGCGATTCGTCGTTGCAGGTTCCGGTCTTGCCCAGCGCCTGCTCGTCCGGATCGTAGCTTTGTTTCGCGGTTCCATACATCACCGCCGCCAGCATGCCTTCGCGCAAATCCGGCAGCAGCGGCGCGATATCCAATTCCTGTTTCACCTTCGGCTCGAACGCTGCGCGTTCCTGCTCCGTCCGCGGATATTGCAAATAATATTGCGTCCCGCCATTCGCCAGCGTCGAAACCAACGACGCCAGTTGCAGCGGCGTCAGCCGGATCCCTTCGCCGAAACTCGACATGCGCGCCACTCCCCCGTAATTCGGCGGCGCCGACGGCAGCGTCCCGGCCTGCTCTTCCGGAATGTTATACCCCGCCTTCTGCCCCAGCCCCAGCAGATGCGCGTATTTGTGCACCCGCGGAAATCCCAGCCGCGTCCCCACTTCCTCAAAATAAATGTTGTTCGAGTGCGCCATCGCTTCGGTCAAATCCATGTACCGCCGGTGGCCCACCTTCATCATCGTGTCGCGCGTGATCACGCCTTCCTGCAATCCCGCCAGCGCAATCACCGGTTTGATCGTCGAGCACGGCTCGAACCCCGCCGAAAACGCCATCTTCTGATTGACGATCGTCAGAATCCGGCCGGTCGTCGGATCCATCGCCAGCACCGAACCATTCGCGTGCCCCAGCGCATTCACCGCGATCTGCCGGATCAGCGGATCGTCGTAAGTCGCATTATCATCTTTAGTCGGATCGCCGTACGCGCTGATGCCGCTCTTCTTGTGATGATGCGTAGTCGTCGCAGCCGGTGCGGACTTCGTGGCCGTCGTCGGAGGAGTGCCCGCGGCTGGACCAGCTCCCGCGGCCATCGCGAAGCCGCCAGCAAAAAATAAGCAAAAAATCGACACGACCTGTTTCAAGGCTGGGTTTCCCATGTACTTCCATATCGGCCGCAAAATCCCCCACTTCAGCCGAAGAACTTTTAGTGTAAGGAATTCCCGCACATTAGCGCAACTCCAAACGCCGCTAGCTTTCCTGATCCGCACGACTGGCCGCACGACTGTCCGAACGTACAGGCGATGAATTCAGGTATATAAACCCGGGTAAAAAGAAAAATGCGCGGCGAAAATTTCCGCCGCGCATCTCCAAATTCTCCAGATTCTAAGCCCTTCTCGAATAAACTACCTGCTCGTCCGTCCCGTCGACGCCGTCGCGGCTGACGTCTTCGGCGCCTGCACCGGCTGCTTTCCAGCATCCGCGGCCGCCAGCTTCTGCGCTTCCGCAGAGGGCTTACCGTTGCTCACTTCCCCGTTGGGCAAATGATTCGGCAACCCCAGCTGTTTGCGCAACTCATGTTCGATCTTCCCGCGAATGTCGGTATGTTCCTTCAGGAACTGCCGCGCATTGTCGCGCCCCTGGCCCAGCCGATCTGCCTTGTACGAAATCCACGTCCCGGATTTCTCCAGCAAGCCACTGGTCACGCCCAGATCCAGCAAGTCGCCTTCGCGCGAAACCCCTTCGCCGTAAATAATGTCGAACTCGGCTTCGCGGAACGGCGCCGCCACCTTGTTCTTCACGATCTTCGCCCGCGTTCGCGATCCAATCACCCGGTCGCCTTCCTTGATCGACTGAATGCGCCGAATATCCACGCGGATCGACGAATAGAATTTCAGCGCGCGTCCGCCGGTCGTCGTCTCCGGATTGCCGAACATCACCCCAATCTTCTCGCGAATCTGGTTGATGAAAATCAGGCAGGTCTTCGACTTCGATACAATCGCCGTCAGCTTCCGCAGCGCCTGCGACATCAGCCGCGCCTGCAAACCCATCTGCGCGTCGCCCATGTCGCCTTCCAATTCTGCCCGCGGCACCAGTGCCGCCACCGAGTCCACCACGATAATGTCCACCGCGTTCGACCGGATCAGCGCTTCCGCGATTTCCAGCGCCTGCTCGCCGTTGTCCGGCTGCGACACCAGCAAATTGTCCACGTCCACGCCCAGCTTCCGCGCGTACACCGGATCCAGCGCATGCTCCGCGTCGATGAACGCCGCCTGCCCGCCCAGCTTCTGCGCCTCGGCGATCACATGCAAAGTCAGCGTCGTCTTACCGCCCGATTCCGGCCCGTACACTTCAATCACCCGCCCGCGCGGGAAGCCGCCCACACCCAAAGCCGAATCAATCGAAATCGAACCGGTCGGAATCACGCTCACGGGGACCAGCACATCCTTATTCCCCAGGCGCATAATCGAGCCCTTGCCCCACTGCTTTTCAATCGAAGATATCGCCAAGTCCAGGTTTTTTGTCTTTTCGTCGTTCAAGTGGCACCTCAAAAGGGAGTGATGCGATTTAGCTGCCTGGGGGAGGCGGGGTGAGTCTACCACCGAGTGCCACATCCCGGCGCGGCCATTTCGATGCCCCACCATACCACAAGGCGAACAAAAAGCAAAAGGTCTTTTCCACCCTTTTTCGCCTGGGTTTCGCGCTCGGCACCAGCTCCCAACTCCCTCCCTACTGGTTCACCTCATTCGTATGCTGAATCGACCCGTAAATCTGCCCCAGAAAATCCTGCCCTCCCGAAAATTTCTTCGGCGCAAACCACGGCGCCCAATCCGCCGCCAATCCTTCCGCCTCAATTTCCTTCCGCGACTTCCCCGCCGCAATCTCTCGACGCACCTGCTCAATCTGCGCATTCAGAATCGGCAGATACAAAGCCAGCTCGCGCTTATTCGACGGCTGCGAATGTCCCGTCACGATAATTGTGTCGTCATTCACGCGCGCCAGCACCGCCGCGAGCGACTGCGCAATCCCCAAAATATCCAGCCCGCCGGCCAAATCCTCGCCCTTCGCGTTGTAAATGTCCCCCACCGCCACCACGTTCGCCTTCGAAAAATAAACTACGGAATCGCTATCTGTGTGTCCGTTCGCGTAGTGCTCCATCTCAATATCGTCGCCATCAAAATGAATCGTCACCGAATCGCGAAACGTAATCCGCGGCCAAGCCTTCTCCGCATACGGCCCAATCGCCGCCGGCGACCAAAACGGCTTCTGCGCCGTCATCATCCGCGTCCGCACATTCTCCTGCGCCACAATAATCGCGTCCGTCCCGTAAATTTCATTTCCGCCCACGTGATCGTAGTGCCAGTGCGTATTCAGCAAAAACCGCACCGGCCGTTTGCCCAGCTGGTCCAATTCCTTCTGCACCATCGCATTCGCCACCGCCTCCGGATGATCGACCAGCAAATAACCCTCCGGCCCCGTCAGCACCAAAATGTTGTTCAAATCCTGCGGCGTCATGATTTGAATCAAAGACATGTTGCCGCGCAGCCGCACAATCTTCGTCTCCGCCTTGGTGTAATCCGTCTGCCCCATCTGAAACGCAGCAGCGCCCCCGCCGCCGAACAGCGCAAGAAATCCCACCACCAGGCCCAGCGCAATTTTCATGAAAAATCCTAGCCCAACAGGTTGGCGATCCTGCCCGCTTAGACTCCACCCCATCCCGCCGGTGAGCACGAATCGATGCGCAAAACCTAACGCACCACGTCCGCGCGAAAGCCGCCAAACCTCGACTCAGGCCGAAACCCGGCGCCACCTCCAGCCCCACCTCGATCAAAGAATTGTCATCCCGAGCAGAGCGAGGGATCTACTTCTTACGATTGGAGGCCCAGATCGAGCCAGTCCGCGGGAATTCCGTCGCGAGGCAACTCTTCAGCGTAGTCCTTCAGCCGCCGAAGGAAATCGCTATACAGGAAATCTTTTTAGGGGGCCGGAGCTTTCGCACTAATCCGCCGCGCCTCTCACCGGCGCTTCCCGCCGCCGCTCATGCAACACCATCTGAATCCCATTCCGCGGCCGCAACGTCACCGACGGCATCAATTTCACTTTCCGGTTCGGCACCAACGTCATCCGAAACCGCTGCGCCATCGTCGCCAGCAACAAAATCGCCTCCATCATCGCGAATCCCGCACCCACGCAAACTCGCGGCCCGCCCCCAAACGGAAAATACGCAAACCGCGGCAACGGATTCGCCCGCAACGACTCCGCGCTAAATCGTTCCGGATCGAATTTCTCCGGCTCCGGAAAAAACCGCGCATCCCGCTGCGTGCTCCACTGCAAAATCGCGATATTCGTCCCCGCCGGAAAATGAAAACCGCCTAGCTCGAATTTCTTCATCGCCTGCCGCCCCACCGCCCACGCCGGCGGGTACAACCGCATCGCTTCCTTCACGATCATTTCGGTGTATGGCAATCGCGCCACATCCCGCGCCGTCGGCGTCTTCCCGTGGAGCACCGCGCGAATCTCCTCGAACAATCGCTCCTCCACCGCCGGATGCTGCGCCAGCAAATACCAGCTCCACGACAACGCATTGGCCGTCGTCTCATGCCCCGCCAGAAAAAGCGTCATCACTTCGTCGCGCAACTGTTCGTCGCTCATCGTGCTGCCTTCCGCATCCTGCGAAAGCAGCAGCATCTCCAGCAGATCCTTCGACGCCTTCCGCGTCCTCCGCCGCTCGTGAATGATCCCGTAAATAATTTTGTCCAGCTGCTTCACCGCGCGCTTGAATTTCATCGTACTCGGCAGCGGCAATTTTTCCGGCAGCAAGAACGCCAGCCCGGCCATCCCGTCGAACTGGTTCAGCAGTACCGCCAGCGCCTGCTCCACTCCGCCCGCGTGCCCCGATACATCCGAACCAAACAGCGACTGCGCCACCACGTCCAAAGTCAGCGCCATCATCTGCTGGTGAATGTCCCGCGTCTCGCCCCCGCGCCAGCTATCCAGCATGCGCGTCGTCGCCAGCACCATCACGTCCGCATATCTCTCCGTGTTTTCGTGCCGAAAAGTCGGCTGCACCAGTTTTCTTTGCTTCTGCCAGTCCGCCCCCTCATTCGTCAGCAGCCCATTCCCCAATACCGATTTCAGCGCGCGATAATCGCGCGACTTCACGAAATTCCCCGGATTCTTCACCAGCACGTATTCAATGTCGTTCGGATGGGTCAGCAGCACAATCGGCGTGTTGAAAAATCGCAGGTAAACAATGTCCCCATACTCGCGCGCGCAGCGCGTCAAAAATTTCAGCGAATTGCGGCCCAGGTCCACCGCGCTGCCCAGCAGCACATTTCCCCGCGGCCCCGGCGGCAGATTTCCCTTCGCGTCGCGCGGTCCTCGCTTCATTCGGTCCTGATCTTGAGCATCAGCCCCCCATTCCCCGCGTTCACCTCGGCATTCACGTCCGCGCAACTATCCACCAGCCAGTCCGCGCCCGCCGCCTTCAACGTCGCTTCTAATTCCGTAGGCCCCCGCACTCCGATCACCCGCGCGCCCGCCGCTTTGCCCGCCCGCACTCCCGAGCCCGCGTCTTCCACCACCACGCATTCGCCAGCCGCAAAACCCAGCAGCGCCGCACCCTTAATATAAGGTTCAGGATCCGGCTTGCCCCTTTGGATGTCGCTCGCCGTAATCAGATTCTTCGGCGTGGGCAGCCCCGCAGCTCGAATTCGGGTCGTTGCCAGCTCGTAGGTCCCGGAGGTTACGATCGCCCAGCGCTCCATCGGAATCGACGCCAGCAGCTCCATCGCCCCCGGCATCGGCACAATCCCCTCAATATCCGCGACTTCTTGTCGCACCAACTCGAGGTGCTCCGCCAGCGCCAACTCCTCCGGAATATAATCCCGCACCGTCGTCAGGCTCGGCCGCCCGTGCGCCTTGCGGATCACTTCGTCCGCATTAAATCCATGCCGCGCGGCCCAAACGCTCCACACCCGGTCCACCGCCGGGTTCGAATCAATCAGCACTCCATCCAAATCGAACAACACGCCCCAGCATTCCACACCAATCATGTCTGGATGATAACAGCCTTCGTTTCGAACTCTGTCGCGATGTAAACGCGTGAGCTTCTGTCGCCGGGGGATTGAGCGGAGTGATTCCAGAAGAAATGTCGGACTAGGTTCCTCCTCGGCTTGGATCGATCCTCGCCCTTACCCGTCGTTGCCGTCATTCTGAGCGCAGCGAAGAACTTGCTTTTTGCGAGCCTGGCTGCCATTCGATCGGCCAGCACCACCCGCCACAAGCCATCCTTCTCTGCTCGTTTCACAAGCAGCAAATCCGTCACATCACGAAAAATCCAGCGCCGGAGGCGCGGCATAAGTTAGCCCGGGCCGTAAGGCCCGGGGGAAAGATCCGGCGCGCGGCGCCGCACCTCCACGTCGCGCGAATCGCGTCGCCTTCCAGACGCCGTTCGCGCCCGCCGTTGCCCTCACCCAACTCCTCACCAAAAAAAACGGGCCGGAGAGAGTGACTCCCCGGCCCGGCTCGCGCTAATCGCGCTGCCTTACTGATCGTTCTTCGCGCCGTGATACCCCGCCTTCTGTGCATCCGCTTCCGACATATATTTCCCGGCCTTGGTCTTCCCGTAATAACGGGTCCCCTCTTTGTGGTACACGCCGGAATCCGTATTGACCCAAACCATTCCGCTGCCCGCCGGCGGAGGAGTCGTGGTTCCCGCCGAAGTCTTGGCCGGAGTCTTGGCCGCCGTCTTCGCCGGAGCCGGAGTGCTGGCCGCCGGTGCTGCTGCCGGAGCCGCCGCCGTCGAAGCTGCAGGCTTCGCTGCTGGGGCTGCCGCCGGAGCCGCCGCACTCGAAGCAGCCGGTGCTGCTGCGCTGGAATCCGCCGCAGCCTTCTTCGATCGCGTCTTCTTGGTCGTAGCCGCCGAATCCGTCGCCGCGGGTGCAGCGGCCGTCGAGCCAGCCGCCGCCGTGTCGGCAGCTGCCTTCTTCGACTTCTTGGTTGTCGCCGTTGTAGCAGCCGAAGAATCTGCCGCGGTTGTACTGCCGGCATCCGCCGCTGCTTTCTTCGTCTTCTTAGTCGTCTTGGCTGCGGCATCCGAGGTGTCTGCCGCTGCCGTTCCGCTGGCATCCGCCGCCGCCTTCTTCGTCTTCTTTGCGGTGGTGGTTGTCGCGCTCGAGGCATCGGCGCTTGTATCCGCCGCAGCCTTCTTGGTTTTCTTCGCCGTGGTCGTGGTGGCACTCGACGCGTCCGTGCTGGCGTCCGCCGCCGCCTTCTTCGTCTTCTTCTTGGTCGTCTTGGCCGCACTGTCGGCCGCGGTCGCGTCACTCGACGCATCCTGCGCTCGCACCTGCGTCGTAAACAGGAACAAACCAATCAGCGCCGCCACCGCCAGTATGAAAACATTCTTCCTTCGAATCCGGTTCATCACGATCCTCCGTCCGAGAAATCAGTTCTTCTCGGAAATCTTCCTGAATTTCTTTTGGCCCGTGGATGGCTTCTGGCTATCGCGGTGCGTCTCGGCATGGAACGAGACGGAGTTTAACCGCACAATTTCAGCGTCGTGAGTTGTCGCTGGACAGAACTTCCTGCAATCCTGCGCGGATTGTACTGCGGTATCTACGCTGATTCAACGAACTTTCCTCAGTATTCTTACTCTTCCCGCCCGGCCTGCGCCGGCCCTCTGCCCTCATTTCCCCGTTTGACTCCCGCCACTCCGCGAGATACCTTCATCCATCCCCGCCGGAGGAAGTAAATGATTGCGAAGCCGTCCGCCCCTAAAGACTCCAAAAATGCCCCTAAAGCAGATCCCAAGGTCCTCGTCATCGATGTCGGTGGCACCCACGTGAAACTCCTCATGACCGGCCAAAAGGAGCCCACCAAATTCGTTTCCGGCCCCTCCATGACCGCCGCCCGCGCCGTTCGCGACATCAAGCTGGCCGTCAAAGGTTGGAAATTCGACTGCATCTCCATCGGCTATCCCGGCCCTATCATTAATAGTCACCCGCTCCGCGAGCCTCACAACCTCGGCGGCGGCTGGATGGGCTTGGATTTCGCCAAGGCCCTCGGCCATCCTACAAAAGTCATCAACGACGCCGCCATGCAGGCCCTCGGCAGCTACAAGGGCGGCAAAATGCTCTTCCTCGGCCTCGGCACCGGCCTCGGCTCCGCTATGATTTCCGACGGCTTTCTTGAACCCATGGAGCTCGCCCATCTTCAATACAAGAAAGGAAAGACCTACGAGGATTATCTGGGCATTCGCGGCCTGGAAAAATACGGCAAGAAAAAATGGCGCCGCGAAGTTTTCAAAGTCACCGAACTGCTGAAGACCGCGCTCGAAGCCGATTACGTCGTCCTCGGCGGCGGCAATTCCAAAAAACTGAAAGCGCTTCCTCCCGGCTCGCGCCTGGGCAGCAACGACAACGCCTTCATCGGCGGCTTCCGCCTCTGGCAAAAAAACAGCCCGGTAAGCCGCTAACTTCCGCGCGAATCACTCTTAAAACAGCCGCCCGATGCGGAAGAAAAATCGGTGATGATCCGTATCGCCGACGCTTCCCGCAATCAGCACCGGCCCAAAAATTGTATTCACCACAAATCCCGCGGCGCCATCCACTGGCAGCCGCGACGACAGCGGCAGATCCTCCAGCGCCGGAACCTGAAACGGTTTCGCGATTTCAAAATCCGTAATGAAATACAGTTTGTCGCCCAGCAACGGCGGCAGCGGCAGCAGCTCCCGCAAATATCCCGCGCGGAAATAATAATATTGGTTGGTCAGCAGTTCGTTCGTGCCGTACGCCGACATCCGCTGCGACCCGCCCAGCGAAAAAATCGGAATCCCGGTTCCTTGATAGCCCAGCGTCGTCCCGGCCGCCGCATTGAAAAACAGCGACGACGGCTCGTTCAGCCGTTTGTAAAAACTCGCGCTCGCCTCCAGCGACGGAAACGCTTCCGTCGATCCCGGCTGCGCGTCGTGCCATCCGCCGTCAAATTGAAAATCGTATCCGCTGCGCGGAATCACCGCGTCGTCGTCACGATCCAGAATGTATTGCACCCGTGTAAATCCCGCCCGCCCGTGAATCGTCGGCAGCAGGTTCGGATCCCCAATCCGCGGCGTGAATTTCTGGTCCTCGATCTGGTAGCCCACTCGCAGCTCTCCATCGCGCCCGAATTCATAACCCACATCCACCCCGCCGCCGATTTGCCGGTCGCGGTATTCCGCAATCAGCTTGTCCTCCTGGTACGCATCAAATGGCGCATTGTCCGCAAACGCCCGCGGCGCAATAAACCACCGGCTGCCCGTTTTGAACGGCACGAAATATTCCGATCGGATCCCGTATTCCGAGCCCAGAATAAAATCGTTGCGCAGTTCCCGCCCAAACGCGCCCCAATCGAAAAATGTAATCCGCGCCCCCACGCTGAACCGCGGATTGTCGTAGTCCGAACCATCCAGCGAAATCAGCGGCCGCACCACCGGCGGCGCGTAGCTCTTTTCCACCGCGATAATGTCCAGTCCCTGTTGCCCGTTCTTTTCCACCATTCGATAGCCCAGGCTGCTGAACCTTCCCAGACCGGTCAGCACATTCAACTGCGTGTCCAGCGTCTGCGCATCCAGCGGCTGCCCGATTACCCCCGCCAGACTCTTCTGGATCAGCGCCGCGATGTCTGGCGTCGCCCCCGGGACTTCGATAAATTGCGGCGCCGGCAACTGCGTGCGCTTTCGCGCCTCCCGCCGCGCCACATAATCCTTCCAGTCGTCATCGTTCAAGCGGAACGCCGAAAGCACCGCCGCTTTGCTTTCCGCCGCGGCGTAACCCACTTTGATCATTTCGTCCGCGCGCGCGTAATCGAACGAACTAAAATCCTCCAGCGGCACGCTGATCAAAATGTCCGCCTGCTCCATGCTGCGCAGTTCGTTCGCCGCAATCACCACGCTCAGCGACCGCCCCAACACCGAGAACGTCGACAGCGGATCCTTCGGATCGATCGCCTTGGTCTGCAAATGCACCGCCACCGTCAAATCCGCACCCATGTCCTGCGCCACGTCCACCGGCAAATTATCCAGCAGCGCCCCGTCCGCAAAAATGTGGTCGCCTTCGCGGACCGGCGTGAAAATTCCCGGTAGTGACATAGTCGAACGCAGCGCCAGCGCCAGCGATCCGCTCCGGAAAATTTCCTGCTTGCCCGACACCAGATCCGTGGCCACGCACCCGAACGAAATTGGAAAATTGTTGAAATCCTTCACTTCCGAATAGGGCAGCGCGATCTGATCCAGAATCAATCCCACCTGCTGCCCGGAATTGAACCCTTCCGGAAACTGAATCCCGTGCTTCAATCCGAATTCCAGCGAATTCGGATAATCCTGCGCATCCTCCTTCCGGCGGAAACTCAAATCCCGATACGGCGTCGCCCCCCGAATCACCTCCGTCCACTGAATCCCCGAAATAATTTTCCGCAAATCCTCCGGCGAATGTCCCGTTGCATAAATTCCACCCACCAGCGCCCCCATGCTGGTCCCCGCCACATACCGCACCGGAATGTGATGCTCCTCCAACCACTGAATCACCCCGATATGCGCCAGCCCCAGCGCCCCGCCACCTTCCAACACCAAGCCAATCCGTGGCCGCCGCACCGCGTGCGCCCGCGTCTGATCCTGACTCTGATTCTGTCCGTAGGTGATGATCGCCAGCAACGCCGCGGCCATCGCCGTCGCGCATATTCGTGACCCACGCCTTCGGCGACTCACCCTTGCTGTCGTGCCGGAAAAATTGCGAATCATTTAAACCTCCGCGGGGAGCCTGCCATTTTGAATCGAACCGAATGAACCGCGACGAAGAGGGTTGATGATAAGCGGGAAGCCCTAATTCATAAAGCAAAACGCGTGCAATCAATCCAACGAACAAGGAAGCTTGTCATGCCGAGCGCAGCGAGGGAACTCTCTCCTTCCAACGCAACCGAGTCCACAAAGTATCGCAGTCAGGAGTTGTTCGCGAGGAGGAAGCGTAACCGCGACGAAAGACTCTGCGACCTTTGGAATGCGGCGGCTCTGCCGCCGCGTTACGGTGCCGCCAACCCCTCCCAAACGTCCCTCTTCGTTGACCGTCTCCGTGCCAGAAAATCCAGCGCCGGAGGCGCGGCATAAGTTAGCCCGGCCCGTAAGGGCCGGGAAAACTCCGGCGCGCAAGCGCCTACGCTCGCGCGGCCTTTTCGCGCGAGCCTTCGTAATGTCCAAGCACGGCGCAAAATAAAAGGCAGGAAGCCACGCGCTTCCGCGCTCGACTTCCTGCCTCACACCCGCCTCAAATAAATTCCTACTGTTGTGTTGCCCCTGGTGCAACGCCGATCTTCGTGCCGATCACTTCCCCGGAAATAATGATCTCCACTCTCCGGTTCTGCTGCCGGCCCGCCGGTGTGTCGTTGCTCGCCACCGGATTCGATTTTCCAAATCCCGTCGCGGTAATCGAATTCGGATCGAGCCCCTGCGTGATCAAATAAGCCCGCACCGTATTCGCGCGCTGCTCCGACAACGTTTGGTTGAACGCGTCGCTGCCCACGCTGTCCGTGTAACCCTCCACCGCCAAATGCAATCCCGGATGCGCCAGCACGATCCCCGAAAACTTCGCCAACGCTTCCCGCGCCGGCGGCTGCAGATCGAATTTGCCGAACGCAAACAGCACGTCCGCCATATTCACTTGCAACCCGCGCGGCGTATCCGTCGTCGGCAAAATGCGGTTGAATTGATCGAGCAACGCCGCCCGCAGCGCCTGCTTATCCGCCTCGGCCTTCGCCGCCGCATCTCGCGCCGCCTGTGCCTGCTGGTTCGCACTCAAAGCCTGCTGCTGCGCCGCCTGTGCCGCCGCATCCGCCGCCAAGCGCGCTGCATCCGCTTGCGCCCGCGCCTGCGCTTCCCGTGCCGCGTCCCGCTCCGCCTGCAGCCGTTGCATTTCGGCCTGCTGCCGCGCCGCCGCTTCCTGCGCCTGCTGCGCCTGTGCCGCCGCCGTGGCCGCTGCTTGCGCCGCCTGCTCCGCCGCCAGCTTATTCTGCGCCGCGCGCTGCACCGCAATCTGCCGCGCATCCGCCGCCGTCTGCACCGCGTCTCGCGCCGCCGCGATCACATCTTTCCGGTTCGCTTTGCGCGCCAGCATACTGTCCGCGTTATTCAACGACGACAGTGCCTTCTGGTACGCATCCGGCGCCAGCGTTTCCGCCCCCGCCGCCTGCGCAATCGCCACCGCATTTCGCGCTTCGTACACTTCCAGCGGAACCTTCGGCGACATATCCGTGATCGGTTCCCGCGCCTTGGCCATGTCGTACGTGTATTGTCCGCGCTTCAGCAGCTCGTAATTCGCCGTCACCTGCTCCGACGTGCCCACCGTGTCCGCGCGCAGCACGTTCTCCAGCACCACCACGTCGCTGGGCACGTTCACCGCAAAATATGGCTCCGCCGTCACGATCATCCCGAACGATTGCAGGTTGGTCGTCGCCGTCAAACTGCTTTTATTGCTGTTGATCACCAGCTCTCCCAGGTTGCTCGGCTTCCCTTCCGGAGTGATGGCCCACAGCACGTACGTCAGATATTCTTTGCCAAACACCTGCGCCGGCTGCAGGTTTTTAAAATTCGCGCTGATCACGATCGAGCCCTTCTTGCTATCCACCTTCGCGTCGCCCTTGGCCAGCGGCAGCAGCGGCGTTCCGCGAAAATCGATCATGGTCGATCCCTGCTTATGCTGGTAGCTCACCGAAGTAATCGTCTTGCCCACCAGCGTGACCTGGTAGAACGAATTATTTTGTTGCTGCGAACTATCTTGTTGCGCACCCGCCAGCATGGCGCACCCTAAAATTACGGTAACCAACGTGATCCACTTCCGATTTCCCATCTCAAATGCTCCTTTATTACGTTGCGGAACGCCGCTTCTGCGCCCAAACTCGCGCGGGCATTGTATCAAAACGGCACGCGCCCAACCCCCGTTTTCCTTCTCGCCTCGGCCAGTTGCGTCCTTCGCATCGCCACTTAAATTCTTTCCCTCTTCTCTCGATTTCCCCTCACTCCACCATGTACGATATGAGCGATGATTCAACGCGCTCTCCTCATCCTCGCTCTCGCAATTTTCATCCCCTCGGCTTTGCTAGCCTGCACCTGTTCCAAAGAACCGCCGGGAAAATGTCCCGGCCTCCAATCCGACGACGTCGTTTTTCTCGGCACCGTCACCGATATTTCCGCTGTCGCCAACCCGCTTCCGGCCGCGCCGGCCCCGACCGGCGAAAATGCATCCGCCGACGCCTCAGCCGCCAGCGCTGATGCCGCCGCCACCGCAGCCGCCGCCCAGGCCGACGGCAACACGCCCATCATCCGCTACCATTTCCACATCAATGAGCGGTTCGCCGGCCCCGACTCCCCCGACATCGACGTCTTCTCCGGCGGCGACGACGGCGACTGCGGTTACAATTTCAAAACAGGTGATCAGTACATCGTCTTCACTCAGCAGGAAACCGAAGGCCGCCTCTTCGCCACCATTTGCAACGGCACGCGCCGCGCCGCCGACGGCCGCGCACTCCTCCCGCAGCTCCGCGCCATGCGCAATCACGACCGCGTCGCTTCGGTCTTCGGCCTGCTCCATCGCGCTGATCCGCCGCTGCTCGCACCTTCCGACGATCCCGACGACCCATTACCAAACATAAAATTAAAGCTGCGCTCCAAAGACGATCGCTTCGCCACCAGCACCGGCCCCGACGGCGTCTATTCCTTTTACGACGTTCACGCCGGCGAATACGAATACACTGCCAATCTTCCCGCGCGTTTCGAGTTCACCCAGAAAACGCTGAAGGGCGGTCTGCCTCCCTTCAAAATTCCCAACGGCGCCTGCTTCGAGTACAACGTCAGCGCCCTGCCCACTGGAAAAATTCGCGGCGCTGTGCAAGGCCCCGACGGCAAGCCCTTGAACCTCGCTTCCGTCGAACTGTATCGCGCCGATCGTTACGACGACGCCAAGCCCGGCCTCTGGGCCTTTCAAGGCGACAACGGAAAATTTGAATTCGAT
>Ga0302177_10001685_pt1 | contig 15766 bp, 17 predicted proteins | sample I_Palsa_E1_2_FD_198780 | JGI IMG/M metagenome (GOLD analysis project Ga0302177, IMG submission 198780) | Peat permafrost microbial communities from Stordalen Mire near Abisko, Sweden - I_Palsa_E1_2 | ecosystem: Environmental > Terrestrial > Soil > Palsa > Peat permafrost | place: Sweden... | reverse complement strand
TCTTCAGCTTTGTCGATCAGGTCGTTAAGATTCGCCCTTACCAACGTGGAAACGCGCTCCAGTAGTGCCATCATGAACTCCTTTTCTTGAAAGCTTCTAACTCCCAACTCCTAGCTCTTGATTTCGTTTTTCGGTTTCACAGTTGGCGCAGGTGGAACGCCGAAAGCGCAGGGTGCTGCCAATCGCCATTCCGATTGCCACGCCGACTCCGATCCACAGGGCGGCATGGCCAGCCATCACTCCGAGAGCTGTGCCTAACGCCACTCCTAAAGCAATTCCTAGGCCCATTCCTTTCGACTTGTTGTTCATAAAGCTATGCTCCAATTCCGGCGTCTCGCTGCGCTCGGCGGGACAGCCGAGGCGGCTGTCCCCACACGAGCAAATTGTCTCCTCACTTCGCCGCGTCCACCACCGGCGGCTTCGGTGTGTGGTCGCCAATTTGACGCACCTTGCCCAACAACTCGGACAACGGCATGCCCGAGAGCGTCTCGAACAATGCCGGCACCTGTGCCGCCATCTTGGCGATGTCTCCGGTAATCTTGTTCATCCCCGAGGCATCGCCGTTTCCCGTTGAGACGATGGTGATCTTGTCGACATTGGCCAGCGGACTGGCCAGCGCCCTCACCACCTCCGGCATAGCAGTGAACAGCCGGTCGATCACCGCCGCCTGGTTGTATTCCTGATAGGCCTCGGCTTTCACGTTCATGGCCTTGGCTTCGGATTCACCCTTCTTAAAGATGATCTCCGCTTCGGCCTCGCCCTGCGCCCGTATCGACGACGCGTGCCCTTCGGCTTCCGCGATCAGGCGCTGCTTTTCAGCCGCGGCCAGCGTCTCAATTCGCTGACGCTCAATCTCCGCCCCTTTCAACACAGTCGCGATCAACTCTTTCTCGCGGCGATTGATTTCCGCTTCCTGTACTTTGACCTGTTGTTCTTTCTCAACCTGTTGCACCTTCACCTGCTCGGCGATCACCTGCTGCTGCATGATGTTGGTCTGGATGTCATACGCTTTGTCGGCCTGCGCCTGCTGGCGTTTTGTGACCTCCAGGAATTGCGCCTTCTTCACCTCCAGGTCGCGCTGCGATTCCGCCTGCTTGGCGAGAGATAAGGTTTCCGCCAGCACGCGTTCCTGGTCGGCCTGCGCCTTAGCCACGGCCGCCTCCCGTTGCGCCAGGGCGCGCTTGATCGCGGTGTCGCGATCGGCTTCCGCCGTGGCAACGTCGGCATCGCGCTTGATGCGCGCCACGTCCGGCTTACCCATATTGGTGATGTATTCGTTCTTGTCGCGAACCTCCTTAATGGTGAACGAGATGACCTCGAGTCCCATCTTGTTCATGTCTTCGGCGCACGTCGACCGCATGCGGTCGGAAACCATCTCCGGCTGCTTCACGATCTCTTCCACCGTGAGTTGTCCGATGATGCCGCGCAGATGCCCTTCCATCACCAGGCGGATCAGCCCTTCGCGCTCCTGGTCGGTCTTCGTAAGGAACTGCTCCGCCGCCGTGAGGACGGACTCGCGGTCGGACTTTACTTTGATTTGCGCGACCGCCTCAACTGTCACCGCGACGCCTTGTTTGGTGTAAAGATCCTGCTGCGGCGCCACGTCGAACGACATCAGTTCCAAAGACAGGTCACGACAGACCTGCACCATGGGAAGCACCAGCGTGCCATGCCCCTGCACCACGCGCGTTCCTCCCAAGCCATACACGATGAGTGCCTCGTGCGGCCCCGCTTTGCGGTAGAGCCTGGCCATCCCGCTCATCAGGAACAGAAGAACCATCACTCCCAGCCCGGCGAAAATCCAAATCTCGACCATCCTCGACATCTCGAACATAACGCCTCCTGTTACAACTACCGTTGAAGAAATATTGAATTCGCGTGGACTTCATCCCCGCAAAAGTTGCCCGCGCACCCATGAATGCGTCGCCGGCTGGCCGCCGCGCAAGTTGTACTCAACGATCGCGTTGCTACCGTACCAACAGAAGCCCAGCGCCACGTAGAAGGCGATCAACACCGGCCATGAAGACCTTGGCTTCCGAGCTCGCACGATGTAAGCCATGACTGTGCATAGGACCAACATGAAAGCAATGAAACCGAGGGCAAAGGTCAGCGAACCTTCCCGGGTAGTCCAGCCGTTCGGCTGCCAATTCGCGTTGAAGTGGACCGCCATTCGCACGGGCAAGCGATCCCAGGCGCGCCAGTAGTTCAGCGCAGTAATCGGAAGCACCAGCCACGTTAGCCAAATCGCCGTTCTGTACCAGTCTCGATTCATGAAGTTCCCCATTCATAGAGTCCCCAGGCGACTCCCCGCAACCGCCACCGCTACTGATCGCCCGACATCTCACTCCACAGCCCCACGTAAACGATTCCCTTCTCGTAACGTGTCACCACGACCTCGGTTCCCTTAGCGATGGCGCTGGCGTCTTCGCTGCGCGCGCCACACACGCGACGCGTTCCCATCTGGGTGTAAATCATCTCTCCCGTTCCGCCAGCCCGGATCGAACTGCATATGCGGCCCAACACTCCAACCATCTCGTAGTCCGCGGGATCCATGTTCTCTTCGTCCGAAACCAAAACTTTGCTCAGAAACAAGAACACGATGCCTCCACCGACCGACCCGCTCGCGATCGATGCCAGCAATCCGAAACCAACCCACACTCCGGAGTAGCGCGTCAGCAAATAGCCGGCACCGCCGAACCAGGCCAGGAACGCCGTGAGCGTGACGAAGTTGAAGGGCGAAACGCCTGCGTTCTGTGCGGCGGCATGGCTGGTCGCTGCTTCGCTTCCAGCCCGAACATGTGCCGAGACATTTCCCGCCGCCGGCGCATGCCCCGCAGGAACCGATGCGGTCGGTGGATGTGTCCCGGCAACGTGCCCGTGAAAATGCGGCAGATGCAACCGGCCCGTGCGCGCACCTCCAAACACGAACGAAAAGAAACTGAGGCAAAAGCCCACCGCGAAACAGATCAGATAAAAATCCGCCCATGTCATCGTGTGGTTCACCGGATTCGCCTCCCTTCCTAGCGATTGCGGCCTCGAACCGCACTTTCGCTGCGACGACCGTCACTGTGCCTGCTCGATCTCGCCATCAACTCCGGCCGCAACGCCTCCAGTAGCCGCTCTGCCAACCCCGGCGTGTCCAGAATCGCGCCCAGCAGCAGCAAACAGCGGCGCGTTTCCTTCTCTCGCGCGGCCTTGATCAGAACGTCGCTTACCTCGGGATCGCTGACGAAACGTTCCGACCCCTGCAACAGCCAGACATCGAGCTGGCCTTCCGTGGTGCGCAAGTCCGAAGTCAGCTCGGTGTGGTAGCCCTCGGGGTCATCCACCAGAAAGCCGGGATGCACCTTGAAGAACTTTGCTAGCAGCGCGCGCGAGGACTGCGTCATATGGGGCCGCGCGCCGCTCTCGATCTGCGACAAGTAGGACTGGCTGATGCTTTTGCGCAGCTCCTGGCGAACCGCCTTCACCACCTCCTGCTGGGTCATGGGACGGCCGAGTCCGCGCAGCGAACCTTCCACCTCACGCAGGTAACGGAATTTCTCTCCGAGCTTCATAATACAAATCGAAATATTAATATTTCAATTTGCAATGCTTGTCAAGAAACGAATGTGGCATGTTTTGAGTGAGTTGCAGCCTTGCTAGAGCCCTGCCTCGATACGGGAGCGGGGATCGAGATAATCGCGCAGCGCGTCACCGATGAAGTTGAACGAGAGCACTGCCAACATCACAGCCAGCGCGGGGAAGAGTACGAGATGCGGGGCGTCAAACAGGTGAGCTCTTCCGTCGTTGAGCATCGATCCCCAGCTCGCCGTTGGCGGAGGCACGCCGAGTCCGAGAAAACTCATTGTAGCTTCGGCGAGGATGGCACCCGCCATGCCGATGGCAGCTTGCACGATCACAGGCTGAATGATGTTCGGCAGGATATGACGCACGATGATGCGGAAATCGCTGGCTCCTAGGGCGCGGGCAGCGTCGACGAATTCGCGTTCACGGGCGGCCAAGACTTGTCCGCGGACGAGGCGAGCGTAGCCGACCCATCCGCCGAGTGATAGAGCGAGAACAAGATTGAAAATGCCCGGACCGCGGAAGGCGACGAACGCGATTGCGAGAAGGATCCCGGGGAACGAGAGGAAGGCGTTCATCACGACCACGTTGATGAAACGGTCGACCCCTCCGCCGTAATAGCCGGCGATGGAGCCGATGATGAGGCCGAGGGCCAAAGATGCGAGCACGACGCAACTGCCGACCAGCATTGAGATACGCGCTCCGTAAATGATGCGCGAGAGAATGTCGCGGCCGAGTTCATCGGTGCCGAACCAGTGTGCGTGCGATGGAGTGTCGAGACGCGTGGGAAGGTTGATCGACGCGGGATCTTGTGGGGCGATCCAGGGAGCGAAGAGGGCGAAAATCACGAAGATAATCACCAGCACCGCGCCCGCGGCTGCCAGCGGGTTGTGGCGGGCATTCCCGGCGATGCGGTGGCGGAACGGGATGGCGGCCGTGGACATTACGCAATAGTAAATTACCGAACGGTCTTGAGGATCCCCGGCAGGATGTGTTCTCATAGAGGAAGTGCGGGGCAGCGTGACTGCACGCGCGCCGAAACCTCCACCTCTAGCCTACCTTCTAAGGAGGAAGAATCATGAGCAAGGTGTCGTATATCCCCAAAGATTACAACTCTGTCACACCCTACCTGGTCATCAAGGGTGCAGCGCAAGCGATTGAGTACTACAAGCAAGTTTTCGGAGCGACGGAAACCGTGCGCATGAACGGACCGGACGGCAAGGTCGGTCATGCCGAGTTGAAAATCGGTGACTCTCACATCATGCTGGCCGACGAAAATCCCAGCATGGGGCAGGGACACACCAGCGCGGCCACGATCGGCGCGAGTCCGGTAAGTCTCTACGTATACCTTCCCGACGTGGATCGCGTGGTCGAGAAAGCGGTCGCGGAGGGCGCGAAGATTCTGAAGCCGGTTCAGGACCAGTTCTACGGAGACCGCAATGGCTTCATCCAAGATCCGTTTGGACATCTGTGGGGCATCGCCACCCATGTGGAGGATGTGTCGCCGCAGGAGATGAAAGAACGGATGAAGAAGATGATGCAGGCGGCGTAGGGAGATCGTAATGGAGGCGGGGTGGCCAGTGCCCGCCTCTACTTTTTTCGATTGCTTCCCTCACGCTTGGGTCGCTGTAGCGAGACGTCTCCGGCGGCGCCACACAAGCCGCTTCGGTCCGTGCTTTGATTCCGAGGACTTTCACGGCCTCGTCGGCCAATCGCTTATGGATTCGGATCGATGTCTTCGCTGCGGCTATGTTCTTTCCTCGATTCCCCCTGTAAATTTCTGCCCCTAATACTTCTACTCAGTTACTTCAGCCGTACGACGCGGGAGTTAGTTTTCGCTTGCTTCCGAGCGGCGGCCTCGATTGGCCGGTGCGCGTCATATTGAGTCAGTCAGGAGGTTAGAGTTTTTCGCCAGTCGCAGCCTGGCCAGGCAGAAGAAATGTCCTGGGATATTTGCCTTCGCCGCAGATTTTGAACGAGCCGAAATCTTTGAACCACCGTCCTTCGGGGGCATTTGGTCTCGTCTCAAGCCAGACAAAGAGTTGGTTGAGGTCATCGAGGGGGATGTTGCGGCGTGCATGCGCTCGACGAGATGGTCGCGGACAGCCGCGGGGATGCGCGGCCAGGTTTCGACCTGGGGCATTATTCACCAAAAACCAAACGGCCCAACTCGTCGCCCAATCGCTTGGCTTGCTGCGGATTGCTCTCGGCGCGAAAGCGTTCGGCAAGCTCGAAAAACGCCTTCTCTTTCTGTTTCCGCGCTTCGATGCCGAGTTCGATGAGTTCGATGAGTTCCCCCAGAACCCGGTTATCGCTCAGGCGTTAGCTCTTAGCCATGCGCTCTACCTGTTTGTCGAGGGGTGCGGGGAGCGATACGCTCCGACGGACCGGTTTCGTCGTGGGCATAGCATCATTGATACACCAATTTTGGTGCACTTAAATGTGGTCACGAATTTGGAATCTCCACTCTGTCGTTGAAAACCCCTTTCACGGTCTCGTCCCGCTCTTGGATGACTTCTTTGGTCCTCCGACCCCGCTCCTCTTGGTTTGCAAGCTCGGCTGGGGCTACACGGTGAGTTGTCATAAAAACTCCTTTACACACTTGGTGTGAGACCGGAGGGGCCTTCCATTCCAGCGAAAATGGGGGAAAGTGCGGCCAGTGCTTGCCTTTTTCGTTCTCCGCTACTGTCTGATCCTCGGGTTCGCCACCGAATACAGCACGTCCGTCAGGAAGTTCACGGCGACGTAGGTCAAGCCGATCGCGAGGATGCAGCCTTGGACCAGATAGTAATCGCGGTTGGAGATGGCTTGGATGGTCAGGCGGCCGATGCCGGGCCAGGAGAAGATTGTTTCGGTCACGATTGCGCCTGCCAGCAGCGCGCCGAATTGCAGGCCCAGCACTGTGATGATGGGGATCATGGCATTGCGCAGGGCATGGCGGTAGACTACCGTGCGCTCGGGCAGGCCTTTGGCGCGGGCGGTGCGGATATAGTCCTGGCTGAGCTCTTCGAGCATGGAGGTGCGGACCATGCGGGTGAGGATGGCCGCGAGCGCTCCACCCATCGTGACGGCGGGCAGGATCAGATTCGCGAATGAGCCCGCGCCGGAGACGGGCAGCCATCCTAGTTTGATGGCAAACAGCAGAATCAGAATCGGCCCGAGCGCGAAGTTAGGAAACGAGAGGCCGAAGAGGCTGACCACGCTGAGCAGGCGATCGTCCCAGCGATTGCGGCGCCGGGCGGAGCGGACGCCCGCCGGTATCGAGAGGACGATCGCGATGAAAAGGGAAGCCAGCGTGAGTTGCAGGGTGTAGGGATAGCGCTGAGCAAGCAGACGCGTCACACTCTGGTTGTAGCGGAACGACGGACCAAGATCGGCGTGAAGAACTCCTTTCCAGTAGTGGATATATTGTTCGCCGAGCGGGGCGTCGAGGCCGTAGGCGTGGCGGGTGGCCGCGATATCGGCCGGGGGCGCGCCTTCGCCCAGCATTTGCTGGATGGGGTCTCCGGGGACGAGATGGATCAGCAGGAAGACGAGGCTTACGACCAGCCAGATTACTGGCAGGGTGTAGAGGACGCGTTGGAGCAAGGCTTTTGGCATGAGTCAGTGATCCGTCGCCGATGGTCAGCAAGTCACATCGAGCTGGGCTCGGGGGACAGCCGAGGCAGCTGTCCCCACACAATACCAATATCCCGGCCATCAGTCTCCGGCTTGCTTTGCGCTTTCTGCTTTGTCGTCGGCATTCTCTAGTTTGTCGATCTTTACTTTCGCGATGCGGTGGGCATCCATTTCTTCGACGGTATAGCGGTGGCCTTCGAACTCGAACGATTCGCCTACGTGGGGGATTTGTTGTAGGCGGGCGAGCATGAATCCAGCCAGGGTTTCGAATCCGGCATCTCGCGGCAATGGCAGGCCATGCTGGGTCTCGAGGTCGCGGATGTTTACGGAACCTTCGAGCAGCAGGACCGACTCGTCTTCGAGTGCGGGCTGGGGTGTCGCGACGTCGAATTCGTCTTCGATGTCGCCGACGAGTTGCTCGAGAATGTCTTCGACCGTAATTACGCCCGCCGTGGAACCGAACTCATCAACCACTACAGCCAGGTGACGGCGCCGCTGTCTGAATTCATCCAGCAACTCGGCGAGGACCTTGGTTTCAGGAACAACCAGCACATCGTGCATGATCTGGCCGACCTGCATGCGGGCGATGCGCGCGGCCAGAGGCTGGCCGAGATTGACCAGCCGGAAGCGCACCCACCGGATTAGTTCCTTGTAATAAAGGACGCCGACGATGTGTTCCGGACCGCGCTGCGGGTCGTAGACCGGGATGCGGGAGTGCTGGCCTTCGACCACGCGGTTGAGGGCTTCGTCGAGTGTGAGGTCCGATGGAAGAGAAAAAATGTCGGGGCGGGCGACCATGACCTCGCGGACAGTGATGCTGTCGAGTTCGATGGCGTTGTGGATCATCTCTTCCTGAGACTCGGGAATCTGGCCGAACTGGCGGCTGGCGGTGACGATGAGCTTGAGTTCGTCTGGGGAGTGGACAACACCGCCGCGGCGGGTCTCGCGGGCTCCGAAGAGCCGCAAGACCAGGCCTCCAGATCGGCGCATGAAAAATAAAAGGGGCCGACCGACGGTGAGGAAGGCTTCCATGGGAGCGGCCACGGCAAGGGCAATCTGCTCGCTGCGCTGCAGGGCCAGAGTTTTTGGCACCAGCTCACCGAGAAGCACGTGCAGATAGGTGATCAGGCTGAAGGCGATTACGATGGCAATGCCGTGGGCGTAGACCGCGGCGTGCGGAACTTCGTGCACGAAGCGCAGAGCTTCAACCAGGCGGGCGACCATGGGTTCGCCGATCCAACCCAACGTGAGGCTAACCATGGTGATGCCCAGTTGCACACCATTCACAACTTCATCGAGATGCTGGTGGAGGCGCTGGACGTTACGGGCTCCGATGCGGCCGGATTCGATGAGCTGCTGGATGCGGGTATCGCGAACACTAATCAGGGAAAATTCCGCGGCTGCAAAAAACGCGTTCGCTGCCACCAGGAGAAGGATCAGCAGCACCCGGAGCAGCACGAAGGCGAGCATGGATGGGTAATTCTAGCATTCTGAGCCCGTGGTTCGTGGTTGATGTTCGAGGCGAGGCTGGTAAGCAGGGGTTGAGGATGGAGCGGAATAGTAGACAGAACGAAACCCTCTTTCATCAAACTTTCATCAAAAATTATCATAAAAAATTATCCCAGCAGGTTACCTTTTCTGCGCTCCGACGGTCTAACTGTCAGGTGGCAAGTCGCTTACGGCAGTCACCGGTCATTCTGATCCAATCTGGAATTCTCAGGAACAAAAGCAACTTTGGCCACGTACATAAGGAATGAGAGCGCAGAACTGGACTGTTTCCACCTCGTACCCAGGCAACTCATATCCAGGAGGCAGTAGTGAACGGAAACGGAAATCATAAGAAGAAGCGTCGCAAACTGTTTATCTATGGCGGCATTGGGCTGGCGATCGTCCTGTTGATAGCGATTGGCGTTTTCGCGGCAACGCGCAGCGGCACCAAGATAGATCCCACAAAGCTGGCCAAGGTGGAGAAAGGTGACCTGGCGAAGAGCGTGGTGGCAACGGGCAAGGTTACGCCAATCACCAAAGTCGAGGTGAAGTCGAAGGCCAGCGGCATTGTGAAGAAGTTGCTGGTGGACTATGGCGACCGGGTGAAGAAAGGCCAGTTGCTGGCGCAGCTCGACAAGGTGGAGATCGAGGCGCAGGTGGCGCAATCGCGGGCCGCGCTGGACGCGGCCGAGGCGAACCTGAACAGTTCGCAGGCGGATTTTGAACGAGCCAAGGTAGACGCCGAAGGGCCGGACGTCCCGTTGCTGAAGCGCGCCTACGACCGTGCCGTGGGTATGGCGAAAGACGGCGTGGTTTCGGCCTCGGCATTGGACGACGCGGAGAAGAACTACGAGATGTCCCTGAACAAGCAGAACGTCTCCAAGGCACAGGTGACGGTGCTGAAGGCGAAGATCGCGCAATCGCGAGCCCAGGTGGCGGAAGATCAGGCGAATCTTAAGCAACTCGAGGAGCAACTCAGCTACACCGATATCATTTCGCCCATCGATGGCATAGTGCTCTCCCGCGATGTGGAGATGGGCGATGCGGTGAGCTCGATTCTGGTATTGGGATCATCGGCCACGCTGGTGATGACGCTGGGCGACACCAGCGAGGTTTATGTGAAGGGCAAGGTGGACGAGAGCGATATCGGGAAGGTGTATCTGGGTCAGCCGGCGCGAATCAAAGTGGAGTCATTCAAAGACAAGACTTTTACCGGCAAGGTTACCAAGATTTCGCCGATGGGCGTGGAGAAGGACAACGTCACAACGTTTGAAGTGCGCGTGTCGATTCAGAATCCGGGGGGAGAACTCAAGGCCGAGATGACCGCCAATGCGGAAATTATTCTCGAAGAACATAAGAATGTGCTACAGATTCCGGAGGGCGCGATCCTCTACGACAAGGATAAAAAAGCATCGGTCGAGATTCCTGATCCGAAAGGCAAGGAAGGCAAGGACAAGATCGCGGTGAACATCGGAATTTCCAATGGCGCGAAGACTGAAGTGCTTGGCGGATTAAAAGAGGGCGATCAGGTGGTGTTGCAGTAACTACTTCGACGGGAGAGTCACTAACTTGCGGAGTTACTAACTTATGGATGACGATCGCGGTTCGTCCTTTCCGGTTTCGCTGGCGGCGCGTTTTCGCTTTCCGGCGATTGTGCTGGCTGTGCTGCTTGCTTCCACGTTTACGGTAGCTGCCACGCCGCAGGGGTCATTTGACAAGACGTTTCAGGTCAGCGGGCAGGTGGATCTTGAGGTCGAGACCCATTCGGGCGACATCATCGTGCACGCCGGCCCGCCAGGGGCTGTATCCATTCGAGGCAAGATTTTTGTGGGGGATCACTGGCTGTTCGGCGACCGGCACACCGAAGTGTCCGATATCGAGCAGCACCCTCCGCTTCGGCAGGAGGGAAACAGCATCCGCATCGACTATGTAACGGCTCGAAACATTTCGGTGGACTATGAAATCACGGTACCGGTCGACACCGAAATCCGCAGCCGTAGCGGCTCCGGAGACCAGAAGATTGAAGGAACTCGAGGCAATGTCGACGTGCAGACCGGGTCCGGGAACATCAAGCTGGCGCAGATTGCCGGAGACATTCATCTGCAGACGGGCTCGGGCGACGTGAAGGCGCGCCAGATCGCGGGCCAGGTGCACGGAGGAACAGGTAGCGGCGACATCGAGATGGAAGAGAGCGGCTCGGGCGATGTGAATTTACGCACAGGTTCCGGCAACATTACGGCTCGCGGCATTCAGGGCGCATTTCGCGGCGATACGGGGAGCGGCAACATTACCGCTGAGGGAACGCAATCCGGCACTTGGGAGCTGCGTACCGGATCGGGCAACGTGCATGTGCGCCTGCCCGCGAGCGCGGCCTTCGACGCCAATCTTAGTAGCAGTTCAGGCAGGGTGCAGGTGGACTCGCCGGTTACCATGACGGTGCAGGGGCGGGTCGAAGACATGCACAAATCCATTCAAGGCAAGGTACGCGGCGGAGGACCACTGCTCACGGTGCGGACAGGCTCGGGCGACGTTCACATTCAGTAGCAGTGGTTAGTGGTTAGCCGTAAGAGATCGGCTAAGATCACTTGCCACCTACAACTACCCACTTTCTTCTATTACTTCCGTGCCTTGACGCCGGGGTCAGCAGCGATTACTTTCGATTCCTGGGGAAGATTCTGTCTCTATCCGCGAGGTAGGCCTTGGCACACCGTCCGATTATCACACTGACCACAGATTTCGGGAGAAACGACCACTTCGTAGGCGTAATGAAGGGCGTGATTCTGGATATCGTGCCGGAGGCGGAGATTATCGATATCTGCCATTCGGTACAGGCTTTCGACGTGCTTGACGGCGCGCTCACCATCTCTCAGGCTTACTCTTACTTTCCAACTCGAACCGTGCATGTTGTGGTGGTAGACCCTGGAGTGGGAACGGCGCGGCGTCCCATTCTCGCTTCGAGCGACAAGTATCATTTCGTGGCGCCCGATAACGGAGTGCTTTCGCTGGTGTACGCACGGGAGAGCCGCATGCACGTGCGGCACATCACTGCCGAGCATTATTTTTTGCAGCCGGTCAGCAACACCTTCCACGCGCGCGATATTTTTTCTCCCGTGGCCGCCTACCTGGCCAAAGAAGTCGACGGCCTGAAGTTTGGCGACGAGGTGGAAGATTATGTAAAGTTTTCGGCGCCGAAGCCGAAAGCCGTCGATGAGAACCGTCTTCGCGGCGTTGTGCTGAAGGTCGACCGCTTCGGAAACCTGGTTACCAACATCACGCCACAGGATGCTCCCATGCTGTTCAAGGCCAAGGCGGGCGCATTCAAGATCTTGGTCGGAAGCCGGGAGATCACCGAAATCAACAACTCTTATGCCGAGGGCGCTCCGGGAGAGGTCATGGGAATACTCGGGAGCATGGGCTTCCTCGAAATTGCGGTAAATCGCGGAGCGGCTGCGCAACTAACCGGCGCCGGAAAAGGCACCGATGTAACTGTCATCCTCGGCGAAGCGGCCGCGGCGGGCAAAGGCGCGTAACGAAATTCCTCACAAGTTCTTCGGCTTGGGGTGGGCATACCGCTCCATTTCGCCGGTCCACTTCAGAAAACGCCAGAGACTTGTGCGCTCCCGCCACAGAAATTCCCAGAACTCGAGAAAGCCGATCCGGGTCATTTTGACGCCGCAGTAGGTCTCAATCCGCCACAGCAGATAGGGGCTGCGCCACGGAGTCAGTCGATGGCCATTGGTCGCGTTCCACAGAAAGCGGAGCGAGTATCGCATGGGGGCATGATAACCACTGACGATACTTTCGACTATACCTTTAGGCTCGACGTTGTCCTACTTTGAGTCTGAGCGCCAGAGCCCTTTTAGCCGAATAGAGCAACAGAAGAACGCCAACTGCCAAGGCGGGAAAGGCCAGCGATCCCGCAATTGTTGGAAAGTAACGAGCGCTCAGGGTGCCGAGACCGAAGCCGATGAGGAGACGGGCAACAATGAAAAGCCAGATTTCGTTCCAGTGAGCCTCTTAACCTTTTCTTGATTCCATCTCAGTGTCGACATGGCTAGGACACTCCGCCTCGAATCCCACCGCAACCACCAGAGCGGAGAGTCAAACTCGACTGCACCAAGGTAATCGGCGACTCTATCCATGCTAGAATCCTGTCTCCGCCAGGAATTTCCATTCATGTTCGATGCAGACGCCCGCCAGCAAGCTGAAGACCACTACTATGCCGCGCTCGACTTGATGGCGGACGGGAAACTGGAAGAGGCAGTGGCTGCCTATCGGGAATCGCTGGTTTTCGATCCTACTTTTACCGACGCTCTTCATGGGCTGGCACGGGCGCTGCAAGATCTGCAACGCTACGATGAGGCCATCGCAGTGGCGCAACAAATCACGTCTCTGGATCCTGACGACGTTCTCGCGCACACCAGCTTGTCGGTGCTTTATCAGAAGAAAGGGATGATTCCAGAGGCTGAGGCAGAGGGAGCCCGGGCGCGGGTGTTGGGATGGAAGCAGCAGTTGAAGAAAAGCTAGCTCCCAGCTGTCAGCGGTTGTTGGCCTTCGGCCGAGGCGGATCGCCGCCTGCTTCTTCCAAATTAAGCTGCGAGCTGAGAGCTACAGCTCGTACTTCTTCATCAAATGTCGAAACGATCGATACGAGATGCCGAGCAGATCGGCGGCTTTAGTCTGCACACCGTTCGAACGGTCGAGGGCAGTTTGCAGCAGAGAGCGCTCGATGCTCGCCACGTAGTTTTCCATGCCAACGCCTTGCGGAAGCACGGCATCGGGAGCTATCTCGGACGCGCCGCCCGAGATGCCGGCACCAGCGGCCGCGGCTCGTGCCTTAGGGCGCTCGGCCGGCAACTCCACGTGCAATTCGTCCGTGGTCTCGAGGGCGACGGCGCGCTCGACAGTGTTTTCCAACTGGCGGACATTCCCCGGCCACTCGTAGCCGCAGAGAGAGTCGAACGAATTCTTGTCGACCCGCAGAATACTGCGGCCGGCCGCGCTGGCATACTTCTTGAGGAAGTGATTCACCAGCAGCGGAATATCTTCGCGGCGCTCGCGCAGGTTCGGCACGCGGATTGGAATGACGTTGAGTCGGTAATAGAGATCCTCGCGAAACATATTTTCAGCAACCGCTTTGTCGAGATCGCGGTTGGTGGCCGCGATGACGCGCACGTCGATGGGAATTTCGCTGGTGCCGCCGACCGGGCGAACGCTCCGCTCCTGCAAGACTCGCAGCAGTTTCACCTGCATGGCCAGGGTCATCTCGCTGATTTCATCGAGAAAAATGGTGCCGCCGTCGGCTACTTCAAAGAGTCCCCGCTTGTTCTGCGAGGCCCCGGTGAAGGCCCCCTTCAAGTAACCGAAGAGCTCGCTCTCCAGAAGAGATTCGGGAAAAGCTCCGCAGTTCACCGACACGAACGGGTCGGTGGCGCGGGGTGAACAAATGTGCACGGCTCGGGCCACGAGTTCTTTACCGGTGCCGCTCTCGCCGTGGATGAGAACAGTGCTGGCCGTGGACGCCACCGTGCGCACCGTCTGCTTCAGCTTCTCCATCGCCGGACTGGAGCCAATGATGTTGTCGAGTGAGTTGCGCGTAGCGGCGTCGCGGCGCAGGGCGAAGTTCTGTTTGCTGAGAACCAGCTTTTCCAGTGACCGATTGATGGCCAGTTTGATTTCATCCACCAGGCCGGGGCTCTTGCGAATGTAGTCTGACGCGCCTCCTGCCTTTACCGCTTCCACCGCGGCCTCATAATCTTCCACCGCAGTGATCAGGATGACCGAAGTGTCGGGAGATACGCGATGGGCGTGGCGCAGGACTTCGATGCCGTCAATGTTCGGCATTTTGATGTCGGTGACGATCAGATCGTAAAGGGCGCCGTCAATTTTGTTCTTGGCCGCCTGTCCGGATTGCACGGTTTCGACGCGGTGCCCGTCGCGACGCAGGGCGATATCGAGCATTTCGCAGATGGAGCGCTCATCGTCGCAAACCAGGATGTTAGCCACGCGGCCTCCCGTCTGCGGTGGGGGTGGCCAGCGCCGCCGCCTGCACCGCGGGCAATGCCGAAACGCTGGATCCGTGGCCTGGGCCGAGCTTGACTGATTCAAGGTTGGCTGCTTCCAGCACCGCTGATTCGGGCTTGGCAGCTTGCCGCTCAGCCTCGAGCCGGCGCAGCTTCAGGACGAACGTGGTGCCCTGCCCCGGCCGGGACCGAGCCCAGACTTTGCCCTCATGTGCCTGTACGATCTGGTACACGACAGCCAGGCCAAGTCCTGTGCCGCCTTCAAAGCTGGATTGGAAGGGCTCGAAAATTTTCTCCCTCTGCTGCGGCGTCATGCCGCTTCCAGTGTCGGCAAAGCTAATCTGCCAATCGTCCCCGACACTTTCGATGGCTACTTTCAGAGTACCGCCCTCGCGCATGGCGCGCACCGCGTTTTCGCTGAAGTTCCAGAAGACTTGTTTGAGCCGGTCGCCGTCGGCAACAGCCCAGGCTTCGCCTACGGAGAAGCTGCTCTTCACTACGATGCCGGTATTCTCGGCAGTCATGCGGTGACCCACGAGAGTGAGCGTATCCTCCAGCAGCCGCACCAGATCGACCTTGTCGAAGTGGTATTGTTTGCCGCGGGAGTAGGCCAGAAAATCGGTGATGATGGCGTTCAACCTCTGCGATTCACGAGTCACGATGCCGAGCAGTTGCCGGTGCTCCTGGTTCATTTCGGGGATTGCGGAAAGCATGCTGACCGAGCCTGCGATCGAAGTAAGCGGGTTGCGGATTTCGTGGGCGATGGCCGCAGCCAGGCGGCCTACCGCGGCCAGCCGGTCCTGCATGCGGACCTCACGCTCCAGACGCCGGATCTGGGTGAGATCATCCAGGACATATACATAGCCAAGCTCGCCGCGCTCGGGCAGGTTCAACCGGGCCACTCGTACACGAAATGTCTTGCGAAAGATATTCGCGTTGTCCGAATTGACCTCGAAACGTACTTCTCCGTGGGCTTCCTGCGATTCGACGGTCGGCAGCGGATCCATAAACAGCTTGGTAACCGGCGTTCCCAGCAACTGATCAGGAGCGCGGTCCAGAAGCTTCTGGGC
>Ga0302177_10001682_pt1 | contig 15771 bp, 13 predicted proteins | sample I_Palsa_E1_2_FD_198780 | JGI IMG/M metagenome (GOLD analysis project Ga0302177, IMG submission 198780) | Peat permafrost microbial communities from Stordalen Mire near Abisko, Sweden - I_Palsa_E1_2 | ecosystem: Environmental > Terrestrial > Soil > Palsa > Peat permafrost | place: Sweden... | reverse complement strand
GCCGCGCCGCCGCGAGAGGCGTCCGTGCTGTACCTTCAGCTCGTTCAGCCGCTCAGCCGCATCATAGGTCGCGTCGACCAATTCGCGTCGCGTCATGCGAGTGGTCTCGTAATTCAAGATGTGCTCCCAGGTCGGCTGCACCAAGAGCTGGCGATGTTCCTCGAGAGTGCGGGCGAACAGGCGGTAGCCGAATCTGGCGGGCTCCTCAAAGCCGCGGCTGCCGGGGTCAATGAACGGCCCCATCGGGGAAATGAAGCAGGACAGCCGCTTGTCGCCGAGTAGAAATAAATGTCCGCAATATTCAACGGTAGCCCGCACCGATTCGCGCGACTGCGCTGGTAATCCGATCATAAAGAACACATCGATGCGCGTGCAGCGCAGGCGCAGCGCTTCCTTAAAGATCGCCTCCATGCCTTCGGTCGTATAACCCGACTCTCCCTCCTGAGCGTCGCGGACCGCCTGCTCATGGCTCTCGGGACTGAACTCCATGCTCCAATGACGAACGCAGCGGTCGATGTCCTGCAGGAAGGCCGCCGGAGGCAGGCCGAAGAACTCGAAGACGATCTCGTTCGGCAAGTCCGCTTTGCGCAGACGTTCGAGGACCTCGCCCGCGTGTTCGGCGCCGGCCATTAGCAGGTCGCCGACGAGAATAATCGGACCGTGCGACAAACGGCAGATGGCCTCCATATTGGCAACCAAGCTTGCGGGGCTGCGAAAGACAGGCCGCTGCCGCTTGGTCAGCTGTGTGCAAGTGGTCTGTGAACTGCCGCAGGTGACGCATTCATAGGCGCAGCCCTTGACCGTGAACACCGTCGTGATCGGATTGCTCCACCAGCCATTGAACGGCAGGGTACTTTCCAGATCGCGGTAGCGCATTACCATTTCGACCATCAGGTCGGGGCGCAGATCGACGTAATCGAGCGTCATGGGCACAAACGAGTGCGGATTGACATGAACCCCGCCCGCATCTTGCCATGTGAGATTCGGAATCTTGTCGACTGGAGCGCCACTTCGCAGTGCAATCAGCAAATCATGCAACGGCGGCTCGGTGCTATCACCGCGCAGCACGAAGTCCACCTGCGGGTAAGTGATCAGCTCACGGTGAAAATACGTCGAGGACAGCCCCCCCATGATGACCGGTACATCCGGGTGTATCCCTTTCACGATGCGCGCCACTTCCAATGCGCCGTGGGCGTGCGGCAGCCAATGAAGGTCGATGCCGACGGCGGCGGGTTTCAGGCGGGCGAGAAAGCGTGGCACGTCGAAGCGCCGACTATTCATCATGCGCAGCGCGAGATTGACGATCCGCACTTTCATGCCTCGATCGTGCAGGTAGCTCGCTATCGTCAGAAACCCGAGCGGATACATCTCGAACACGGTGGACGAGGGGATCATATCGCTCACTGGTCCGTACAGGATGGCGCGCTCACGAAAGTCGTAGACGCTCGGTGCATGCAAGAGCAGCAGATCAAGCTGTCCTTTCTTTGCCTTTGGGTCAAAAGGCATACTGCAGACTCATTTGCACAGAGTTCGCCCGCGCCATCGAAGCTCAAATCGGATCACATCGTTTCGCGGATTGACAAGTCCGTCAAGCGCGGCAAGGTGAGAACGGCCTGCCTTGACGCCGGTCAAGCCGCACAGCCCGAATTACTCGCCCCGCGATAGAACGAAGACATACTTCTTGACTGGTGCGGCTTACAATTGGTGACATGCGGATCCTCGAACACACATAGCTATTTCACAGCAGAGATGAATGCGCAGGACGTGTTGTGGTTCTTGGCGGGCGTGCTGAGCGCGCTCGCCGCGATGTCTGTTATCTACCCTTGGCTGCGCGAGCGCCCGCGTGCGCCATGGATGGCGGTTGCACCAAAGTGGGCTCTCGCGTGTGCAGCGCTCGTACTTGTCGTCGCGGTTGGCCTGTACTTCTGGCTCGGCGGAGCACAGCGTGCTACGAGTCCGGGCGTCGCAAACACCTCGGCGGGCGTGATCCCTTCGCACGCGCAGGGGAGCTCACAGTCGGCAAGCTCCATGGATAACGCTGTCACAGCTTTGGAGAGTCGGTTGGCAAGGAGCGGCGGCAGCGATGCCGATTGGGATCTTCTCTCCAAATCCTACGAGTTCATGGGCCGCTCTGCGGACGCAGCGGCCGCCCGCGAAAAGCGGCTGCCGCAAGCTGCTGGCGCGGCGACCTCGGTTGCGTTGGGCGACGCGATCGCGTTGCTTGCGCCCAAAGCACCGTCCGCCGCGGCGCGCAAACTGATCCTGAGTGCGGATGCGGCGCGACGCAAAAACGACTTCACGGCGGCAAGTGCCGATTATCGGCAGCTCGTCGACATGCACGAGATGACAGCCGACACCTGGGCGGACTACGCGGATGCTACGGCCTCTCTCAACGGCAATTCGCTAGTAGGCGCGCCTGAAAAATATCTGCAAGCCGCTTTGAACCTCAATCCGCAGCACGCCAAGGCGTTGTGGCTCCTGGCAAGTCTGGAACATGCAACCGGGCAATATACCCGGGCCGTGGCAACCTGGAAGAAGCTGGCAACTACTCTGGGTTCCGATTCACCAAACGCAAGATTCGTTACGGCCAATCTCGCCGAAGACCAGCAGCTGGCTGATTCTGCGGTTCCGGACCTGACGATGGGACTTAGCAGCGGTGTTACCGTGCGCGGCGAAATCGTCTTGTCCGACGCACTGCGGGCAAAAGTACCTGCCGGACTGACACTGTACATACTCGCCAAGTCTGTCGATTCGCCGGGCCCTCCGGTCGCAGTGCTGCGAACAACGACGGGCAGGTGGCCGGTGAAATTCGAGTTGAATGACACACTCGCAATGTTTCCGGAGCGCAAACTCTCGACGGCCGGCAAGGTCACCGTCGAAGCCCGCATATCAAAATCCGGCCAGGCAACGCCGCAGAGCGGCGACCTGCAGGGAATGACGGAGCCGCTGAACGCCGCCGAGGGCAAACTCGTACGCGTCATCATCGAGCGGGTGATCGGCTAGGGCCGTAACCAACTTATCAGCGCCCGGTCCTAGATTCAGAAAATGCATAATGGCGCTGTGCACACGCGCCTCCAACCCTGTCGGTGAATCATGGCTAACCACACATTCATCAACGACTTGCTGGCAGCTATCGACCGCAAGGACGCGAATGCGTTTGCCGCTTTCCTGACGCCCGACGCGACCTTCCGTTTTGGAAACAACCCGGCTGTTGTCGGGCGCGAAGCGATCGAGGCCGCGGTCGGCGCGTTCTTCAAGGCGATTCAAAGTGTGTCCCACGATCTGCAGAGTCAGTGGTCGTTGCCTGACGCGGCGATATGCATTGGCGTCGTGACCTATACCCGGCATGATGGCAGCACGCTGCAGGTACCGTTCGCTAACGTCCTGAAGCTCGGGCCGGGCGGCATTCACGACTATCTCATCTTTGCCGATAATTCCGCGTTGTTCGCTGCTTGAAGCAGCGTGTCCCTTAATCGCTGCGTCAGCCGAACAGCAGGCCAATGGCGAGGAGCAGCAACGTGACATGGATCATCGCCACATTGATGCCCAGGTAGGGAATCAGCCGTGGCAGGTCATCGGCATGAACGTATACCTGCCTCGCCAGGAATATTCCCGCCGGCACGGGCAACAGGGCGAGCAGTGCCAGAGGCGGCAAGATTGCGCCGGCCACGCCGATGGCGACCGTGCTGAATGCCGCAATGATGAGCACGCCGAACAACACAGCACTGCGTCGACGTCCGACCACGATGGGCAGATGTCTGCGGCCGACCTGGCGATCCGCGTCGATGTCGGGAAACTGATTGATGAGCAGCAGTTCGCTCACCAGGCAAAGCGGCGCCATCGAAGCAACCAGAGCAATCCAGGAATAGCGCTCGCCCAGCACGAACGCGGTACCCACCACCATGAGCGGACCGAAGCCGATGCCAGGCGCCAACAGGCACAGGAGCGGCCGGCGCGTAACGAGTGGCGTGTAGGCCACGACCAGCACAAGCCCGGCAAGTCCCAGCGGCAGCAATGCTATGCCCTTTTCGTAGACGAAATAGAGACCCACTGCAGCGGTTGCACCCAGGCACAACAGTCCCGCGGCCAGCGTAGCCGCCGCGGCCTCCGGATGAGAAGGCAGGCTGCCACTGCCGCCGCTGAACGGAGTGCGCACGGTCAGTGAATCAAGCCCCGAGCGAAAGTCGTCGTATTCGTTGAGCAGATTGACACTGATATGCGCCAATAGTGCGCCGCACAACACGAGCAGGCAGTCCCCCACGGACACGTGCGCTTGGGTCTGGATCGCAACGCCGATGCCAATCAGCACACACACCGGTGTCAGGGTCAGAAAGTTGGGCCGCGCGGCGCGCAGGACCGGCCCGACCAAGGCGCGTTCCATCAACCCACCGCGGCGGACGAGATCGCGCACATGGCCTACTGCACCTTGATGCGCAGCAGTTCCTCGCCATCCGGATCGAGGAGATGGACCGCGCAGGCGAGACAGGGATCGAAACTGTGGATCGTGCGCAGAATCTCGAGCGGCTGTTTCGGATCGTACAGGCTCTGCCCCTTCAGTGCCGCCTCATACGGACCTTCGGTGCCGGCGGCATCACGCGGACCGGCGTTCCAGGTGGTTGGCACTACGGCTTGATAGTTTGAGATTCTGCCGTCGTCGATAACAATCCAGTGCGCCAATGCGCCCCGAGGTGCCTCGGTGAAACCCACTCCCTGCGCGTGGCTTGGCCAGGTTGAAGGCTCCCAGAGCGTCTGATTGAAGGTGCGCACATCGCCCGCATTGATGTTCGCCATCAAACTGTCGTACCACTGGGGCATCGCATCCGCGAAAATCTTGCATTCGAGCGTTCGGGCCGCAGTGCGGCCCATAGTCGAAAACATGGCTTCCAACGGCAGGTCGAGCTGCGCTAGCGCCTTGCTGGCGAGCTCTCGGGTCGGCTCGTGACCACTGGCGTACAGCATGAGCACGCGCGCCAGTGGCCCAACCTCCATGGCGTGGTTCTTCCAGCGCGGCGACTTGAGCCAGGAGTAACTGGCCGAGGTATCCAGATGATCGTACGGAGGCTTCGGCCCCGAGTAGTTGAGCTGGGTTTCGCCCTTGTAGGGATGCAAGCCGGCATCCTTGCCGCCGCTGTAGTCGTACCATGAATGGGCCACGAACTCCTGGATGTCCGCCTCGGCCGTGAGGTCCACTTCCTGGATGTGGGAAAGGTCGCGGTTGAGTATCGCCCCGCGCGGAACCAGGAAGGTCTTCGGGTCCTGCGTACCCATTGCCGGGAAATCACCGTAGGTCATGAAATTTCCGATGCCTTCGCCATGTCCGGTTTTGAACCAATCCTTGTAGAAGGACGCGATCGCCAGCGTATCCGGTAGATAGACTTGGTCGACGAAGACGCGCATTTGTTCAATGATCTCGGCCACCTTCGCAAGGCCCACCGCATTGACCGCAGTGGAGCCCGTGCCTGCCCCAGCATGGACGCTTATGGCGGACGGGGCACCGCCAACCAGGAAATTCGGATGCGGACTCTTGCCGCCGAAGATCGTGTGCAGTCGCGCGATCTCGCGCTGCCAGGCGAGCGCATCGAGGTAATGCGCCACCGCCATCAGATTGGCTTCCGGCGGCAATTTGTATCCGGGATTGCCCCAGTAGGCGTTGGCGAAAATGCCGAGCTGTCCCGACTCGACCAGCCTTTTGATGCGACCCTGTACGTCGGCGAAATAGCCGGGTGAGGAGCGCGCGTAAGTGGAGATCGACTGTGCGAGCGCGGAAGTCGCCTTCGGATCAGCCTTCAGCGCTGAGACGACGTCTACCCAATCGAGCGCGTGCAAGTGATAGAAATGCATCACATGATCGTGCACGAACTGTGCGCCGATCATCAGATTGCGGATCAGCTGTGCATTGACGGGGATCTCATATTTCAGCGCATCTTCGACGGCGCGCACCGAGGCGATCCCGTGGACAAGAGTGCATACGCCGCAGATGCGCTGCGCAAAAGCCCAGGCGTCGCGCGGATCCCGGCCACGCAGGATGATTTCGATGCCGCGCACCATCGTGCCGGAGCTCGACGCCCGCGTGATCACCGAGCCGTCGAATTCCGCCTCGATCCGCAGGTGTCCCTCAATCCGAGTGACGGGATCTACGACCACCGTCTGCGCATTCACGGGCGACCCTCCGCAGCGATCAAGTTGTCGGCCACAAGCTCGAGCAGGCTGTGCGGCGTCTTATCCGAGTTGAAGTGAGTCTGCGCGTCGTCGAAAGTTCGGCGGCAGTCCGAGCAACTCGTCAAAAAGGTCCGCGCGCCAGTGTCATCGACCTCGCGCAGCTTGTTCTCCATCGTTCGGTAGCGCAGCGGCGCCGCGCGCTCGATGTCGAGCACGCCACCGCCTCCGCCGCAGCAGAAGCTGAAGCCACCGTGATTCTTCAATTCGTGCAGGTCGATCCCCATCGCCTTCATGAGTGCCCGCGGGGCATCATTGATCCCGCCCTTGCGCACCAGCTGGCAGGGGTCGTGGAAGGTCGTCACGCCAACGCCGGCCGCGCCGAGCTTCAGGCGCCCCGCCTGCAGCTCCTCCGCGAGGAACTCGGTAACCGAACGAACCTTGAAAGGCAGCGGCTTGCCGTAGAGGTCGGCCGCTTCCCAGCGCAGCGCGCTGTACGCATGACCGCATTCGGGGACGATCAGAATTTTCGCTTTGCAGGCGATGGCCTGTTCGATCAACCGACGGCTGATGTCGCGCTGCCAGGACTTGCCGCCCGCGAAGTAGCCGTAGTTCTCTGCCACCAGGCCGTCGCTGCGGAACGTGTGCGACACGTTCAGATGGCGCATGACACGCGCCAGCGCAGCGACCGCTTTGGGGTAGTGCTCAATGTCGGTGCGAGGCACGCACAGCATGAGCTCCGCCTCGGGTTCGTCGAGCGGTATCTCGACGCCGAACTGTGTCCCGATCGCCACCAGCTTGTCGCGGTAAGGCTCCGCACGTGCCTCCGGCTGGCCGGTCTCACGCTGGTGCGCCGCTTTGAGGTAGAGCTCCTGCGGTGCGAGCCCCGCCTCGAACATGGCGTGGCGTGCCTGCTCAATGAGAGCCGCGACATCGATGCCCATCGGACAGATGAGGCTGCAGCGCCCACACATGTTGCAGCTGTCGAAGAGCAGGTGCTGCCAGTGCGCCAGCTGGTCCGCCGTGACCTCACGCTTCAGACCGAGCAGCCTAAAGAGCGGGGCGAATGCGCTGGACTCGCGCTTGTAGGCTTGTTTGAACGGTTCCACTTTCCAGATCGGCGTGTACTGCGGATCCTCGGTCGCAATGTAGAAATGACAGCCGTCCGCGCAAATGCCGCAGTGGATGCAGGACTCGAGCCGAAAGGCGCTGAGCGCGCCGATCTCCTGCGCAAAGCCGCGCATCGCGCCGGCCACCCGGGCCTCGGGAGTTCTGGCCTCTGCGGGGGCGAGATTGGCGCTGACTGCCGCGGTGTTGCCGCTCATGAGATCGCTCCTTTGCGCGCGAGCAGGGAGCCGTTGATGGCGCGCGACGGAAAGATGTAGAAGGCGTGCATGAGCTTGCCGAACGGGAACCAGACGAGCAGCGCATCGAAGCTGAGGATGTGCAATCCGAGGAGCGTCTCGTAAGGGCCGCCAATATGCGCGGTGGCCGCCAGTCCCGTGACGATGACCAGCATAGTGATGAACCAGCTGAAGTAATCGTCGAAGTTGGACAGCATCCGCAGCACCGGGTGCGTCACGCGGCGAAACAGCACGGCGAGAAACAGTGTAAACGTCAGCACGGAGATCACCGTGATCACGCTGCTCGGCAACGCCGGCCAGGTAAGGCCAAACAGGCTCCCGAAGAAGGTGATGTGCGGCCCGAACAGCAGCACGACGGCAAAGAGCCCTAGGTGGTAGCTGTAGCCGAGCGCCTCACCCGCACCTGTGCGACCGATGAATTCGGGGTGCGGCCATGACCGTGTACCCACTGCCAGCAGGCCGCCGCCCAGGGATTTAAGCATTGAGGCACGCGGCTCGTTGAGATCACGCCGGATACGCAGCAATGCGAAGGCGACGATACGCCAGACCACACCCACGCAAAACACCGCGAGCGCAAACTTCAGACCCGCTCCACGCGCAAAGCTCAAAAGATCCATAGCTAGCCTCCCTTGGGGTCGTTGTCGACGGCCTGCTCTTCTTGCCGATGTTGACGCATGCGGCTGACCGCAGCGGAAGCAGCCCCGATCGCGACGCCCGCCACCGCGGCGCCCCCCGCAAGCTTCAGCACTTCTGACGGTGACGCTTCACCCGCCTTGCCCCACGCGGGGTTCGAGAGCGCGGAATAAAAGCTTCCTTTGTCCCAGAATCCGGGTTCAGAGCAGCCGAGACACCCATGTCCCGACTCAATCGGAAAGCTGGTGCCGCCGTTCCACTTGAGTGTTGCGCAGGCGTTATAGGTAGTCGGCCCCTTGCAGCCGAGCTCGTACAGGCACCAGCCGTTGCGTGCACCTTCATCATCGAAGGACTTGGCGAATTTGCCCTCGTCAAAGAACGGCCGCCGATAGCAGCGGTCGTGAATGGTATTGCCGAAGAAGACCTTGGGACGCCGATGCTCATCCAGATCCGGAACCTTCCCCGTGGAGACGAATTGCAGCAGCGTTCCAGTGATCACTTCCGGAATGGGCGGGCAGCCGGAGACATTGATGATCGGTTTGTCCCCCACGATACCGGTGACCGGCCACGCTTGGGTCGGATTGGGATCGGCGAAGGGAATACCGCCGAATGCCGCACACGTCCCCACGCAGACGATGGCCGCAGCGCCCTTGGCCGCTTCGCGCAGGATATCCTCGGCACTCTTGCCGCCGGCCGTGCAGTAGCCCCCGCCGGCGCCGGTCGGCACGGAACCGTCCACCACCAGCACATATTTCCCGAAGTTGTCATGCATCGCTTGCGTGCGCGCCGCTTCGGCGGCCTCGCCCGATGCCGCCATGAGGGTGTCGTTATAGTCCAAGGAGATGACGTCGAAGATCAGGCTCTCGATGGTAGGTGCGAAGGATCGCGTCAGCGACTCGAGACAACCGGTGCACTCCTGAAACGACAGATACACCACCGATGGTCGACGCACGTTGCGCAGCTGCTCGGCCATTGCCGGCCCCATCAACGGCGGCAACGCCATGGCCGATGCCGCAGCCGTACAGAACTTGATGAAGCCGCGTCGACTGATGCCGTGTCGCCGCAGCATCTCGCCAACGGTCAGATCCTCATTGCGGTGCGCCATCGTTGGTTCCGCTAGCGCGCGCGTGCAGCCGCGCCCGTCGTGATTTGCTCGCGCAAGGCGCGCGCCCCCGCCGCGATCTCGTCGGATGCGCTCGCAAGAATCTCCGGCACACGAGTCACTTCAATCAATTCGGCAATCAGCTCTCCAGCTTGATCACGATGCTCCACCCACCAGACCCCCGGCACGCGCGTCTCATGAATTTTTGAGATTCCCTCCGCGTTCAGCGTCGCCAGCACCTCGCCTTCGCCCAGCGCGCGCTGCAACTCGGTTCGGTCCTGCGGACTCATCGGGAGACTGCGCAGGTCGATCGCCGCCCGCTCATCAACGGTCGCGAGCCGTTCGAGCAGCCTGACAATCTCGTGAAGAATGGCGGTTACGCCGCCGCCCAGGCCCCCAGCCTTGGCTTGTGGCTCGATCCGGATCGGGATCTCGGCGAGGCGACTCATGTGATACTCCAGCGCCGCAGCAGAGCCCGCGCCTCGCGGCCGGCCGCGGGCAAGGCCTGCGCGACAGGTGCCGAGAGTGTCTCGCTCCACTCGATGCGCGAGGGCTGGATGCACAGGAGCGCGCGTCGGCGCGGGAGGCAGCCTTGGAGTCGCGCCATATCGAACAGGTCGATCAGCCCCACCTCGTGAACCGTTCGCCGGCGGACACTTGCAAGGAACCGATCCATCGCAAGCTCTTCGAACAGGCCGATGGCGCCCGGCGCGCTGTCAAGATCGGCGGCATCAATCACCAGCACCGAATCCGTCGACTCGATATAGGAGAGCAGGCTGAAGCTCAGTGTGCCGCCGTCGACGAAACTGGCAGCGTCGGCTCCGAGCTCGGAACGCAGCCGCTCGACCAGTCTCACACCGGCGCCATCGTCGCTCAGGAGGACATTACCGATCCCCAGCACCAGCGGCACCGGCGCGACGGGTGCAGCAACCCCGACGTCACTTGCGGTTTGGCTACTTGCGTACGCGCCTTGCCCGACACCGTGCGTCACTGGGTGCCCTCGATTGATTTTCAAAATCTGAACACTCTCTCGGGCGCGCGGTCTGTGCGTTAGCGCACAGACGGAGTTTACGCCATAAAAGGGACGCTCGGGCATGCCGCCGGCAATCGGCCATTGAATCACTCACGCTCGGCATACTGATCTGTTCTCGCCCGCCCGCAAGGCGTAGCATCCAGGCGGCGGGCTAGTGCAGCCCTGGACGGCAGCACTTTTAGAATCGAATCGTCATAAACGCCAGTTAGCATTCGGGGATCGAGCGTGCACGAGCTGTCCGTCTGCCAAGCGCTCCTGGCGCAGGTTACCGAAATTGCGATTGATCGCGGCGCAAGCGCCGTAGCGCGAATCAACGTGGAGGTCGGTCCTCTCTCCGGCGTCGAACCTGCTCTCCTCGCCAGCGCATTTGAAGTCATGCGCACTGGCAGCTGTGCAGCGAAAGCCACATTAACGATTACGACAACGGTGGTCACGATCAGTTGCCTGAGCTGCGGCGCCGAATCGCAGACTCGGTCAAACCGTCTGCTGTGCGGTGTATGTGGCGGATACCGCACGCGCGTCGTCGTTGGAGACGAACTGCGCCTGCGGCGCATCGAACTGCGTTTGCCAGAGGCTCGAGCCGCCGCAACCGCATAATTGATCGCAAAGACCCGATTCAGCGGAGAAGTTCATATGTGCCAAACCTGCGGCTGCACCATTACTCCCGGGAACGCTCACTTGTCTCTTAGCCAAAACGGGAGTACCGGAGAGGTCATCGAAGTGCTGCAGGATCTGCTCGCCGCCAACGACCGCGTGGCGATGCACAACCGCGAACACTTCGACGAGCATGGTGTCCTCGCGATCAACCTCATGTCCTCGCCTGGCGCCGGCAAGACGGCTTTGCTCGAAGCTACGATCGTGGCGCTCGGCGACCGCTACCGCATCGCCGTCATCGAGGGTGACCCGGAAACCGACAACGATGCGGCCCGCATCCGTGCGCACGGCGTGCCGGCGTTGCAGATCACGACGGGAACCGCCTGTCACCTTGATGCGCATCTGGTGCATGGGGCGCTGCACGATTTGCCGCTGGCGGGACTTGATCTGCTGTTCATCGAAAACGTGGGTAATCTCGTCTGTCCGGCGAGTTTCGATCTCGGGCAACACCGCAATGTCATCTTGCTCAGTGTCACCGAGGGTGATGACAAGCCGGCGAAGTATCCGGTGATGTTTCGAGCCGCCGATCTCGTGGTGCTGAGCAAAGCCGACCTGCTCGAGGTTCTGGGCGATTTCGACCCCGGGCAAGCGGCAGCCGCGCTGCGCGCGCTCGGCCGCGACACGCCGATGATCCGGACCGCAGCGCGGCGCACCCCTGAGCTCGGGCTGTGGCTCGATTGGCTGGAGCAGGAGCTCGCCGGGCGCCGCTCAAATGCGCAGACGCAGCTGCCCGAGAGCGCCGCAACGGTCGCGGCCTGATCTATGTGCCTCGCCGTACCGGTTCGAGTCGCGGCACTCCTTGATGGTCAGTGGGTCGAGATCGAGGTCGGCGGGATTCGCACTCGCGTATCGATCGCGCTGATCGACGGCGTCGCGCTCGGGGACTACGTGATCGTCCACGCCGGCTTCGCCATCACCCGCCTCGACGTCGAGGACGCGGAGAAGACTCTGGCGTTGTTTGATGTGATCGCTGCTCACCTCGGGGAGCCTGTCGATGCGCTACATCCGCGGCTTCCGTGACGGTGCGGCGGCAGCCGCCCTGGCGCAGTTGCTCGCTGCGGAGGTCGATCCCGAGCGCGAATATCACCTGATGGAATTTTGCGGCGGGCACACGCACGCCATATTCCATTACGGGGTTGAGGACTTGCTGCCACGCAACGTCCGCCTGGTGCACGGCCCGGGCTGTCCGGTGTGCGTGCTGCCGGTTCCACGGCTCGATGCGGCCATAGAACTCGCCCAGCAGCCCAACGTGACGCTGGTCAGCTATGGCGACATGCTGCGCGTGCCGGCATCACGCCGGCGCAGTCTCCTCAAGGCGCGCGCGCAGGGCGCGGACGTGCGCATGGCGTACTCGGCGCTCGAGGCGTTGGACATCGCCGTCGCTCATCCGGGACGGCAAGTCGTATTCTTCGCCATCGGCTTTGAGACGACGACGCCGGCCACCGCGCACCTCGTCCTCGAAGCGAGCCGCCACGGGCTGCGTAACCTCAGCGTCTATTGCAATCACGTGTTAACGCCTGCCGCGATCCAGAGCATCCTCGACTCGCCCGAGGTGCGTGAATGGGGACAGGTGCGCGTCGACGGATTCATCGGGCCATCGCACGTCAGCGCGGTGATCGGCAGCCGCCCCTATGAATATTTTGCGGAGGAATACCAGCGGCCCGTTGTCATCGCCGGCTTCGAGCCGCTCGATGTCATGCAGGCAATCCGCATGCTGGTGCAGCAGCTCAACGCCGGCCGCGCCCGCGTCGAGAACGAATTCACACGTGGGGTCACGCGCGAGGGCAATCGCAAGGCGCAGCATCTGGTGGCTGAAGTGTTTGAACTGCGACCAAGCTTTGAGTGGCGCGGCCTTGGCGAGCTGCCGTACAGCGGACTGCGCATCAAGGCCGCCTACGCCGAATTCGACGCCGAGCGGCGCTTCCAGATCAAAGTGCAAGCCGTGCGGGAGAACGCGGCATGCCAGTGCCCGGCGATCATCCGTGGCGTCAAGAAGCCCACCGACTGCGCGATCTTCGCAACCGTGTGCACGCCGCGTAATCCGATTGGCTCGTGCATGGTGTCCGCGGAAGGCGCTTGCGCCGCCTATTATAAGTATCGTCGCGGCGCGGTGCAGACGGCGAGCTGATGCGCATCCTGTTCCTGGTGGATGGCTTCAACAGCCTGTCACAACGGCTCTACGCCGAACTCTCTCGCGACGGCCATGAGCTGTCGCTCGAACTCGACATTCATGAACGGGTCACGCGAGAAGCCGTCGACCTATTCCAGCCGGACCTGATTCTTGCCCCGTTTCTGAAGCGCGCCATTCCAGCATCGGTCTGGCAGAGGCATATCTGTCTCATCGTTCATCCCGGCCCCCCCGGCGATCGCGGCCCGTGCGCGCTCGACTGGGCAATCCTGCGCGGCGTCCCGAAGTGGGGAGTCACCGTATTGCAGGCGGAAGCGCGGCTCGACGCCGGACCCGTTTGGGCCAGCGCGTCGTTTCCGATGCGCGCCGCGCCTAAGAGCAGCCTGTATCGCAATGAAGTCACCGAGGGAGCCGTCGTTGCCGTGCGCGCGGCGCTCGAGCGCATCGCGGCCGGCGCAAGTCCGCCCTCTGATGACGATTGCGCGTCGAGGCAGAGCTGGCAGCCGTCCATGCTCCAGCAGGAGCGCGCGATCGATTGGAGCCGGGACGACATGGCGACTGTGCTGCGCAAGATCTACTGCGCCGATGGATTTCCCGGCGTCGAGGACCTTCTGTGCAACCGGCGCTTCAGATTGTTTGACGCTCATCCGGAAGGCCGCCTCACTGGAGCGCCCGGCACGCTCATCGGGCGTCGCAACGACGCCGTTTGTCGCGCCACGCGGGATGGGGCTGTGTGGATCGGCGCATTGCAGCCCGCAGACGCGTTGCACCGCAGCTTCAAGCGCCCTGCAGTTCTCGCGCTCGGCGCCGCAGCAGAAGTCCTACCGCACAGCGAGGACGATCCTGCTGACGGCACCGCTTTCCCCGGTGACCAGGAGATCCGCTACGAGGAGCGCGGCGCGGTTGCCTATCTGCATTTCAACTTCTACAACGGCGCGCTAAGCACGGCACAATGCGGGCGCCTGCTCAGCGCATATGGGCAAGCGCGGCGGCGGCCGACCCGAGTCATCGTGCTGATGGGCGGACCGGACTTCTGGTGCAACGGCATGCATTTGCACTGCATCGAAGCCGCTGACAGTCCCGCCGACGCCTCGTGGGCCAACATCAATGCGATCGACGACCTCGCCCGCGACATCCTGACGACCGACACGCACTTGACGATCGCCGCACTCCAGGGCAACGCCGCGGCGGGCGGGGTATTCCTGGCGCTCGCGGCTGACAGCGTACTGGCACGCAACGGCGTCGTGCTGAACCCGCACTATCGCAGCATGGGCAATCTGTACGGCTCGGAATATTGGACCTACCTGCTGCCGCGCCGTGTCGGCGCCGAGCAAGCGTGCGCGATCATGGCCCGGCGGCTGCCGCTCGGTGCGCCGGAAGCGGCGGCGCTCGGGTTAATCGATGCGCATGCAGGTCCGGATGAGGTCAGTTTCCGCGCGCTCGTTGGTGCCCATGCCGCCGCCTTGGCGGAGGGCGATCGATTCAAGCATGCATTGGCCGAAAAGCGCACACGGCGCGCGCGCGACGAGCGCGTGCGGGCGCTCGCGGACTACCGGGCAGATGAGCTCGAGCGCATGCGCATGAACTTCTACGGCTTCGACCCGAGCTATCACATCGCGCGTCATCGGTTCGTGCATCGCACGCCGCACGCCTGGACACCACTGCATCTGGCCCGACATCGCCGGATCGGCTTTGCCGCCGAGCGCGAGACCGCGAGCGCATGAGCACCGGCGCGCTCCGGCATCCGGTGCCCACCGCTTCCGCATCTATGGCGTGGCGCATTGGCGGGCGCGTACAGGGCGTTGGGTTCCGGCCCTTCGTTTACCGGCTTGCTCATCTTTTCGATCTCACCGGCTGGGTGCGGAACAATGGCGGCGAAGTCGAAATCCACGCGCAGGGGCCGCCCGATCGATTGCAGGCGTTTGGGGATGCGTTGCTGACGCGGGCGCCGCCCGCAGCGCTTGCGCAGCTGCTTGAGGTGCGGCCCGCATGCGGCGAGTCAACCAACGATTTTCGTATTGTGGCGAGCGAGATTGGCGCGCAACCGCACGTCCACGTACCGCCGGACCTGTTCACCTGCGACGACTGCCTGGCGGAGCTGCGCGACCCCACTGCGCGCCGCTACCGTTATCCGTTCATCAACTGCACTCAATGCGGACCCCGCTACACGCTGATCCGCGCGCTGCCCTACGATCGGCCGAATACGACGCTCGACCGGTTCACGCTGTGCCGCCACTGTGCCGCCGAATACGCAGAGCCACTCGATCGCCGCTTCCATGCCCAACCGTTGGCCTGCGCGGCCTGCGGCCCGAGTCTGCACTGGTTCGAAGGCGGGTATCGGATCTACGGCAACGCACAGACGCTCGCCACGGCACTGGCGGCGCTGCGCGACGGGCGGATCGTCGCGGTGCGCGGCATCGGCGGTTATCACCTCCTTTGCGATGCCGCCAATGAGAGCGCGGTCGCGCGCCTGCGCGCGCGCAAGGGCCGGCCGGCGAAGCCGCTGGCGGTGATGGTGCCGTGGCGCGGTGGCGATGGCCTGGACTACGCGCGCGGCTTAGCGCAGCTGTCAGCGCTACATGCCGCTGCGCTATGCGATTCAGTGCGCCCGATCGTGCTCACACCGCGGCGCGCAAACGCCACGGTGGCGGCGGGCATCGCGCCGGGCCTGTGTGAGCTTGCGCTGATGCTGCCCTACAGT
>Ga0302177_10001679_pt1 | contig 15783 bp, 15 predicted proteins | sample I_Palsa_E1_2_FD_198780 | JGI IMG/M metagenome (GOLD analysis project Ga0302177, IMG submission 198780) | Peat permafrost microbial communities from Stordalen Mire near Abisko, Sweden - I_Palsa_E1_2 | ecosystem: Environmental > Terrestrial > Soil > Palsa > Peat permafrost | place: Sweden... | reverse complement strand
CGCGGGCTTGGTCGTCGTACGAGCGGGTCGGCGGGCCCGGGCGGAACTTGAAGTCGACGATCGATTCGAGCTGCAGCACCGCGTAGTCCAGCGACAGGTCGCGCAGCGTCGCCCGCAAGCCGGCGGCAAGCATGCGCGCGCGGCGATCCATCTCGGTGTAGAGCGCCGGCTGCGACTCGAGATGATCGAGCACGCGCAACCCCATCGCGACGGCGAACGGCATCCCGGCGTGCGTCCCGCCGGTAAAGCACGGGCCGTCGGGCGCGAGCACGGCCATCACGTCGGCGCGGCCGCCGAACGCGGCCAGCGGGAAGCCGCCGCCGAAGATTTTTCCGACGGTAGTGAGGTCGGGCCGCACGCCGACGCGGCCCTGCGCGCCCTCGAGGCCGAGGCGCAACCAGGTGATGATCTCGTCGAAGATCAGCAACGCGCCGCAGCGATCCGCACGCGCACGCAGGCCTTCGAGGAAGCCCGGCGCGGTCTCGACCAGCCCCATGTTCCCGCAGATCGGCTCGATCAGGATCGCCGCGAGCCGGTCACCGACGCGCGCGAGTTGCCGGTCGACGTCGGCCAGGTCGTTGTAGCGCGCGACGGCGAGGTCGCCGATCACCGCGGCCGGGATCCCCGAGCGCGCCGCGGACGGCGTCTCGGCCGACGCGCCGGCATCCTGGAGCGCAAGATCGAAGTGGCCGTGGTAGTTGCCGGAGAACTTGAGGATGGCGTCGCGGCCGGTGAACGCACGTGCGACGCGGACGGCGCCCTGCACCGCCTCGCTCCCGGTCGTCGCGAAACGCAGCTTCTCGAGCGAGGGCAGGTGACTGCAGATGCGCGTTGCCAGCGCCAGTTCGTCGGGGGACGTCGAGCCGTGCACGATGCCGCGCGCGGCGAGCCGGTCGAGGTCGCGCACAAACGGCGGCGTGTGGCCGAACAGCAGCGGACCGTAGGCCATGATGTAGTCGACATAGCGGCGCCCGTCGCGGTCGTAAGCATACGGCCCCTCGGCGCGTGCGCAGACGAACGGTGCGCCGCCGACGCGCCGGCCGGCGCGCACGGGCGAGCTTGCGCCCCCGGCGAGGACGTCGTCGATGGGGGTCTGGGGAGCGCGCAGGTCGAGCATGGAACGGCTCGTCTTCGCGGCCCGAACGCTGCGCCTCTGCCCCGGGCGCGGCGCCGTAAGCGCGGCCGTAAGCGCGCAGACAGCGGCCGGTGCGACCCTTGGGGGGCGATGAACTACCTCCCCAAGCCGCGCGTCTCGATCGTCGGCAGCGGCCAGACCGCCGCCTCGTTGGCCGATGCCCTCCACCACCTCCCGGTTCGCGTCACGACCGTCGAGCCGTCCGACGCGGCGCGTGTGTCCGGCGACCTGGTGATCGTCGCGACCGGTTCCTCCCCGGCGAACGAAGACAACTTACTCACCGCGGCGGCGCGCAACACGCCCTCGGTGGCGTGGGTCGTGCGGCGGCTCGACGAGGTCCTCCCCGAGGCGATCGTGCTGATCGCCTCGCCGCCGGTCGCGCTGACGACCCGCCTGGCGATCGACCTCTCGACGCGTCACCCGGCGCGCATCTTGGGGATCCCGCCGGTGGTCGCCGATGCTGCGGAGTTCGGCCGCACCGCGCTGGCGGCACACCCGCTGCAGATCCCGGTCGCCGACGTCGCCGCACTGGTCGCCAGCATCGTCCAGGACGACGGCGCCGTGCACCTGGTCTGCACCCCGGCCCCGCGCGCATACGGCGTCGGCAACGTCGTGCTCAGCCTCCCGTGCACGGTCGGCCGAGAGGGGATCCGCGAACGGCTGGTCGTCTCGCGCAACCCCGAGGAACAACTCGGTCTGGCCGTTGCCGCCGCTACCCTGCGCGCCGCCTACGACGCGCTGGTGGGCGGAGCCGCCGTCGGCTGAGGACGAAAGGAAGACCATGCACCGAATCGCTCAGAATCCCTCGACGTCCGCGAAGTCGGCTATCGACGCGACCGGCACGTACATGGGGTATAGCTTCGTGGCCCGTCTCGACGGCGCGGTGTATGCCGACGCGTCGAACGGCTTCGCCATCGACCCCACGCTCGCGATGTCGCACAACACCATCCTCCATCTCGCCAGCTGCTCGAAGGTGATCTGTCACGCCGCGCTGCTCGCCATGATCGAAGATTGGGGGGTGCTCGCGGCCGCCGTTCAAGCAGCGGGGAAGAACCCACTCGCCGCACCCAATGCTTGGGTGACGATCGAGGTCAGCCCGGGGCCCAGCGTTCCGCAGACGCCCCCGCCCGAGATAAAGCCGCCGCCGAAGCCGGCTTTGATCCCGATCCAGATACCGGCCTGGGCCCTGCCCCTTTTCGCGAACCGGACGCTCGCGCAAGGCTTCGGGTCGGCGCAGCTCGGATCGCTCGTGGCGACCGACGTCGCCGAGGCGATCGCGCGCATGGCCAGCGGAGTCAGCATCGTTTCGATCCCCTCGCAGGACGAGGCGGCGACCGTTCCCGTGCCGGGGTATCTCGGCTTTCTGAGCCAAATTGCGGCCGGCGTTTCGGTTCCGTCGATGAGCATTGAGTTCATGGCGCTCATCTCGCAGCGGCTGCAAGCCACCTACGCGCAACTCGCTCCCTCGCTGCCGTATCCGTTCCCGCCGGCAAAGCCCGGCGTCCACGCACCGTACGGCGTGGGTGCACCGACGTTCACGCTGGCGCAGTTGGTGAACCAGACGACGACCTTGCACATGGACGGCTTGAGCCAGAACATCCTGACGGCGATCCCGGCCGCCAACGGCGCGCAGCCCGCCGGCGGCACCTGCACCTTCCATGTGTGGCCGTACGTGCTCGGCGTCCTGATGGACACCCCGAGCCCCAATCCTGGCTTGGCGTTCCAGTACAACAACAACAATTACACGGTGGTCGGGGCCGTCATCGCCGAATGCACCGGCACGGAGTACGGCGAGTACGTGGTCCAACGTTTGTTCTGCGACCCGCGCTTCTCGACGATGACACCGGGCCCGGGCCCCGCTCCCCAGCCGCTGTACTACAACACCGCGCCCAGCTTCGGACCGGGCGTCGAGGCCTGCAACTATACCGGCAACGCCTCCGGTGCGGGCTGCTTCTCTGCTTCAGCCGAACAGTTCACGGATTGGCTCTGGGCCGTGTATTCGTGTGACGCCACGGTCAAGAGCTGGTCGGGTGCCCCTGCACCGCTGCTCTCGGCGGCCGACAGCAGCGCGCTGTTCGCGAAGAGCTCCCCAACGTTCCCGACCGACTGGGATTTCTGGGCGGCGCCCGATTCCACCACCGGCTGGACGATGCTGGCGAAATCGGGCGGGACCGGCTGGACGTCGGCCTCCAACGCATCGGGCAGCGCCAACTCGGTCATCGGTCTGGCCGTTTCACCCGATCAGCAGCACGTCATGACGGCGTTCTTTGCGACCAATTGCGGGGTGAACGCCTGGAATGCCTGGCAACCAGGGCTGACGGCGGCGATCAAAGTCTTGACCGGCTTCAACCATAGCGGGCTTCAGAGGGGTCTGGGGGCCAGGGACGTCGCTGCCCGACGTTCTACTCTACGAGGTTGCCCTTCTCGCCTGCATGACCACATCGATCGAGATCACCCCCCAAACGAACATCCGCGAGCTGGTCGCTGCCCTGCCCGTCGCCGAAGCCGTGCTCACCGAGTTCGGGCTGCACTGCGCCGGCTGCGGGGTCAACAAGTACGAGACGATCGGCCAGGGTGCCGTCGCGCACGGCCTGCGGGTCGAGCCGATCGTCGCCGCGTTGACCCAGGCGCGCCTGTCGGGACGCGTGCCGACGATCATGAACGAGGACCGTACCCCGCAGCGGCGTGCCCCGGGCGAGTTCACCCGGCGGGCGCGCTTCGGTGCCGTTGTCCCGGTGATGTCGGGCAAGGGTGGGGTCGGTAAGTCGCTGACGACCGCGCTATTCGCAGTTGGTCTGCGGCGCATGGGCAAGCGGGTCGGCATCCTCGACGCCGACATCACCGGCCCGTCGATCCCACGCCTGTTCGGGCTGACCGAACCGCTGCTGCTCGAGCACGATCCGGCGACCCCGGCCGGCCAGCAGCCGCGGCCGCTGATGGTCCCGGCGACGAGCCGCTCGGCGATTGAGATCGTCAGCTCCAATTTACTCACCGACAAGGAAGACACCGCGATGATCTGGCGCGGGCCGATCCTCTCCGGCGTCATCCGCCAGTTCTACGAACAGGCGCTCTGGAGCGACCTGGACTACCTGCTGATCGACCTGCCGCCGGGGACCTCCGACGCGCCGCTGACCGTCCTGCAGTCGCTGGCGGTCGACGGAATCGTTCTGGTGACGATGCCGCAGCGACTGGCGACGATGATCGTGCGCAAGGCCGCGAATCTCGTCCATCAATTGAAGAAACCGATCGTGGGCGTGGTCGAGAACATGTCGTACTTCATCGCCCCCGACACCGGGAAGCGCTACGAGGTCTTTGGCCCCTCGTATGCCGACCAAGTCGCCGAGCTGGCTCAGGCGCCGGTCTTCGCGCGGCTGCCGATCGATCCGAACTTGGTCGCGCTGGCCGACAATGGTCGGGTCGAGGAGATCGACGATCCGGTCGTCGATCAGCTGGCGCGCCAACTCGACGCCGCCATCGCCGCCCGGCCGCGACCGCAGGAAACGATCTCCCTGATCTGAGTGTCGGCGCGGAACTCGCGCCCGTATCGGCGTGGCCGATAACGACTATCTGAGCAGCGCCGGCGGACGCACGGTGCTACGCTATGAGCATGCAACACTCCATTCCGCGCCCCGGTACGACTTCGGTCGCCAAGGCGCTCCGCGCCGCGGTCGGCGCGGTGTCAGGCGTATGGGCGCGCCTGACGACCCGCGAAGACGACTCGCTGGTCGAAGCCGTCCTCACCGACCGCCTCGAACGCGAACTCGCCGACCGCGCCTACAAGCACTGGTAAGCGCTTCCGCCCGGCCCCTAGCTCAGGGGGCCGGTGTACTTCTCCAGCAGAGCCCAGCTGGTTGGACCGAAGACGGCCTCCCAGCGCGCGCAGTACGGGCCGAGCGCGCGGCGCATCAAGACGGTGTCGACGTCGCCGATGAAGGTCAGCCGATCGCCGACGTTGCGGATCGGGCGCGTCCCCGAGGTGATGTCGCGGAAGCCGATCGAGAACACCGGCCGCAGCCCGTGCAATCCCTTGGCGCCCAAGCCGCTGCGTACGACGTCGCCGAAGTCCCCCTCGAACGCGCGCACGGCCTGTTCGCTGGACTTGAAGGCGAAGGCGACACCCTCGAGCATCGCCGAGGAGACGACGCTGGAGTAGTTCAGCCCCTGCATCGAGATGAACTGGATCGCGCCGCTGCGCACATGCGAGAGCATCGCCGGATCGTTGCCGAGCACGTTGTTGCCAAGGATCGTGATGTCGACGCGGCCGCCGGTCTCCGTCTTGATGGCGTGGCTCATCTCGACCAACCGCACGTGCGTCGGATGGTTCAGGGAGATCATGTCTCCACTTGTAGCTGACCGTCTGGGTGAAGGCGCGCCCCTGAACAAAGGCGATCGAAGTAAGCGCCGCCGCGGACGACGCCACGAAGGCGCGGCGAGAGGGAGCCATCGTCCTAGCTGCAGCTAGGTATTTCGGGTCTCCTGCTCCTAGGCAAGAATGGAGATCGATTGACCCTGATCTTCCAGACTCAGGCTTGAGAATCCGACGCGTCCTCGCGGCGCTGGAGGCAGAATACCGCCTCGGATGAATGTCACAAGACGCCGCGCTTCATCGAGGCGCGCTTCCCGGAAGGTAGCTCGGAGGAGCCGCGTCACAATGATTGCGGCGTGCGGCGATACCAGCGAGAGGGTCGTGTGGTCGCGGATGTCGCTGTGAGTCCACTTCCCGTTTTTTGTGATGACCACTTCCATTGCGACAGAGGCGAGCCGACACGCAAGCATCCGCTCGACGACCTCGTCGTCACGATTCGCCTCGAGCTTCCGCAGCAGCGCTTCCGGCTCGTGTCGGAGCCGAAACGCGCGCTCACGCGGCACGCGGGGCGGGCCCTTCAGTAAGGCCTGCGTCAGGCTCCTCAGCCTCGCTCCGAGCTCGCGGTCGCCGCGAATGACGACCCCCTCCGACAAGAGCCAAAGCACGGGAAGCTTCCGTCCGGCGACGAGATCCCGGCGAAGCGCGTCGACGCCCTCAACGAAGATGTCGAGTTCACGTGCCGCCGCCTTACGCCGAACCCGCCGCCCCCGTCCTTCGGCCGTCAGTACGCAGATTTCGATATCGCTGTTGTCGCTGTATTCGCCGCGGACAATCGAGCCACAGAGCAAGACCGCGCGAGCGGCGAAGCGGGCGGCGATCTCGTCGAGCTCGGTGCCAAGCTCGTCCGCGATTGCCGTAAAGCACGTGGGCAGTGACACACGATCAACATAGGTATGAAGGCGGCCCGATGGGCGTTCGACGCCAGCGGAATCGGCGAGGTGGCTACTCAGCATCATGATGACTCCGTCGCGCCTGGGCCTGATCGTCGCCGCCGAATAGCACCGAAGCCGGTAGTCGCAACACCATTCTACGGCTGGGTTGACCCTGCGGTCGCCGCGGAAGCGCGGCCCGGCTTCGGCAGTAGGGCATCATTGCATCGCCGCGTCGGACAACTCGCTGACATCAGCATAGAGACTTCGCAAGTACATATCGGCGGCACTAATCGCTATGGCACCGGCGGCAAAGAGCTGCAACACGCGCAGCGTGACGATTGGCGACAATCCCACATCCCAGACAATTCGGCACGCCATCACCGGGATGAAGAGACGTGAACCGATCATCCATGGCCGCGCGACCTTCGCCGGTAGGCGCGGCGACACGTGGTGTATTGCTGTCATAAGCGCAGCGGTCTCGCAGCTCGCAGCCCCGATCGCGAATGTAGCGATCCATACCTCGCCGTGAAGGACCGTCGGTAACGACGCCACGCACCCGGCCGCAACGGCGACAGCCGCGGGAACCCGCATAGTCCACTTGCCAAGCCGCCGGACACGCGCTGCGAAAGGCCGGCGTGCCATCGCTTCGTTAAAGGCCGTCACCATAATCCTTGCTGAATCTTCCACTCCTGAGAGGGTAGGCGCAAATGCAGCGCTGCCATTCTTGCCGGAGCACCTTGCAGCCTCACTTCGGAGCTAACGTCTGTCAGTCGCTCTTCGAGCCCTTCACTGGCGTCGCACCTGCGAGGGCATTGATCGAAGCGATAGGATTTGCTGGATTGACGAGATTAAGTGTGCGTGGCGCAGCGGCGCCTGTTCGCCTAACCGCCGCGAGGGCAGCTACCTGACCGGCTGCCGAGCTCGAGACCTGATTGGTGAGGTTGCGCTGCTTCGCAGCACCCACGTGGCCCGCGCTCGTCGTCGCCTTTACATTCTTTGATCCCTTTGCACCACCGGTGCGCTTCATCGGCTTAATCGTTTTTATCTTACTGCCAGCGATACGTCCCATAACTTCTCCCTTTCTGTGAAGTAGGTCAGACACGGTCCCGACTGCGTTGCGAGTTTCACCATCGTGAGGCGCTCTCCTCTCTCGACGACATTGGTTGCGTTCAATCAAATCTCGTCTTTCTGCGCGCTGCTTCGTTGCGAGCAAAATAGCGTTGCAAGTTACTTCCGTGTGCGACCGCATACTCGTGCATACCACTGAGGAGCTCGACTTCGTCGTCGCTTAGATCTGGATGCCAAAGGTCGACGATCAAGACGATTCGATCGCGATCGCTAAGATTCCACGCTTCGTGGCGAAAGGAATCGTCAAACACTATGCACTTACCCTGTTGCCATGAGCCGGTCTCGCCGCCAACGGTGAGCCCGCATCGATCCGGGATATCTATCCCGAGGTGGCAACGCAGCCGCAAGTTCGTAGGCCCATAGTGTGGCGCGACCCTGGTCCCCGCCGCGAGCCGTGAGAAGTACGCCAAGCCGGCTAGGCTTCGCACGGTGCGGTGCCGCTCGATTGCCGCAATCGTCTGGGGGCAAAGGCGCGCATTGTCCTCGCGCCGCTGACCCCGCTCGTACAGCATGAAGACATCCCAGTGGCCGGTCCGTTGAATGTTCTCGCTCTCGCTATGGAACAGCTCGTGCTTGAGTTCATGGAGTTCCATCGCAATCGTCGGTGCGAGGCGCTCGAGGTCGCGTACAAGTGCGAACGATTTCGCATCGTGCCAAGGACGGGCAGTGAGACCCGGGTACTGATTCATTCGAGGTCGCTGTCGATTGTTCCGGAAGCCGGCAATATAGCGGCTAAAGCGTGCCGGCAGCTCGGCTGAGGGAAGCACATTGCGCTCTCCCGAATCTTGAAGGGCCTCGAGTACGTCCAGCTGCGCGAGGATGCGGTCGGGCAGGCAACCAACGTTTCGTAGGATCCTCTGCATGCGGCTCGCGATAAAGGTCCGCTCGGGGGCACGCTGGCCCGACGCGGCCCGAACGAACTGGGCGAGCCGTAGCCAGTGATTGAACGAAAGGCGCTTGTCCCAGGGCGCCCTCCATGCTCGCAAGGTCGCCGTACCGTGCGCGACGAGCGATCGCGCGTCACCGAATTCGCCGAGCGCCAGCAGCAGCGCCGCAGCCACAATTGCTGGCTCGCCAACCCAAGGCAGCTCTTTAGCGCACGCCACGAGTGCGCCCAGCGAGTCTGATTCGGGCTCGGTGGTACAGTTCGTTACAGCAGCGTATGCGGCGAGTACTCGTCGTTCTTCTTCATCTGAGATGACGACGGAGCCTCGGTGAAAGATCGGTGGCGGAACGTCCGCGCGCCCCTTCGCTAAAGCGCAGTGTCGCGAAACTATAGCCAGCCAGGGTGCGGGTGACCCATCCGCTCGGCACACCTGCTCGGCCGCATTGGCGGCGTGCAGCACGAGGAGGTTTCCGATTTCGGCCGGCGTTAGCTCGCACAGGGTCTCAGTGCGATCCAGCAAGTGAAGGTGAGCCCGCACGTCAACGAGTTGACGTACCTGTGTGAAGAAGTCACGCCGTGGAATCGAGCCGAATAGAAACGCCAGTCGCTCTGCATCTGCGCCGATAAAGCGGCGCACAACATCGCGTTCACTCGCTTCGAAGAGGGACGTCGTGAACCTGTCGGTCGCGTAGACGCTGTGCGCAAGCCCAGCGAGGCGCACGTGCGTCGGTTGCTCCCAGGCTTCCAGCAGGTCTCGAACGCCAATTAGATGCTCGTAGAGGGACCAGCGCGCGTGCGGAAGTACCGCGGCACCACGACGTACTAGTTCGTCTTCGAAGCTCAGGGCATCGCCGATCGACGGCTCATGCGTAGCTGTCTCTTGCCAGATGGCCAAACTGCCGACGGTCATATCAGTCTAGTATGGGATGGCCAGGACCGCCATCACCCCCGCCACCATCGCCGCCACCACCATCGCCACCACCACCATCGCCACCACCACCATCGCCACCACCACCATCGCCACCATCGCCGCCATCGCCACCATCACCACCATCGCCGTCTCCGTCGCCGCCCGAATCGCCACCATCGTCGCCGTCCCCCGCATCCTCATATGCGCCGGTGTCAGCGAAGATGTCCCCATCATCCAACTCCGAGGCATCGGCAACCTGAAGCGGAGCGTCCGAAGACTGGGACTGCAGCATCTGCTGAAATTGCTGCGGCGTGAGGTACTGCGAACCCGTAGGGTTGCCGTTCGCATCACTGGTATATACCCAGCAAGAACCATCGCTGTACTGAATGTACGTGGTGGAGCCGGCGAAGGTGCTGCCACTACCGTCCATGTTGGAAAGGTAGGTACTGGTGGTGTTGACGGCCGTCACGTAGGGCTGATCGCCCGCGGCTTGTGCGAAGCCGCCAAGGAGTCCGCCTGCAACAATACCAGTGGGTCCGAAAGCGGTGCCAACTGCCGCTCCTAGAGCGGCTCCAGGATTGAATGGGAGCTTTAGATTCGGGTCGATGAGGTAAATGGCCAACCCGGTGATCGCGAGATCGGCCGACAACGCGGCCACGACCGCCATCGTCAATGGGGCACCAATAACGAGTGCTGCGATGGCCGCGACCGTAAGGCCAATTGCGACCGTGGCACCAACATCGTTCTCGGCCTGGGTCCACCCAGCGTCGTTGGCGGTTTCGGCAGAGCTCTGCTGAATCGCCGCGAGGGTTTGCCCTGCCTGCGGCGACGTCGGATCGCTTTGCGCCTCCGCGACAAAACTTTGCACTTTGGTTAGTGCCGCTTCGAGGCCGGTGAATTGTCCGGGCTCCGGCGCCGACGGAATCGCATCCAAAAGCGTTTGCGAATACTGACCTATCATCGCAAGAAGCTGCGAGTCGCTCAACGAGGAGATGTAGGCCGAAGCAGTCGTTGTCGACGGTATCGTCGACGACGATGTCGACGTACTGCTCGTGACTGCGGGGACGCCTGCAAGGACCGGCACTATGGAGGAACTCAGGCCTCCTTGTGTGTTAACGACACCGCGCGCGACCTGAAGAATATTACCCTGCGAGTCAAACTGTGCCTCCGCTATTATAGTCGTAACGGCGGCGTTACTTGAAATCGGCGTCGCAGTCGACCACGCTGGGAGCGCTGCGACCTGCGCATAATTAAAGGCGGGGGCGCCGTTTGCATAGAGAGCCGCGGCCTGCGCACTACCAAACGCGGCCAGCTGCGTGGGTGTCAGCGCCACCGCTTGCGGGCCAGAGAGCAGCTCGACAAATGCCTGGGACGCACCGCCGATCTGCGCCGGGTTCAGCGCCGCGATCTGCTCTGCGCTTAGCGCACCGGTCTGGAGGGCACTGAATGCATTGAGCTGTGCGCTTGTCAGACCGCCTAAACTGGCGTTCGACAACGCAGCGAGCTGATCGGTACTCAAGGATTCGGCCTGCAGCGGCGTGAGCCATCCAATCTCCGCGGGTGTGAGCGTGTTGATTTCGGATCCAGCAAGCTGCTGCAGTTGGCTAGCAGAGACCGAGGAGAGTTGTGCCTGACTCAGAGCTTGAAGCGCGGGCTCAGACAGACTCCCGAAATTCTGCAAAGCCGCCAACAAGTTGTAACCGTCGCTCGCGAGCCCCTCGATCTGCGAGGCAAAAATGGCGTTCGTCTGCGAAGCGGAAAGGTCGCCCAAGACTTGCGCAAGCGTGTCGGAGTCCAGCTCTGCGATTTGTTGGGGGGTGATCGCCGCGAATTGCGCGCTCGACATTTCGTCGAGCTGAGTACCCGTGAAGCCTGCTGCATTCAGCGACGCGACTTGTGTTTGCGTCAAACCGCTCAGTTGAGCGGACATCAGCACGCTCACCTCCTTGGCCGTAAATGCACCCAGCTGTTGAGGCGTCAGCGCCCCGATCTGTGCCGCCGAGAGGCCGGCGATGTTCGACGACAGCGCTGCGATTTGCGGCGCGGTCAAGCCCGAGATCGCCGACGGCGAGATCGTCGAGAGCGCACTGCCACTGAGTGCGCCGATGACCGATGGACTCAACGCGGCGACTTGTGCGGCGTCTAGTTCGAAAGTGTTGTAGTCATACATGCCGCCGACTTGCGAGGCCGTCAGAGTCGAGAGCTGCGCCGGGCTGAATGTCGCGAGAACGTCGGGAGTGATATTTTGGAGCGTTCCCGGTGCTAACGTTGCGAGGCTTCCCATCGCGGGTAGAAGACCTGCCGTTTTGAGGTTCTCGAGCGTCGGGTCGTCGAGGGCCGCGTACGACGACATACCAGCGATTTGCGAAGTCGACAATTCCGATACGTCGAGCCCGTCCCATTGCGAGGTTGTGAACGCGCTTAGCTCAGTAGAGGAAAGAGCCGCGACCTGTTGAGCTGTGAGCGCAGAAGTATTGATCGGCGGACCGACTTGCGCCTCAGTCAGCGCTCCGCTCTGTAGTAGCAGCTGCTGCTGTGCGCCCGAAAACTGCTCGATTTGGGATGCGCTAAGTCTGGCAAGCTGCGAAGTCGTCAATGCGGCCAAGGCGGTGTTGCTTAACAACCCCAGATTTCCGATTTGCGATGCCCTCGCGGCAATCCCACCGATCTGAGATTGCGTCAGCCCGACGGCGTTCTCTCCGAGCGCCGAAATCAACGCCGCGGGTGAGGTTCCGAAGACGTACGGTGTCAGACCTGAAAGCGCGTCTGGGCTCGCGTAGGCAATATCGCTCGGGGTCAACTCGTCCCAAACATCTTGGAGTTGAGCGCTTGAGAGAGCGGACACGTAGTTCGGCGGGGCTTGTTGATCATCGTTCAGGATGTAGGCAGCTAATGCCGCGTCGATTGAGGAACCGTCTTGCTCTGCTGCTTGATTTTCAGCTGGGCTAAAAAGGGGAACGGACTGAGACGCTTCCACGACTTGCGTGTACTCCCCGCCAACCCACTGCACTGCAAGCGAACTGATTCCGAGCGCTTCGAGGTAAGCCTGTGGATTAGCTTCGAGGGCGCCGCTCGCGTTAGAGACGTTGAAGCCGCTATTATCGGCGAGATCATACGCGAAGGAACCTTCCAACGCCCCCGATGCACCATAAACATCCATTAGCCCGTTGCTTCCGCCAACGGGCGCACCGTTCTCCTCGAAGAGCAGGCTCTCGAGGCTGCTCTCTATCGTCGACTGCTCGTTTTCGAGTTCGGTCGTGTCGGGCACCGAACCGGTGAGTACAGCGGTCACGGCCGATGCTGTGGCGGATAGTCCCTGAGATTGCAACCATTGGGTCGCGTCACTTTCGGAACCGTCGCTCGTCCAAACCTCAAAGGCGTCTTGGTCCTCATCGAAGCCGATGGAGCCCACCGCTTGTCCGGAGGCATTGTAGATGACGTCGCTCGCGGCTCCGGTCGTTTCCTGGCCCGGCAGAAGATTCTCGGTGCCTAGGTAGCCGCTGATTTCGTAGCCCGTAACGTCGCCACTAGCGTTGTAGAGAATCGGAGACTCACCGAGGGCAAATGGCGTCGCGCCCGCAGGAGCCGATGCTAGCGCCTCTATCGGCTGCTCCTGACCGTCAGCGTCCCAGGCTGCGAACTTCCCCGTCGACGGATCGATGCCGTACGAACCCAGGTACGTGCCGTTATTACCGTACACGGCGCGGAGCGCGTCGGATCCGACGAGGAGTCCTGAGCTGTCGTAAATGTGAAGTGAGGAAGGCTCGACGCTCGTCGATGTATCTGCATCGACCTCAGCGGCTGACGCCATTGCCTGGGCTTGGCTTATGCCCTCTGCGATCTCGTTCGAGAACGCTGTTCCAAAGGCGCTGTTCGCGCCGTTTCCATTGCCGGTTGCTGGCTGGATCATCGATTGCCCTCCATAGCTGTACGTTTGTGTCCTGAGCTTCGTCCGAGAGTTGGAGCCGCAATGGTTACGAGGAGACGAGCCACGGCAGGTCGAGCCTTTGCCTGCGCTGCCGCAACGATCTCTATGAATGAGCGACCGTCCTCGACGGCGTCGAGCGCATCCACGATGACGGCTCGCAGCTGCGTCTCGTCGTCGGAGTGGAGCGACGCGAGCGCATCGCAAAGGCGGGCAATCGACTGGATCTCAGCCGCATAGAGGCCGCGCATGTACGCTATCCACAAGCGGTACGAGGACGGCGCACGGCCGGCGTGGAGAACGTGGTACCCGGGCCCAAGAGCCGTTCGCGAGATGCTCGTGATATCGATCGGAAAGGCGAGCCGTGCGACCCCGCCTAGAAGACGGCCGGCGATGAGCCTCGCAACTCGCCCGTTCCCATCGCGGAACGGGTGGATATTCAAGATTTCGAAATAGACAAGAGCCGCGCGCTCGAACGGCGACAGAACCGAGCTTCGGAGGATGCGCGCTTCAGTCTCCTCGATGAGCCTCGGCACATCCTGGTGTCGCGTGCGATTAACGTTTGCTTGCGCTCCTTCGTGCCGCGAGATCGACGCGACGTTGACCTCGCGAAAGCTCGAATCCCCTTCCTGGCCTGATGTGATCGACGCGTGGAGCCGCCGCAATATTGCATGGAGCGGCTGCGTCATATCGATCCTCTTCACGAGCCGTCGGCCGAAGAGATAGCGTCGGAGCTCCTGCTTTTGATCGTCGGCCTCGTATCCGAATCGATGTAGCCGCAAGCCGAGCACTGCGCGGAGATCACAGAGTTCCTCTAAGAGATAATCCGTTACGGTTCGAGCTGCTCCAACGTCGCTGGTCGCGTCGTATAAATCGCAGGTGGAGAGCGTCGCGTGATCGTCGGCTCCTCTCGAACCAGGCGAGGTCGCGAATATGGCTGCGTCGATGACTCCGTTCATTACTAGTGCTCCTCAATGAGCGACACGTGGCGGGAATGGTCACACATCCTGCGCGACCCTTATTTGCGGCTACTTCAAACAGGCGTAGTTATTGCTCGCACAATCGCGATCGCGCACGTAGGTATACATGTCGGACGTCAAACGTGCTCGACGTGGTCGAGCCAGTGCCGGCAGCAGTGGTGTCCGCGGTCCGGGCTCCTCCCGAGCCGGACGAGGTTGCCTGCAAGCCGATGCTGATGATTCCGTTCATCACAGGCGCTCCTCAATGAGCTAAGCTACAGTGCGCACGTGCGCGGTCGCGACATCCTGCGCGACCGTGTTGTCACGCGTTCAGTTCAAGGGCCGTGGGGTTCCCGAGTACTTGAGGCGACACGAGGCGACGGCGCGGCGCAGAGGCCAAACGCCCTCGGCGCGTACCGGTGTACGCGCATGAGGCAACACGAAAACCAAACGTCTCGTGGACGTCCCTGTGGCACCCGAACCATGTGTCCTCACTCGAGTCGTTGGTGCGTGCGGCAAAGCCTACCGCCGCTCCCGCACCTACGATGACCCCCGGATTGTGCTCCCCGTCACGCTCCTCCTGCCACCCAGATAGACAATTTTTGCTAGTCATTATTGCTAGCCTCGGCCCGCGGCGCCCAGGCCTTTGCTCGTCGGCCGGCGGATTCGCCGGGAGAGGGGCCGCGCCGCTCGACCGCCGAAGCCCGTTGTATCTTGGATTCCAGGATACAAAATACAATCGCCACGCTGACGATTCCAGGGCTGGTGGCGGCAGCCGCGGCCCGCTTCGGCGACGCGCCGTTCCTCACCACCGCGAGTGAGGCGCACAGCTTCGCGCACGCCGCGGACCGGATCGCGCGGATCGGCGGCTGGCTGCGCGCGCACGGGCTCGGCCCTGGCAACCGGATCTTGATCCGCGGCGGCAACACGGTCGCGACGATCGAGGCGTGGCTCGGCGCGATCCACATCGGCGCGATACCCGCCGCCACCAACCCCGCGCTGACCAAACCCGAACTGCTGTATCTGCTCGACGACCTCCGGCCGTCGCTGGCGCTCCTGGCGGCCGGCGACGACGCGATCGGTTTCGGCGAAGGCCGGCTCGGCGCGGTGATCCCGTACGGCGGGCTCGACGCCGAACTCGGCGTCGGTCGCGTCGGTGAGGACGCCGAGCCGGTCGCGCCCCATCCCGCCGAGCCCGAGGACGTCGCGGCGATCGTGTACACCTCGGGGACGACCAGTCGCCCCAAAGGCGCGCTCGTGCGGCACCTCGCGTACGCCGCGGCCGGCGAGTCGATGCCGACCTGGCTCGGCCTGCACGGACCGCAGCGGCTGTGGTGCGTACTGCCCTTCTTCCATATCAACGCCGAGGCGTACTCGCTGATGTCGGCGCTCGCCAACGGGTACCGGATGCACGTCGGCGCGAAGTTTCGCGCCTCGACGTTCTGGCGCGACGCGGCGGATCTCGAGGTCACGGCCGTCAACCTGATCGGCGCGATGCTGGCTATCCTCGCCAAGCAGCCGGAGGACCTGTTCGTCCCGGGTACGCTGCGCACGATCTACGCCGCGCCGGCGCTCGAGCCGCCGGCGAACCGCTGCTTCGAA
>Ga0302177_10001675_pt1 | contig 15804 bp, 12 predicted proteins | sample I_Palsa_E1_2_FD_198780 | JGI IMG/M metagenome (GOLD analysis project Ga0302177, IMG submission 198780) | Peat permafrost microbial communities from Stordalen Mire near Abisko, Sweden - I_Palsa_E1_2 | ecosystem: Environmental > Terrestrial > Soil > Palsa > Peat permafrost | place: Sweden... | reverse complement strand
TGCTGGTTACTTCGAATTACCACACGCGACGGTCGCAATATATCTACGAACATACTCTGCCGTCGAACGATCAGTTGTTGACGGTGGCGGCGCCGGATTCGGATTACGATCCGAATTATTGGTGGAAAACGCGCACGGGCGTGAAGATATTTTTTCACGAATTCGGCGGGTATCTAATCACGTTGTGGGAAACCAAGAAAAGCGACGTGAAGAATTAGGGTCTTTTTCAGAGACTTTCCCTCCTGCGGCAATGAAAGTACTTCGACCATCGAGAGTATAAGCATGTAGAGGACAACGATGCTGCCCGTGCCATTTGTAACCGGGAACTTGCGTTACGATGCGATTTTTATCGCGTCGTACGTGTGCTGGATATTGTTTGAGCTGGTGACGGGCAGTTCGCGGAAGGCCAGCGGCGCGGCGAAGGCGCAGGGCCGAAGGATCATTCTTCTTTTTGATCGGGATGATCTGGCTGGGAATGTCACGCACACGCCGTCTTGTGCCGTTTCTGATCTAGCGCCAGGGCGCTCAATTGGCATCCATTGCATGATTCGACGCCTGTTGGCATTTAGGCGTATGGCTGCTTTCGTCAGGGAGAGAAGCTATACTATAGTTCCAGTCGCATCCTGGGAGCGCCGCACCCCGCCGCGGACTTCCGATTACACCTCTTGGGGGAAAATTATGTGGCGCAAACCTACAGACGCAAAAACTAATCCGCAGGCATCGAATTTGCCCGAACCGGCTGCAACCACTCCGAAGCCGATGCAGAACACGCCGACGAACGTGACCGCTGCTCCGGCAACGCCGGCTCCGATCGCGCAGAGCTTCACGCCGACACCGAGCGTTTCGTCGAATCTCGCAACGCCGAGCACGCCCGCTCCAAGTCCGCTGCGAAGTAATTCTGCGTCGGTGATTGGCTCGGGATTGAAAATCCAGGGCGAAATTACCGGTGATTCGGACCTAGTCATTGAAGGGGAAGCGCACGGCAGAATCCGCATGGTAAATGGCCGGGTAACGGTGGCGCCTAAGGGCCGCGTGAATGCGGACATCGAAGCCGTGGAAATTTCGGTGGAAGGATTTGTGCAGGGCGGGTTGAAAGCGAGCGACAAAGTGCGGTTGGGACCAGCCAGCCAGGTACAGGGTTCGGTGATGACTCCGCGAATTGCGATCGAAGATGGAGCGCGCCTGCGCGGCAAAGTGGAAATGATTCGCGCCGGCGAAGTCGCGACTCCGGCAGCGAAAACTCCGGCCGTGAGCGCACCAGTTTCCAGCACCGTCAAAGTAACGGATTCGGCGACGCCAGCGATCACCTCTGAGGCAGACCGGGCGAAAGCCACGGCCGCACGCGGATCAGGGGACTAGTCGACGATGAGTTGGACGGCTAAACCACGATTGAATCCCACGGCCCCGACGTTGAAACCGACCGGTACCGCGAAGCCCGGCCCCAAAGCCGTCGAAGCCAACGGTAACGTACGGATCTCGAACGGGCTCAAGGAATTTCTGTGGCTGACTGACGGCTCGAGCCAGGGCAGGATTCTGGATCTCGGGGCCGTTTTTCAATCCACGGTAATGTTTTTCATCGAACGCGGGTTCCGGCTTTCCACGGAAGACATGATGCGTTCGTGGAAAGAGTTTCTGATTACCGAAGAAGAAAGCATGCGTAATATGAAAATCGGCGATGAAGGCGCACGGGTGTCGCAGGGCATGCTGGCCGGGAAATTCCTGGATAGCAACCTGCAGTATCCGGAAGATAATTTTCACGGCGTATTGGCGTGGGATCTGTTCGATTATCTCGACGCAGAGCTGCTGCCGAGGGTTATGGAGAGGCTCTACACGGTGTTGCGCCCCGGCGGCGCGGTGTTGGCGTCATTCCACAGCAAAACGCCAGAACGATTTAACCGCTACAAGATTGTCGACGGGCAGAACATTGAATTGATTCCGTCGCCGACCTTGGCCGTCCATTCGCGGATATTTCAGAATCGCGAGATTCTGGATATTTTCGGGAAGTTCCGGTCGTCGAAGACTTTCGTCGGCCGCGATCAAGTTCGCGAAGCGCTCTTCCTGAAGTAATTCCCCTAACTGCTCTCAGTCAAAAATTCACGGGCTCCCAAACCGGGAGCCCGTTTTGTTTTGGACTGGTCTCGTTGCTGGCGTCTCAGAACGAGTACTTGAGGGCCAGCTGCACTTGCCTGGCGCCGTTGCGATCCTGACTGATTGCGCCAAAAGTTGCCGGGCTGGTGAGCAAAGCGCCCGGATTGGCGAAATTAACGTGATTGAAAATGTTGAAAGCTTCGGCGCGGAACTGCAAGCGGTGAGATTCCGCGTAGGGCATCTTGAAGTCCTTCAACATCGCAAAATCGAGGTTCCAGAAGCTCGGTCCGGTAGCGACGTTACGGCTGCCCGGACCACCGGCGATGGGGAAAGTGAACGCGCCCTGGGCGTTGTCGACATTCGCAAAATATTGAACGGTTGGGGCCACGCCGGGCTGACCGGACGGAACCTGATGAATTCCGCTCGCGATGTCCGACTTGTTTCCGATGAAGACCCCCGGTTGAGTCTGGGTGAAGTCAATCGTAAATGCTCCGGAATCGACCTTGAATGGATTTCCACTGTAGGCCGTAGCGATACCGGAGAATTTCCAGCCGCCGATGAGCAAATCGACCCATTTCGACGAGTCGTGAAGAAATCGCTGGCCCGCGCCGATCGGAAGTTGGTATTCAAAGGTGCCGACCAGGATGTGGCGCTGATCGAAATCGGAACTGCCCCGACATACGCGCAGGTTGCGCAGATCGCAAATCTCGGCGGTATCGAAATTGATCAAGGCGTTCTGAATCCCGGAGTCATTGTCGATGGAGTGCGAGTAAGTGTAATTTGCCTGCATCGTCAGGTTGTGGGACAGGCGATGGTTCACTTGCAAGACCAGGCCGTTGTAATTCGAGGAGCTGAAGTTGCCGATGAAGGCGGCGGTTCCGTTCTGCGCCAGCAAACCGACGTTAGGCAAAAGCAGACCTTGCTGCAGCGTTCCGGATACATCGTGGTTGTCCGCCAGAGTTTGAATCACGGTTGAAACGTCACCGATGCCGAACGCGCCACCGGCGAGACCGGCCGCCAGCTGGGTGCAGGAAAGACCCGGGAACTGCCCGCCGGTCAGAGTGTTTCCGGCGGACGCGCAGGTGTTGCCCGATTGAGCGAGCGCCGCGGTCATCTGGTTCTCAAACCAGGGCTGATTGGTGACGCTGGTGAACGGAACATTGTTTTGAATCTGTTTCTGAATGGTGCCGAAGGCCTGGTAGAGAAATTGTCCGGACGCAGCATCTTTGAAGTTCAAAGTTTGCGCCGGGTCGCCGAGCGCGGTGAGTCGACGGCCCAACCTGCCCACGTAGGTAGCGGCAACGAACCAATCGCCGGGCAATTCCCGTTGAAAGCCAGCGGTGATGGTCATTTCGTAGGGAGTCTTGTAATTCGGATCGAAGTTGAAGAAAGCACCCTCACCGAAGCCTCCGTCGAAGAACCCGGTTGGGAAGCCGGTGTCATCCACGTTGGGGGTAAACGTAGGCCGGGGGGTGGTGCCGCCGCCCGGAGTCGGGGGCAAATTGCTCAAGGTGGTGAAACGAGGGTCGGTGGCCAGATTTCCGAAATTCTGCGGGATCGTATTGCTGAACAGAAAGCTGGTCTCATCGAGTTCAAATCCTTGGCCGATGAGGTTGACGTCATCGTTGATTCCGAAGCCGGCTCGCAGGCTGGACTTGCGGTCGCCGAACAGGTGACCCAGGAAACCGCTGGTATAGGAGGGCGAGAACGCGATGCCCAGGCGCGGTTCAAAATCGGTGTAGGACGGGCGGTAGTAGCCCGGCCCGTTGTTGGCGGAGCCGCCAAGGCCATACGAGAGGAACGGCACCGCGTTCGGCCCGGAAACTCCCTGAGCCGCATCAACCGTCCGAATGCTGAAGATTTGTTGCGCGGACAGGTTCGGAACCGCCTGGAATCCGTTGACCTCGGAAAGGGGATTGTGGAATTGCCAGCGCAGTCCGTAGGTGACGGTCAGCCCTGAGCGCACTTGCCAAGAATCCTGCCCGAAGAATTCGTACTGGGTGGAATGGTAATCGCGGTTCGCAACCAATCCCTGCGGGAGCGCATTTCCGTTGACGTCATAGTTGAAGGTAGAGCCGGTGCTGGCGTACCGACCCAACGCCAGGGCGAAGAGCGCCCCGAACTCGGTGGCGTCGCCGTTAAAGTCGGATGGGAAACTGGTGGCGGGTAAATTGCCAAGGTTTCCTCCGAGACCGATTGCAAAACTATTGATGTCGGTTAGGTTGCCGGATTTGAAGATGACCGGCTTAATGACGCCGCCAAGTTGGAAGGTGTGTTTGCCGCGCACCCAGGTAAACGTGTCACGCGCCTGATAAACCGGAACATCCGGAAATTGCCCGCCGGGGGAGAGGAAGGGAGCGGCAATCTGGTTTACATTAAAGAAAAAATTGAGGAAGTTCGGGGACGTGGGAGCCTGGTTTACTTGAAAACCGATGACCGATGTTGTCACGCCAAAGGAAATTTGATTGGTCTTGTCCGACGAAATCACCCAGGTGTCTCCGACGACCCACGAGCGGGAATGGTCGATGATCGAGGCGCCGGGCGCGGGGTCGCCAGGCAGCTGTTGAATGACATGATTTATGTCATCGTCGTCGTTGGAGCGGTCGAAAGTGGCGCGCGCGAACAATCGATGATTGGTGCTGATTTGATAATCGAGGCGGCCGACGAAAACGTTGTCTCGGCGATGTGTAGGCGCGGTAAAGAAAAACCCCCCGGTATTGATTCCATCCCCCACCGCCAGATTGTTGGAAATTGGATAAGGCCGCGAGTTGAAGAAGCTCAGCAGCGCGGGATCGGCGCCGATTTTCGCGGGATCGAGCTGCTGTAGCGAGTTCGGGCCGGTCAACGGAGTAGTCACCTGATTGTTGCTCGTGTTGATGTAATTCAGCTGGCCGGCGCGTAGCGCGGCCAGCGGAACCACCTGATTTTCCTCAAAGCCTGAGGTCTGCCGGAGGCCGTTGTAAGAGAAGAAGAAATACGCTTTGTTTTTCAGGATGGGTCCGCCCAGGTCGCCGCCAAATTGATTCCGGATCAATTGCGGATTGGGAATTCCTTGCAAGTTATTGAAATAATCGTTCGCGGCGAGAGCGGTGACGCGGTTGTAATCGAAGGCCTGACCGTGAAAATTATTGGTGCCGCTTTTGGTGACAAGTTCGAGTTGGCCGCCGGCGCTGGTGCCAAAGGTCGAATCGCCGCCCGCTACGGTGGTTTTCAATTCTTGAATGGAGTCGAGCGGCGTATTGACCGTGGAAGTAAAGGCCTGACCGTTGCGCTGGTCGTTGACGTCGAGGCCGTCGAGAGTCACGTTGGTTTGATCCGAACGCGAGCCGGTGACGGAGCCTTCGCCATCAGCTGCCTGAGCGGTGGGCTGCACGACTCCCGGAGCGAGTTCGAGGTAAAGCGCGGCGTTATTGACGAAGAGACTGGGCAAGTCTTGCACGACGTCGCCCTGCACCACGGTGCCAACGCTGGCATCGGTGGTGTTCAGAGTTTCACCGGCGCTGGCGGTCACTTCGACAGTGGTCTTGGTATCGCCCAATTCGAGACTGACGTTGCGGGTTTCTTTGTTATCGACATTGAGAATGACGCGGTTGAGACTGAGCGTGCGAAATCCTTCACGGGTGAACGTCAGGGAATAGTTGTCTCCCGGCGGAATGTTGTTGAACGAATAGACGCCGCTGGCATTGGACTTGGCGGTGACCGAGAAGCCGGTGTCGGAATCGGCCAGCGTGACGTCGACGCCGACCATCACCGCGCCCTGCTGGTCGGTGATGATGCCGGTCAGGCCGGAGTTGGCCTGAGCATGCAGGCGCGCGCCGCTCAAAACCAGCAAAGTCATCGCGATAAAAACAATGCCGCGCAGGATCTGCTGAACGTTTCTCTTCATTCCAATTCTCCCCGGTTTCAGTTTTCGGAAGCAATCGAGAGGCTGCTGTTCGACTTTCATGGCCCAATCACACAGCGGGATCGAAACTAAGACGAGCCGATGCTCAGTCAGAACCAAATCTGGGTTTCGCTGGCGGGAGTGTTGCAATAGTTTGGCCAACTGGAGGGAGCGGTACCGCGGAGATACGATACGAATTTGAGGCGGGCGAACGATGTAAACCCAATGAAACCGTGGCAGCGAGAGGATTTTTTCAGCGGGTACGAACCTTAGAATGTGAATACGCCGATATTTGGAAAGGGTTCCGCGGTGGTCTTGGATCGGTGCTGTCTGGTTTAACGCACGCGCGAGGTGTGAATTTTCGGATTGAAGTTTAAGGAAATATGTTAAGACGGCGAGAGCCGAGGAAGACGATCAGACCTTCTCGTCGGGCTGCGGAAGCGAAGCCGGTGCGGATTTCGCGGCGGAGCGCGCGCGCAAGGCCGAAATCGCCGCGGGAATCAGCGACGCTACGATTACCCCCGCGATGACGTAGTGAATTTTCTTGTCGATGTTGGGGATAGTTCGGCCCAGGGTGTGCCCGAGCAGCACCATGCTCCAGACCCAGAGGAACCCGCCGAAGATGTCGCAGGCGAGATAACGCGGGTAGCTCATTCTTGCGGCGCCAGCGACTGGCGGGCAAAACGTGCGAATGATGGGAACGAAGCGGGCCAGGATAATGGTGCTGGCGCCGCGCTTCTCGTAAAAATCGTGGGCGCGCAGTAGATACTTCCGTTTGAAAAATCGAGAATCCGGACGTTCGTAGAGCGCCTTGCCTGCTTTATAGCCGATCAAATAGCCGAGTTGATCGCCGGCAATGGCGCACAGAGTGACCAAACCCAGAAGCCAGGAAAGCTTCAATTGACCCGCGGCGGCGAATACTCCGGCAGTCACTAGCAGCGAATCGCCCGGCAGAAAGAATCCGACGAACAGCCCGGTCTCGGCGAAGACGATCATGCAAACCATGGCGACCCCGCCCCATTCGATCAGGCCGCGCACATCGAGCAGGTGGTGCAGAAAATTCCTGATGATTTCAGGCACTTCGAGTGTTCCTTGCCGTTCAGGTGAGTTAATCAGCGCAAATCTGAACGCTCAACGATAGCAGAAAATAACTTATCGCCGCGCTCAAATCCGGCTCAATTTGCCCACCAAAATCCGTTGGTACTTTCCTCCTACCGAGTTTAGCCCCCTGTACCATTGGCCAGCCCGAGCCCATCCCGCAAACTGCAGTTGTTCGAGCACGCTTCTGGAACCGCGGGGGACAAATGGAAGGCGGATACACGACCTGGATGGGGCAACCGGTGATTCTAAGGGTAGTTGCGGGCAATTTAAGAGTGCCGCTGAGAGGCCGCCTGGTATCGGAAACGAACGAAGTGGTCCGGCTCCGGATCGCCGACAGTTGGGAAGTAGACATCTTTAAGTCCATGGTTCTGGGTGTGGAACACGACAACCCGGTTTACGTGGTCAATTAGGCGAGAGGCATGAGCCCGTCACCAGCTGTAACGCGGAGTTCAGGATGCACTCACACGCCGAGAACATGAAGCTGCAAGAATCAGCAAGTACTTCGGGAATTCGAGATTGGGTGGCAACACTTCGAGACTTCGCGATTGTTATCGCGTTCCAGACGATTTTGCGAGCGACGCTGATGATGCGGCGCTGGAATTACTGAAGCACAAAAAGATCCTCCGGCCCTCTGCCCACAACCCCCATGCCCCGAGCCTGCACCCCCAGGCTCGGGGTCCTTTCTTTGTTCCGTGCGAAGTCACCCTCCGTGACATTGCTATTCACCCTAGGTCCTTAGTAGAGTAGAGCCAGTGACGTGGTATGGTTCTGCATTCGCTGAAATTGCGGCAGCACCATCAATCCGAGTTCAAATACCTCGCGTACTGTATACAGCAATTATCCAGAGCGGGTCCCGAGGCCGGTAATCGCGATTTGCCCGATGTTATGTTTCTTAGATATATCTAATAAATGGAAGTGGGATAATCAGGGGACTCGCGATAGTATCTTGCCGAACGTTTTTAGCTTAAGCCGACTAACCAGGAGCCCCATCGATGCAGATTGCTAGTGTTGCGAGCGCCTTCCCCGAGTTTTACTACAAGCAGGAGGTTCTGACCGAGGCGCTGAAGCACGACTGGCGTCATCGCTTGCCGAATCCGGACATCTTGGATCGGCTCGATGAAAGCATGCAGGTGGAAGGACGTTACCTCGTTAACCCGATCGAATTTTATTTGAATTTGCAGACCTGGGGTGAAGCGAACGACTCATGGATCGCCCATGCGTTGGAACTTGGAGAGAAGGCGTTGTGTAAGGCGCTCCACGGAGCTGGGATCGGGGCCAAGGATTTGGGCGCGATCTTTGTGACTTCGGTGACGGGAATTGCTGCGCCGTCGCTGGATGCGCGATTGTCGAACCGCATGGGCATGTCGCCGAACATCAAGAGAATTCCTATTTTTGGACTGGGTTGCGTGGCGGGCGCGGCGGGGATTTCGCGCGCGGCGGATTACGTGAAGGCATACCCGGATCAGGCAGCGGCACTTTTGTCGGTGGAGCTTTGCTCACTGACCCTGCAGCGTGCGGACATTTCGATGGCGCATTTGATTTCGGCATTGCTGTTCGGCGATGGCGCGGCGGCGACGGTAGTGGTCGGCGACAAACGCAAGTCCGATGGGCCGGAAATTCTGGCGACGAAATCCATTTTGTACCCGCACACAGAAAAGGTGATGGGTTGGGACATTTCGGAAAAGGGATTCAAAATTGTGCTGTCACCGGAAGTTCCCGCGACGGTGATCAAGCATTTGGGCAAAGACGTCGACGCGTTTCTCGGCGAGCAGGGACACAAGCGTTCGGACATCAAGACTTGGATCATGCACACGGGCGGGCCGAAGGTTCTGGAATCGACCGCGACTGCGCTGGGAATTACAGCTGACGATCTGGCTGCATCGTGGGCTTGCTTGCGCAAGGTCGGAAACATTTCGTCTACGTCGGTACTGCTGGTTCTGGAAGATGTGTTTACGAACCGGCGGCCGGCGAAGGGAAGTCTGAGTATTCTGGCGGCGATGGGACCTGGATTCTGCTGCGAACTTGTTTTGCTGAGGTGGTAGGCAGATCCCGCGAATTTGCGGGCTAACGCAGAAATGTGAGGGCGGCTGGAGCACAAGCTTCAGCCGCCTTTTTTTTGTTTTAAGTCGAGCTTTCGGTGAACATTAATTCCTTGGCGCGCTGCGACGCTTTCACCACCGCCTTTATCAGCGTGACGCGCAACTTGCCTTCCTCTAGTTCCAAAATGCCGTCGATGGTGCAGCCCGCCGGCGTCGTGACCGTGTCCTTCAGCAAGGCGGGATGATGACCGGTTTCAAGAACGACCTTGGCCGCGCCCAGCATGGTCTGCGCCGCCAGCAAAGTGGCGAGTTCCCGAGACAAACCCATTTTTACGCCGCCTTCCGCCAGCGCTTCCAGAATGATGTAAAGAAAAGCCGGGCCACTGCCGGAAAGTCCGGTGATGGCGTCCATATGCTTCTCGTCAACCACCACGGTTTTCCCCACGGCATCGAAAAGCTTACGCGCGATTTCGAGATGCTCGGTCGTGGCGTACTGGCCTTTGCAGATGGCGGTGATGCCTTCACCGACCATGGATGGCGTGTTGGGCATGGCGCGAATGACCGGCACTTTCGAGCCGATGCGAGTTTCAAAATATGCGGTAGGAACGGAAGCGGCAATGGAAATGACGAGCTTTTCAGGATTTAGCGCATCCCGAATTTCGTCGAGGACGTGGCCCACCGAGAGCGGTTTCAGGCAAACCAGAATCACCTCGGATTTTTCCGCCGCGGCGTGATTGTTATTGCCCGGCGTGATCTGCGCGCTCGAGATGGTGCGGCGTTCCGAGCTGCTCTGCTGCACGGTGGCAAAAATGTGGTGCGGCGAAACCAGCCCATGTTTTAAGAAGGCCTCGATCAGGATACCGCCCATTTTCCCGGCGCCGAGAACCGCCAGGCCGTGCTTGAAGATATGCTCCGCCATAGGTGCCTCCGAAGACAGCCAAACTTGAAAATCGGAAATATGTAGTGCGGAATGGTTAGCGGCTGCCGAAGCCATTCTGCCATCGAAACAAGTCCGCACTGAAACACAATCGCGCTGGATTGGATACAAAATTTGGATTAGCTGAAAAAAATCCGCGGCAAACCCGGAGGTTTTCCGCGGATTTTGATCGCGCGGTTTGAACTACCGCTCCTGCGGTTCGGACTTCGGCGGCTTTTCGTTTTTCTTCTTGTCCGCTTCTTTCTGTTGTTCCTTCTGCTGCTTTTGCTGCGCTTGTACTTCGGCCGGCGTCGGTTGATGCGGAGGCGGCGCCGGTTTGGCCGGCGGTGGTGGAGCGTTGCGCTCTTCCGGGCGCGGATTTACCGGCGGCGGATTCTTCGCTGGCGGAGGCGGCGCTGGTCGCTCCGCAGGTTTCTCAACGGCGGCTGGCCGCTCGGGCGTCACGGGCTTAGGTTCTGGCGCTGGAGTTGGGCGAGGCTGATTGTTCGGGCGTTCCGCCGGTTGCGGGGTGGGAGCCGGTTGAGTCCGCGCCGGTTGATTGTTAACCGGCTGATTGTTTGCCGGCGGCCGGTTGTTGGTGTTGGCGTTGGGTCGCGCTGGAGGAGCGGCTTTGATTACAGCAGCGCCTGCGTTATTGGTGCGCGCGGCAGGTTGTCCACCCTTGGGAGCAACTCCTGCGCTGATGATCGGAGGCGCCGGACGCGGCGCAATACCGGGACGCACAACGGGTGCCGGAGGTGCGATACGGGCGACGACTCTAGTCTGGGCGAAAGCAACCGGTGGTCTGGAGGCCGCGGGAGTTACGCGGGCCGTGGCCGAAACGTAGCTGGCACGGGTAGGTGTAAGCGGTTGCGCAGTCTGAACTACGCGTACGGTTTGCAGTTGTTCGGGCGTGACGCGAACGGCGGAGGCTTGAACCGGTTTCGCGCCGACGAAAGTTTCACGCGAGACTGCAGTGACGGCTGCGGCATTATTCGCGTAGGTGTAGTTGATGCGGTTGACCGTCACGTTGTTGACGACGGTGGTGGTGTGGTAGGTGTTGTAAACGTTGGTGACCTGCGTAACGTTAATCACTCGTGTGTTGGTGATGTTGATGTTCTGAACGTACGCGGGACTGGTGTGGTACGCGGGCAAATACACGTCACGAGGGCCTAGCGGGAACCAGGCCACGCCGGCGAATCCGCCGCCGAAGCCGATCGACACGCCTGCACTACCGGGTCCACCGCCAACGAATCCTACGAGGGCTGGCGCGTACACCGGGCGAACCGCCGGAGGACCAGGTACCCATCCCCAGTAGCCGCCGCGGACCTGAGTCCAGCGACCGTAATGGAATGGCGCGAAGCCCCACGGTTGGGAATCGACCCAAGTCCAACCCCACGGCGCGACCCAAACCCAGTGGCCGTCCTGATAGGGAGCCCAACCGACAACCACGTTGCGGGGAATCCAGACCGGACCATATTCGGGATCGTTCTGCCAGTCGCCGTTGTCGTCGAGATCGTAGTAGCCATCCATATCGCGTGAGACGTAGCGGGAAGAGGCGGAAGAGTCTTCTCGCAAGTCGCGTGACGCGGACCAACTCTCGAATGGATCGGGGCCACCGGCGGGTTGCACGTCGTAGCCCAGTTGATCCGTGCCGCTGAAGGTGTACATCTGGTTCGGATTAACGTCATACGATTGGCCGCTGCCGGTGACCTGGCCCTGGCCATCGCGGACCAGAATCATCGTGGAGTAGCCGTCCGGGTCGGTTTGAATGCGATATTTGCCGGGGGCATAAATGGTGAAGGCGAGATTAGGAGTATCGATTTCGTAGGCGTTATCCGGATCGTAGCGCCGGACGTGAACTTCAATAGTGCCCTGGGTGAGTTGGATTTGAATCGTGCTGTCATCGAGATTCAGAATTGAGATACCGGTCTGACCCCCGAGACGGATGGCGGTGCTGCCAATGTGCAGTTCGCCGCGCGAATTTTCGTCGGACCAGAGATTGTCTCCGGTGGTGAGTGGACGATTGCGATCCGCGGCAACCCATTCTTGCTCATCGTCGCCGCCGGGCTGGTAGGAAACCGATCCCTGGATGAAATTGAGGCGAGCTACGCGGGTCGGCGGATCATCCTGAGCGCAAGCCGTGCGTGATGTGCCCAGAAAAATGCCGAGAGCCAAAAACAAAACAACCAACAGCGAAACCTTCTTCATTGTGAAACCCCTTTTAGAAAGTAAAAGTGCACTGGAGATATTTAGATCGGGCCGATCGAATGAATTCGCGACGAGAACCAGGCGAAACATGGCACGAAGCAGAGTTTGGACATGGGTGTCGCCTCTGTACCGTTGAACACTATTGTAGGGATTTAGTTGTCCGAAGGATACCAGTAGTAGCGCCGAACTGCGCTTTGCAGCTGAGGTGTACTAAAGATTTTGCGATGCCACAACCGTTCAATTCTTGTGCGGCACAATAAAACCTGCCAGCTTCGGTGGAGCTTGGGTTCAGACCAGGTCTCAGCGCAGAAGTCTATCGGCTCCGAATACCAAACCGAGAGTCAGGAACGCGATTACGACTTCACCGACGGCTCCGACCACGAAAGGACGGAAGCCTTGTCTGCCGAGTTCACGGATGTTGGTGCGAAGGCCCACGCCGGCAAAGGTGAGCAGGAAGGCCCAACGCGAAAGATTCGCGAGGCTGCCGAGTTGGTCTTTGCTGAATACCTGGGCGGTGGCGATGGCGGAGATAGCCAGGAAGCCGAGAACGAATTTCGGGAATTTGTTCCAGAGGAAGGCGGCCTTGTTGCCCACTTGCTGGTTGCCTTCTTTGCGCGCCCAGTGGATGGCGTAGCCGAGAACGACAAAGCCGATCATGGCGTTGCGCGCGGTCTTGGCTAAGACGGCCACTTTTCCGGCGGCGTCCGAATACAGATTTCCCGCGGCAGTGACCTCGGCGGTGTTGTCGATTCCGAGCCCTGCCCAGAGGCCGTAGCTCAGGTCACTGAGATGGAGCCAGTGGCCGATGAGCGGAAAAACAAAAAGGCTGATCGCGCCGAGGGAAAGAATCGCGGCGATGGCGTAGGAGGCATCTTCATCGTCCGCATCAATCGCGCCTTTGGTGGCGATGATGGCGGAGACGCCGCAGATCGACGAGCCGACGGCGAGCAACGTGGTGAGTTTTGGCGACAAACCGAAGGCACGGCCGAGATAGGTCATAAAAACGAGGGATAGCGCAATCTCGATGACCACCAAGACCAGGCTGATGCCGCCGAGCTTCGCCACGTCACCGAGGAGAAACCTCGAGCCGAGCAAAACAATTCCGGCTTTCAGCCAGAATTCGTAGGTGGCGATACCGGCTTGGAAAATTCGCGGAATGCCGACGGTGTTGGCGATGACCAGGCCGATGACGATGGCCCACAGCACATATTCGATATTCGGAAGCGTCAGGTGATGCGCTTTCCCATACTGAGCAATCGAGCGCTCGATAATTTTTCCAGCGTAACCCACCGCGACGAGCAGCAGCACGCCCGGGATGAGATCAATGAAGCGCCGGAAAATTCCGCCTTCCGAGACGGGTTGTGCCACTGCGACCGAACTTGCCATGAACTCTTTCCTCCAGGAGATGTTTGCAGGGCGAAGCCAAAGCTACGCCCCAGTTACCAAGGGACGTGCTTGATGACTCCAGCCCAAATCAAAAGCGATAAGCCAAGTGCCAGAAAAACGGCCCAGGTGTCTAAAGAAAAACGCGTGATGGGTTGAGTTTCCTTTTTTGGTGGTGCTCCGACACTTGTAGTCATGATGCCATTCTCCTTTCGTTTCGAGCAGGTAACAGGTTCTTGATGGATTGAAGATCTGGCAAACTTTCGATTGCGGCGTGAGCGGCTGCGTGGTCGAGAGCCCGACCGATGAGCAGGATCGACGGGGCGGCGGAGGAATCCAGTTCGCCCAAGGCGCCGACCGTGGTCCAGAATTGGTTTTGCTGCGGCGAACTGACTTGGGCGATGAGGACGGCGGAAGTTTCCGGCGCCAGACCGGCGGCGATAAGTTTTCGACTGAGATGGCGCAGTCCTTTTCCGGGCATGTACACGACGATGGTGGCGTCCGCTTGCGCCAGCGAATTCCAGTCCGGCTCGTCGACCGGACCCTTGGCCCCGGATTGGTGGCCGCTGACAAAAATGACGCGCGAGCTTTTATCTCGATCGGTGAGCGAAACGCCCAACGAAGCGGCGGCGGCATTCGCGGTAGTGATGCCCGGCACGATTTCAAATGCGATTTTTGCGGCACGCAACCATTCGAGTTCTTCGTTGAGGCGGCCAAAGACTCCCGGATCGCCGCTCTTCAGGCGCACCACTTGCTTGCCTTCGCGCGCTGCGTCCACCAAGAGCGCATTAATTTCGCCTTGGGTAATTTTTTTCACACCGCAGCGTTTGCCGACGTTGACTACGATGGTGTGCCGGCCGACCAACGAGAGAACCGCGGCGCTGACCAGATCGTCGTGCAGCACGAGGTCCGCTTGCCGAAGCAGACGATGAGCTTTGAGGGTGAGGAGTTCCGGATCGCCCGGACCAGCGCCGACCAGAAACACCTTTCCGGGGAACTGCGTCGCTGGCCTGTTCATCGGGTGTGCACCGTGTGGATCGCGATTGACCGACTTTGTTGCTCCGCGGGCCTGAACGCAGCGCCTTTCGGCGCGTGAGACGATTCTCGTCCAGGGCACGTCGTCGATTCGCGCGCTCCGTCGTTGGCCAGTACGTGAAGCGCTAGTTTGCGCGCTTCGGATGCGGGGTAGGCGGCGAGAATGTCGCGGCGGATCTTACCAATAGCGGCGAGCCAGTCGCCGAGATGGACGTCGAGGGCGTCCTCGAGGGCGCGGCGGATTTTTTGGGCGAACGCCGGGCTTTCTCCCGCCGTGGAAATCGCGATTTGCAAGTCTCCTCGACGAACCACGGCCGGGAAATAGAAATCACAATTGGGAGGATCATCTACGGCATTGCAGAGAATGCCGCGCCGCTGCGCGTCCGTGAAGACCGCGTGATTCACCGTGGTATCCGACGTCGCCGCGATGGCCAGGAAAGCGCCGTCGAGATCAGAGGACTGATACTTCCGTCTTTCCCAGATAATTCGCCCGGACTCTTCTAGCTCGCGGACTTCCGTTTTGGCTTCAGGAGCAACCACCAAGACGCGGGCGCCAGACTGCAATAGCGAGTCGATTTTCGCTGTGGCGATTTCCCCGGCACCGACGACGAGGCAAACTCGCTCCGCTAGTTTGATGAACACCGGAAATAGCGGCGCGGCCATGGCTAATCGGCGACCCCATGCGGCACTGGGCCGGGGGAAAGATCGCGGCTCACGGCGACAATTTCTTCGCCGGCCAACTGGCCGCGTAGCTGCGCATCCGAATGTCGCGAGAAATAAGCGCGTAGATTCTCGGAATCGTGGCGCTGCGCGATGTAAGTACTCAGCAGGCGCTCGATGGCGGCGGGTACTTCGGGCGCGATGCAGCGATAACCGCTGAGGCGCGCGATGTTCTGATGTTCTCCGACTGCGCCGCCGAGGCAGAAGTAATAGGCGTCCACCAGTTTGTCGCCGAGCTTGATTTTCTTTCCTTCCAGGCCGATGTCGGCGATCCAATGCTGGCCGCAGGAATTCGGGCAGCCCGCGACGTGCAATTTGAGCTGCTGATCGAATCCCGGAACGCGAACTTCGAGTTCTTCGACCAGCCAGCGAGTGAAGCTCTTCGTTTCGGTGATCGCCAGTTTGCAGAATTCAGACCCGGTGCAGGC
>Ga0302177_10001665_pt1 | contig 15857 bp, 13 predicted proteins | sample I_Palsa_E1_2_FD_198780 | JGI IMG/M metagenome (GOLD analysis project Ga0302177, IMG submission 198780) | Peat permafrost microbial communities from Stordalen Mire near Abisko, Sweden - I_Palsa_E1_2 | ecosystem: Environmental > Terrestrial > Soil > Palsa > Peat permafrost | place: Sweden... | reverse complement strand
GGCGGGGGTGGGTGGAGCAGGGGGCGGGGGGCCGGTTTGAGGGCGCTGGGGTAACAAGATCGGTCAGCTGACCGATGTCTCTCACTGCAACTTGCAGCAATATTTCTCGCGCAACCGGCACTGGACGCTTCCGTATGGGCCTGGACCTTCCCCGCCCGGGAGCCGCACAGAGTAGCCAGGGCCATCCGGGATCGGTTCGAGCCCGCCGACGGTCCGGGGGCTCATCTGTGACCCGTGATGTCTTTGTCGACCCTAGAGAGGGAGGAACCCGCGATGCCACGTAGGTTCATGCGGGCCGTCCGCGGCGCCGAGATCGCGGGTGCCGTGCTGGCCGTGGCGGTCTTGGCGATCCTGTTTCTGCCCAGGCTTACCGGCGGCGGGAATGCCGCCCCGTCCGTCAGCGAAGACCCGGACCTGAACGTGGCGGTGGTACCGGCCGTCGACTCGGCCGGCTTCTTCGTGGCGCTCCACCAGGGCTTGTTCGCGGCACGCGGCCTGCACGTCACCTTCATCCCGGCGGTCAGTTCCGAGACCGTCATCAACGCCCAGGCGCTTAACCAGCCGCTCGACCGGATCGACATCTCCTGCGGCAACTACGTCAGCTATATCCAGGCGCAGGAGAACTACAACCAGGGCAAACGGTCTTCCTCGGCCAGCAGTGCCATGGTTGCCGCCGACCTGGACATTTTCGCTGAAGGTTCGGTGATGGAAGCCGGGGCCCAGGGCCTGTACGTGATGCCAGGCTCGCGCATCCGGACGCTGGCCGACTTGGAAGGCAAGGTCATCGGGGTCAACGCGCCGGGAAACATCCTGTATCTGCTGGCCGCTTCCGCGCTGGCCGACAACGGGCTGAGCGTGTCCGGCGTGCATTTCGCGTACTACCCGCTGCCTGAGATGTCCGCGATGCTCAAGGCCGGGAAGATCGCCGCGGCGGTGCTGCCCGAGCCGTTCGCCAGCCAGGCCGAACAGTCGATGGGGGTCACGCTGCTCGCCGACCTGGATCAGGGCGCCACCCTGGCCTTCCCCGTTCAGGGGTGCGCCGTGACCCGGCAGTGGGCCGTGCAGCATCCCATGGAGCTGGCCGCGTTCCGCGCCGCGTTCGAGCAGGGCCAGGAGATCGCGGACACCGACCGGGCCGCCGTGGAACAGGCGATGGAGACAGTGCCTGATTCGCTCGGAGTGTCCCGGGTAACGGCGGCGGTGATGGCGCTGGACAGCTATCCGACCGGGCCGGTCGACGTGGTACGCATCCAGCGGGTCGCCGACGTGATGCGGCAGTTCCTCGGCTTCCCCAGCTTCGACGTGGGGTCGATGATCGGCGGCTGACCTGGCGCGCCCGCGGGAGGATGGTGTTAGCCTCGCTTCACCGTCGGCGTAGAACAGGAGCGCATAGATGGCCGAGGTGGTGCTTTTTCACCACGCGCAGGGACTGACCCCGGGCGTCGTCGCGTTCGCCGACGAGCTCCGCCGGGCCGGACACACCGTGCACACGCCCGATCTGCTCGACGGCCGCACCTTCGCCAGCATCGAGGAGGGGATGCTGTATGCCGAGGAGATCGGCTTCCCCGACGAAGTGATCGGGCGCGGCGTCAGGGCCGTCGAAGGACTGCCGGCCGAGCTGGTCTACGCCGGCTTCTCCCTGGGCGTGCTCCCGGCCCAACTGCTGGCGCAGACCCGGCCGGGCGCGCGGGGAGCGCTGCTGTTCTATTCGTGCGTGCCGGTGTCGGCGTTCGGCTCGGGGTGGCCCGAGGGAGTGCCGGCCCAGGTACACGGGATGGACGCCGACCCGATCTTCGTCGGCGAAGGCGACATCGACGCCGCCCGCGAGCTCGTCGAGCAGGCCGAGGACGCGCAGCTGTTCCTGTATCCCGGCGACCAGCACTATTTCGCGGACAGCTCGCTGCCGTCCTACGACCCCACGGCCACGACGCTCCTGGTCCAGCGCGTACTTGACTTCCTCCGCACGCGGTAAGCCGCGGTGTTCGAGCGTCTGGTCCCGGTCAGGTGGCGTGATACGGACGCCCAGGGACACGTCAACCACGCCGTGTTCCTCACCTACCTCGAGGAGGCCAGGGACGCGTTCTTCGAGCACGTCATCGGGGCCTATCCCAGCTACGTGGTGGCCCGGGTCGAGGTAGACCTGCGCGCCGAGGTCCGGCACCCGGACCAGCAGGTGACGGTGCGGATACAGGCCGAACGGCTGGGCACCACCAGCTTGACCACCCACGAGACGATCCTGACCCCCGCGGGGGACGTGGCGGCCGAGGCGCGGGTGGTCACGGTCCGCTGGGACCCGGGCCAGCACCGGCCCATCCCGTTCAGCGAAGCCGAGCGCGTGCGGCTGGCGGCGGCGATGGACCGCTCAGAAGGCGGCGAGAGCTGACAGGCCGGCCTGGGCGACCTCCATGTCCTGGCTGTAATGGCCGCCGCTGACGCCGATCCCGCCGACCACCGCGTCCCCGACCTTGATCGGGTACCCGCCGCCGAATACCACCAGCCGGTCGATCCCGGTCGCCGCGCCCATGGCCAGCGGCGGATCGTCCTTGACGAAGTCGTGCCACCCATCGGTAGACAGGCCGAAGCCGACCGCCGTGTACGCCTTGTCCTGGGCGACCTGTACGGACAGCAGGGGCGCGCCGTCCATACGGCTGAATGCCTTCAGCACCCCGCTGTCGTCCACGACCGCGATCACGAAGGGCTGGCCCATCTCGGCCGCCTTCCGCTCCGCCGCCTCGATCATGACCCTGGCCAGCGCCGTGGTCACGCTGGGCCGCTCAAATGTCGCTGCCATCCCTTGCTCCTGTCTCCAGCCCCGTCTTGACCGCATAGCGCTGTTCGGCCTCGCGCACCTGGGGCAGCCCGATGAAATCCACGAACTCCGCGAACGTGGGCAACTCGCTCATCGCCGCCGCGGGCGTGCCCGCCTGGGCGATCTCCCGCAGTATCCGCCGCATGGCCCCGGTCGCCGCCAGCAACGTGCTGATCGGGAAGATAACGATCCGGTAGCCCAGTTCCTTGACCCGGTCTAGGCTGATCGGCGGGGTCTTGCCCCCTTCCGCCCAGTTGAACAGCAGCGGCACGCCGGGAAAGGCCTGCACCGCCGCCTCGGCTTCGGCCTCACTGGTCAACGCCTCGATGAACAGCGCGTCGGCGCCGGCTTCGCGGTACATCCGGCCGCGCTGCAAAGCCTGCTCGAGCCCTTCCACGGCCCGGGCGTCGGTCCGGGCGATGATCACGAACTCGGGCTGCGCGCGGGCCTGCACCGCCGCGCGGACCTTCTCGACCATCTCCTCGGCCGGGATGACCAGCTTGCCGTCCATGTGGCCGCACTTCTTGGGGGCCACCTGATCCTCGATGTGGATCCCGGCCACCCCGGCCGCCTCGTAGGCGCCGACGGTGCGGATCACGTTCAGTGGGTTGCCGTAACCGGTATCCGCGTCGGCGATGACCGGGACGTCCACGCAGGCCGCGATCCGGCCGGCGTTGCCGACCATCTCGGTCATGGTCAGCAGGCCCACGTCCGGGCGCCCGATGAGGGCCGCCGAGGTGCCGAACCCGGTCATGTACACCGCCGGGAACCCGGCCTCTTCCACCAGTCGCGCCGACAGCGGATCGAACGCTCCCGGCGCCACGATGGTCTGGCCGGAGTCCAGCAGCGCCCGCAGGCGGGCCGGGCCGCCGGGCCGCCGGGTGAGCCGGGCCGTCACCGCGGGCTCCTCACTGGCCGGCCTGGTAGGCGCCGTGCCGCGCATATAGGACCACCGCTGCACTCTAAGCCTTACGGCGCAGGCACAGCTAGGGTCTCGATGGACTGACGAAGACACGCCCGCGTCACGCGGCACCCGCTACAGTCGGTCGGTAATTCAGGTACGTCAGCAGGGATCTCCCGGCGTTTTCTTAGGTTCGAGTTGCAAAGTGCGGACGATGAGGACTGAGTCGCCGCTGGCGCCAGACGTCACGACGGCTGACGCTTCCGGCGCGGCGTTGTCCTGGCGGCGGCGCGGCGACGTGGTGGCCGTCGTGCTGCTCATCGCGCTGCCGGTCGTCATCTACGGCGTGCCCGCGTTGCTCGGGCGCGCCGTTCTTCCCGGTGACGACCTGACCCAGAGCCTTCCCCTGCGCGAGCTGGCTGGGCGTGAGATCCGGGCCGGGCACCTGCCGCTGTTCGATCCGTATATCTGGAGCGGCGCGCCGCTGCTGGCGGGGTGGAACGCGGCGGCTGCCTACCCGCTCACCTGGCTGTTCGTCATGCTGCCCGGCATCGCCGCGTGGACGCTCAACATGATCGCCACCTGGGCGGCGGCCGGGCTCGGGATGTTCTGCTTTCTGCGGGCTCTGCGGCTGGCCAGCCTGGCCAGTTTCCTCGGCGCGTTCTCGTTCGCCTTCGCCGGGGCCATGTCGGCGCAGGTGACGCACTTCGGCCTGGTAGCCGGGCTGAGCTGGGTGCCGCTGGCGCTGCTAAGCATTCTGCGGCTCTCGCAAGACCGTCCTTGGCCTTCCCGGCTCGGCTGGGTAGCGGTCCTGGCCACGGCGATGGGCCTGGTGATCCTGGCGGGCGAGCCGCGGGCCATCGACGACGCCTGCGTGATCCTGCTGATCTACACGGTGTGGCAGGTCGCCCGGCTGGGGCGCCGCGCGGGCCCGGCCGCCGTTTCGGTCGTGGCGGGCCTGGCCCTGGGGGCCGGCCTGGGAGCGGTGCAGTGGCTGCCCGGGTTGGCCACGATCGCGAGCTCGCAGCGCGGGGCTGATTCGATGGCCCTGTACAGTTCCGGGTCGCTTCCGGTGCGGTGGGTGCTGCTGACCCTAGTGCCCGACCTCCTCGGCGGGTCCGGGTCGCTCGGCCAGCCGAGCTTCTTCGGGTTCTACAACCTGACCGAGGTGACGAGCTACGTCGGCATTCTCCCGCTCGTCGCCGCGTTCGCTCTCCTCGGACGGCTACGGTGGCGCTCCCGGCCCCCGGACTGGCTGGTCTGGCACATCATGGCGCTCGCCGGGGTGGCGCTGGCGCTGGGCGGCAACACGCCGCTCGGAAACGTGCTGTACCACCTGCCGTTGTTCGGCGATCAGCGGCTGCAGAGCCGCAACATCCTGGTGCTGGACCTGGCGCTGGCCGTGCTGCTCGCCTACTGGGCCGACCAGCCCTTCGGGCAGACACGGACCCGGCCGGTCACCCGGGAGACGGTACTGGGCGTGCTACCGCCACTGGCGGTGATGGCCGCCGCCGTGCTCGGGCTCACCTGGGGGGCGGGCTGGATTCGCTGGGTGGGACTGAACATCAGCCCGAGCGCCAGCACGGTCAGCCACCTGAAGCCGTACCTGCTTCCGTATGCGGTGCTGGGCGCCGCCGCGGCCGCGCTGGTGATCTTCGGACGACGGCTCGGGCGCAGGCTCGGCTCACGCCTGATGGCCGGCTTCGTCGTCGTCGACGTGATCGTGTTCACCATCCTTTGCGTGGTCGAGGTCGGGCCCGGCGTTTTGAGCGGTAGTCCGGGTGCTTCCGCCGCCTCCGCAGGCTCCGTGGCCGGCCTGACGGTGACGACGGCCGCCACGGGCACGCTGCGCCCGGCCGGGGCGCTGGGCTACCCAGGGCGTTTCGCGATCTACGATCCCGATCTGCTCGATCCGAGTGAGCTGTCCGGCCTCGAGCCGCCCGATAACAACGCGGTCAGCGACCCCGCGATGCCGTCCATGCAGGGCTACTCGTCCACCGTCGACGGCCTTTATGCGACGGTGACCGGATCACACCAGGCCACGGGGTTGGGACAGAACACGCTCGCGCCGAAGGCGGTGGCCGACGGGACCCTCGATCAGCTCGACACCACGGTCCTGCTGACCCCGTCCGCGTATCTCGTCACCACGGTCGGCGGGGCCGGGCCAGCCGGCGGGCCGGCGGGTACCGGTCAGCGCGACATCTCCGCAGGTCAGCGTGCCACCTGGTACCTGGGCAGCACGAGCGAGGTGTCCCGGGTCGAGGTGCCCGACGCCGACGCCCGGCAGGCCGCGGCCGCTGGGATCCAGATCGGGCTCACGACGGCCGACGGCTCGACGAGCTGGTTCCGCGCGCGAGCGATGACGCCGTCGACTCTGGCGGTCACCGTGCCCCGGCCGGTGCCGAGCGTCGCGGTGGTGGCTCAGGCGTCCGCGCGCGGCGCGCTCGGTCCGCCCTCCATCGTCGCGGCGGACGGAAGCGTGTCCGTCGCCGACGGCCAGCTACAGGACGCGCTCGTCCCGCCGCACTGGGAGTTCGCCGGCTTCGACGGCCCGTTCGCGATCTTCGCCAACCAGCGGGCCCAGCCGCCGCTGCGCATCCAGGCCCTCCCGGGCCGGTCCGTGACCGGCGCGTGGATCGGGCCCTCCAGTGGCCCGCCCGCCGAGCCGACGGCGGCCACGGTGTCCTCCCCGCACGGGGCCCGCGTCGTCCGCGCGGTGGCGGCGATCTCGGGCTGGAGCGCCACCTGGCACCCTCGGCAGGGGCCTGCGACCGCGCTGGCCGTCCAGCGGGACGGCCTCGTCCAAGCGGTTGACGTACCGCCCGGACTGGGCGTGCTCACGTGGAGCTATACCCCGCCCGGCTTCGCCGTCGGCCTGGCCCTGTCACTCGCGGCGGCGGCGCTCGTTGGTGTGTTCTTGGTCCTCGGCATCCGGGCTCGACTCGGGGGACGTTTCGCCGCAACCCCATAGCACTCGTCACGTCACACGCGCGTAGCTCGCCTAACCAATGGTTGTGGGCCCTAACGGCTCTACCGAATAGGTCGCCTTCGCTGGGATCATGCGTCCCTGATGGGGCGCGTGCACCCCTGGCCCGTAGAGCGGGACCTGCCAACTCTGCCACGATCGGGCCTGTCCGGCGGCTGGTCATCGAGGGCGCGGTGGGAGTGTGAGCGCAGCGGCGCCGGGCGGCCGGTCCATGTGGCCGGGGCAGCACCGATGGAGCATCGGTGTCGTCAGGGCGGCAGCGATGGAACATTGGTGCCGCTGCGGTCCTGGCCGAGGGTGGGGCTGCAGAGGTCTGCGGGGCGGCTGGGGAGAGTGGGCTGGGTTCAGGAGAGTGGGGCTGGGTTCAGGAGAGTGGACCGAGTTCACGAGAGTGGACCGGGTTCAAGGGGGTGGGCTGGCGACGGCTAGGGCGGCGTTGAGGGCGTCTAGGGCGGAGGATTGGCGGACCGCGTCGGCGCGGTCGAAGGGACCGGTCCAGGACAGGCCGAGCTGGTTGCGGTGGTTGCGGCTGTTCTGCCACAGGGAGGTGGCGTTGGCCAGGATGAAGTCGCGGTATTCGGCCCGCGGACGGTGGCGGTAGAGCTCGAACAGGTGCCGGACGAAGACGCCCTTGAACTGGGGACGGTCGCGGTCGCGGCGCGCGGTCTGGCGTTCGCCCGGCTCGGTGAGGATGCCCGGCGGCACGGTCAGGTCGCGCAGCGCGGCCGCGGCGATGATTTCGGCCTGAGCGAGGTAGGCGTCATCGCCGGTGATCTCGTACAGCACGGCGAGCCCGCCGATGATCACGCCCTGGTTGTAGGTCCAGGTCGTTCGGCCATTGTTGGCGCAGTCGGCGGTCAGCCCGTCATTGACCAGGCCGGCCGGGCCGATCATGCCGCTGGCGCTGAACCACTGCCACTCGCGCAGCGCCCAGTCGACATAACCGCTGGCGGAGCCGGCCGCGCGCTGATGCAGGCGGCCCGCAATGAGCAGGAAGAGCTCGTTCGGTATCGCGTTCTTGTAGGTCTTGCGGCGCGTCCACCATAGGCCGCCGCCGCACACGTCGTCCCAGCCGGCCGCCATCCCGGCGAACAGCGCGCGCGCCAGGTCCAGGTACTTCACCTCGCCGGTCAGGTCGAACGCCGCGATCCAGGCCAGCGCCCACCAGCCGTCATCGTCGTAGTACAGGTTGCTGAAACCCGGGTTGACCCGCGGGGCCCGGCCGAACGTGGTCTCGATCACGCACCGGTACTCGCGCTCGCCGGTCCGCTGGCTGTACTGGATCACCGCGGTCAGCGCGTTGGCGGAGTTCCACCAGCCGGCGGTCTTCCACAGCCCGGTTCTCGGGTTATACCAGCGCTGCAGCGCGCCGACGGCTTGGCCGGCCCAGGCCCGGTACTGCTCCGGCGGGTGTACCTGCGGCGGCGGCACGGCTACGGGGTCGGGGCCGGGCCGCCCGGGTGGTTGTCCGGCTGCCCAGCGCTGAAGTGCAGCAGCGCGGGGACCAAGGTGGCCAGGGCGAGCCAGCGGGTCAGCGAGTTGCGCGGCAGCAGGGCCAGCGTCACCCACGCCACCGCGGTGTACCAGGGCAGCGACCACGGGGCGACCAGCACCCAGGCGAAGGTCAGCGCGCAGGTCGCGGCGAGCACGGCGGGGACGTCGGGAGACAGCCGGTTGTACAGGTACCAGGCCAGCGCGATCAGGAGCAGCGGCCACAGCACGCCGATCAGCGTGTTGATCGTCCCCTTACTGGCCAGGTGGTCGCCGACGAGCTGGAACAGCCACCAGAACGACGGCGAGATGACCCGCCCGGACGCCGCCGGGAGTGGCCGGAGCGCGTTCACGCCGTAGCTGAAGAAATACAGCCCGAACGTGACCACGGCCGCGGCGGCGGCGGTACGCAGCAGCCGCGGCCAGTCGCGCTCGCGGATCAGCGGCACCGCGATGCCCAGGGCGACGAACCCCGCGTTGATCTTGATCCCCATGGCGACGCCGATCAGCACGCCGGTGGCGAGGTCATGCCAGACGGTCGCGCCGCGGCGCGAGATGAGGATCGCCGCGATCCCGGCCAGCGCGACGAAGGCGTCAAGCTGCCCGCCCATGACCAGCACGTAGATCAGCAGCGGGTTCGCGGCCCAGATCAGGCCGGCCCGCACCGGGTCGGCGGCCGACCGCAGCAGCAGGTACCCGGCGGCCAGGTATGCGGCCCCGGTCATCATCATCAGGACCCAGATGGTCAGCCACGGCTTGGCCCCGCCGGCCAGCGCCGCGACCAGGTGTGTCCAGGTGGCCACCGGGCCGTAAACCGAGGGGGCCGTCCGCCAGCGGGGGTCGACCAGGGCGACGTACGGGTTGTGAACGCCGCCGGGCAGCTGGGCGGGCAGGAAGGTGTACGGGTCGTGTCCGAGCGCGGCGATGCGGCCGTACGCGGCGAGGCTGGCCGGGTCTGAGCTGCCGACCGGTGTGATGTTCACCACCACCGCGACCGTCGCCACCGCGGTCCAGAACACCCGCCTGGGGTTCGGCTGCCAGCCGCGGCTGTTGGCCCACAGCATCCCGGCCAGGCCCAGGCAGCAGAACGTGATGGCGGGGTACATGATGAAGTTGGTGACGTCGGCGGACAGCACCGGCGCGCCTAGCTGACGGGCCAGGGCGGTAAGCGGCAGGAAGACCGGCAGCGTGGCCGCGCTCGCGCCGGGTGCGGTCGCGCACAGGCCGACGAAGGCCAGCAGCCCGAGCCCCAGCACGGACAGCGACACCGCGGGCAGCGGCCGGGCCAGCGGGCTGGACTTGAGCGCCCGGATGAGCATGCCCATCAGCGCTTCGACCCGGCCGCCGGGGATCGGCGGCTCGGCGAGCTTGGCGGGAGGTGCGGGCGGTGCGGGCGGTGCGGAAGCGGGATCTGACGCCTTGGTAACCGGACCCTGGGTCATCGCATCACCCCGGGCCAGAGCATCCGGGGCCGCGGCCGGGCCTGGCCCGCCGCCCCAATACCAAGGAACCCATGACCTGCATGGTAGGCGAGCCTGGTGGGGAGGGCATCACGGTCGGGGAGAACATTGGGCGCATTGCCCCGGTGCACGGTCATCCATGCGGTGTAATCGGCCTGCATGGCCGGTGCCCGGCCGAGGTCACAGCGGGTTGCCGACAAACTGGCGCATCCGGTGGCGCGGATGCGGTTAGCTTGAGGACCATGTACCCGTCGCGCCTGGCCAGGCCGGCGCTCGCTCCGTCCTGGCGCCTCGTGCACGAGTTCGCCGGAGGCAGCCGACGGGCGGTGCGCCAGCACTGGCTGTTCGCCGTGGTGGCGGTGGGCGGCACCGCGCTGCGCGTCGTGGTCCAGCTGGCCTACCAGCAGGCGCTGATCTTTCCGGACAGCGAGCGGTACCTGCAGTACGCCCATAACTTCATCATCGGACAGTGGATTCCGGACTGGCTGCGCACCAGCGGCTATTCGTTCCTGCTGATGCCGGCCGTGCTGGCCCACAACCTCGCGTCGGTTGTCGCGGTCCAGCACCTGCTCGGGCTGGTCACGGCGGTGCTGATCTACGCGACCGCACTCCACTTCGGTGCCCGGCGCTGGCTGGCCGCGCTGGCCACTATCCCGGTGCTGTTCGACCCGCTCCAGCTCGACCTCGAGCAGTACATTCTCACCGACGTCAGCGCGACGTTCCTGGTCTTCCTGGCGCTGGTCGTGCTGGTGTGGAAGCGTGACGCGACCGGCAAGGCGGCGCCCGCCGTGGCCGGGCTACTGATCGCCGTCGCCACCCTCGAGAGGGAATCCGACCTGCTGGTGATGATCCCCATGCTGGCCTACCTGGCGATCGTCATCCGGCCCTGGCGGCGCCTGGCGATCCGGACGGGGATCATGCTGGCCGCCTGCGTGCTGCCGCTGCTGGCCTACCTGCTCTGGTTCCAGTCGTGGTTCGGGACGTTCAACTTCGTCACCTACAACAGCGAGTTCATGTACGGCCGGATCGCGCAGTTCGCCGAGTGCACGGGGCTGCCGCTGCCCTCCTACGAGAAGCACCTGTGCCCGCAGCAGCCGCCAGCGCAGCGCGACCCGAACTTCTACATGTGGGACCCGCGGTCACCGCAGGTGACCCTCAAGCCCACGGACGGGCTGAGCAAGGGCCAGATCATCAACGACTTCAACTGGCGGATCATCAAGCACCAGCCGCTGACCTACCTCAAGGTCGTGGCGGACGACGTCTGGTACAGCTTCTCCCCGGTACGCGGAGACGGGCCCGAGAAATACTCGACCAGGTATCACGACTTCCAGACGTACTTCCCGGGCACCAACGACAAGGACGAGATGGCCGCGCTGCGGACCTACAGCGGCAGCGGCCCGCGCGTCCAGCCGACGCTGGCCGACTTCCTGTCCGGTTACGGCCGGCACTTCTGGGTGCCCGGCCCGCTGCTCGCCGCCGGCCTCGCGGTGGGCCTGGCGGGCATGGCCGGGATCGGCCGGGCCCGCCACAGCAGGCTGCAAGGCCCTTGTCTGCTGTTCTCGCTCGGTACCATCTTCGCGATCGTGCCCCCGTTTATCATCGCGACCTTCGACTGGCGGTACGAACTGCCGCAGTTTTCGCTAATCCCGATCGCGGCGGTGCTCGCCATAACGGCGATGACCGCCCGGAACGGCGACACGAAGCCTTCCGCGGCGAGCACCGGCGAGGAACTGGTGGATCCGGGGACGCCCGTCCCGCTCAGCTGAGACCTCTTCGGTAAAAAACCTGTGGAGGGGCTCCCGGCTGGAGCCCCTCCACAGGTCTAAAATTAATTCCTTACCCGGGCAGGCTGGAGTAGTTCGTCCAGGTGTAGTCGGAGCCGCCCCACGACGTGGGAGAGGAGCCGCCGCGCAGCTGCGCGCCGGTGCCGTCGGGGTTGACGTACAGACCGGTGGCCACGTTCAGCAGCGTGCCGTTGGACTGCGGAATGAACTGCTGCCACGGACCGGTGTTGCACGACGCCAGGATCAGGCCGTCGCGCAGCGGGTCAGATGCCCAGCCGCCGCCGGGATCGGACACGCAAAGCCCGGATCCCGAGCCGTTGGGTGCGTACTCGAACTGGTAGGCACCCACGTGAGTGCCGTTGTTGAGGATGAAATGCGTCGCCGGGTCGGGCTGGGTTGCGGTCCAGCCGGCGATGATCGCCCCCGGGTAGTGGTGCTGCTGGTAGGCATCGAACCCGTTGCCGAAGTGGTTAACCTCGTCACCGTAGGTGGTTATGGTGCCCGCCGTGACCGTGAGGGTGAAGGTGCCGTTCAGCACGGCGCCGTCAGAGTCGGTCGCGGTGGCCACGACTCCGGTGTAGGTGCCGGGCGCCGCGGTCCCGCCGACGTAGGTCAGCGGGTTGCCGGACGTCAGTCCGATCGGCAGATTCGACTCGCCGATGGTGACGGTGTCGCTGCTCGCCGAGCTGGTGGCACTGAACTTCACCGTGCCGGAGACGTTCGAATCCGCCAGCGCGGACAGGGTGACCGTGGTGACCCTGCCGCCGCTCAGCTGGATCGAGTTAGTCGTGAGCACGATCGGGATCACCAGCGCTTCAGCGTTCCCGTGTGTATCGGTGGCGTCGACAACGATGCTGGGCGGGCTGGCAACCGCAGCGCCCGAATAGCTGATCGTCGTCCCAGTGAGGGTCACGCCGGTCGGCGGCGTGCCGTGCAGCGACCAGGTCACGCCGGTCCCGGACAGGCTGATGACACCGGCGCCGTTGGCGGGCGCGGCGAGGACACCGGCGAAGGTGCTGTCCGTGACCGCGGAGCCGGATAGCGCCGTGTCTTGGTACGTCTGTGCGCTCGCGGGGAGTGCTGCCGCACCCACCACGAGGACACTCCCGAGCAGCCCGGGAACCACTATCCCGACCGCCCGCCTGAGTTTGAAGTGCAAGGCTTCACCCCGTTCCGTTTCGCTCTGTTTTAGCGCGTTGCCAGACCATCTGGCAGGGAGCGCCACCGACCGGAAGAAGCACGATGGTGCCGCGGCCGGCAACTCCGCCAGCCTGATGGTTAGTCCTTACCATAGCCGCATAGCTCCTGTTCACTATGTTTGACGCTTTCGGGTCGTCAAAGGATGACGCTTTCGGTCGTCAAAAATTAAGCGAAATCGGGCATAGGTGCGTTACTGCTGGTCAGCCGGCGAACCAGTGATGGTGGTGGTGCCTGCCTGGCGGAATGCCGGTGCCGGGGGTGGTCGCGGTGGCGGTCGGCGCGGGTGCCGGCGTGCCGGTGGTGCCGGTGGTGCCAGCGGTGCCGCTGCTGTCCCAGGTCACGGTGAAGGCGTTGCCGCCGGTCAGCGCGGAGGGCGTGGCTTCGGTGACGTCATTGGCCGACACCAGGGTCAGGGCGCTGGGATTCTGGTTGCCGACCGCGGTCTGGTCGGCGGTCGCGTCGGTAAAGCTCACGGTCCCGAAATCCGAGAGCGGCAGCACGGTTCCATCGCTGGGGGCTTCGGTGATCACCTCAGCCGACCCTAGCTGCGCGGTGTCCGAGGTCTGGTTGGTGGTCTGGTTCCAGCCTTGGGTGGAGTCGGTCAGCGTCAGGGTAAACGCCCCGCCGCCGTCGGCGACCACCGAGGCGCTCATCGCGTCGCCGGGCTCGACGGGGTTGTCGTAGAATACCGGGGCGGCCGGGAACATCTCGAACCAGCCTTGGTAGGTGGCGGCGCCCCCATCGCAGTCAGCCTCCGTGCCGGTCTGTTCGACCGTATTGGTCCCGTCACCGTCCAGGCCGACCCAGAAGCTGGCAAAGGTATCGGTCGCGGTGCAGGTCGCCGCGGGCTCGGTCCAGGACGCGGACACGCTGGTGAACGTCCCGGGCACGGACGCCAGACCCGACCACGCGCTGCGGGCCGCCTCCGGGAATTACGGGTGGCTCTGCGGGAATGCATGAGACTGACTCCCTTTCTCCGGCGCTTCTTCTCCTGTCTCAAATGTCCGCTATTATCAGCGGGTGCCGTGTCTTGTTATAGATTAGAGATATGCGAATATATTGGTGCGCACGATAGAAATTCGTAATATCGGTAACCTCGGTCGATCGGCCCCCGGGTAGGGAGTTTCCGTTACGGGCAGTGGCACCACGGCCGTTCGGGCCAATGGGTTTTTAGATGAACGAACGCCGGCCGCCGTTTGACCTGGCCCCTGGGGCAGGCCCGATCCTGGTCTGGCCGGGCGGCCTGCCCGGTATGAGGAGGGCGCAGGTGGAACTGATGAGCAGCGGGGTGTTCGCCCGTGCGTCCGGGCTGTCGCGCAAGGCGCTTCGGCTGTATGACGAGCTCGGGCTGCTGGCTCCGGCCCGGGTCGACCCGGTATCGCAGTACCGGTTCTACGAGCCGGCCCAGCTTGAGCAGGCCAGGCTGGTGGCGTGGCTGCGCCGGGTCGGTATGCCGCTGGCCGCGATCCGCGCCGTGAGCACGCTGCCGCCGTCGCGTGCCGCGGCGGAGCTAGCCGCGTACTGGGCTGGGGTGGAGGCCGAAACCGCGGCCCGGCGGGAGCTTGCTGCCTTCCTCATCGACTACCTGTCCGGAAGGGATACCGCCATGTCCGATGATCACGGGACGCTCGCCGTCCGCTGCGCGGTGCGGTCCGATATCGGCCTGCAGCGCACCGATAACGAGGATTCCGCTTATGCCGGGGCGCGGCTGCTGGCGGTCGCCGACGGGATGGGCGGCCACGCGGCCGGCGAGATGGCCAGCGCGGCGGTCATCGAGGCGCTGCGGCCGCTGGACACCGCCGTGCCGGCCGGTGAGTTGCTCAACGCCCTCGATCATGCGGTGCGCCGGGCTAACAGCGCGCTCCGCGACATGGCCCAGGCCGACCCTTCGCTGCACGGTATGGGCACGACGCTGACGGCCTTGCTGTGGTCGGGCTCTGAGCTGGGCCTCGTACACATCGGTGATTCGCGGGCCTACCTGGCCCGTGACGGCGAGGTGTTCCAGATCACCCACGACCATACTGTGGTGCAGTCGCTGCTGGATGAGGGCAAGATCACGGCCGGAGAGGTAGCGTCGCACCCGCAGCGGATGCTGCTGCTGCGGGCGCTGACCGCGGACCGCGGCTCCGAGCCTGACCTCCAGCTGCACCAGGCTCTGCCCGGGGACCGTTACCTGCTGTCCTCCGATGGCCTGCACGCGGTCGTGGCCGCCGAGTCCATCGCGCGGGTCCTGCTCACCGTCAGCGACCCCGACCAGGCCGCGAAGGATCTCATCGCGCTGGCCATCGCCGGCGGGGGTCCCGATAACGTCACCTGCATCGTGGCCGACGTGGTGGCTAGCTAGAAACTTCGGCGGTGAGCCGAACCGCGCCGTCTCCTGTTGCTACTTACTCTCCAAGGGAAGCCTTCGGGGAAGGTCACAGATGAACGATTCGCGCGCGGCCATCTTCACCGCTGGTCAGGACGGTGCCTGCGACGACGCTGAGTTGCTGCGCCGGATCGGTCAGGGCCAGGAGAGCGCGATGGCCGCGTTCTACCGCGAGCACGGCCGGGTCGTGCTCGCGCAGGTTCTGCTGGTGACCGGTGAGCGCGTGCTCGCCGAGGAGATCGTGCAGGACACGATGCTCGCGGTGTGGCGCGGCGCGGGCTCCTTCCGGGGCGAGTCGTCGGCGCGGTCCTGGGTGATCGCCATCGCCCGGCGGCAGACCCGGGACCGGCTGCGAGGCGGCCGGCTGCGAGTGGTGGACGACGCCTTCCTGGCCGATCAGCCGAGTTCTGGTCCAGGGCCGGAGGTCTTGGCGCTGGACCGCGCGGAACTGGCCGAGGTGAGGGGGGCGATACGGGAGCTCGCGCAACCCCACCGTGAGCTGCTGGGCCTGGTCTTCGGCTCCGGGCTCAGCCTCCCCGAGGTCGCCGGCGCGCTGGAGATCCCGCTCGGGACCGTGAAGAGCCGCCTCACCGCGGCGCGCACCGCGCTGGGCCGGGTACTTAACGAGAAAGGCCAGAACCGATGAACACAGACCCTGCTGGCACCCGCTCCCCTCACCTGGACCTCGAGGACCTGATCGCCGAGGTCACCGGCCAGCCGATAGATGACCGCGCCCGGGAACACCTGACGCGCTGCGAGCACTGCCGCACCGAAGTGAACCGCTGGGATGTGGTGGCCAGCGGGGTTCGCGGCCTGGCGGGCGACGGGGTTCACGGCGCGGCCGAAGCCCAGCCTGGT
>Ga0302177_10001660_pt1 | contig 15898 bp, 16 predicted proteins | sample I_Palsa_E1_2_FD_198780 | JGI IMG/M metagenome (GOLD analysis project Ga0302177, IMG submission 198780) | Peat permafrost microbial communities from Stordalen Mire near Abisko, Sweden - I_Palsa_E1_2 | ecosystem: Environmental > Terrestrial > Soil > Palsa > Peat permafrost | place: Sweden... | reverse complement strand
AGGATCCGGCACGAGCAACCCTGGTCCGAGGACCTTCCGGCCGACCCGCGGGATCCAGATGTGGTCCGGGCCAAGACGCTCGCCCGTTCCCAGCTGACCGGCTCCCGTAGCAACCGCACTCAATAGGTGAACACGATGCACCCGTACATGATCGAACTACTCGCCCGCCAGCGCGAGAGTGAACTGCGCAGGTCAGCGCGCCGACACGGCCTCCTTATGCCCTGCCGCCGCCGCCGCTCGGTCAGGCACCGCGCCGGGTGGGCGCTGGTGGCGATCGGCCTCACGCTCGCCCACGGAGCAGGGGATGCCTGATACCCGGGCTGGCTGGGGGTCAGCAACGGAGCCTCAAAGGGAGTACTCCTATGTCACCCGCCTGGTCGGCGGCGACCCCGCCGTCCAGTACGACATCGCCCAGGCCGCCAACCGCGACGACTTGGTGCTCATCCCGCTGGTACTCGTGGTAACCCTGGTCATGATCGCGCTGCTGCTGCAGGCCATCGTCGCGCCGCTGGTGCTGGTAGCCACGACCGCGCTCAGCTTCGGCGCCTCCTTCGGGCTGTCCAGCCTGCTGTGGCGATTCGGGCTGGGCTACGGCGGCATCGAGTCCCAGATCCCGCTGTGCATCTTCGTGTTCCTGGTCGCGCTCGGCGTCGATTACAACATCTTCCTCACTGCCCGTATCCGGGAAGAGTCCGCCGAACGCGGCATCCAGGCGGGCACCCTGGGCGGGCTCAGCGTCACCGGCGGCGTCATCACCGCCGCGGGCGTGGTGCTCGCCGCCACGTTCCTGGCCCTCACCCTGCTGCCATCGGTGACTCGCACCGAAGTCGGCACCGCAGTCGCGATCGGCGTGCTGCTCGACACCCTGCTGGTGCGAACGGTGCTGGTGCCCGCGTCCCTGCTCACACTGGGGGAGCGGGCCTGGTGGCGGTCACGCCGGACGCGAACGCGGGCGGCCGTGGCCGACCCGGTGCCCGAAAAGCCAGCCGTCGCGGTTTACCGGGTAATGCCGCCTGACATGTCGCCCACGGCAATCCTGCGCTGCCAGGAACCTTCCCTAACTCGGCCGTCAAATCACGGCCCTCCGATTCGCTACGCGCAAATGCGTCGCGTGTTGCCCTGGATGATGGCGGTCGCGGATGTACGCCGAGGCGCGGGGCCCTACCTGCAGCGGATCCTCAAGCTGGTTGACTCACCTAGGTGGAATATCGCTGCGCGGCGAGCCCTCACCCGAAGGTGCTGCCGGGGCCGGCTGGGCTGCGGTGTCAGGGGATCAGGCTGAGTTGCCGGGCCCGCGCGGCGGCCTCGGTGCGGTTGGCGGCCCCGAGCTTGCCCAGGACGTGGGTCACGTGCTTTTTCACGGTGTCGAGGGTGACCACCAGCTCCTCGGCGATGCGCGGGTTCGGGGTGCCCGCGGCCAGCAGCGCCAGGATTTCCAGCTCGCGGGCGGTCAGCTGGTCAACCAGGCCCGGCACCGCCGCGGCGGCTCGCCTCTGCGGCGGCACTGCGCCTGCCTGACCGCAGGCGCGCAGGACCGCGGCCAGGTAGCCGACGTGAACGCCACGGGCTGGGGCTCGCTGGTCTCGCTGGGCGGCGGATAGCCGGGCGAGCAGCGCGCGCATCGGCGCGCCCTCGTCGGCAAAGACCCGGACGTAACCTTGCCGGCAGGCAGGGGTGAGCACCTCGGCGAGCGCGGCGAGCGCGCTGGCGTGATCGCCGCGGGCGGCCAGCGCCAGCGCCCGCAGCGCCTGAATCTCGATGATGCTGCCGGTCCGGCCCTGGCTAGCCGCGGTGGCCAGCAGCCGCTGCAGCAGCGTGAGTGCCGGGCCGGGGTCGTTTTGGGCGAGCAGCACCCGGGCCAGCACAAGATACCCGGGCTCCCGGGGGTAATCCGGCTCGTCGTCTGGGCTCAGGCCAGCCGCCTTCGCCCATTGGCTGGCCGCCGTGACCTCACCCTGAGCCAGCAGCAGCCGCGCCCGCTGCGAGGGCACCGGGTTGAGCAGGGCGACCACTTGCGGGCTCAGCTCGACCTGCCCGGCCTCGCCCATCGCCGCCATGGCGGCGGCCGCATCACCGTGCGCCTGCCGGATCCGGGCCAGGATGGCCAGGCCGGCGGCCAGCGGCGGGGTGAAGGCCAGCTGACGGCATAGCGTGACCCCGCGGGTGGCGTGGTCAAGGGCGGCGGCCAGCTCGTCCCGCTCGTACAGCACCTCGGCCAGTCCCACGTGCGCTATGCCCAGATGAGGAGGCTGGCTGCTGACCTCGCCGGCGGTCTCCAGCGCTTGCCGGTAGGTCGCGAGCGCCGCATCCAGCTTGCCCTGGGCGCGCTGGACCTGGCCCAGGTCATGACAAACCCGCGTGGCGAGGTAGCCCTCGCCCGAAGCCCGCCGCTCGCCGAGGGCCTCGGCCAGGCCGCGTTCAGCCTGCCCGAGCTGGCCGCGTAGCCAGTCCGCCACCGCCAGGTTGGCGCGGACAAGGGTGCGCAGGAAGAAGTCGCCCTCGCGCAGCTGAGCGCGGGCCTGCCGGTCCCAGTCGACCGCGCGTGCTGCGTCACCGCGAAGACGCGCGAGCTCGGCGCGCAGGAATGCGATGCCCGCGGGGACATTGGCCAGCACGCCGCAGGCCGGCCCGACCGGTGGCTCAGCGGACTGGCTGCCGGTAGCGGCGAAGGCGTGCTCAGCGTCGTCCAGGAATGGCTCGGCCGCTTCCACCTGGCCGCTGACGACGGCGTTGAATCCCTGGGCAAGGCACAGTCGCGGCCGGACGCGCAGCATCTCGACGGGCAGCGTGGAAAGCCAGCGGCGCAGGGTCACGCCCTCGCTGCCGCGAAGCAGCGAATCGACGTACCGCTCGACCAGCCGGGCCGCCCAGGCCGGGTCCCCGGCCGCCAGCGCGTGCCGCACCGCATCATCGCCCAGATCGTGCTCATCGGACCAGGCGGCCGCGGCCCGGTGCAGCTCTCGCACCCGGCCTGGCTGGTCCTGCTCCAGGCGGGCGCGGAGCAGGTCGGCGAACAGCTGGTGGTAGCGCCACCAGCCGCGCACCTCATCCAGCGGCACCAGGAACAGGCCCGCCCGCTCGATGTGGTGCAGCATCGCCTGGCTACCGGACCGGCCGGTGACCGCGTCACACAGCTCGCCGGACAGCCGCTCCAGCACTGAGGTCTCCAGCAAGAAGCTACGCACGGGTCCGGGCTGGCCGTCGAGCACTTCATCGGCCAGGTAGTCGAGCACGAAGCGGTGGCTCCCGCTGAACGCCGCGACAAACCCGGCCACATCGGTGCGCCCCCGCAGCGACAGCGCGGCCAGTCGCAGCCCCGCGGCCCAGCCCTCGGTGCGGGCCGTCAGCGCCACCACCGCGGTGTCGGGCAGGACCGGCCCCGCCGCCGCGCCCAGCAGCTCCGCCGCCTCCTCGGTGGTGAAGCGAAGTTCGCCGGCGCGCAGCTCAGCCAGCTGGCCCCGGGCCCGCAGCCGCGCCAGCGGCAGCGGCGGGTCAACCCGGCCGGACACGACAAGCAGCAGGCCCGGCGGCAGATTCTCCATCAGGAACGAGACCGACTCGTGCACTAGGCCAGCCTCGACCAGGTGGTAGTCGTCCAGGACCAGCAGCATCTCATCCCGGCCAGGTGAGGCAGCCAGCTCGTTGATCAGGGCCGTCACCAGCCCCTCAAACGAACGCGGGGCCGGCGACCCGAGCAGCGGGCCCAGCCGTCCGGCGATCCCTGGTTGTGCCCGATCCAGCGCGGCGACCACGTAGCGCCAGAACCGGGCCGGATCGTTGTCACCGGCATCCAGGCCCAGCCACGCCACCGGCCGGCCGCCACTACGGGCCAACTCGGCCAGCAGCGACGTTTTGCCGAATCCCGCCGGAGCGCAAACCAGCACCCGCCCCCGAGCCAGCCCCTCGCCGAGCGCCTGCACCAGACGCGGGCGCGGCACAAAACCCGGCTGCGGCCGGGGCACGTGCAGCTTGGTCGCCAGCAGGACATCCTGCCCGGACATGGCAACCCCGGCATGGGCCGCCGCAGGCGGGTCAGCCATCGGCAACCTACCGCTCGGGCCAGCAGGCTTATCGCGCGAAAGCGTGCCGCTGTGCGTCATCGGGTGCCTCCACGCGGCCCGGCGGCGGCCGGGGTGCCCGCCACTGATGCTGTAAGCGTGACACCGTGCCCGCAGCCGGCCCCCGCCCTGGCCGCCGAGCTGGACGCCGCCCACGTCGGGCTCGACGCCCGGCTGGGCCAGCTCCGCCAGGTGGCCTCCGCGTATGCCGCCTCGCCCGGGGACCCCAACGTCCAGTACCGGGCGCTCGCCGCGTTCACCGCCACCTACCTCGACCACCTCGCCGTCGAGGAAAGCCAGGCGCTGCCCGCCCTGTGGGAGGGCTGCACCGACGAGGAGCTCATGGGCATCCTGGTCTCGTTCAAGGGATCGCGCTCGGACGCCGGGAACCTCACCTCGCTCCTGGCCCAGCTGGCCACGCTCAACCCGCCCGAGATCGCGCGGATGGCCTCGGCCGGCCTGGGTCCCGTCGGGGTCTGCGACATCGCCGAGGTACTGGCCACGCTCCTGGACCCCGCGCAGCTCGGCGCGCTCCGCGGCGCAGAAACGGTGACCAGCCAGCCGGACCCGGACTCACGCTGACCGCACTCCCCCTTGTCCTTACTCACTACCCGCCTGTCATGCCCGCACGAGAGGAACCCGGAAATGCCCGCACCCCCGCCCGTCAATGGAGCCTGGCGGCGATCCCGCCCCCGGCTCAGCCCGGAACCCGGCACCAGCCACGCCGAGCCCGCCTGCACCAGGAAGGACGACATTGTCATGACCACTCCCAGCCCAGCCCGGCGCCGGCGGCGGCAGATCCGCAACGTCAGGCAGACCGCTATCCTCCTGCTCGGCCTTACCGGCGCGGCCGCTCTCACGCTGTGCGCGAGCTCCCCGCCGCAGCTGGCGCAGCTGTCCGCGCGCTCCTCGGCTGCCACGGCGCAGGCAGCGCCGGGCCAGGACGGCACCGTGGCCTTCACCTACACCGGGCACACCCAGACCGTCACCGTGCCCGACGACGCCGGCTACGCCCAGGTCACCGTCCTCGGCGCCAGCGGAGGGGACACCCAGGTCAGCAAGTGGCTCGACGGCAAGCACGGGTACGGAGTCAAGCTGTCCGGCGGTCTGTCGGTCAAGCCCGGTGACGTGCTGACCATCGCCGTCGGCGGCGAGGGCGGAACGCCCGACGGCAACAAGCGCCCCGGTGACGGCGGCTGGTCGATCTCGCCCTACGCGGGCGGCGGCGGCCGCCGCGGACACGGATCGCAGACCACCGACGGCGGCGGCGGCGGGGGCGCGAGCGTCATCCAGATGAACGACACCACCGTCGTGGTGGCCGCAGGCGGCGGCGGGGAAGGCGGCGAGATAGTAAAAGGAGCCAACTAGCTGGACAGGACAGCAGCAGACCGCCAGTGGTTCCCGTGCCAGCCTCCGTGCTCAAGTGTCCTCAGGATCGGTGACCGGGTTTTGGAACGTCACAGGCTGGCGGTGGCGATCACCTTGCCTGCTGCATCGGTGATGCTCACGTCATCTTTTCCGTGTCTACTGGCATTCGGGTCCTTCGGTTGGTGGCGCTCGATGTACGGTCACTGGCGGCGTTGCAGTGCAACGGTTATCCCGGCTGCTACCGTCATCGCGTCCCGGTCTTCGGATCGGATAGCGTTAAGATCGGAGATCAGTGGCGGTATTGTCACGCCGTCAAGTAGGACGGGGTAAATGGTTATGGAACGACCGGTGTTTCGCTGCGCAATTGCCGCGTCGAGCTCGTTCTGCACCCATCGAGATCGTACTGAGGTTGCAGTGAGCACCACTATGAAGTCTGTGACATCCACAAGCGCCCGGTTGATTGCAGCCACGAAAGACTCGCCGATACTGATCTTCCGCCGGTCAACCCACACGTCGTCGACCGCCGACCGCAACTCGTCCGCGAGCCTGTCCACGAAGTCCTCATCAGAACGGCTGTAGCTGATGAGAACCCGGCGCGGCGTAGGTCTGGCCGCCTTTACTATGTCGACCGATGAATTGCCCTGAATCGGGTAATTAGTCAGCAGCCCAGCGTCAAGTTCAGCGATGCGTTCCCGCAGCTTATCGCCCGATGTCGGCGAGCTGGTGAGTTCGTCGAGAAGCTCGGCGGCACGCTTTAGCTGGTCGGTTGCGTACGAAATCACCGCGATGGCATCAGTGGTTACTTCTTCTTTGTGCCAGCTCGTTCGGCCTGAATAACGGGCAAGGCTGGCAAGAAGAGCTTCTGCGAGAGCTGCACGGGCATGAGCCTCGCCCCATCGGTATGCACAGGAGGGGTGCGTGGCGGCGAGCAAATTTGGCCGGCCGCTGTCCGAGGGGGGGAAAATGCCAGAGGTATCGTACCAGTCGCTGCTACGGGCAGCACCCGAGGCGAGTAGCTCGTCACGAGCTGGCGCGTTATAAAGAGCGACGCCTTCCGTTACAGGTTCTTGGCCGAATAGTGCAGTTACCGCGGCGTAAGCTGCGCCATCGAGCTCGCCTAGCTGTAGGAACGCCCAGGCTGACTCCGTGAGGAGCTCGATGTGCAGCAGGCCGAGACCGGCTTCTCTCGCCAGGCGGAGGCCGATTTCAGCATTCTCGGTCACAGCGGCGAAGTCGTCTTGGGCGGCAGCTACTTTGGCGCCGAGCAGATAGGCCTCACACAGCACAGTGGTCGCCTCATTCGCCCGGGCCCAGCCCTCCAGAGCCTGGAGATGGGTGAGTGCTGCGCTAATCGCTCCCTGGTTAATCAGCGCACGTACCAGGAGCGCACGCAGGTTCGCGCTCGTAAGTTCCTCGGAGTAACCTTTGGCGAACCACCTGTCGAGGTTAAGTTCAGCTACACGCACTGCTTCTGCATTATGCCCGCGCATCAACAGGATCTGAGTAAGTGGTCTACCCCACAAGAAACGCTCATGGTCGAAAACTGGCGCATCGGGAAGCGGAACCACAGCGTGAATGTTGAAAGAGTCAATAGCATTCTTCGCCTCGGCGTGTATATTGGCCAGAGCATCGAGCGTGGCACCTGCAACATCGGCGCCTGAGGTGTATAGCTGTACCAACGTCAGGAGGTCGAAACTCTCGTCGAAACCATGCATCACCTCTGCGGATGGCATTCCCTCCGACTGCCGTGCCAGGCCATTAGCGTGGCGGAGAGCTTCGTTTGCCCAACGTTCAGCCAGCAATAGCTCACCGCTTTGAGCGTAGATGTCCGAAACATTTCTCGCGGCGACAGGAAGTTGCACGACGAGGTCGTGCGCAAGCGCAATCTGATAGGCGGCCTGATGAGCTCTAAGAGCAGCTGTCGTCTCGCCGAGAAACGTCAGGTACAGCGCCCAATCACCAAGCAGGGCTGGGCCGCCGCCGCGAGGGTCTGCCTGCAGATAAGGTGCCAGTCGTTCGGGAGGCAGGTCTTGGTTGAGTATCCTGCAGACTGACTCACCCCAAGCGAACTTGGACGCTTGATGGCCGATTGCGAGGAAATTTCCTATTCGCTCCCAGTACGCTAGGAAAGCCGTCATCGGGTGTTCTCCAAGCACAAGGTGGCTCAGCCATGCCTCGAGTATGTCGAACCGGCTGATGACGTCGAGGGACGCCCAGTGACTATCGATGTCGTCTTCCCACACTCTTGCGATTTCGGAGTGCCAGGCACGGCGTCGTTCAGCAGACACCGAGTTGTGCACGAACGCGCGTATGACCTCGTGCATCACAAGCAGGTCTTCTTTGTCTCGGCGGTTGGAGCGTGTCACGAGTCTCAATTCGATCAGCCACTGCAATGCTGACTCGATCCGATCGGGTGCGATAAGTCCGAGCCGATCGACCACCGCAGAAAGCAGCGCGGGCGTTGCGCCCCGCCTGAAAAAAGATAGCAATTCGACCAAATCGTTACTTTCTGGGGGTCCGGCAGCGGATCGAGCCATCGTCACGTAAGCCTTAAGGACATCGGCAATCCCTACCTCGTTCGAAGCAAGGTCGGGCAACTGTCCCGAACGCGCTGCCAGGTCCAATGTGAGCGCGTGATAGCCATAGGAGGCTCCGATCCGCCGCAGCTCACGGTCACTGCCACGCAACCCGCGGGAACGCAGCAGCTCAACTGCCGCAGCTGGATCCATCGCGTCCATATCGATACGGGTGTAGAAGGGCAGACGCTGAATCTCGATGTCAACGGGCGCGAGCCGCGTCGTTACCAGCAGCGCAACACCTGGCAGGGCACCATAAGCGGCGCGGGTAAGCAGATCCCTGAGCCGCTGATCGGTGATCCGGCCCACGCCATCTGGGCCGCCAGTTGACTGCACGACCTCGAGGCCGTCGATGACAAGCAGTATCGGACTGCCCGGTGTCCCGGAGCGGCCAGCCTTGCCGAGATCGCGGACCAGACCTTCATATCCGTCATTATCCCCAGCCCCAGCGAATGGCGGCACCCACCGACGAAGTTCCTGGATCAGACTTTCAACGCTGTCCTCAGCCAACGTGAAAACAAACGCCGCCCCTGGCGGCGTCAGGAGCGGGGCATGACCAGCACCTGGCCGCTGAGCGAGGACAGCTAGCCGACGGAGAAGTTCGTCAGCTGTCGATGTCTTGCCGCCCCCGCCAATCCCGACAAGGCTACAGACGCCGGTGGACACGTCGGTCGATACGGCACGCCACCACCTACTGACCCGAGAAAGCGAGTCTGTCGCGGTGTAGGCGCCCGCAAGCGGCAACTGGTGAACGACGCTGAATGTCGGTTCGAACACGTATTCCCCCATGTAGCCTCCCTGGCTTTGTGGCGCAGGTGCCTGAAGGTAGCCTGCCACGATCCGCCACAGCCGACTAGTACTACAACAGCGAGCTGTGATGTTGTCCGACTTGGCTGCGTGATCTTGGGCTGCTGAGCGGCCAGGCTTGGTGCATGCTGACTGTCGTGGATGACGCGCGGGTGCAGGCTGCTGATGAGCATGCCGCGTGGTCGGAATCGTTCAATGAGATGTTCGCTCAGGCCGCGGGGGTTTTCGGGAACGCGGCGGTGCGCAGGCACGGGCGGGCGTGCCTGCTGGGGCTGCTGTCGCACGCCGAGCGGAAGAACTCCTGGCAGCTGGCGGAGCTCGCCGGGGATGCGTCGCCGGACGGGATGCAGCGGCTGCTGAACTTCTCGCCGTGGGACGAGGACGCCGCCCGGGACGCCCTCGCGCGCTACGTTGCGCGGGCGATGGGCGACCCGGCGGCGGTGCTGGCGGTGGATGAGACGGGGTTCCTGAAGAAGGGCCGGATGTCGGCCGGCGTGGCCCGGCAGTACACGGGCGCCGCCGGGCGGATCGAGAACTGCCAGGTCGGCGTGTTCGCGGCCTACGTCACGCCGGACGGCGGCCGGGCTCTGATCGACCGGGAGCTGTACCTGCCGGAGAAGTGGACGGCCGACCGGGGCCGGTGCCGCGCCGCCGGGATCGGCGACGATGTCGCGTTCGCGACCAAGCCGGAGCTGGCCCGGAAGATGATCGAGCGCGCGGTGAAGGCGGGCGTCCCGTTCTCCTGGGTGGCCGGCGACGAGGTCTACGGCGGCAACCCGAAGCTCCGCGAGTGGCTGGAAGAGCAGGAGATCCCGTACGTGATGGCCGTGGCCTGCAGCGAGATGGCCACCACGCCTGCGGGCGCCCGCCGCGCGGACGAGCTGGCGGTCCTAATCCCGCAGGGTGGGTGGCAGCGGTTGAGCTGCGCCGACGGGTTCAAGGGCCCCCGCCTTTACGACTGGGCGCTTACCGGCACCGGCAGCCCGCGGCGGCACCTGCTGGTCCGGCGGTCGCTGGCCCCGGGCGAGAAGGGCGAGCTGGAGCTGGCCTGCTTCCGCTGCTATTCGCCCCTGCCGGTGACGCTGCCCGAGCTGGTGGCCGTGGCAGGGGCGCGGTGGGGAATCGAGGACTGCTTCGCCGAGGCGAAGAACGAAGCCGGCCTGGACCACTACCAGGTCCGCAAGTACCGCGCCTGGTACCGGCACGTCACCTTGTCCATGCTCGCGCACGCGTTCCTCGCCGTCACCGCCCGGGCCGCCAGGCCCGGGGCGCCCCCGCGGGAAACGGCCGCTGCCAGCGGGAACGACAGCGGCCCCGCTAAAAAGGGGACCTGACCCCTGTGGAAAAGTTTTCGTGCCGCCGAGGACGTATGCCCCGCCAGCGTTCATCAAGGACGAAACCGGGCGCGACCTGATCCCGCTCACCGCCGCCGGGGCCCGCCGCCTGTTCAACCTCTACACAAGGGCCAGCCACCCGGACGCACTCCACGAGCACTGGTCACGCTGGAGGCGCTACCGCCAGGCCGCAGCCCGCAAATCGCACTACGCCCGCCGAACCGGAAATCTCAAGACCCTGCCGTAGTACCAGGCAAGGCAGGGCAGGCAAGCCGGGCGGGGCGGCCCCGCCGGCCACCCCGCCTTTGCCTAGCAGGATGGGATGCGTCCGGCCTCGTGCCAGCCGCGTGCCTGGTAGCCGCCTCGGCCGTTGACCCCGTCGCCGATCTCGTCCGGATAAACAAGTTGCTGAGGCTGCGGCCGGGCAGGATACTCGGCGGCCATGGAGGACCTGCCACGGCAGTTCACGATTCGTGAGAGCAGTCACCGGATCCACAATCCGCTTACACCCGGGAAGCTGGCGGCGGTCGGGGCGGCACTGCGGCTGCCGCCGGGCACGCGGGTACTTGCCCGCTTGCGCATCACACTGCGGCATGCCTTCGGGAGCAACGCTGCTGACGCCGGGTGCGACATCGACGTGGCCGCTGACCTGCTCGGACATGCCTCGGTGACCTCCTCGCAGGTTTACTTGCATCAAGTCTCGGGCCGGCTGCGGGCGTCGTTCATGCGGTGCCCAGCCCCCGCGAGCAGGCGGGAGTGACGTCATGACCGCAGCGGCGGCCGTGCGAGCGCTGCCGGCCGCTGGGCGTACGGCCCGGTATGGTCACGTGCTGGCCGGGGTGGAGCTGGACGGCCCGGCGCGGGAGGCGCTGGCGTCGCCGGTGCCCGCTCCGCGGAAGGTGCCGGAGCGGGTGTCGCCGGCGGGATGCGGTGGCGCCGCTGATCGACGCGATGCTCGCCGGGGATCTTGAGGCGCCGCGCAAGCAACGGCGTGGCGAGCTGCGGCGGGGAAGGCGGGGCGGTCGCAGGCTCATGCCACGAAATGGCCTGGCGGCGAGCGGTGCGTGGTTGGGGTCTCAGCCGCTGATTTCGGCGACCCAGTCGAGCATAGCGGGCGCTAGCCTTTCTCGCGGTGGAGGTAGCGAAGCGCTTCCGCGGCGGCGTTCGCGCCGCACATCCCGCGTACGCCGGGGCCGGGTGGTGTCGCCGCTGAGCAGTGAACCAGGCGCTTGAGCCTGAGCCGGGCCAGTAAGATCGCCACCAACTAGAACAGAAGGTGCTGCAGTAGCGGCGAAAATCGCTGAGCCAGTGGGACAGGGCAGGACCGGGCTTCTACCAGCCCGCCGCCCTGCTCGCTCGGCTAGCCATCCGGTCTTGAGCGCAGGTCGGGGTATTTGATCTGACCCGGAAATGCTGAGTTCACGGGTGCGGTATTCAGTGTGTTGTGCCGGCCGGCACCGCGTAGGCAACGATGTTGTCCAGGTAATGGCCGGTCGTCGGGTCAAAGGGACCCCCGCAGGAGACGACGACAAGGCGTGCCGTTACCTGCTGGCCGAAGATGGCCGTGACCGGAAGGCTGGTCTTGGCGTAGGCGCGCAGTGCGACGACCCGGTAGCGGTAGGCGTGCCCGGCTGCGGTGACGGTTACCGTCGTTCCCGGCCGTGCGTCCTGCAGTCGCAGCAGCGCGCCGGGCCCGCTGACGGCACTGTTGATGTGGCCGACGAGAACGACCGCTCCGGTCGGTTCGCCGGGGAAGCCGCCGCCTGCCCACCATCCGACGTCGGACGGGTCGGGCGGGATGGCCAGCGCGCCGCCGGCCTGGACGCCGGTCGGCAGGACCGGTGCGTTGACCCCGATGGCGGGGATCAGCAACCGGACGGGAACCTGGACAGCCGTCACGGCAGGCGCAGCGGCTGGCGGCTCTGCCGTCCCGCTGCGATGGGTCGCAGCAGGACGGTCCGCCGGTGCGCTGTGACTGCTCGCCAGCGTGCCCGGTGACGGGACCGTGCCGTAGTCATGGCCCGGGGGCCTGGTGAGCGCGTATCCGGCGGCAGAGCCGCCGGCCAGCGCCAGCCCGGCGATCAGGCCGGCGGCCGGCCAGCGGACCCGCCAGCGCCGGGCGGTCAAGCCCGCCGGCGCCGTGCAGCGCCGGCGGCGCCAATCGCGATCAGCGCCAGGCCCGCCCCGCCGATTGCGGCGAACGGCCAGATGGGGGAATTCGGGTCAGCGCCGAGCCCGCCGGTGCCAGCCTGCGCCGACGACGGTGCGCCGCCGAGCGGGTACTGCTGGGTGACCGCGGTGAGCGTGTGGCCGGCGGCCGAGCCGATGGCGTAGACAACCGTTCCCATGCCCGCCGTCACCGGCACGTTAACCGGCCCGAGCACGGCAGCCGTCTGCCCGGCCAGCGTCACTTTCGCGGCGACGGTGCCGGCGGGGACATCGAGCGCCTGCTGCTGGCCGCTGGTCAGGCCGCTGATCACCTTGCTGCTGCCGGCGTACACGTCGACTGCTGGGGCCGCGGCGACGTGCCGGACGACCAGGCGCCCCTTACCGGTCCCGGCCGCGCTGGTGTCGTTGGCGAACGCGGTCAGCACTGGCGTGCCCGACGCCGTCAGGGCCGCTACGATCGTCGCGTTCTCCCCGGCCGTTACCGGCTCGGTCGCCGAGAGCACGGGAGTGCTGGCTGCCGCCGAGCCTGCCTTGCGCACGTCGATCACGTAACTGCCCGCGGGCAGCTGCAGCGGGCCGGCCACGGTCTTGAACGTGAAGCCGGACAAGATTTTCTTGCCGTTGGCGTAGACATCCACCGGCGTGTTCGGGATGCCGTGAACGACGGTGACCGTCGCGGTTCCGGTCGCCGCGCTGGCCGACATCGCCGTCGCTCCGGCAGTCCCGGCCGTCAGAAACAAGAAACCGGCCGTCAGGCTCGCCGCAGCGAGTTTCGATATTCGCATCACTAGACTCCGATACAGTCCGCGGGTTCGTCAGGCGGTGCCTGGCTCTCTCTGCCAATGACTTCGCTTGCCGGGAGCGTTACGGATGCACACCAGTCAGGAATTTCTCGCCGCCGGCCAGCCGGGGCGACCAGCGACGCCAGCGTCCCGCCGTGAACCAGCCGGTGACGCCAAGTGAACGGCGGCACCTTGACACCGCTACGCTGAGGCGGCTCCCCGCCGCTGTTGAGGAGGAGGAATCCGGTGGTGATGTTCCCGCAGGCAGCGGGGAGAACCCGCTGCTGCTCCGGCTGGTACTTCCCTCACTGACGAGGATGTCGCTGAGATCGCGGGTTCACGAGGCCCGCATCCGGTCATCTTGGAGCCGCCACCAGCCCGCCGTTCGCGAAGATCAGGGCGCCGGGGGTGACCGGCCGCCCGGTACGTCCGATGCCGCGGACAACGGCCTCGCCCGTGTCGCCGGTCTTGGCGTACTCCTCGTTGATCCTGGTCAGGATGAAGACCTCGTAGTCCATCGACAAGCCGAACAGCAGGGCGAAAACGGCGAGCGGGACCCATAGGGTGACGGCGCCGGTCGCGGGGCTGTTGAAGAGCGCGCCGACCCCGTGGCCTTCTTGCCACACGAAGGTGAGCACGCCGAACGCGGCGCTCAGCGAGATGAGGTTCAGGAGCGGCGCCTTGACCGGCAGCCAGAGCGATCGCGGGGCCCGGGCGAGCGCGTCCAGGATGACCGGCAACAGGGTGGCCGAGACGATCAGGCTGATCAACGGGATGAGCATCCCGGCCAGGCCGATGCTGCGCAGGAACGGCACGGAGGTGAGCGCCAGCGCCGCCAGGCTGCCCGTTCCTCCCGCCACCGGGTCACGATCAGCAGCGCGTAGCCGATCGCCACGCCGAGCCCGACGAGCGCAAGGATGTTCTGCACCAGGAACGACATGGTGGTCAGGTAGGCCAGCGCGTGGACCAGCGTGAATGCCGACGGGATCGCCACGGCGGCGATGAGCAGCGCGGTCAGTGCGACCAGCGAGCCGAACACGACCGCGAGGACCGGTGCCCTGCTGGCGTGGTGCGACGCTCTTGGTAGGAAACGCTAGGCGGAGGTCGCCTGGAACTTCACGACCGCGCTCGCGGTGCCAAGCTCCAGGCCGCTGGTGAACAGGGTGGTGCCGAAGGTTGCGTCCAGCGCGCTGGCCGCGGTTTTGGTCAGCCGGGCGACGATCCCGGAGATCTGCACGGCGTGCTTGCCCGCGGCGGTCTTCGCGCTGGCCAGGCTCAGCGACAGCAGCGGCACCCGCTCCTTGGCGTTACCGTTCACGATCGCGGTGAGCTCGCCCGCCTTGAGGTTGATGACGAAGCCGGACACGGAGATCTGCTTGCCGGTCGCCGGGGCGATGAACAGGATGCCGCCGCTGTGGTCGATCATGCCGGTCAGCTGCCTGAGGTTGACGCTGCCGCCGGTCACCGGGAACGCGAACTTGACGGCGACACCGCCGCTGCTGGTGGACGCCCCCTCGGTCGCGGGCAGCGTCGCCAGCGGCACGATGCCGTGGCTGAGCAGCGCGGCGGCGATACCGGGGGCGGTCGTCAGCGAGGTGTCCCCGCCGGTGAGGCGTACCGTGCTGCACGCCGGGCGGGCGGTCGACGTCGATGCCGAGGCCACGCCGGCCACGCTGCCGAGGAGCGCCCCCGTCACGACGCCCGCTACGGCCAGGCGCTTGAACATCCGCATCCCTGCTCCATTCCGTTGCACCGCGTCCAGTCGCGGCTCTCGAGCAGGTATACGGTCCGGCGGCCAGCCGCAGATGCAGTCATTTCCCGCCGGTCGCGCAGGCGGCTCCGCCTGCGGTCGGGCCGCCGGTCAGCTGGGTTCTGCGGCGCCGGCCGCGGTGGCCGGCAGCGAGCCGCGGACGACGCTGGTGCTTGAGTGCTGGGTGCTGCCGTTGAACGGCTGCAGGGAGACATCTACGCGGGAGTAGAACCGCAGGTCGACCCCGGTCGGCAGGGTGAACGTGCCGGCATGTTCCGCATTCAGGTCGCCCAGCGAGATCATGCTGGTCCCGTTCGCGCCGAGCAGCCAGACCTCGTAGAAGCCAGGCCGGGGAGGCGCGCTCACGCTGACCGCGAGCTGCAGCGCGGCCTGGGTCTTCCGCAGTGCCGCGGTCCCGGCCGCGCTCTGGTACTGCGGGAACTGGGCCAGCGGGCGGAGCTCGATCTCAGCGAGGACCTGGCTGGCCGGTGGCCGGGTCAGCTGCGTGACCGCTACGGTGCCGCCCGCCCCGATGATCAGGCCCGCGGCCAGGCCGGCCGCGACCAACCTGAGCCTGCGGCGGCGCCAGCCTCCTCGCCCCGGTGAATTGCCGACGCGGACCCCGGTCGGCCCGCTCGCGGGAGCACCTCGGCCGGGCGGCGCGACCGGGCCGCGGCGTCCACTTCCGTTCGCTGCCGCCCGCGCCGGATCAGACGGCACCAGGGCCCGCGCGGCCCCATCCGGCTGCCTGGTCCCTTCCGGTCCTACGGTCGCTGCGATCCGCTCCCAAACGGAGGCGGGCGGCTGCTCCAGGGGGGCCGGCCCGTCACGGCGGGCCAGCTCGACGACGCGGGTCAGTCGCTCAAGCTCCAGCTGGCAGTCAGCGCACTGAGCCAGGTGCGCCGCGTCCTGCGCGGTCCCGGCCTCGTCGCCGAGGGCCGTCAGCGCCAGGAACTCCGGGTCAGTATGCGACACGGTCAGCCTCCAGCCTGGACTTCAACCGCTGCAGGCCACGGCGGATGTGGCTCTTCACGGTACCGAGCGGCATCTGGAG